>Ga0180435_10005485_pt1 | contig 12322 bp, 8 predicted proteins | sample SS_ome_3_FD_132467 | JGI IMG/M metagenome (GOLD analysis project Ga0180435, IMG submission 132467) | Hypersaline lake sediment archaeal communities from the Salton Sea, California, USA - SS_3_S_1 metaG | ecosystem: Environmental > Aquatic > Non-marine Saline and Alkaline > Hypersaline > Sediment... | reverse complement strand
GGTGGCTTGAGCGCGGTGGCTTGAGCGCGGTGGCCTGAGCGCGGTGGCCTGAGCGCGGTGGCCTGAGCGCGGTGGCCTGAGCGCGGTGGCCTGAGCGCGGCGGCCTGAGCGCGGTGGCCTGAGCGCGGCGGCCTGAGCGCGGCGGCTCACGCGTCAACCCGGGCGCGTTGCTGCCGGCGACGGCGGCGCTTGACGTGTGCACATCGGTACGCACACTCTATCGTCAATCGACGATAGACGTTCAGAATCCCTTTATGATGACCGCCTGCTGCTCCCCGACCACGGCGCCGCGCGTGCCGCATGCCACGCTCGACGACGCCCGGCTCGCTTGCCTGGCCAAAGCGCTCGCGCATCCGGCGCGGATTCACATCGTGCGCGTGCTGCTCGAACGCCGCAGCTGCATCGGCTGCGACCTCGTCGACGAGGTCGGGCTCGCGCAATCGACCGTCTCCGAGCACCTGCGCATTCTCAAGCAGGCCGGCGTGATCAGCGGCCGCATCGAGCGCCCGCGCATCTGCTATTCGCTCGCGCCGGGCGCACTGGCTCCACTCGCCGCGCTGCTGGCCGACGTTCTCGAGCAGGACGCCGCCGGGATCTGGCCGGCGACGCCGGCGGAGGACTGAGGCATGTCGCTGTTTGAGCGTTACCTGTCGGTATGGGTGTTGCTGTGCATCCTCGCGGGCGTCACGCTCGGTCATCTCTTCCCCGCGGCGTTCGGCCTGCTCGCGAGCCTCGAAGTGGCCTCGGTCAATCTGCTCGTCGCGGTGCTCATCTGGGCCATGGTCTACCCGATGATGGTGGCGGTCGATTTCGCCAGCCTGCGCGACGTCGGCCGCCGCCCGCGTGGGCTGGTCATCACGCTGACGGTCAACTGGCTGATCAAACCGTTCACGATGGCGGCGCTGGGGGTGTTGTTCTTCGAGCACGTGTTCGCCGACTTCATCGCGCCGGCCGACGCCGCGCAGTACATCGCGGGCCTGATCCTGCTCGGCGCGGCGCCCTGTACGGCGATGGTCTTCGTGTGGTCGCAGCTCACCCGTGGCGATCCCAACTACACCCTGGTGCAGGTCTCGCTGAACGACCTCATCATGGTCGTCGCCTTCGCCCCCATCGTCGCCCTGTTGCTCGGCGTGACCGACCTCGCCGTGCCCTGGGCGACGCTGCTGCTCTCGGTCGGGCTGTACGTCGTGATCCCGCTCGCCGCCGGCGCCCTGACGCGCATGACGCTCGTGCGCGGCGGTGGCCCGGACGCGGTCGCGCGCTTCACCGCGCAGGTCAAGCCGTTCTCGATCCTCGGCCTGCTCGCGACCGTGGTCCTGCTGTTCGGCTTCCAGGGCCAGGTGATCCTGGCCCAGCCCCTGCTGATCGCCCTGATCGCGGTGCCGCTGCTGGTGCAGTCCTACGGCATTTTCGCGCTGGCCTACGCCGCGGCATGGCTGTGGCGCGTGCCGCACGCGGTGGCCGCGCCGTGCGCCCTGATCGGAACCTCGAACTTCTTCGAACTCGCCGTGGCGGTGGCGATCGGGCTGTTCGGGCTCGATTCCGGCGCCGCGCTGGTGACCGTGGTCGGCGTGCTGGTCGAGGTGCCGGTGATGCTCTCGCTGGTCGCGCTCGCCAATCGTACGCGCGGGCGCTTTCCCGCTAGCTAGCAGCCTGTCGGACTTAGGCAATCGTAGCGAGCATGGTGGGCGGGCGAGTCAGAATGAACACGATTTCGGGGCGCATGGTGGTTCCATGTAACGAGAACTCGGGTTTATCCGGGCCGCGCTCCCGCCAGCGCAGCAGATTGTTCCTGAGTCCGACAGGCTGCTAGCAGCGGGCCTGGCGTCGGACGCCGCGCGCTCCCGGCGCGAGATGCGGTCCGGCCTCGCGCGAGCGCCCTCTGTCGCGGCACGCGCCGACCCTCAGGTCATGGCGGTTCGCGGCCGCTGTCATGAACTCGTTAGATGCGTTGTGCTATATGTAGCCGTCCGATGCATGGCGGCGCAGGCACCCGTGTCCCGCGGACTGCCCCGCAAGCTGAATCGGCCTTCGAGCCGCGTGACCATGACGACAACCGCAAGCCTGAACCCCGCCCGTCGACCCTCTGCGCTGAGCGCGATTGCGCCCCCGGTCGCGGTCTTGTTCGTCGTGGTCGCCGCGACCGTCTGGCTGGGGCTGCGCGAGCTGCACGAGGTCCGCGCCACCACGCGTGCAGCGGTCCCGCGTTCCGCAACATCGGCGCCGGCGGCTGCGGCCGCGGCGCCGCGTGCCAGCCTGGATGCGCTGGCGCGCAGTACGCTCTTCGGCGAGGTGCAGGCGAGCGAGGGCGCCGCCGAAGAAGCGGCGCCCCCGGCCCCCACGGTCGTCGACGATAGCATTCCCGAGGAGCTGCCGGTGGCGACACTCGGCGTGACGGTGCAGGGCATCGTGTTCGATCCGGAAGGCACATCGTCGCGCGTATTGCTCGGTGGCGGTGCCGCCGAGCCGCGCGCCTATGCGGTTGGCGACGAGCTGCCGGGAAGCGTCACCATCCGCCACATCGAGGCAACACGCGTTGTCGTCAAGCACGACGGCGAGCTGAAGGAGATGCCCCTCGACGAGATCGACGCACGGGGTGGCGCGCGGCTCACGCGAGCCGCCCCGGCACGTCCGGCGCGGCAAGCACGCGGCGCCACGCCGCCGCCTGCGCCGACGAGTCGCGGCGCTGCCTCCGCGGCAGTCATGCGCCTGCGCGACATCGCGGCGCGCAACGGTATCCCCGTCGACTGACCCCGGGCACGGGCCCGGCGGGCGCGGGCCACCAACACCAGACCACCACACTTCGCGGAGATTCGATGCGCGCCTCTGACATGACACAGCGATGGACGGCTGCCGGTGCCCGGCGTCAGCGGGCTTCCTGCCGTGCCCGTTGCGCCCGGGTGGCCCTGCTGCTGGTGGCGCTGTGCGCGACACCCATGCTCGCTCCGGCGCAGGCGGCCGCCGCCGAGCGCGGTATCGTCGAGCAGGACAACGGCGAGATTACCCTCAACCTGCGCGATGCCGACATCCGCGCCTTCATCGCCAGCGTGGCCGAGATGACCGGGCGTAATTTCGTGGTCGATCCGCGGGTGAAAGGCAACGTCACCGTGATCTCCGCTTCCCCAACCGATGCCGACGGGCTCTACGATATCTTTCTCTCGATCCTCAAAGTGCACGGGTTCACCGCAATTCCCAGCGGCGACGTGGTCAAGATAATGCCGGACGCGATCGGCAAGCAGGAAGGCCAGCAGCCGCGGACCGCGACGCGCCTGCGCCTGAACGACGCGCTGGTCACGGCGGTGATCCCGATCCACAACGTCAACGCCGCGGAGCTCGTCGCGGTGCTGCGTCCGCTGCTGCCCCAGGAAGCGCACCTGGCCGGCTTCGCGGCGAGCAACACGCTGGTCGTGGCCGATACCTCGGCCAACGTGCGCCGCCTGATGGACCTCGTCGAGGAGCTCGATACGCAGTCGGACGTCGAAGTTGCGCTGATTGCGCTCGAGCACGCCGACGCCGACGACATCGTGCAGATCCTGAGCGCGGTGCAGGCGCCGGACGTGACGCGTGCCGGCCAGCAGGCGGGCACGCCCTTCGTCGCCTACGCGCGCACCAACACCGTCGTGGTCAGGCTGCCGGCGGCCGACATGCCGCGCATCCGCCGCCTCATCAGCGCGCTCGACCAGCCCGACCGCGGACCGGACCAGATCGAGGTCGTGGCGCTCAAGTTCGCCTCCGCGGTCGACCTGGTGCCGGTGCTGCAAGGCGTACTCGGCGCGCAGGCGGGCGGCGGCGCGGCACCGGCGGCGGGCAAGGCGCGCAATGCCGGCGCCACGGCCGGTGCCGCCATCCATGCCGACGAGGCGACCAACACCCTGATCCTGCAGGCGCCGACCCCCGATCTGCGGCGCCTGCGCGAGGTCATCGCCAAGCTCGACGTGCGCCGCGCGCAGGTGCTCGTCGAAGGCATCATCGCCGAGCTGTCGACCGAACGCGCCGACGAGCTCGGCGTGCAATGGCAGACCCAGCAGGACGGCAGCGGCTGGGTCGGCGGCGCGTTGTTCCCCGGCACCGAGTCCGGTGGCATCAGCGCTGCTCCGGGTGAGGATGGCGGCATCAACCTCGCCCAGGGGCTCAGCTTCGGCTACCTGCGGGGCGCCGGCGACATCCGCGTGCTGTTGCGTGCGCTGAGCAACGACCGCTACACCAACGTGCTGTCGACGCCGACCCTGATGACGCTGGACAATGCCGAGGCCGAGATCGTCGTCGGCCAGAACGTGCCCTTCGTCACCGGCCAGTTCACCAACCAGGCGACCACGCCGGAGAATCCGTTCCAGACCATCAACCGCCAGGACGTCGGTGTGGTGTTGCGCGTCAAGCCGCAAATCAACTACGGCGACACCGTGACGCTCGAGCTCGAGCAGGAAGTATCGAGCGTGGACACCTCGACCTCGGGCGCCGACCTCATCACCAACAAACGCTCGATCAAGACCACGGTGCTCGTCGATGACCAGGACATCGTCGTCCTCGGTGGCCTGATCGAGAACAACCTGCGCGAGAACGACCAGAAGATCCCGCTGCTCGGCGACATCCCCGTACTCGGCCAGTTGTTCCGCAACTCGCGCAGCGACATGCGCAAGACCAACCTGATGGTGTTCCTGCGACCGTCGATCATGCGCGACCCGAAAGCGAGCCGCGACGCGGCGCGCGCGCGATACGACGATCTCATCGGCGAGCGGGAAGCGGCCGAGGTGGGACGCGACCCGCTGTTCAAGCGCGAATCGCCGCGGCTGCCGGCCTTCGACGGGCTCTACGAGTGAACGTCCCGTTCGCGTTCGCGCGACGCCACGGCGTGTTCATCGCGAGCGCCGTCGGCGAGGAGGGCGAAGACGCCATCGTGTTCCGTCCCGGCGCGCCGATCGCGGCGGTCGCCGAGGCGCAACGCGTGCTGGGACATCCGGCTGCCCTGCGACGCCTGCGCGACGACGAGTTCGAGCGTCAACTGCAGAGCACCTACGAGCGCGGCGCACAGGACAACGGCGCCGTGATGGCGGGTTTCGACGAGGCGCTAGACCTGGCCGAGATCGCCGAGGGGCTGCGCGAGCCGGCGGACCTGCTGGAGAGCGCCGACGACGCGCCCATCATCCGGCTCATCAACGGCATCATCAGCGAGGCGATCCGCGAGAACGCGTCGGACATTCACATCGAGCCGTTCGAGTCGCGCTTGTCGATACGCCTGCGCGTCGATGGCGTGCTGCGCCAGGTCATGGAACCGCCGGTCGCGATCGCTTCGCTGCTGGTCTCGCGCATCAAGATCATGGCCAAGCTCGACATCGCCGAGAAGCGCGTGCCCCAGGACGGGCGTATTTCACTGCGTATCGCGAACCGGCCGGTCGACGTGCGTGTATCGACGATTCCCTCGGGCAGCGGTGAGCGCGTCGTGCTGCGCCTGCTCGACAAGCAGGCGGGGCGCCTCGAACTCGAGCAGATCGGTATGGACGCGGCGACCACGGCGGCCATCGATGCCATCGTGCACGCGCCCCACGGCATCTTTCTCGTCACCGGTCCGACCGGCTCCGGCAAGACCACCACGCTCTATGCCGCGCTGGCGCGGATCAACGATCGCAGCCGCAACATCATGACGGTCGAGGATCCCATCGAGTACTACATCGACGGCATCGCCCAGACCCAGGTCAACACGCGCGTCGAGATGACTTTCGCGCGCGGGCTGCGCGCCATCCTGCGCCAGGATCCGGACGTCGTGATGGTCGGCGAGATTCGTGATCTCGAAACGGCCAGCATCGCTATCCAGGCCAGTCTGACCGGCCACCTCGTGCTGTCGACCCTGCACACCAACTCGGCGGTCGGCGCCATCGCGCGCCTGCGCGACATGGGCACCGAGCCGTTCCTGCTCGCATCGAGCCTGGTGGGTGTGCTCGCGCAACGCCTGGTACGGCGCCTGTGCACCGCATGCCGCCGCCCGGTGATGACCGATGCCGCGCTCGCCGAGCGCCTCGACTTGGCGCCCGAGGCGCTTGCAGGGCATACCGTGTACGAGGCGGTCGGCTGCGCGCAATGCATGCAGATCGGCTACCGCGGCCGCACCGCGCTCTACGAACTGGTGACGATGGACGCGACGCTGCGCCGGCTGATCCACGACGATGCCGGCGAGCCGGCCATCGAAGCCGAGGCCCGGCGCCGCTCGCCGAGCCTGTTCCACAAGGGGCGCGAACTGGTGCTCGGTGGCGTGACCAGCGCCGAAGAGCTGATCCGCGTCACCACCGCGGGTTGAGACGGTGCAGCATGTTCCGCCACGGCTGCCGCCAGCCCCCGCTTGCCGGCCTCGCCATGGTCCCGAGTCCCGCTGAGCCCGGCTGAACCATGCCGGCCTACGACTATCTCGCACTGGATGGCGGCGGCGCGCGCAAGCGCGGGGTGACCGAGGCGGACACCGAGCAGCAGGCCCGTCAGCGCCTGCGCGAGCAGGGCCTGGTGCCGCTCGAGATCCGTGCGGCGCGGCGCGGCGCGGCGGGACGCGCGTCGCCTGGCGGGCGCGGACCGCGCCTGAGCGGTGACCAGGTGGTGCTGTTCACGCGCCTGCTCGGCACGCTGCTGAACTCGGGGCTGCCGCTCGACGATGCGCTGACCGGCCTGGCCAAGCAGGCCACCGACGCCGATTTCAAGCGCGTCGCGCTCGATGTGCGCGCGCGCGTGCTCGAAGGGCAGGGGCTCGCGGCCGGCCTCGAGCAGTTTCCGCGCACGTTTCCCGCCGTCTACCGCGCGACCGTCGCGGCCGGCGCGCAGACGCGTTACCTGCCGCAGGTGCTGGCGCGCCTGGCAGAATTCCTCGAAGAGCGCCAGGCCATGCGCCAGCGCATGCGTCTGGCGCTGATCTACCCGGCGGTGCTCACCGTGGTCGCCGTCGCCGTGGTCACCGGGCTGCTCGCGTTCGTCGTGCCGGAAGTGGTCAAGGTGTTCGACCAGATGGAGCGCGCGCTGCCGCCGATCACCCAGGCGCTGATTGCGACGGCCGATTTCGTGCGCGCTTACGGGCTCGTGGTGCTCGCCGTGGTGCTCGCCCTCGGCTATTCGCTGCGCGTGCTGCTGCGCCGGCCGCGCGTCCGGCTGGCCGCCGATCGCCTGCTGCTGGGCATGCCGCTGGTCGGCGCGATGGTGCGCGATGCCGACGCGGCGCGTTTTGCGCGTACGCTGTCGATCCTGCTCGGCAGCGGGCTGGCGATGATCGAAGCCCTGCGCATCGCCGCCGCGGCGGTCACCAACCGCGTCACGCGCGAGGCCGTCGACGGCGCCATCGAGCGCGTACGCGAGGGTGCCGCGCTCAGCCAGGGCCTGGCGCGGGTCGACGGCTTCCCACCGTTGCTCGCCCACCTCGTCGCCAACGGCGAGCAATCCGGCGAACTGCCACGCATGCTCGATTCTTCGGCCGAGGCGCACGAGCGCGGCATGCAGGCGCGCCTCGCGGTCGCCATGGGCCTGGCCGAGCCGCTGCTGATTCTCCTCATGGGCGCGCTCGTGCTCGTCATCGTCATCGCCATCCTGTTGCCGATCTTCGACATGAACCGGATCGGCTGAAGCCGACCGGCTTCAGCCGCCATCCCGGCCGCGCACCTTGCCGGTGCGCGCCGCATCATGCCCTTCGGCCGCCGCGCCCGCCGCTGGCACGATAGCGTGCCGTCTCCCCGTGCCGGCTGCGCGACGGTAATACCTGTGAATTTCTCCCTCTTTAACCTGCTTGTCATGGATTCGTAACACGAGATCGTTTAGATCTGGACAACGGATGAGTCTCGGACTGGCCGCGTAACAATCAGACACGATTTGCCCGGCCAGGATTCATTCTCAGGTAACAAAGGCACCGCACACTTGGTCTTGCTCGGACCGGCAGCCGGTTCGGAGCGGAAAACCGGCTATCACCGCGCAATGCCAATATTTATTTGGACATGGGAGACACCCCACACATGAAAAGACATTTGCTAGCTGTAGGGCTGCTGGCGGCCCTCGCGGGCCCACAGGCCCACGCTGCGAACTCGGATAGCGCGTCGCTGAACGGAAGCGGCGACGTGATTCTGGCGATGAGAAACTTCGACAGTACCGAATCCCTGTTCTGGGACCTCTCGGTGGGCGCGAACGACCTCACCGCAGCGGATTTCTACAACGACCTCTCGCTGTCGTTCAGCATCAGCGACGCCGCCGTGAGCAGCTGGATCGGCGCGAACGCGAGCAAGGGCCCGTTGACCTTCAACCTGTTCGGCCTGTCGGAAGTGCTCGGCGCATCCAGTAATACGTTCCTGCCGCCCGAGGCCAATCCGGCCGTCGGTGGTGTAGTGACGGTGGGTAACCTGGCGCTGCAGGACAGCGGCCTGCAGGTGCGCCAGTCGGTCGACAGCCTCCAGCAGTTCATCAATGCGGGCCTCAACCCGGCCGGGTTCCCCGACAACGGTGTGCTGATCACTGATAACCCGGCGAACAACGCCTTCTTCGGCAAGCTCGGCCACGGTGAGAACCTGTTCGGCATGCCGGCTTCCGGCACGGTCGACGGCCCCACGCTGGCGTTCTACTTCGTGCAGCAGGATCCGAACGCGAGTGGCGCGACCCAGGCGAGCGTCGATCCGATCGCGACCCAGCTCGGCTCGTTCACGCTCACGCAGGACGCGCTGACCTACGCGCCGGTGCCGGTGCCGGCCGCCGTGTGGTTGTTCGGCTCCGTGCTGGCCGGCCTGCTCGGCATGCGCCGCCGCGGCTGAGCCGATGCCCTCCCGCGGCTGCCCCGGCAGTCGCGGGACGTGACCTGAAAACAATCCCGAGACTCAACATCCAACGAGAGACAGTACCATCATGAAACGGACCACTCTTTCGCTCGCGGTCGCTGCGCTGTGCAGCAATGCCGCCTACGCCGTGCCGCAGACCGGCACCTCGACCCGCGTCGTCATCGGCGGCGCCACCGCTATCCAGACCAGCACGCAGAACGCCGTCATCGACAATCTCTGCGCCGCGGGTTCCGACATCGACGTCTTCTCCGGCTCCGATCACTGGAACGTGGCCTGTGAGATCGACAGCAGCTTCGGTGCCGCCGCCGGCACGACCGTGCTGTTCAGCAAGAACAACGGCGGCTCCGGCCAGGGCGCGACCTCGGTCGAAGTACCGGTCGCGGTCGAGGTGCTTTCGCCGACCTCCACCTGCGTCGCCGCCTCCGTGCCGGTGCAGTCGACGCCCAAGGGCACGAGCTTCGATGCCTGGGTCTGCGATGGCTCGGGCGGCAGCACCGAGGTGCTCGAGGACATCAACCCCGATTGGGGTGTCTCCGACGTCGAGCCGACGCTCTTCACCGGCCCGCTGTCGATCCTCGACACCGACGGTGTGACGCCGGTGCCGTTCCCGGCCGGCGGCCAGCTCGACAGCCGCGCGACCGCCAGCCTGCCGTTCGGCATGGTCGCCACGCTCAGCCTCTACCAGGCGCTGCAGGCCGTGCAGTTCCCGGCCGGTAGCGACTGCAACCCGGACGCGGCGCTCGGCGGCTCCGACGATGGTTCCATCACCGGCTCGATCGCCGGCAACGGCATCCGCGACGAGTACGAGGCCTACGCCACCGACTCGGCGCAGCCGGTCAGCTTCGACGGCAGCGGCGCGCACATTCCGGAAACGCCCGATTCCAAGGGCTATGCCGATCAGCCGCACCGCGTGGGCGACACCCGCGCCTGTATGCCGACCATCAGCATGACCGAGGCGCGCTCCATGCTGCGTGGTGACTACACCACCTGGGAACAGTTCAAGGTCGGCGGATCCAGCCTCTTCGCGAGCGCCGCGGGCAAGCCGTGGGCGCCGGACCCCGGCGTCAACAACTTCGTCCTGTGCCGCCGCATCCAGGGCTCGGGCACGCATGCGACGATTGCGTCGCAGATCCTGCGGACGGAGTGTGACGTGCAGGCCAGCGTGATGGCCGAGCCGGGCTTCAACTTCCCGCAGATCATCCTCGGCAACCAGGGTTCCTCGAACCTCGGCGAGTGCCTCGACGACCTCGAGACCAAGCGCGCCAACGAGCAGGGGCTCGGCGTGAAGGCCTGGGGCGTGGGCTACCAGTCGATGGAGAAGAACCCGGACCTCGAGGAAGCCTACCGCTTCCTGAAGATCGACGGTCAGTCGCCTGACCTGAAGAACTTCGTCGAGGCCGACTACTGGATCTTCGGCGCGACCACGGTCAACCGCAACGACGACAACAACGACGGCGCCGGCGAGTACTTCAACCCGGTCGGCTTCTTCCCGGCGGTCGACCAGATGTTCGAGCGTCTCGTCGCCGAGCTGTCGGATCCGAGCAACCTGACTGACCTGAATGCCGGCCTCGGCCATCCGTTCGGCTGGGGTGGCTTCACGGGCACGAAACTCGCGGGTGTCGACACCCTGCCGAGCTTCCCGTTCGATCCGAACCCGCTCTCGGGTGATGTGCCGCTGCAGAGCCTGACGCACGTCAACCCGAGCACCGGTGTCTCGAACCAGTGCTTTGGTCCGGCCCTGCGTTCGGTCGGTGGCGCGATTGCCGCGCCGGCGGATGAAGCTGACGCCAAGTAAGCGCCAGTGGACGGATACCGCGCCGCCGGCCGGCGGCGCGGTAGTCCGCGCAGACCACGAGGCCGGCCCTGCTCTGAGCAGGGCCGGCCTTTCCTGTTCCTGAACTCACAGCATTCCGCCTGCCGCGATACCCGGGCCGGCGACCGACGGGGACTGCCCCGTGAGAAACTCTCCCTCCGTATGAGCACGAACCCGAAGTGTGCCGCGCGCAGCGTGGTGTGTGCGCTGATGTTCGCCCTGCTGTGCTGGCTGCCTGCGCCGCAGGTTCGCGCGGCCGCCGAAGCCGAGGCGCCGGCCGAAGAGACAGGCGTCCGCTTCGATGTCTGGGAGTACCGCGTCACGGGCGTGACCCTGGTCGAAGGACGCCAGGTCGAAAAGGCCGTGTACGGCTACCTCGGACCCGACCGCAGCATCGACGATGTCGAAGCTGCCGCGCGCGCCGTCGAGAGTGTTTACAAGGACGCCGGCTACGGCGCTACCATCTACGTCAACATTCCCGAGCAGGACGTCGCCGAGGGGCTGGTCGTGCTCGACGTCACCGAGGGCCAGGTCGAGCGCTTGCGCGTGACCGGCTCGCGATACTTCGACCTGGACCGCATCAAGGAGAAGGTGCCGGCGCTGGCGCCCGGCGAGGTGCCGCACCTGCCGCAGATGCAGGCACAGCTCGGCCGGCTCAACGCGGCGACCGCCAACCGGCGCATCACGCCGGTGCTGCGACCGGCGCGCAGCGTCGGCATGGTCGATGTCGATCTCGAGGTGGAAGATCGCCTGCCGCTGCACGGCGGCCTCGAGTTCTCCAACCAGTACGTGCGCGATACGACCGAGACGCGCCTGTCCGGCGACCTGCGCTACGAGAACCTGTGGCAGCGCGAACACAGCATCGGTTTTTCGTTCCAGCTCACGCCCGAGGATCCGAACGAAGTGCGGGTCTTCTCCGGGACTTACCTCATGCGCCCCGAACACAGCGACTGGCTGCTCGCCGCCTACGGCGTGAAGTCGGACAGCGACGTCACCGCGTTCAGTGGCGACAGCGCCGGCGGCATCGGCGTGCTCGGCCGCGGCTTCGTCATCGGTGCGCGCGCGATCCGCCCGCTGCCGGTCGTCGGCGGGCTGGTCAGCAATGTGACGTTGGGTGTCGACTACAAGGACTTCGACGACGAAATCTCGATCGCCGGCAGCGACGACAGCATTTTCAATCCGATCAGCTACTTCAAGATGGTGAGTGGCTGGGGTGGTGTGCGCGCCTTCGATCGCATGGATCTCAAGTTCAATCTGGATCTGCATTTCAGTGTGCGCGATCTCGGTAACAGCGAGCGTGTCGCGATCGGCGGCGTCGATGTCTCCGAGTTCTCCAACAAGCGTGCCTTCGCGCGCGAGAATTTCTTCTACTTGCGCAGCGATTTCAGCCTCACGCGGGCCTGGTTGTGGGACAGCGCGCTGCGCTTCGATTTTCTCGGCCAACTCGCCTCGGTCGCGTTGATCAGCAACGAGCAGCTCTCCGTCGGCGGTGTCGATACCGTGCACGGCTATTTCGAGTCGCAGACCCTCGCGGACAATGCCGCGGTCATCTCGGTCAAGTGGACTTCGCCTTCACTGCACCAGCACCTGTGGGGCGAGCTGTTCCAGGACGTGCGCCTGTTCGCTTTCTCCGACGCGGCCCGCGGAATGCTCATCGATCCCTTGCCCGGCAGTGACGCCGGCTGGGGGCTGGCGAGCGTCGGCTTCGGCATGCAGGCCGGCGGGC
>Ga0180435_10005484_pt1 | contig 12323 bp, 11 predicted proteins | sample SS_ome_3_FD_132467 | JGI IMG/M metagenome (GOLD analysis project Ga0180435, IMG submission 132467) | Hypersaline lake sediment archaeal communities from the Salton Sea, California, USA - SS_3_S_1 metaG | ecosystem: Environmental > Aquatic > Non-marine Saline and Alkaline > Hypersaline >... | reverse complement strand
GGTTAACGATCTTTTACTGAGGCTCCACGATATCAGGCTTGCCATTAAGGAAGTCCAGGACATGAAATCGGAGAAGCCACAGCAGGACTTAATCGACTATTGCTTTGCTGATTGATCTGACCTCAGGATCTTCCCTGCCTCCTCCAGGGCCCTGATGTCTTCCTCAGGGAAGGAGCCATCCCCTTTTGGCCCCACATTCAGCAATAGATTGGCATTGATAGCAGCAGCATCTTCCAACATCTCCAGGATATCATCGGCAGATTTATGATTCCCATCATGCTGTTTGTTATACCCCCAGGCATGGGGTTGCAAGGTATTACAGATCTCCCTGGGTTTGTCTTTATTTAGCTCATATACCTTTCTGGCCACTTCAAATTGCTGGCCCACTCTGGCACTGCCACCTCTTTCAGGTGCCATAAAATCTTCCTCACCATTGGCGCCCTGCTTGAAGGAAATCAAAGCATGGGGGGAGAGCGAACGAATCAGGGCATAGGTGGAGTCGATGGGGAAGAGGTCGGGTCGACTGTAATACCCCATGATGGGATCGAACCAGATGCCTGCCATGTTGGGATACTGGGTAAGAAGTTCGGCGAGTTGTTGGTGCACAAATGCCACATAGATCTGGAAATCAGACTCCTTCTCATACTTGTATTCTGCTTGAGCTTCCTTATAAGCGGGTCTGGCTGCAGACCAACCGGCTTCCCTGGGATAAAAGTAGGGGTGCTTCCAGTCAGCTCCGTACGAGTAATAGAGAAAGAGGCCCAGGCCTTTCTGCTCACAGGCTTCATACAACTCTTTGATCAGATCGCGCCCGCATGGAGAATTCAGCACATTAAAATCAGTGGCTTCGGTTTCGAACAGACAGAAGCCATCGTGGTGTTTGGAAGTAATGGTAATGTACTTCATTCCTGAATTGATGGCCAGATCAGTGATCATCTCCGCATCGAAATGCTCGGCTGTAAAGGTATCTTTTAGTTTGGCATACTCTGCCACTGGGATGGTATCTCTGAGCTGAACCCATTCTCCTTTTTCGAGCTGACTGTACAGGCCGTAATGTATAAACATCCCGTATTTGGCCTCCTGGAACCATTGCAGATTGGCCTCCCGGGGATTTTCCCGGAATGTTTCTTCATGGCCGGCGAGGTAGGCAGGAACTTCCTGGTCAGTATTGCAGGCATATATTCCCAGAAATAAAGACAAAAAAATCAATGTTCGCATAGCATCATCTTTTTAGGTTTAACTATTTGCAAAGGATAAAGGAGAGTAGCAATAATTCCACAGCCAGGCTGTCGGGGTACGAAAGTAGATAAGAAATGTTTTCATTCGGGACTGATCCTATTTATGTAAAGCCTCCAGGTAACCCAGTACAAAAACAGCCGGGGCGTTCCAGTTCAGGCAAACCTCGTTGGAAGCATAACTGGATTCCACATCCATAAAGGATTTCGCAGGGCACCATCAAAGTATTTTTGATCTCTGCTCAGGTGGTGGGCAATGCATAGGATCATGGCCTGATTCAGCACATCGCTGTTGGATCCCCACTCAAAATGATCAATGCTGATCCTGTAAGGAATAGACTCCAATTTTGCCAAAAGCTCATCGGATAGGGCCAAGTGTTTAATACTTAGCTCCTCTTTCTGCTCCGAGTTAATCAGCAGGATATGGAAGCCCTTATTGCGGATATAAAATTTCCAGCTCTTAGTAATTTGATGTATGTATGGCTGATCGTACCTGGCAAGCGCTTCCTGATAGTGTTCTTTGCCGGTCGAGGTAAAAAGCTCGGCAGCAGCCCAGTAAAAATCATCGCTGAATGCTTCATCGCCATACTCTCCCGTGACCACATCCTCTGGATTTTGGAAGGGGACATCGGGATTCTGCACAGCCCAGTCCCAGGCCCTTTCCGCCGCTACCAGAACCTCGTATGAAAAGTCAGGATCCAGATCATAGGCCTCGGGCATAATAAACGGGCCAAAGGTCAGGGCCGTCAGCTTATGATAAATCGCTGCGTTCACCACATATTTGCCATAGTTGACTGCATCAGACCATCCCCCGGAACTATTCAGGGTTCCTTCCTCTTTTCCTGAAGAAGGATGGTAAAAACATACATCATCCGGAGCAGAAGTCCCGCAGCTGAATAGTGCTATGGCTAAAAGTGCCAATAAAATAGGTAATTTCTTCATGTTGGGATTAATTGAATGCAATAGCTTAGCTAAGGAGTAAATGTAATTATCTAACTCATAGATCGGGTTGGAAAGGATCAAAAGGATAGCTATCCGGCGTTACCAAGGTTCCTGTCGTAAGTGTGCGAGGGAAATCGGATTCCGGATTAAAAACCACTTCCACCAGGGCTCCTTTATATCCCTTATCAGGAGAGCTAACAGGTATCGCATAAAAGCCATTATCCTGGATTTCCATGGCTTCCATTTGCCAGGCCTCTTCCCCAATCACATAGGATTTAAAATCCCGGCCCACAGGATTCACCGCTTCCCAGAGCCGGATCTGGTAATTGCTGGTTGGATCCACTTCTGCATAGATCGTATCCCGACCGATGCTCCAGGTGAAAGAGGGGATTTCTGTTTGGGTAATAATCCTCTGGTAAAAGGATACCAGATTTTCGGTCAGGTAGGAACCATGCAGGCCATGCCCCACATTGGGGACATACTGCAGGTAGTTTTCACCGCGCAGGTCCTTCCAGTAGAATTTCCAGGAGTCGGTGACAAAAAATTCATCGCAGGTGGCATTGATCAGCAGCTTGGGCATGCTTAAGCGCTCCAGGAACTGATAGGGCTCTACCAGCTTAAGCATGGCAAGAAATTCCTCTGTTTCCATCCAGTTCATTATGCCCAGGTTCACATAGGGATCAATGGCCGGGGCCCATTCTCCGTAGCATTGCCAGTGATGTTGGAAGGAGGGTATTAGGTTGAGCATATCGATGACTACCGGGGCAGCTCCTATGACCCGTTTATCAACGGCAGCCACATTCCAGGTGGTCCATCCCCGTTTTGAAGCCCCGGCTACAAAGAATCCATCCACCGGTTTCTGCTTGGATCCGCAGATCTCCTGAACCACATCCATGGCCCGGACCACGGCCCGTGTCATGGGGAATCTGGGCAGCCACATGTGTAAATCTTCTGAAGCGCCCCCTTCCATGAACTGCAACCAGGCAAATGCGATCAGGTCATCCTCAAACACACCGCCTGCAGTATCTCCTTTAAAATCGAGGGGCTGAAAGGGAATATTACTTAAATGGGAAACTACTGAACCTGTGGAGATGGCGGTGTTGATCATATGTTCAGTCGCAACGATGGGGATGGTATCTCCTCTCCAGCCACCTCCTATCAACAGGAGCGATTCGGATTCCCTGAATTCATCCGGGACCACCATGGTTAACCAGTGCCACCACCGGGGTTCATCTACTTCTTCGGTAGTAAGCCAGGTCCCTGAAATCAGGTATATCCGGTATTCGGTCCATCCGTCTCCCTGAACCTGTTCAACAATCTCATAGCTGAAGGCCTTGTCTTCAGCTTCCGTATAGACTTTTAGAGGGAAAGAGGATCCCCGGATTGGGTCCGGCTCCGTGTGGCTGCAGGAAGCCAGCATAATCATGATCAGGAATAGGAATAAGAATTGTTTCATGGGGGCGGAATTAAGTCGTTCGATTAACAAGTTATGAAATATTGCACTTTGATAGGCAGCAGATTATTTCTTAGTTTTATATGAATTACAAAAACTTACACGATGACTTTCCTTTTTCTTTTTGGCGGTGGCCTTCTTATAACATTATTCGTAATCCTCTTCATCGTCCTGCTTCCTCTCCTGGCACTGATCAGTGCGCTGATGAGTGATTTTCCGGGGAATGAGAAGCTTTTGTGGGTAGTGATTATTCTGCTTCTTCCTTTCCTGGGATCGGTTCTTTATTTTACGATCGGAAGAAATCAGCGGATCTCCAGGTAAGCATTTGTCCAAAGAGCCTTCATATGGCCTGAAAAAATCGCTGGGCTATTTTTCCCTGACCAATATCGTGATAGGGGATATGATCGGGGCAGGGATTTTTACCACCTCGGGTTTATTGCTGGCACAATTGCACGATCCTAAGCTCTTGCTTTTACTTTGGGTGATAGGCGGGATCATTGCCTTATGTGGCGCACTAAGCTATAGCGAACTGGGAGCCAGGTTCCCCAGGGCCGGAGGCGAATATGCTTTCCTTTCCGAACTCTTCACTCCCTTGGCCGGGTTTTTAAGTGGCTGGATCTCTTTTTTTGTTGGATTCTCAGCTCCTGTGGCTGCTTCCTCCCTGGCCTTTAGTGAATACCTGGTCCGGACCTTTCCCGATGGGGATGGGATGGAGCAGGTCCTGCTTTTAAAGAAGCTCATTGCAATAGGAATTATCATGGTCTTCGCTATTATCCACTATTTTGGCTTGCGATCGGGATCAAAGGTGCAAAACCTGCTAACCATGCTGAAGGTGGGCCTGATCCTGCTATTAGTGATCGCCGGTTTTACTTTTGGGGAGGGTAGCTTTGAGCATTTTAACGTTCAGATCCGTGTTGCAGAAGGATGGGCCGGACTGAAAACCATGGGGCTGGCCCTGATGTGGATCATGTTTGCCTACAGCGGTTGGAACGCCTCCACCTATGTGGGTTCCGAGGTAAAAAATCCGGTAAAGAATATTCACCGGTCTTTAATTAGCGGCACCCTGTTTGTCACCCTGATTTACCTCTTCCTGAATGCTCTCTATGTGTATGCGGTCCCTGCGGAGGAGATGAAGGGAGTGATATCAGTCGGGGGACTGGCAGCCAATAATCTCTTTGGCCGAATCCTGGACCAGTTTTTCTCTCTCTTTATTGCGGTGATTTTGCTTTCGGCCATTTCTGTTCTGACCATTATTGGTCCACGCGTCTACTACGCCATGGCGGAATCGGGTCATTTCTTCAGGATCGCAAAAAGGATCAACCGTTCCAGTGTTCCAGGTATCTCCATTTTGCTTCAGAGCGGACTGGCCATTGTTTTTGTGCTTACAGGCACCTTTGATCAGATTATTACCCTGCTCAGTTTCTCCCTGGGGATCTTTCCAATTCTGGCTGTGGTTGGGGTGTTTAAGATCAGGATGCAGGGAAAAACAGCCTACCGGACTCCCTGGTATCCCGTCCCACAGGTGCTTTTCATTATATTTTCCCTGGTGATCCTGGTCCTGGCCTTCCTGGAACGGCCTGTTGAATCATCCGTTTCTTTCGGGATTATCATCCTGGGGATCCCGGTGTACTACCTGCTCCGGAAAAGAATCCTGAAGGCCCCGGACAAGTGAGGATTCCGACTATTTCCCCAGGAATTTCCGCCTGGTCCCCCGGGTGGCCTCGCTGGCCTTGATGTTTCCCCCACCCCAGGTCAATCCCGATTTTTTGTCTTTCAGTCCAAAGGAGCCCTCAGCCCTTTTTATACTGCCTGCTTTCGCTCCACGAGCTGCCTGGGATTTGGATTCCTTTTCCCTTCTTTTGCGTTCCTGCTGTTTTCGTTCATAAATATTCAGAAGGAGAAAGGAAAGCAGGGTGGCGGAGACCAGAACCAGAATCAGGATCATAAATTCGCGGTCTTGATATCTGCCGGTAATCCATCCGAGCACGGCTACGGTAAGCGTGATCAGGATCATAAATAGTCTAAACGTGGATGCCATTATTCGTATCTTAAAGTATCTACAGGATTTCTGGTGGAGGCACGCAGAGTCATAGCTGCCGTCGTAAGTATGGCACTTAACAGGATGATCAGAGCCCCCAACAGGACAAAGGTCCAGGAGAAGGAGATCCGGGTTGCAAAATTCTGCAGCCAGAGCCCGCTCACATACCAGGTTACCGGTATGGCTAGGACTACGGCAAAAGCCACCCACAGTACTAACTGTTTTCCAAGGAGAACGACAATCTGCCAATTCTGTGCGCCGTTCACCTTTCTGATTCCGATCTCCCGTAAACGTTTTCGATTCAGCAGGGATACCAGGCCGAACAGCCCGATATTGGCAATGATAATACTCAGGAGGGTAAAAGCACCCAGCAGCTTACTCTGGTTGATATCATTGCGGTACATTTGCTCCACGGTCTGGTCGAGAAAACTGTATTCAAAAGGGATATTGTCAAAAAATTGCATGTAAGCCTCTTCAATAAATTTCAGGGCTCCTGGTACATCGGTGGTATTCAGTTTCACATTCAAATATCCCCGGGTTCCGGTTTCAAAATAAAAAGCCACCGGCCGGGATTCCTCATGCAGGGAGTTATATTTTCCGTTCTTCAGGACACCCAGGATCTCTATATTTCGGATATACTTACCTGCCAGTGAATCACCCAAACCAAGAAAATCAATACACGCTTCGTTAACGATGATTCCACTTTGGGGATCGGTGGGCCTGTTACGGTCAAAATTCCTTCCTTCCCTGAGTTCCATCTGCATCAGGGGAATATAGTCTGCATCGATGGCCAGCGTGGATACAATTTTTGAGGCTTCCTGGCCATTCTCATTTATCTTAAAATGAGAGGTGCCAAAGGCTTCCCCGGGCACATTGCTGGAGTAGGCAACTTCCTGTACCAATGGAATTTGTTTTAACTCTTCTTTTAAGGAAAATATCTTTTCCAGGGGCACATCCTCTGCATGGAGTTTCAGCTGTACCACGTTAGTAGTATCGTATCCAATCTCTGCTTTCAGGAGGTACTGCACCTGCCTGGTAATCAGAATCGAGGAGATAATCAGGATTACAGATAAGGTAAATTGCAGTATTATACTGCCTTTGCCAAAATTGTAGCGCTTTCTCTCCCCTCCCAGGCTGGAATCATTTTTCAGAAGTTTAATGGGCTGCCGGTAGATCCTGGAAATGACAGGGAGCAGGAAAGCCAGTAGTATGGCAGCCAGAACAAGCAGCAGCATCAGCATGAAACTACCTGTATGGAAAGCAGATGGCATAAGGCCACCGCCCAGCTGCTCTGTAAACCAGCCTTCCGCACCGGTGAGCATAAACCAGGCAACGGCAGCGGATATACTAATAACCAGTAGCAGCTCGGCAATCAGCAGCTTAAAAATATGTAAGCGCTCGGCCCCATTGATCTTAAAAATGCCCAGGCTATGGGTCCGGGATGCCAGGGAGGCGGAAAGCAGGTTGGAATAATTAAGCAGGGCGATTAACAAGAGGAAGATTCCGGCTGCGCTTAAGAGGTAGCTATAGCTCCTGTTACCTTTGCTCAGATCGTAGGAGAATTGTGGAGTAAAATGCAGATCAGGCAGAGCTGTGAAAATCAACTTAAAATCGGCCTTAAGAAAATTGCCGAATTCAGCCATGTATTTTTCATAGAAGGCGGGGAACGCATGCTCCACTTCATCGATGGTGTTGTTTGCCCCCAGCATAATAAAATTATAAGCAAAGGGTCGCCAGTAATTTTCAGAATCATTTCCATTCAAAACCTCAAGTCTGGGAGCAGGAAGGGAGTGCATGGAGATGAGCACATGCATCTTATGATGCACATTATCTGGAAGATCCCTGGTAACACCAGTTATTTCAAGGACTTGATCGTTATTGATCTTTAGCTGTTTGCCAATAACATCGGTACTCCCAAAATATTTCTCAGCTATGCGCCTGGAAATCACAACCTGACCCCTGGTGAGCAGGGCGTTTTTTGGGGTCCCTGAAATAAACTGCAGTGGGAAAAGGTCAAAAATCGTAGAGTCTGTATAGTAGACCTGTTCTTCAAAAAATATCTGTTCACCAGCCGTGATAATGCATTTCTCTTCAAAGGAAACAAGCCTGGCCATCTGCACTATGGCGGGAATCTCCTCCATCATCACGGGGGCGAGACGTGGCCCTAGCTGTGCATGCGTATTTTCGTTGTCGGGCAGGTTGATCTTCCCACTCAGGCGGTATACCCGGTCCCAGGTATCCAGGTGCTTATCATAATTGCGCTGATAGCTCACATGGGAATAGATGTAGAAAAGACTGGCAAAGGCCAGGGAGAATCCCAGGATGCTTAGTATGGAGTATGCCGGCTGTCTGACCAGGTATTTGAACGCGATGGTGATATAGCTGCGTATCATATGAAAGTGTTTTTAGTCCTTGATAAATAGTTAATTGATTATAGATCCGTCCTGGAGATGTATAATACGATGAGCATAGCTGGCATCTTTGTGAGAATGAGTCACCATCACTACGGTGGCGCCCTGGCGGTTATGTTCTGTAAGCAAGTCCAGGATGACAGCCCCGTTTTTCGAGTCCAGGTTTCCGGTGGGTTCGTCAGCCAGGAGTAGGGCAGGACGATTCACGATGGCCCGTGCAAAAGCCACTCGCTGCTGTTGTCCGCCTGATAGCTGCCGGGGATAGTGCCCGCTGCGATGCCCCAGTTTCAAATGGTGCAAAATCTCTGCAACCCGCTCCCTTCTTTCTTTTCGTCTGATTCCCATAAAAATCAGGGGTAGCTCCACATTTTCCGAGACATTTAGCTCATCTACCAGGTTGAAATTTTGAAAGATATAGCCCATATTTCCCCTGCGAATCCTGGTCATTTGATTTTCAGATAGTGAATTGACTTCCTGTCCATTGAATGAAAATGAACCCGAGCTGGGACGATCGACGAGCCCCAGAAGGTTAAGCAGGGTTGACTTGCCACAGCCGGAAGGTCCCATAACCGCAACAAATTCTCCCTGCTCGACAGTCAGGTCTAAATCTCTCACTGCCGTGGTCTTTACTTCCTCCGAAACAAATTGTTTTGTCAGCTGCTTTGTTTGAATGATTAGCTCTTTCATCAAAAGTTATTTAACTAAATACTTGAAGGCTGTTTGTGAGTCGGGGTGCCAACCTTGTGCCACAAAGCTAAGGTGCTCTTTATATGCACGATAAGTTTTAAGCCAACTTCGTCAATGTCCATGATTTAGACAACATAGTGTCAAATAATTGGACAATTAATTGCATTTGATCAGGCCCGGCTGTAGTTTTATAACATGACCGATGCCCGCATACTGGTGGTGGACGATAACCGGAATGTCCTTACCGCCCTGGACCTTCTGCTATCCAGGGAATTTTCCACAGTGAAATGCATCTCTAAACCGGGACAGATTATTTCTGAACTCAGGGAAAGATCCTATAGTGCGGTTCTGCTCGATATGAATTATACGGCCGGTCAGAATACGGGAAACGAAGGACTCTACTGGTTGAGGGAATTAATGAAACTGGATTCGGACCTCTCTGTGGTGATGATTACCGCATTTGGAGATGTGGAACTGGCTGTGACGGCCCTGAAGGAGGGAGCCGTAGATTTTGTGTTAAAACCCTGGGACAACCAGAAATTGCTTGCTACCATGCATACGGCGGTCAGACTTACGGATTCACGTCGACAGGTCAAATCCCTGCAGAAGGACAAAGCGTCCCTCAGGGCTGAACTAATTGGTAAAAAAACCAGGTTTATCGGAAGATCTGCAGCCATATCCCGGGTGATGGAGCTGGTGGGAAAAGTGGCCGCTACATCCGCCAATATATTGATCACAGGAGAAAACGGAACCGGAAAGGAGTTGATCGCCCGGGAGGTCCATGAACAATCGGGCCGCTCCGGGGAGATAATGGTAAGTGTTGACCTGGGAGCCGTGCCGGATTCCCTCTTTGAGAGTGAGCTATTCGGTCATGTGAAAGGGGCTTTTACAGATGCCCGTTCCGACAGGATTGGGAAAATTGAGGCGGCCCACAGGGGAACCCTTTTTTTTGACGAGATTGGAAATCTATCCCTGCCGCTTCAGGCAAAGCTTCTTAACATTCTTCAGAACCGCACCATTAGCAGGTTGGGAAGCACAGAAGTAATCCCCGTGGATATCCGTCTGATCTGTGCCACCAATATGAACCTGGAAGCCCTGGTGGAACAGGGGAGTTTCCGGATGGATCTGCTTTATCGGATCAATACCATACAGGTGGAGCTCCCTCCACTGCGTGAAAGGGGAGGGGATGTTTTGCTGCTGGCGGCCTATTTTCTCCACTATTTTTCAAAGCGGTATAACAAGCCTGGTTTGCAGATGGATAGAAGCGCTGAAGCAGCGTTGAAAAAATGGGCCTGGCCCGGAAACGTGAGAGAACTCCGGCACAGTATGGAGCGGGCAGTCATTCTTACAGAGGGTCAGATCATAAGCAGTGAGAGCTTCCAATTTACGGCTGCACATACCCATTCTTCAGCCTCCTTTGAGGGCAGCCTGGATGAGGTGGAGTCCAGATTGATTGGATATACCTTAAAGAAGAACAGCGGAAACATGACAGCCGTAGCCTCCCAACTGAAGATTTCCAGGCAGACCCTCTACAATAAAATTAAGAAATATGGGCTTTAGGTCTTATCATATCAAATTGATTTTTTGGATTGTTCTTATTGTGATCAATGCCGCACTGGTGGGTTGGGCTATTACATCTTCGAGGATGCATTTAGTTATCCTGCTTGGGATTACCCTCCTTATTGTCCTGTTATTCCTTTATAGCCAGCTGACGCGCTGGAACCGTGAGGTGCTTTTTTTCTTCAGGGCGCTGGAAAATGATGACAGCTCTATTTCTTACGGTTCTGCCAATCAAAGCAGCTTTATCAACGAATTACATCAGCACCTGAACCGGCTGAATCGCAGTTTTCAGGAGATGAAACTAAGCAATGAGAGGCGGGAACAATACTTCAGCCAGATTCTGGAGCAGCTGTCCAGCGGTCTGATGGTCATCTCCAAGACCGGACATATCAACCATATCAATGAGGAAGCACTGAGGCTTTTGAACCTGTCTAAACTTACCCATATCAGGGCCCTGTCACAAAAATATCCAGGGCTTTCCAGGAGGATTAAGGAGATGAATACACTGGATCGTTCGGAAATTAGCCTGCAGGACAGGGAAACTGGTTTGAAAAGGATCCTGGGACTTCAGGTAGTAGAGATTAATCTCAAAGGAGAAGAAGTCAAGGTGGTAAGCATCCATGACCTTTCGGCCGGGATGGAGCGCAAGGAGATAGATGACTGGATCCGCCTGATCCGGATATTGAGCCATGAGATTATGAACTCCCTGGCACCCATCACCTCCATCTCAACGACCCTGAAAGAGGTTTGGGCCGAATATGACTCTGCAAAGACGGCTCAGGGGGCTGCGTTATCGGCCATCCAACAGACCATGAAAGGGCTGGATGCCATTGCGGAGCAAAGTGCGGGGCTAACCACCTTCTTTGAATCATATCGCATTTTATCAAGAATTCCTGATCCGCTTAGAAAAGAGTTTGCAGTTTCTGATTTATTAGAAAAGCTGGAGACCCTGACAGAGCATTACAGAGAACAACCCGGTCTCCGGTTATTTTTTGAATGTCCCTCTCCTGAGCTGAAGATCCTGGCCGATGAGCAGATGATCACTCAGGTGATGTTGAATCTGGTGAAAAATGCAGTCCAGGCGGTGGACGGGATAGCAGCTGCTGAAATTTCCATATCCGCAGCTCTGGAAGAAAATCGGGTAGTTCTGAAAGTTACCGACAATGGTGAAGGCATTCCTCCAGAAATATCCGATGAAATTTTTATGCCCTTCTTTACTACCCGAAAGAGAGGGACCGGTGTGGGGCTCAGTTACAGCCGCCAGGTAATGGCCCTGAACGGCGGCCGGATCGAATTTGATTCCCAACCGGGTCATACCCAGTTCAGACTGGTATTCTAGTTAGAATGCTATACCGATGGCAATCCCCAGCCGGAGGCCAAATCCGTCCGCTCCGGAGATCTGCCCTAAATCCACCCCCCCTACCGACTCACTGATGGATCTAAAAGCATAAACGGGACCTACCCAGGCATCAATCACAATGACGTCTTTGAGCACCACCTGTTTCCCCAGATTGATGGCAAATCCCAGGGAAGTAAGGGTCCCCTCATCCAGATTATCTGAAACGGTCAGGCTCATATAACGAAAATTGGGAGCCAGGTAGGTGCCATTGGGTGCCGGGGTACTTGATAAATAGTAGCGGAATTCGGGGGTGATCCCGATACCACTCAGTTTTCCATCGCTGTCGCCAGGACTGTAACCGGTGTAGAAAAAGCCCAGCTGGGCACTCATATTTTCATTAAATGCCCGTTCATATTTGAGTACTCCTGTTCTCAGGAAGGCACTGAACAGGTCGGTCTTAACGGCATTCATTTTCTGCGCATGCAGTCCGGCAGAAAGGAGAAGCATACTTAAAGCCAATAATGCAATTTTTTTCATGGTTAAGGTTATTGGTGAATAATTCCTTTTATGCAATCTACGAAAACTGTGCCACGTTTGTTCCTTTAAAATTCCGCATTTTAATGATTAACAAATTTTTAAGTTTTGCACAGGTATGGGT
>Ga0180435_10005481_pt1 | contig 12327 bp, 7 predicted proteins | sample SS_ome_3_FD_132467 | JGI IMG/M metagenome (GOLD analysis project Ga0180435, IMG submission 132467) | Hypersaline lake sediment archaeal communities from the Salton Sea, California, USA - SS_3_S_1 metaG | ecosystem: Environmental > Aquatic > Non-marine Saline and Alkaline > Hypersaline > Sediment... | reverse complement strand
CGGTGGGGCAGGCGGCCACGCATTTGGCGGCAACCTCGCCGAGCGCATCTTCCATCGTGCCGTCGAAGGGGACGCCGACCCGCACGTCGAACCCGCGGCCAACGAATGACAGCCCAAGCGTTTCCTTTGCTTGGCCGGCAATCTGAATACACAGTTCACAGTTGATACACTTGCCCGGTTCGTAGACGACCGACGAGTGCTGCACGTGCTGCACAAAGGGGCGTCGCTCGCCGCGGTAACGATTCGGATCAGCCCCGTACATCGCAGAGTAGCGTTCCAGCTTGCAGTTTCCATGTGCTCGGCAACCACACGCCAGGCAGCGGTCGGATTGATCGGCGGCGGCCTCCTCGATGGCCGGTTCATCGGCCGGGTCATCCTTGCGCGGTACGGAGTCGCTCGCCAATTGCCGAAACTGCTGCATCTCATCAGCGTCGATCTTGCCCATGCGAACCGAGAACTCGCGTTTGATGGGCGTGATCGGTATGCCACGGACGAAGTCGTCGATCGCACCGGCCGCTTCCTTGCCGTCGGCTACGCTGCGGACAACAAGCCCCTTGCCGCGCAGAATATTGCCCGCTGCGAACACGCCCGGCAAATTAGTTTGCATCGTTGCCTTGTCGACCGTCACACCCCGACTGCCCGCCACGAAACCCCATTGCTCGATCGTCTCGGCCGATGTCTTGCCAATCGCCAGCAGAACGGCATCGTACTGCTGCTGAATCTCATTGAGCGTTACATCGTCGCCCAATGTCGTGCCGAACCGCGTCTCGGGACCAAGACGAATGATCTGTGCGAGTTCGCCGGCGAGGGTGTCTCGTGGCAGTTCGTCTTCGCCCCAATCGGTTCGCAGGCGTCCGCCGGGTTCGGCTTCTTTTTCGAAGAGTGTGACGGCGTGCCCTGCCCGTAGCAGATGAAATGTAGCCGCCAGCCCCGCCGGTCCTGCTCCAACGACGGCCACGCGGCGGCCCGACGACGGCTCCTTCGTGGGCAGATAGGGGTCGTCCAACTTGAGGTCTTCGTCGGCCACGTGGCGTTTCAGTTCGCACACCGCGACCGGCCCATCGCCCGACGACCGCCGGCACCCCTTTTCGCACGGCTTCGGGCAAACGCGGCCCAGAATAGCCGGAAGCGCGATGTCTTCTTTGATCGTAGCAATCGCGTTGGTTAGATCGCTACGTCCGATCTGCCGCAGCATCAACGGGATATCCATGTGTGCCGGGCAAGCGAAATGACAGGGCGCGACGCAATCGCCAACATGGTCGCTCAGCAGCAACTCGAGTGCAGTCTTGCGAACTTCATGAACCTCGGCCGTCTCACTCTCGATCTGCATCCCGTCGACCGCCACCGTCGCACACGAAGGCAGGAACTGTCCTCGCTCACTGTCCTTGACCATACAAACCAAGCAGGACGTCGAAGGTTCATAGCCCTTGAGGAAACAAAGCGTGGGAACCTCGATCCCCAACGCCTCCGCCGCCTCTAGGAGCGTCGCCCCGGCGGGTACTTCGATGGTCTGATTGTCGATTTGAAGCGTTGGCATTTGAGCTCACCACGGAGACACGGAGATCTCGGAGGAGGAAAGGAAGGCAATTAAAGGACTCTCCGAGTGATCCCGTTTTTCATTACGTCTACAATTCTTCATGGATAATCGCCACCTTTGTTCCCCCTATTGATTTGTCTTCTGCTATTTGTCCTCTTCCCTTTCCTCCACTCCCTTCCTTTCTTCTTTCTCTCACCGTGTCCTCCGTGCCTCCGTGGTGAGCCTGCTTCGAGTCTACTCCACGAATACCGCTCCCTCGGGGCAAACCTCGCGGCAGGCGTTGCAGCGGGTGCACTTGTCGACGTCGATCGTGTGGCGAACGTAGGGGGTCATGGGGATCGCATCAGCCGGGCACACCTGCGAACACTTGGTGCAGCCGATGCATTGGTCGTTGACTTTGTAAGCAATCAGGTCTTTGCACTTACCGCCGGGGCAGTGGCCGGCGATGTGGGCTTCGTACTCGTGGCGGAAGTATTTTAACGTCGAGAGCACGGGGTTCGGCGCCGTCTTGCCGAGTCCGCAGATGCTGCCTTGCTTGACCATGCCGGAAAGCTGTTCGAGCGTGGCAAGGTCTCGCCGCTCGCCTTTGCCCGTGCAGATGCGCTCGAGGATGTCGAGCATCCGCCGCGTGCCGACACGACAAAATGTACACTTGCCGCACGATTGGTCTTGGGTGAATTCGAGGAAGTAGCGGGCGATGTCGACCATGCAATCGTCTTCGTCGAGTACAACGAGGCCGCCGCTGCCCATGATCGCCCCGACCTTGGAAAGCTCCTCGAAGTCGACGGGCGTGTCGCACAGCTCGGCCGGTACGCAACCTCCCGAGGGTCCGCCGACTTGCACCGCCTTGAGTCGCTTGCCGCCAGCGACGCCGCCGCCCACTTCATCGACGACTTCTCGTAGTGTGATGCCCATCGGCACCTCGATTAGTCCACCGCGGGCGACTTTGCCGGCCAGCGCGAAGACCTTGGTGCCCGTGCTCTGCGGCGTACCAAGTTCGCGGAACTTGTCGGCCCCGCTGCGGAGGATCCAGGGCACGAGCGCGTAAGTTTCGACGTTATTGACCGAGGTTGGGCGTCCCCACAAACCGCTCTCGGCAGGGTAGGGGGGACGCAACCGCGGCATGCCCCGTTTGCCTTCGATCGAGCTGATCAGGGCCGTCTCTTCACCGCAGACGAACGCCCCGGCTCCTTCCTTAATCGAAAGTTTCAGCGAGAAGTCGCTGCCCATCACCGAATTGCCCAGGATGCCGCGCTCTTCGCAACGGACCAACGCCTCGCGAACCCGCTGGACGGCTAGCGGATACTCGGCACGGATATAAAACAGCCCTTCGCTTGCGCCAACAGCCCGGGCGGCAATCGCGATGCCCTCGATCACGCGGTAGGGGAACGATTCGAGGATCATCCGATCCATGAACGCGCCGGGGTCACCTTCATCACCATTGCAAACAACGAACTTTTTCTCGCCCTCTGCGTTGCGGGTGACTTCCCACTTGCGCCCCGTCGGGAAACCCGCCCCACCCCGACCGCGCAAACCGGCCGACTTCACCTCGTCGATAATCGATTTGGGCGAGTGATCTTCGATTGCTTTTTTGAGTCCCTTGAATCCGTCGTGCCGCAGGTACTCGTCCAAGTCGATCGGATCGATCTGGCCACAGAACTCGGTGGCCAGGTGCCGCTGCCGACCCAGGAACGCACAAACTGGTCCGTCGCGCGGGCTGATGGCATGCTTCTGAACTGGGTCGCCCGGCTCGTCGCTATAAAACCGATCGATCAACCGGTTGACCGAGTAACCAATCCGTTTGAAGAGGCTGGGCGAACGGAAGTGATTCAGCACGATGCCCGGCGCGTCTTCCGACCGCACTCGGGCGTACAGCTTTGACGGCGTGTCGGGCGTAACGATTTCAACCAGCGGCGTTTGGTGGCACATGCCGACACAGCCGACGCGTTTGACCGCCGCGCTGGCGCCGCTTTCCATCAACACGCGATCGATGGCGTCGCGAACTTGGCCGCTGCCTTGGGCAACACAACACGACCCCAGGCCGACGCGGATTTCGCCGACCGGCGCCTCGACCGGGGTGCTTCGTTTCACCTTTCCCTTGGCGACGCCGTTCTGGTTGCGCAGGAAGTCCTCGACCGTGCCCGACACCATGCTGGGCGTGAGGCGGCCGTAAGTGAGTTCGTCGATTTGCACCACCGGGGCGAGCGTGCAGCAGCCGAGGCAGGCGACCTTCTCGATCGTGAACAGGCCGTCGTCGCTGGTGTCTTCGTCGGCGCTAAGTTGCAGTTCGTTTTCAAAGGCGTCTTGTACGAGCCCCGCTCCTTTCACGTGGCAGGCGGTGCCATGGCAGACGGAGATGATGTGCTTGCCAACTGGTTTGTGGCGGAACTGCGAATAAAAGGTGGAAACGCCGGTCACGGCGGCGGGCGTGATCTGCGTCAACTGACAGACGCGCTTGAGCGCCTCCTCGGGTAGATAACGATAGTGACCCTGCAACCGCTGCAAGATGGGGATCACCATCTCGGGATTGCCGCCCAACTCGTGGACGGTGCGGTCAACAAAATCGAGGTCGAGGGAGGACACGGGGTGGCGATCTTCGATTGCGTATTGAGGAACTCAAAGGGTGAGGGGGAGTGAAGAAATGGCCAAGGTCCAAGGATCAATGACCAAGGAAATCCGATATCTCTGTTAAGCCGCCAGCGGCTCATATCTGAAATCTGAAATCCTAAATCTGAATTCCCTCACGCCTCTATTAAGCCTAACCGGCGACTCGGGGGGCTCGCAAGGGCAAGCCACGCAATCGGGTATCAAGTCGTCGGCTTTTAACGCGACTTGCGGCCGTCTATCATGTTGGTGGGTTTGATAACAAAACATGATTCGACAACCGGAGAACAAACATGACCAAGTTGAGAATGATGTTGGCGACCGTAGCCGTGGCGTTGGTGGCTTCAGCGACGATGGCGGATGATCCCTGGGTTGTCTACGAGGGCGGTGAAGGTCCCGGCGAAGGAAAACACGTTGTCATCATCGCCGGCGATGAAGAGTACCGTTCGGAAGAAGCCGCGCCGATGCTCGGTAAGATCTTGGCAGTGCGACACGGGTTCAAATGCACCGTGCTGTTTTCCGTCGATCCGGAAACGGGTTTGATCGATCCGATCAACCAAACCAACATCCCCGGTCTGAAAGCGTTGGACGACGCCGACATGATGATCATCCTGACGCGGTTTCGCGAACTGCCCGATGAAGACATGAAACACGTTGACGAATTCGTCAACTCTGGCAAAGCGATCATGGGCCTGCGGACAGCCACCCACGCCTTTGCCTACAAACGAAACAAGGAGAGCCCCTACGCGAAGTACAGCTTCCGCGACAAGAACTGGGTCGGTGGCTTCGGTCAGCAGGTACTCGGTGAAACCTGGGTTGCCCACCATGGACATCACAAGCACGAAGCCACTCGCGGTGTGATCAACGAAAAGGAGAAGAACAATCCGATTCTCAACGGCGTTGAAGACGTCTTTGGGCCGTCGGACGTCTACACGGTGAAGAACTTGACGGATGACGCCACGGTGTTGCTCTACGGTCAGGTGCTCGAAGGCATGGAGCCGGACTCCAAACCGCTCGCCGGTCCGAAGAACGACCCGATGATGCCGCTGGCCTGGACGAAAACTTTCACGGGCAGTTCCGGCAAACCGTCGCGCGTATTCTGCACGACGGCGGGCGCATCGATCGACTTGGCCAGCGAAGATCTCAGACGACTGCTGATCAACGGCGTCTACTGGGGATGTGGTTTGGAAGACAAGATTCCTGAGCGCGCGAACGCCGACGTGGTTGGCGAGTTCAAGCCGACGTTTTACGGTTTCGGCGCTTATCAAAAGGGCTTGAAGCCCTCCGACCACAAGTTGCCGTAGCGACTGATTCGCCTCCTGTACGATGGGTTTTCCAACCCGTCGCGACCAACGACACTTGAGCGGAATCGACGGATCTGGAGATCCATCGTACATCAAGAGACGCCTCGACTTCGATTTGAAGACAGGCTCTGAACGGGTGGGAGAAGTCATCTCCATGCCAAAATACATCCTCGCTCTCGATCAGGGTACGACATCGAGCCGGGCCATCGTCTTCGACCGCCGTGGTAGCGTTATTTCCGTCGCCCAGCAGGAGTTCGAGCAGATCCTCCCAACGCCGGGCGTCGTAGAGCACGACGCCGAAGCGATTTGGCTAACGCAGATCGAGGTGGCGCGACAGTCGCTCTCCAAGGCATCGATAGCGGCAGACGACATTGCCGCAATCGGTGTGACGAACCAACGCGAAACAACCATTCTCTGGGATCGCGAAACTGGCAAACCAATTTCCAACGCGATCGTCTGGCAAAGCCGGGTTAGTGCACCGATCTGCGAACGACTCAAGTCGCAAGGCGTTGAGCCGTTGTTTCGCGAGAAGACGGGGTTGCTGCTCGACCCCTACTTCTCGGGCACGAAGGTGACGTCTCTGCTGGAGTCGATTGACGGACTTCGCCAGCGTGCCGAACGTGGCGAAGTGCTCTTTGGAACGGTCGACTCGTGGTTGATCTGGCGATTGACCGGCGGCCGTGTGCATGCGACCGACGTGAGTAACGCCAGCCGCACGTTGATGTTCAACATTCATACGCTCGATTGGGACGACGAGTTGCTTGGGCTGCTCGGCGTGCCGCGTGCGATGCTGCCGGCGGTCGAACCCTCCAGTAACCTCTTTGGTGAGACTGCCGCGGAGTTGTTCGGACGCCCGATTCCGATTGCTGGCAACGCCGGCGATCAACAGGCGGCCACATTCGGGCAAACATGCTTCCAGGTTGGGTCGGCGAAGAACACCTACGGCACCGGCTGCTTCATGCTGCTCAACACGGGCGATCAGGCGGTGCCCTCGCAAAACAATCTACTGACCACGGTCGGCTGGCAAATTGGCGACGACGTGACCTACTGTCTGGAAGGCTCCGTGTTCGTGGCCGGCGCGGTTGTACAATGGCTGCGCGACGGTTTGGGCTTGATCGAAGAGTCGTCCGACATCGAACAGCTCGCCGGGCAGGTCGAGCACTCGGATGGCGTGTATCTGGTACCGGCTTTCGTCGGTTTGGGTGCGCCGCACTGGGATGCTTATGCTCGCGGCGCGATCGTCGGGATCACCCGCGGCACGACGGCCGCCCATCTTGCTCGCGCCGCAATTGAATCGATGGCGTTTCAGACTTGCGACCTGCTCGAAGCAATGCAAAAGGACGCCGGCGTGGAACTCACTGAGTTGCGAGTCGACGGCGGGGCGTCTGTCAATAACGACCTGATGCAGTTTCAAGCGAATCTGCTAGACGTCCCGGTGCATCGCCCCGTTGTGCCCGAAACGACCGCGCTCGGCGCGGCCTATCTGGCTGGGCTGGCCGTTGGATATTGGCAGGATCTGGACGACATCGCAAGCAATTGGAATCTCGACCGAGAGTTCACGCCAAACATGGCAAATGACGACCGCGGTGAGCGAATTCGCCAATGGCGACGGGCGGTCGAACGATCGAAAGGATGGACGGAGCAGTAAACCATGCCGTGGTCACGCGAAGAGGCATTCAATCGACTGGTCATCGAACCGTTCGACGTGCTCGTAATCGGTGGCGGAGTCGTCGGTGCGGGAGTGGCCCGCGACGCTGCCATGCGCGGGCTGAAAACCGGGTTGGTTGATACCCATGATTTCGCCTATGGAACCAGCAGTCGTTCGAGCCGATTGTTGCACGGCGGATTGCGCTACTTAGCCCAGGGACGCATCAAGCTGGTGCGCGAGGCGAGTCGCGAGAAGATGGTGATCCACCGCATCGCACCGCACCTGGCCCAACCGCTGCCGTTCGTCTTTCCCACCTATCGTGGCACACCCTGGAAACGGTGGCAGCTTCGCATCGGTGTGAAGATCTACGATCTTTTGTGCGGCAAACGTAACCTGGGGCGATCGGCGTCACTCAATGCTAAGCAATTGCTGGAACACATCCGCGGCGCGAATCCCGAGAAACTAACGGGCGCGGTGCGCTACTTCGATGGGCTGACCAATGACGCCCGACTTGTGCTCGACACACTTCGCTCCGCCGAAAAGCATGGAGCCGTACTGCTCAACTACGCGCAAATCACGCAAAGCGAGCCATCCGATCTCGGTTGGCAGTGTTCTATTGAGGATGTTATTGACAGCCAACAGGGCATTGTCCAAAGTCGAATCGTTGTCAACGCCACCGGCCCCTGGGGCGATCAACTGCCGCCCAGCAGTGTGAAGCTGCGTCGCACCAAAGGCGTGCATCTCGTCGTACCGCGCGATCGGTTGCCGGTGCCCGACGCCGTTGTGATGTCGGAGGGCGCTCGTATCCTGTTTGCCATCCCCTGGGGAGAACGTACGATCCTGGGAACAACCGATACCGACTTCGATGGCGAGTGCGAATCTGTCCGCACCGAGCAGGACGACATCGGCTACATCCTGCACATCACGAACGGCGCCTTCCCCGACGCCAATCTGACACAATCCGACGTACTCAGCAGTTGGGCCGGACTGCGTCCCTTGATCGCCGCAAAAGGCGGCGGGCCGTCGGACATCTCTCGCGCCCACGAGATTCATTCACCACAACCCGGTTGGATCGATGTTGCCGGCGGTAAGTTGACGACCTATCGACTGATCGCCGAACAGACGGTCGATCGTGCTGTCAAACATTTGGGCGTAAGCGCCGGCCGTTGCCAAACCACAAGTGAACCGTTGCTGACACCCGAAGAGGTTCATGGTGTCAGCGGCATACTGCCACCGCCGGTGGGGCGAGCGCCTGTTGAGCACTACTGTCAAAACGAATGGGTGGTGCATCTCGACGATCTGATGATCCGCCGCACCGGTTGGAGCCACTATCTTTTGGACGCCGACAAGGCCGCTCAGCAAGTCGCCGATTGGATGGCAGATATCCTTGGCTGGGACTCACAACAAAAGGCGTCTGAGTGGAACCGGTATCAGGCAGCGAAATAAGTGCTTGCGGCGATTCAACTTCCGACGTCACGATAACCAAATCCCGCGTTCTGTTCCGATTCCGAACGAAATCATCCTCTGCCCTACAACCGGGAAAATTCCTCGTATCTGTTCGTTTAGGCACGAGTCTTGTATGCGGTGACAAACACATCGGTTTTGACAGACGGCCGGCTTGCAGCGCCCTATGTTTTTCTAGTGAAAAGGGTAGGCGCAGGCGGCCGCGCAATTAAAGTGGAACAGACGTGTTTTACTTCTCGGCATGCTCCTGCCACATTGGTTTAACTTCTTCGAGGGAGAGCGTAGATGCAAAAGTTCGCGAGTGTTTTGTCTGTGATGGTGTGTGTTGTCTTGGTTGCTTCCGTCGCGCTGGCTGCGGGGCCGGTGCAAAGCGCCTCACAAAAGGGTGCGTTGCAAAAGGGCGTTGTCCAGGGTCCGGCTCAGAAGGCTGGCGCTTGTCAAAAAGGTGCTGGCGCGATCCAGAAGGGCGTCGTGCAAGGTCCGGCTCAGAAGGCTGGCGCTTGCCAAAAAGGTGCTGCCGCCATCCAGAAGGGCGTCGTGCAAGGCCCGGCTCAGAAGGCTGGCGCTTGCCAAAAAGGTGCTGCCGCCATCCAGAAGGGCGTCGTGCAAGGCCCGGCTCAGAAGGCCGCTGCGATCCAGAAGGGCGCTGCAGCCCAAAAAGGCGCCTGCCAGAAGGGCGTTGCCCAGAAGGCGTTGAGCTTCCGCTCGCCGGCCCAATGCGGCGGTAGTGTCCAAAAGGGCGCTGCGATCCAAAAGGGCGCCGCTTGCCAGAAGCCGACCCAAAAGCCCCTGCAAAAGGGTGCACTGCAAAAATAGCGATACCACGATTTAGATGGTACGTTTGAAAAGCGAAAGCACGGAGGGACGCCAGTTCACACTTCTGGCGTCCCTTCTTTTTGCTTTCGACAGAATTGACGGCGAACGGGGGACGTGAGTCCCCTGATTCCACTTGCTACCGGAGGCTCACACCTCCGGCTCGCCAGTTGTCAGCCAATCCAAATCGACGAATGGGCATGTTTCGAGGACCGATGATGCAACGTAAGAATCTGCTGCCGATTATTCTGTTGATGCCGTTGGCAACGGCCGCGACTGCAATCGCCGACCCAATCCGCGAGGAAGAGCGCGCCTACCAGGGAAAGGTCTTCAAGCAGTATTGGGATGTCGAACTCGACTATCGGCTGGGCAAACTGCCGACCGAGGGCGGCGTTCGCAAGTTCCGCATTCCCTACTCAGGGCACGACTACCCCGACGCCAACGGCGGCACCGACATCGCCGTCGGTACGCAAGGGCGATCGCCGATTCGCAAATACGATCGGGCGTTCAACGACAATCGTTTGCTGGCAACGTCGTTCGAGCGTCAAGACGTCAACGCCGGTCAGCGCGTCCAGCATGTTTATGGCTTGTTCGGCATGTCGCGGCAGATCGTCACCTCGGGCAATCCCGGCTGGTACGGGCACTGCAACGCCTGGACCGCCGCTTCGATTCGCCACGCCGAGCCGCAAAAGAGCGTAGTCCGCAACGGCGTAACCTTCACGCCGGCCGACATCAAAGCCCTGCTTGCCGAAGTCTACATGTACAGCGAGACAGAGCACTTGGGCGGCGTCGACCACGCCATCAATCCGGCCACGTTGCACGTGGTCGTAACGAATTGGATCGGTCGTTGCGAAGTGCCGATCGGCATGGAAACCCGGCCCGGCGAGGTCGTCTACAACTACCCGATCTTTGCGTACAAAGCCCGCGTTCACGAGCACAACGCCAAGACGTACGAAGTCTCGATGAACGTGCTAATGGCGTACAACAACCGCTACGAACACGACAAGTCGCCGCCGCAGCGCAAGCAGATGACCTTTCATTACCTGCTCGATCTCGACGACGATGGCAAGATTGTCGGCGGCCGATACTTCGGCGACAGCAACCGGATCGACATGTTCTGGTGGCCGCTCAAACCGGCGCAAGGCGGCCAGGAAGGCAACGAGCGAGGCAACCCGCACATCGACGCCGAGACCGTGCTGGCGATGTGGCGCGATTCTGTTCCCGAAGAGACTCGCGAGTTGTGGCTCAACATCGATCCGCTCGAAGCCGACGCCGAACTGAGTCCCGAGGCCCAACCGACCAAACTCTGGGGTGGTTGGAAGCCGCGCCGCAAGAAGGCCGAGCCAGCGGCGGATGACGGAGACGTCGCCACCAGTGACGAGTAGTTTGCCGGTTGCTCGCAGCCTAGCCATACTCGCTGTCGCGTTGCCCTGGCCCGCAGTACGATGCTCGCGATACACGGCCGAATGGCGACGCACAGCGGCAAGCTGATCAAGTGGGACGACGCCTTCAATAGCGACCTTTCCCTCTCCCCCGCCGCCTACACCTGGGACGCTGAACCTCCCGTCCTCCCCGACGCCAACGGCAACTACCCCATCCCGATGCCAGGCACGACGGAGGTGTTATAGGCACTTCAAGGCGAATTCAAAACTGTAGCTGCACTCGCCAGAGTGCGGAAAATGACCGGACTGCCCGCGTTCTGGCGAACGCAGCTACCGAGAGGGAGCGGGTATCGCCGCGCTAAGGTCTCCGTGCCTCTGTGGTTTTTCTCCGTCTTGGCCACAAGAACAGAGCGCGCAAAAAACCGGGCAGATGCTTCGAGGTCGCACCTGCCCGGTTTGAGATTTCAATCGTTGCGTTCCCACGCAGGAGCGTAGGAACGTGTCGTTTCTGACGTAGCTACGCTCGCCAGAGCGTAGTTTTCCGCCGTCTGGCGACGGCAGCTACGCGTTGTTGATGGCCGCTTGGGCCGCTGCCAAGCGGGCGATGGGCACGCGGAACGGTGAGCAGCTCACGTAGTTCAGGCCGGTGCGGTGGCAGAAGTCGATCGACGAAGGATCGCCGCCGTGCTCGCCACAGATACCGATCTTCAGGCCGTCCTTGGTGGCGCGACCCTTGACCACGCCCATCTCGACCAACTGACCGACGCCCGTTTGGTCGAGCGACTCGAACGGGTCGACCGGCAGGATGTCCCGCTTGCGGTAATCCGGCAGGAAGCCGCCGATGTCGTCACGGCTGTAACCGAAGGTCATCTGCGTGAGGTCATTCGTGCCGAAGCTGAAGAAGTCGGCGTATTCGGCGACTTCGTCGGCGGTCAGGGCGGCACGCGGAATCTCGATCATCGTGCCGACCGGGATGTCCAACTTGGCGGTGAATTTCTTCTTCGCCTTGACGGCGGCGATGGTCTCGATCGCCAACTCGCGAAGCATCTTGAGTTCCGCGGCAGTACCGACCAGCGGAATCATGATCTCGGGTTTGGCGTCGACTCGCTTCTTCTTGCACGCGATGGCGGCTTCGACGATTGCCGTGACTTGCATTTCGAGGATTTCGGGATAGGTCACGCTGAGGCGGCAACCGCGATGACCAAGCATCGGGTTGGCTTCGTGCAACTGCGAGACGCGAGCCTTGACGACGGTCGGCTTGACGCCGATCGCGTCGGCCAATTCTTTTTGCGACTTGGCTTCGTGCGGCAGGAACTCGTGCAGCGGCGGATCGAGCAAACGCACGGTGACGGGCAAACCTTTCATCGCAGTGAGGATGCCCGTGAAGTCCTTGCGTTGGATCGGCAGCAACTTGGCGAGGGCCTTGCGGCGATCGGCCTCGGTCTCGGCGAGGATCATTTCACGCATCGCGGTGATACGATCTTCTTCAAAGAACATATGCTCGGTACGGCAGAGGCCGATGCCCTGGGCGCCGTACTCGAGGGCACGATTCGCATCGACCGGATAGTCGGCGTT
>Ga0180435_10005479_pt1 | contig 12329 bp, 7 predicted proteins | sample SS_ome_3_FD_132467 | JGI IMG/M metagenome (GOLD analysis project Ga0180435, IMG submission 132467) | Hypersaline lake sediment archaeal communities from the Salton Sea, California, USA - SS_3_S_1 metaG | ecosystem: Environmental > Aquatic > Non-marine Saline and Alkaline > Hypersaline > Sediment... | reverse complement strand
CTCCGACTGAGACCACGTCGTGAGGGTCACGAACGTACTGATCGGCCAGCCGACTGATATGAATCAACCCACTGTCATGCAGCCCGATGTCGACGAACGCTCCGAAGTCGACGACGTTCAGCACAGTGCCGTTGAGTTCCATGCCGGGTTCAAGCTCTTCCAGCTTCATGATACCGCGACGGAAAATCGGCGGCGGCAGATCTTCACGGGGGTCACGGCCCGGCCGGGCCAAGTCGCTTAGCAGGTCTTGCAGCAACAGCTTGCCGAGATCCAGCTCTTGCGTCAGTTGCGCAACGTCGGCTTGGGCGATCTGCTGCGCAATCACAGCGCTGGCCGTGGCTTGCTCGACGGACGTTTCTTTTGGCGTCGCTTGCGGCTCAGCGTCATCAGGTGCATCCCCAGCCGATCGCGGCCTAGCCTCTCCACCGGGAACGTCGCCCGATTTCGATTCCTGTGTGACAGGGGCGTCTTCGCTCAGCGGCGGTGCAGCGTCCGCCGTCGGGTCGGGTGTATCGACCAGTGCCTCGGGAGTCGCAACCGTATCTGGTTCCGGCGGTTCAGCAGGCGTTTCTGCGGAGACCGGCGTTTCGGTCTCTGCCGTAGATGGCTCCTCAACCGGCGGCTGAGTCTCTTCGGTCGCGGGTTCATCCGCCGCTTGCGGCTTAGGCTCTTCGACCGAATGTGTCTCCTGCTCCGATGACGCCGGATCGGCGACCGATTCCTCCGTCACAGTCGGCTCGGCAGGCGTTTCCGGTGCGGTTGCTTCTTTGGCTGGCGTTGGTGCAGGCGCCGGTCGCCGTGGGGCGAGGTCGTCCTCTGAACATCCCAACTGTGCGAGCACGGACCGGGCAGCCTCATAACTTTCGGGGTGAATCCAAGTCGAGTCGAGCGGCACGTTACCGTCGGGAATTTTCAGAAAACCAGCAGCTTGCACAAACGTCTGCTCGCCCAGCCCAGGCACTTCTTTGATCTGTTCACGGCTTTTGAAAGGTCCCTTTTGCTGCCGATGCTCGTACAATCGGCGAGCGGTCAACTGATTGAGGCCCGAAACGTACTTCAACAGCGACGGGCTGGCCGTGTTGACATCCACACCAACGTAGTTCACGCACGACTCGACGACCGCATCGAGTGATTCCCGCAGGTGTTTGGCTTTGACGTCGTGCTGGTAGAGGCCCACGCCAATGTTCGAGGGATTGATCTTCACCAACTCGGAGAGCGGGTCCTGCAACCGCCGGCCGATTGAAATCGCACTCCGCAACGTGGCGTCGTAGTTGGTTAGCTCTTCGCGACCGACGTCGCTCGTCGAATAGACGCTTGCCCCGGCCTCGTTGACGATCACGTACTTCACGTCGAGATCGGCAAGGTCTTTCGTGAGTACGTCGGCGACCAGTTCTTCTGCCTCGCGGCAAGCCGTGCCGTTGCCGATCGCCACCAGCGAAAGCCGATGCAGGCGAATGATGTCGATCAGTCGCGAGCGGCCTTGCTGCTTGCGATCGTCGCGGCCGACCAAATGAATGATGCCGTGTCCGAGCACGTTGCCAAATTCGTCGAGGGCGGCGAGCTTGCAACCACTGCGAAAGCCGGGATCGACCGCCAAAACGCGACGACCGTGAATCGGTGGGGCCAACAGCAGCTTGCGTAGATTGCGGGCAAACACCTCGACCGCGTGGTGTTCGGCTTTGTCGGTCAACTCGCGTCTCAGTTCACGTTCTAAACTCGGAAAGACGAGCCTTGTCAGTGCATCGCGAACGGCGCCCCTGAGGAAGTCCTCGTGCGGATGCCGCTGCGGCACCAACAGTTCTTCCGCCTCGCGGGTCATCGCGTCGAAATCGGCCTCGACGCGGACGCGGAGGACTTTGGCTCGTTCACCACGATTTAGCGCGAGCACGCGATGGGGCGGAATCTGGCCGACCCCTTCTTTAAAGTCATAGTAGTCCTTAAACGCCTTTTCCTTCTTTTCGCGATCGCGTTGCTTCTGCTTCTGTTTCTGTAGCTTGCGTTGCTCTTTCTTCGTGAGCTTCGCGACGGCGGGCGCCGGTTGAGACTTGGCGGCCTCGGTTTTTACGGGTTGTGGTTTGGTTTCTTGAGCGGCCGATTGCGGTTCAGCATCCTTTGACGTTTCGGCCGGCACCTCTGCAACCGCCGTTGCTGGCTCAGCCTCCATGGAATCAGCAGATTCTTGCGACTCTGGCTTAGCTTCTTCAGCCGCCGCCGGCTCCGGTTCCGGTTCGGTGGGCGTTTCCGCTTCCGGCTTAGCCTCTTCTGCAGCGACTGGCGGAGTGTCGGTTGTCTCTACTTCCGGCGACTCGGTTTGGGTTTCGTCAGGCGGTGGCGTTGCGGCTTCATCGGTAGATTCCGTGACTGCTTCTTCTGGCACCGCGGGCGCTTCCGACTGAGTTTCCGTTTCCGTCGCAGGCGGATTGGTTTCTTCCGCGACGGTCTCCTCTTGAGCCGCTGGCGGTTTCGCCTCTTCGGCTTTCGGAACTTCAGCCGGTGCTTCCGTCGGCTTTGATTCGGACTTGGTTTCTTCCGCCGCCGCCTTTTCCTCCGCAGGTGGGGCGACGCGCGTGCTGACCAATTTACCGGAACGATGCAGGATGCGACGCAACTTGCCACGCAAGTCGGCCCGTTCGCTGAATCGTTCGGCGATCAAGTGCCCCACGCCGAGCAGCACGTCGGCAACCGAGTTCAAGCCTTGGTCGGGATTCATGAAGTCGCGCGCCCGCAGATCGAGATCCGCAGTGGCTGGGTGCCCATCGATAACCTCACCCGCCAGCGGTTGAAGTCCCCGATTGCGAGCGATGGTTGCCAGCGTCTGCTTCTTCGGTTTATAGGGCAGATAGAGGTCTTCGAGTCGTTTGGGCGACTCGGCCGACTTGATTTGGTTAGCCAACTCCTCGGTGAGCCGGCCCTGCGATTCGATCGACTTGAGGATCGTCTGCTTGCGTTCTGCTAGCATGCGCTGGCGGTTGACGGCCTCGTGGATGCGACGGATTTGCTCCTCATCGAATCCGCCCGTTTGCTCGCGACGATAGCGAGTGACGAAGGGGATGGTGTTCCCTTCATCAAGCAGAGCGACGGTTCGCTGGACCTGGTCAACGGGCAGATGCAAGTCGCGCGCTACATGGCCCAAATCGGTAGTGACAACGGTTTCCATAAAACCTGCATCGGTCGGCGGGGACGGGTCCAGCGCAAATCCTGCCCTGTGAAGAACTTACTAATGTCGCAATCTAGGCATTGTCGCCTCGATTGTCAAGGATCCAACGGCGTCGGGCGGGCTCCCACCCGTTCGTGGGCAACCCGTTGGACACATCTGAAGAAACATCCGTTCGCGGCCGCGCCAGCTCTGCTTGCCCGGACACATTAGGAAATTCCAACTTTTCTTAGCATTAGCTCAACCCTCAGTATCGTTACAGCCGATATATGCGGCAGGAAACGGGGGCGCCCGGAGTGCGCTGAAGGCAGCGGTATCTCCAAGCACTACCGACCGATGTGAAGGGATTCGCATATGACAGCCAATCGGCTTCGCGTTTATTACGGCCCCGAGACGGATATTGCCACGGAGCCTTCAGCCGAAACGTCGGACGTGACATTGCCAGTTGAAGAGCTGCTTCCGCTCTTGGCGGACGCTTACAACGCCAAGCGAACCTGGTTGGCCGACTTCGACGAAGACGAAATCACGATCTCGACCGATCTCTACGAAGTTCTCCTGGCCTACCAACATCATTTCCGCCGTCCCTCGGCATGATTGCGGGATGCGTGACGCTGGCGAGCCGTCGCGCGAACCCTGAGCTGAGTAACGGCGCCTGTGAGCCCGGTGGAAGAAGAAAAAGCGCGGTCCCCTAAAAAAGGACGGCGCTTTTTTGCTGCGCGGTTGCGGACTCTGGTCAAGCGAACGCGTTGATTTGACCGTGCCAGAAGCCCTAACGATTACGCTGCAATGAAAATGCGTCAGCGAGGCAGGCAGCCTTCCTCACTGACGCTTTGAGTTACAAGTCGGTAGTACATATCGACTAGTCGTTACGGTGAGACATTGACCGCCCCGGGTCCGCCCGTTACTGGTGGTACCGGCGTGTTGCCGCCGTTCATCAGCACGTTGATGACGCCGCCCATGGTGCTGTTGTTATTGAAGGTGTACGGCAGTTGGGCGTTGTTTCCGGTGAGCGTGACATCCAAAACGGATCCGCCGCCCGCGTCGTTGTACATTTCGCCGAGCAGGTCGTTGAATCCGTTGCCCGCAAACGTGTTCGAAGAAACCTGCGCGGTGAACACCGGGTTGCCGGGCGTGGTTCCTGGCGGCGGGAAGTGCACCCAGAGGGTTGTTCCACCGAAGTTGTTGTTCTGTACGTTGTTCCCGGTGAAGTTCAGGTTGAGTGTCGAACCTGCCGTGTTGTTTCCGTTGGTGGCGGTGATGACAGCACCTTGGCCGAGCACGGAGTTCAACAGGTTGTTCCGTAGGATCGAGAGGTCCAGTCGAGATTCGTCCCAGGTAGTGACGGTAATGTTATTGCCTGTGCTATCCGTGATTGTGCCGTCGTGGAAGTCGAAGTCGACATCCGCCAGGTTAGTGGTGGTGACGGCGAGACCCGAGCCGGCGGAGTTCGTGATCGTGTTTCGTTGACCGAGGAAGTCGACACGCGAGTCATCCGTGGTCGCGGAGAAGACGAGGCCACTTCCGCCCGCCATGTTGTTAATCGTGTTGTCGGTGAACCGAACGATGTTGGCCGTTGGCGAGGTGACGCTATAGGCGAACCTTACACCTGTTCCGTCGGCGCTGTTGGCGACGGTGTTTCCATCCAGTCGGGCAACGAGATTCGAGTCGCCCGTCGTGTTGAAGAGAATCCCCGCGGTCCCGGCAAAACCTGAGACATTGTTACCCGTAAGGTTGTTGTCGTCGACCGTTGCCTTCACCTGGGTGACGGCGCCGAAGCCATCGCTACGGATGGCGATGCCGGTGAATTGGTTCTCGTTGATCGTGCTGTTGTTGAAGATGTTGATCGTGTGATCGGCGCCGTTGTCGGTGTCGATGTCAATGCCATTGATGCCGTTTCGATTGATCGAGACGTTGTTGGCGATGGTTGTGGTGACGACCGGCGCGGATACACCGCCGGGGCCGTCGATGTCGACAGCGATACCGTGGGTTGCATTGCCGTTGATCGCACTGCCGGAGATCGTACTGTTGAGCGTGTCGCCGGCCGCACCCGCGAGCGTTATCTGAACGCCGGCTGAGGCCACGTTCTGACCGTTGACCGTGATCGTGCTGCCCGTAATTTCGACGTCGCCCGTTGTTCCCTCGATGAGCACGCCTTCATTGCCAGACAGGGTAACGTTGAAGTTCGAAAGCGTGATGTCAGCGTCCGTTAGATTCGTGAAGCGGGCGCCTTCAGCAGTGGCGTTTTGGATGTCGGCGTTTTGGAAGACGTAAGTGCTGTTGGTCGAATTCTCGATCGCAATGGCTTCATCACCCGCGGTATCGATCGTCGTGCTCCTGAACGTGAACGTGCCGGTCGAGTTGTCGATGAAGATACCGTCGTTGGTCGGCTGATTGATTATCAAGCTCGACGAGTTGAAGTCAGCCGTCGAGTTCGTGATTTGCAGGCCGTTGTCGCCCGGTCGAACGATTTGATTCGAACTCAGGTCCCATGTGCCGGTAGCGCTGTCGATCGAGATGCCGTCGGTGCCAGGGTCGTTGATGACGTTCTGGGCCAGTGTTGTACTGCCCGGCGTACCGGTGAAGATGATACCTTCGAGGCCTGTGTTGGTAATCGTATTGCGCGAAACGGTGTGGGTTGCCGTGCTGTTCAGGATGGTGATGGCGCCGAGCGTCGAATCCGTAATCGTGTTGCCGCTAACCGAGATGTCGCCCGTGACCGTATTGAGCAGGATGCCTTCGCCCGGCGAGTTCGAGATCGTGTTGTCGTCGAAAGTCGCAGTGCCGCCGATGTTGGTGGCTGTGATGCCGTCGACGCCCGGCGTGGTGATCGTGTTGCCGTCGACCGACGTGGCGCCGGTGGCGTTGTTCAGGAATACACCGCTGCCGCCGGGTGTGGTCAACGTGTTGTTGTTGACCTCGACCGTGCCGGTGGCGTTGACGACCGAAACCGCGTTGCCGGTAGCCCCGGCGATGTTGTTCGAGTTGACTTGCAGCATGGTGTCGGTGCCGTCCACGTCGACGCCGGTCGTGCCGACGGCGGTCATGGTGTTGCTCGTGACGGCGACATCGCCGGTGATGTTGTCGAAGTCGATGGCCGGTCCTGTCGTATTTTGGATCACGTTGTTGTCGATCGTGCTGCCGTCGATGGCGTTGCCGACGAAGGCGCTGGCGAGCACGCCGCCGCCGTCGACGATGAACCCGCGCGTGACGTTCCCGTTCGCCAGGGTAACCACCGGACTGGCGGCATTGGTAATCATGGGCAGATTGCCGTCTTGGTTGTTGGGCAGGATCGTCGTACCGCCGATGATTGGAATCTCATGGAGGACGCCGTCACCCAGGAAGTATTGGCCCGCCTTCAGAGCGATGCCCGCGTCGTATCCGGTGGTTGTGCCGTCGCCTTCCCAGACGAAGATCATGTCGTTTGCGGCCGACGCGGCCTCGGCGGCCGCAAGCGTTGTGAACGGGTTTTCGGCCGTACCGTTGTTGAGGCCTGGATGGTCGTTTTCGACGTGAATCACGTTCCACGGCAAACCGGTGGCCGGATTCGCGGCAACGAACTCGTCGCGATGCCGCCTGACGATGTGGTCCTTGCGGACGGTCGGTTCAAGCCCGCGCCCTGTCGGCGAGTAGTGGCGTGCGCCGCCGAACCGCCAGACGAATTGCAGCATGCCGGTTGTCTTGTAGAGTGAGTCGTTGTTGTACTGCAAGTTGATTTGAACACCGTGCGGGAGATCAAAACCGAGTCCCAGGTGAATGCCGCCGAAACCGTCGACCACATCCGAGCGATAGTAGTAGCCGCCCACATCGAATCGCCCGCCGACCATTTGCAGGCAACCGGGCCGCGTGCGCAGAATGGCGTCCATTCCTTCCAGCGCATTGTCGAGGCCGGGCACGACGATTTGGTGGCCCGCGAAGCCGTCGTTGCCACTTTCGTAGTCGGTTGTGCCGATCGGTATATAGCCGTTGATGTAGATGTCGCACGACGAGGTGCGCACGTAACCGCTGACGCCGATTTGGTAGAAGGGATGGCCGTAATTCTCAGGAATGTCGTGGTCGTAGTCGAACCAGACGCTGGTGCTCAAGTCGGCATTGGCCTCTGCGAAGTGGACGCGTCGTCCAAGACCAAGGTTGGCAAACCAATTGCCGCGATCGGTCATGTGGGCCCGGCCGTCGACGAACCACCATCCCTCGAGCCGGTCCGTGCAAATCGGCTGGATCGACCCGATCGTGACGTAGTTGTCTGTATATCCCCACTGTTCGTCGATGGCGCTGAAGCCGAACCAGGTGTACCCCGGCAGCTTGGTGGGGATGGCGGTGCTCATGGCAGCGCCGCCGAACGGTTGTTGTTGGGCGCTGGCTGTCGCCAAAAGTGACAGAAGAACTGCGGACAGCAAGAACGGTCGTATGACAGATTTCATCAAAATTCCCCCCAGCAAGCGACGTTCACTTTGCGCGGCCAGCGTTGATCCTCGCGGTGCCAGCAACGACAGCAAACGTCACAATCGTTACAGCCGTATTATTGCGTATCGTCCGAAGGCCCTCCCTGATATGAGTAGTTCCGCTGATCAGCACAAATTAACGGTGCGGAAAAACAGGGCTTTGCGGGGCAGGGATTGAAGGTGGGCGGTTTGTGCGTGAGCTTGACGACACCCAGCTAGCAACAAGGCCCGTTGTTGGCCGTTACAAGCGAACAGAAACGCCGCCGTAGCTTTGGTCGCCAGGAACGGTTGTCCACGAGAGCCGCATGTCCCGTCGTGTCGCAGCCGTTTGCGAAGTTGCGGCAAGGAATGGCGCGACCTTGTTGCGGCCTACGCGAAGAATCTCGCTCAGCACTGAAGCGCCGCAACGGCGTCTTCTTTGGTTGGGTAAAGGTCCCACAACCGGTCGAGTCGAGAAAGGCGGATGACTTCAGTGCAAAACGGTGTTAAACCGCTCAGGGCCAATTGACCGTCGCGTTCACCCACGCGTTTCCAGGCGCGCACCAGAATTTCGAGAAAATGCGAGCCGATCATCTCCGTGCCGTGAAAATCGAGCACGTAGGTGGTGGCTGTCCCCGATGAAACGAGTGAAATCAGCTTGCCGCCCATTTCGTCGAGGGCATCCAAGTCGAGCGAATCCGCCAGTTGACCGAACTCAACCACCGTGACTGTGTCTTGCTGTTGGATGTTCATCGAACCACGCCCCGCCAGAGGATAGACCCAACCAAAACCGCGACGAAACGCAACTCGAAACTTCGGCGAGGCGAGCGAGCCACCGTCGGCCGCAGACTCAAGTTACCGTCGCACAGGCCTCATCTCTATTAACGTCAATTCTAATCAAAAGGACTCGTGCGGCAACCCGCAGAGCGTGTTCTTGCGTATAATGAGGCGCCAGGATTTTGCGATTTCAGATTTGGGAGGCGGTTTTTTGTCGGTGTCGTCCCCGTCCCCTCTCTGAAATCGAAAATCACAATTCAAAAACTCTCATCCCCTCACTACTCGAGCCTCATCCCTCAAGCCTTATGTCGCAGAACAGCAACAAACCCAATCGTCACCGCAAGACGGATTTAATCGAAGAGATCAAACAGTATGCCGACAAACTCGCCAAAGACGAGACCTCGCGCGGCGACCTGAAGATCCTCAGCCGCACGATCCGCGAACTGCGATACGCTTTCAAAGTCTTCTCGCGGTATCGCCGTCGCCGCAAGGTGACGGTTTTTGGTTCCGCCCGCACCAGCGATGACGATCCCGCTTTCGTACAGGGGGTCGATTTCGGCCGCGCGATGGCCGAGCACGAATGGTACGTGGTGACGGGCGCGGCCGGCGGCATCATGGAGGCCGGGCATCGCGGCGCCGGGCGTGAGAACTCGATGGGGCTCAACATCCTGCTGCCCTTCGAGCAAGAGGCCAACCCCGTCATCGCCGGCGACGATAAACTCGTCCACATGAAATACTTCTTCACTCGCAAGCTGATGTTCGTCAAGGAGTGTAACGCGGTCGTCTGCCTGCCGGGCGGGTTCGGCACGCTCGACGAAGCGATGGAGGTGCTCACGCTGTTGCAAACCGGCAAACGCGATATGGTGCCGGTCGTGTTGCTCGATGCGCCCGGCGGCGACTACTGGAAGCATCTCGACGGCTTCATTCGCGAAACGCTGCTGGCCGACGGCATGATCTCGCCCGAAGATCTTTCGCTCTACCTGCTGACCGACGATTGTCAGGCGGCGGTCGATGAGGTGATCGGTTTCTTCCGCGTCTATCACAGCATGCGGTACGTGCGCGAAAAACTCGTGCTGCGATTGAATGGGCCGATCGGCGACGAATTGCTTGCCGGCATCAACGAGCAGTTTGCCGACATCGTCGAGCAGGGCGAGATCACGCAACAGGCGGCGCTCAAGGAAGAACGCGACGAACCCGACCTGGCCGATCTGCCGCGGCTCGTCTTTCAGTTCAACCGCCGCAACCTCGGCCGCCTGCGACAACTGATCGATTGCCTCAATCGTGGTGGGTAGGGTGTGCTTGCACGCACCGATTTTATAGAATGGGATGTCGTTTTGAGCAGGAATTGAGCAGTTGCTGGTGTAAGCCCGAGGCAAACATGTCGTCCGTATCGAGGATCGAATCTGAATACAAGAGCCGCATCGACGCGATGACGCCAGCCCAGCGAGTGGCGCGATCGGCGGCGATGTTCGCGTGGACACGCGAGCAGATCGCTCGGCAAATTGCCAATCAACACCCACAACTCGACAACGACTCGCTGAAGTGGAAGGTGGCCTTGCGTCTCTATCAAAACGACCCTTTGGTGTGTCGTCTCATCGAACGGAGACTCGAGGATGTTTCCGGCTGATGTTTTTCGGAAGACGCTCGCCAAGATCGCGGCGATCTTAACGCGGCATGACATCCGTTTCCATCTGACCGGAGAAGTTGAGTCTGACCGAACTTCTTTCGACCGTGCTCGCGGAGTCAGACGAGATCATGTAGCGGCGGTGCGCCGGAGAGTTGTCAGTACGGAGTAATCGTTGCGGTGTACCGACAACTGGCAACCGTCCGCTGAGAACTGAAAACTGTTAACTGACGACTGTCAACTTCGAAAGCAGCCGGATAGCGGGCCGGAGGCCAGTGAACTTCTCACGGCCCACCATCCAGCGGGTAGAAGTTGACGGTGAAGAGTTGAAAGTTGTCAGTCTTCAGTTGTCAGTACCGAGTACTCGGGATCGTCCGTCAGACCCAGTACAAGCTCGCCGCGCCAGCAAGTGGGTGCGAATTGTACAAGCTCGCCGCGCCAGCAAGTGGGTTGGTTGACCGTTGCCGGTCTTGGGATCCACTCGCCAGCCCGTACAAGCTCGCCGCGCCAGCAAGTGGGTGCGAATTCGCGTTTTGAACAGACCCACTCGCCAGCCCGTACGCGCTCGCCGCGCCAGCAAGTGGATACGAATTGTACAAGCTCGCCGCGCCAGCAAGTGGGTGCGAATTCCCGTTTCCAACAGACCCACTCGCTTGCCCGTACAAGCTCGCCGCGCTAGCAAGTGGGTGCGAATTCCCGTTTCCAACAGACCCACTCGCTTGCCCGTACAAGCTCGCCGCGCCAGCAAGTGGATTGGTCGACCGTTGCCGGTCTTGGGATCCACTCGCCAGCCCGTACGCGCTCGCCGCGCCAGCAAGTGGGTTGGTTGACCGTTGCCGGTTTTCGCACCCACTCGCCAGCCCGTACAAGCTCGCCGCGCCAGCAAGTGGATACGAATTCCCGTTTCCAACAGACCCACTCGCCAGCCCGTACAAGCTCGCCGCGCCAGCAAGTGGGTTGGTTGACCGTCGCCGGTTTTCGTACCCACTCGCTTGCGCTTCGAGCTTGTAGGTTTTCACATTCTACTTGCGTCGACGACGGACGCCGATCAAACCGATCAAACCAAGGCCCGCCAGGACGAAGGTCGACGGCTCGGGGACAACCTCGATGCTGCCGTTGCCGCCCAGCCAAGTGTAAGCGGCGGATTCGTAGACGCCCGGTGCCAGCGCCGTGCCCCAAAGCTCCAGGCCGCCGACAACCTCGTTGATGTCGTTGTTGACGATGACGATATTGGTGCCGTTTCCAGAAAAGCCGCCGCCATTCGCCGGGCCATTCAAGTACAGCGTCCCGGTATCAGCGATCGCGTCAGCAACGTTGATCGTCAACTCACCACTGCGGTCGGGGTCGACTTGGTTGCCGCGCTGGTTGATAGTAACATCGCCGGTGCCCAGCGCCCCCGCGGCATCGGCCTTGATTTTGTGGCGATCGTTGGCGTTGGAGATATAGGCGGAGAAGGTGTTGGCGGCGTTGTAGTGGAACTCGTGTCCGTTGAAACCTTCGGTCGTCCAAGTGTGCGCGCCGATGATGGCGTTGAAGTCGTTGACGTTCCAGTCAGATGCGCCGAATGGCGTATACCATTCTGCATCACCCAGCAGAGTAATAGCCGGCACCGTGTGATTCGTGCCGGAGTTGTCCTGGATAACCACTCCGGCATTCATCGTGATGCTGGAGACACCGGTCCACGCATTCTGGCTGCCACTGTTGGCCGCATTGATCCGCGCATTGCTCTGAAGCGTCAGCGTGCCGCTGTAGCTGGCTGTGGTAGCGTCTGAACTCATCGTGTGACCGCTGCTGACGACAGCGTCGTCCGACCCGGTGGGTGCAGCGGTATTCCAGTTGGCGTCTGCTGACCACGTCCCGCTGCCGGTTGTAATTTGTGCTGCATTAGCGGGGCCGGTAAAAGAAAACGATGCCAGCGCGATACCGGCGATGGCGAGAATGACTAAGCTGCGATTTTGACCGTTCATGAGGGCTCTCCAAAAAAATGAGGGTTGGTGGCGAGGTTCGATGTCCAACGTGTGTGGGATACTCACTGTTCCTCGCCGATGAAAAAAATGTGCTGTCACAATTCGCAGGGTGGGTGCTTGCAGCACCAGATAGTTGACAGTTGTTAGTTGTCAGTATTCAGTCAGTGCGTGCACGCACTCACCCTACTCGACCGCATACAAGCTCGCCGCGCCAGCAAGTGGGTTGGGGGACCAACTTGCTCGCAAGCGAACGCCCAAATTCGGAGCCACTCGAAACTATGAAGAGGGCCTCCGTCGAATGTATGGTGAAAGGTTGTAACACAATTCTTCACCGATCTCAGGAGGCCCACTATGTTTTACGTTGGTTTGGACATTCATGTAAAGCACAT
>Ga0180435_10005478_pt1 | contig 12330 bp, 12 predicted proteins | sample SS_ome_3_FD_132467 | JGI IMG/M metagenome (GOLD analysis project Ga0180435, IMG submission 132467) | Hypersaline lake sediment archaeal communities from the Salton Sea, California, USA - SS_3_S_1 metaG | ecosystem: Environmental > Aquatic > Non-marine Saline and Alkaline > Hypersaline >... | reverse complement strand
TCACAAGAAATCAGGGATACAAAAAACTGCGTGAGCTACAAAGCATCACGCAGTATATTTCTCTTACAACGATATGATCTACAGATATTCTCTCAGGCTGTGTTCAACTGCATACGCTGCTGCCTCTGCCCGATTGCTAACCCCCAGTTTGGAAAGGATACTGCTTACATAGTTTCGAACCGTTCCTTCACCCAGATACAGCGCCTTAGCAATTTCCCGGTTCGTCTTCCCCTCAGACACCAGCAAGAGTACATGTTTTTCCTGTTGACTGAGGTTTGCAAAAGCCGAAGCTTCTTCTTCCTTCACAGCACGACGCACTTCCTGGAAAACTCTTTGGGTAACAGCCGGGTCCAGCAGCGCCTCCCCTCTTCCAACTGCCTCAATGGCACGGATCAATCCGTCCCCCCCGATTTGCTTCAGCACATAGCCAGAAGCGCCAGCCCGAATTGCTGAGAAGAGCATCTCGTCTTCAGCATACGAAGTCAAAATGATCACCCGCACGTCAGGATACTTTTGTGTGATCTCCTCGCAAACTTCGACCCCTGAAACGCCCGGTAAACGAATATCCAGCAAGACGATATCTGGTTTGATCGTCTCTACCATTTCCATAGTTTCCTTCGAATTTGCGGCTTCCCCCACAACCTCAAATTGGGGATGATGCTCCAACAAAGCTCGCAATCCCAAACGGACAACCTCGTGGTCATCAACCAGCAACAAGCGCTGTTTGCTCATAACCTTACCTCCATGCATTGTGCGATTTCCTCTCCTATTGTACCCCAGTGTATAATCTCAAGTGATGAACTTACTAGAAATCTGACAGGCAACCAAATGATCAAATCACCACACCTGAAACAACTCAAATCATCCCATCAATACCAGGGGAAAACGAATAATTGCGGCCCATATTGCGCCGCAATTACTGCAAAAGCCTTGGGATTCAATGAAGCCGATGGCCTCAAATTCACCAATACCCTGTCCAGCTTCCGCTGGAAAGGGCCCCTGCCTGTTTTTCAGCGCGTACCCAATTCTGCAACAATGCCCTGGGGCACGACATATCTGCTTCATCTTCTCAAATTCAAAACCCGCTGGAAACCTTTTTCCAGCGAAAAAGACCTGCTTGCGAATTTGCAAACTAACACTGTCCAGATCATCATCATTGGTAAATGGCGCCCCTTATGGGCCCATTATATGATCTTTGTTGCCTACGACGCTCTCAAAGGCTTTGGTTTTATTGATCCAGCCTTTAAGGATGGAACCATCCACTGGTACCCACCCGTCGACTTTTCCAGGCTCTGGAGAAACTACGGCAATATTTTGATCCGCGTCTATCCTCCAGCATGATCACGCAGGAAAAGAGACACAGGGCAATGGTCTGAACCCATTACATCGTCGTGGATCACAACATCCTCAACCATTTCCATAATACCCTTTGTGACCAAAAAATAATCTAGGCGCCATCCCACATTCCGCGACCGCGCGCCAAACCGGTACGTCCACCACGAATACTGCACCTTTTCAGGATACAACTGACGGAAGGCATCAATGAAACCGTGTTCTAAAAATCGGTCAATCCATTCGCGTTCAATGGGCATAAATCCAGAATTTTTCTCATTTGATTTCGGATTCGCAAGATCAATCGGCTCATGCGCTGTATTGAAATCACCAGTAATGATTATCTCCTTACCAGAAGCGATCATCTCGTCGCAACGTTCAAGCAAAGCTTTATAGAAACCTAATTTATAGTCCAATCTTTCCTGGTCGCGCTGTCCATTAGGAAAGTAGATATTGAACAAGGTAAACCCCGGATACTCTGTCATGATCGTGCGGCCTTCACCAAAATATTCCTCATTGCCAAAACCAGCGGTCATGCCAATCGGTTCAGTTTTACTAAAAGTCACAACCCCGCTATATCCTGCTCGCTCTGCAGAATTCCAAAATTGGGTATAGCCTGGCACTGACGTCAACTCCTCCGGAACTTGTTTCTTGTATGCTTTCACCTCCTGCAAACACAAAACATCCGGGCTTGCTTCTGCAAACCACGACAAAAACTCTTTTTTTATTGCTGCACGTATTCCATTCACATTCCATGTAGTAATTTTCATTATTGATTTTCTTTCCTGTGGTAAACTTATTTTTAGAGCCGAGGAGAACATCTTTATGGAAACTAAACAAACGCTCAAAGTAGTGTATATCGAAGATGATCCAGAGATGATCAATCTGGTCACCCTTATTCTAAGCCGACGCGGATTTTTGGTAAAGGGTGCCCACGGGGGACACGAGGGATTGGATCTGGTCGGCGTAGAACTCCCCGACCTGATCTTGTTGGACCTCATGATGCCCGATCTTGATGGCTGGGATCTCTACCAACAATTGAAAGCTAACCCCGAAACACGTGATATTCCTGTGATTGTCATCACTGCAAAATCCCAGCCCATTGACCGTGTATTGGGACTTCACATTGCTAAGGTAGATGACTATATTAGCAAACCCTTCCACCCGGAAGACTTGCTTAGCAGCATCGAGAAAGTGATCAACTCACGGGAAAATAAAGGGTGATTTCTAAAGGTGAATGAAGAATATAAAAATCACTAACCAATCCAATCCAGATGGTCTGCCAATTACTGCGAAGTATTGCGACACATTCATGTGTCGCTTTCGTGGTTTAATGATGCAAAAATCCATCTCTCCTAAACTCGGTCTTCTGCTCGTCGAAGCGGAAGAATCAAAAGTGAACGCTTCTATCCATATGCTCTTTATGAAATTTGACATAGCTGCTATCTGGATCAATGAGGAATTAAAAGTAGTGGATACGGTGTTAGCAAAAAAATGGAAACCACTATATATTCCACAAGCTCCTGCCAAATATATACTGGAAACACACCCCTCACACCTTGCTGATTTTCATGCTGGGGATCAATTAGAATTCAATGATGCGTAAAATACTTCCCGCCCTTCTTTGTATGCTTCTTATTTCCCTCCTTCCTATTGGAAATATCCACGCCCAGGAAACACCTGAGCCGCCAACTTATGTTGTCCAACCTGGCGACACTCTAGCAACGATCGCAGCCCGGTTCGGCGTCTCTGCCGAGGATATTATCGCCGAAAACAATATTGCTGACCCCAACACGATTTCAGTGAATGCGGAATTACGCATCCCTGGCCTGGATGGCATCCAAGGACGCATCTCAACCAATACTGTGCCGCTTGGCACCACATACCAACAGCTTCTAAAATCCCGACAGTTGCCCGAAAAACAATTTGTCAAATTAAACCGCATCACCAGCCCTGCTGAAATTGTGGCCGGAATACGCCTACTGATGCCGGAAAAAGCCGAGAATGAACTACTGTCTCCCTGGAAAATTGTCGTAGAACAACAAACGATGCTTGATGAGGCTATCGCTCTAGGCCAAAATCCCTGGTCGATGACAGATATCAATCACCAGAACGGCACATGGGACACACTCCCCTCCGAGCAAGTCTTTGCACCGGAAATATCGGATATAGATCCTCTTAATCTTGTCTCAGCTTCCATCACTGGCCTGGAAATTAACCCCTTGCCCCTGACTCAGGGACAAACTACCGTGGTCCGCATCACAGCCAACCAGCCACTTACCATCTCTGGCAACCTGGCCGGACATCCGCTCAATTTCTACCAGGACCGGAATGGCGATTATGTCGCACTCCAGGGCATTTATGGTCGTGAAGAAGCAGGCCTTGCAGAATTTAATATCAACATCCGGGATGCAGACAACACAACTAGCAGTTATGCACAATTACTGCTTGTTGAGGCTCTCAATTTCGGGAAATTAGCATATCTATCTGTGGACCCTGCGCTGATTGATCCCACAATCACTGAACCAGAAGACGAATACCTGTGGTCCATCATTTCATCCATCACTCCTGTTCAATACTGGGATGGCCCCTTCCAATCTCCTACAGACGACCCCTGCATTAATGCCGCTTACGGCACAAGTCGCTCCTATAACAATGGGGCCTTTTTTAACTTCCACACTGGCGTTGACTTTGGAGTCTGCGCACAAAACCTGAATATCTATGCTCCTGCAGCGGGTGTCGTTGTATTTACTGGACCATTAAATGTCCGCGGAAATGCCACAATCATTGACCATGGCCAGGGCGTGTTTAGCGGCATCTACCATCAGTCAGAGATTCTGGTCACACCTGGCACTCAGATCACCCCAGGAATGCTCGTGGGTCTGATTGGAAATACCGGTCGCTCCACAGGCCCACATCTCCATTGGGATCTATGGGTTGGCGGCGTTCAGATTGACCCTTTGGAATGGCTCGACACATCCTTTCCATGACCTGGAAAAGACATTCGAAACGAACCTACGGTATAATTAAAATATTAGCAACCAAAATCCCAAATAAAAGAAATTGCGTCTAGGTATCATAATTATGTCAACAACGAACATTTCCCAATCAAAAATTAACGAAACGTACTGGACTTCCTTCCAACTTTGCAATGAGGATATCGAATTCCTCTACAACCACTTGCTCGAATTAGAAACCCCATTGACCACAGCCGAATTGATCGAGGCTCTGGTACAAGATAGAATAACTCGCGAGCAAGAAAAACTTGAACAGGAGCAATCCTCATCAGCAGAAATATTCCTGCCAAAGAACAGCTATTCTGTCGGTCAGGAACTAGCTTTTCCTGCACTGGATTTCCAAAAAGGCAATGTAACCGCTATCAGGCCTGGTGTTAACCCGGCAATCGAAGCTTTCAGTGTGATGGATATAACGCTTGACTCTGGTGAAACCCATAGTTTTGCCTGCGAATTGGAAGAGCATGAACTGAATAACCCTGTCTCACCACAAGAAAACGATCCGCTCTATGATTCACAAAGTGTTGTCGAAAAGTACGGGGAAGTACTGATCAGCAACATTGCTCAACCACTGGCTGAAAATGAGGACCTTGTACAAATTGCTGGTCGCTGGTTCCCCCAAGCCCTGCTTGTAGATATCAATATCGGTTATCTAAACATGGCCGAAGCACTGCTCGAGATGGAAGAAGGCGGCCCGTTAACCACAAGTGCTATCCTGGAACAGATCGAACTCCCTACAGACGTTAATCAACACTTGACTGAATTTTCGCTTAATTTTGCCTTGCAAGAAGATTCGCGCTTTGATGAAGTCGGCCCGGCAGGTGAAACCCTTTGGTATTTACGTCAACTTGAACCTGATATGGTTTTGGAAACTCCCGTCTACCTCAAGCACAGTCAATATGACTATAATCCTGATAACCTTAAGAGCCTACTGGATATGCTTGAAGAAGATGTCATCGACGAATTACAGCCCGAAAGCGTTACCTGCTGTGAAGATGACGAGGTAGCTGTCACCCTCATCTTTCCGCACTGGCAATCCGGCACACTCCCTCTCTCTGATAGGATTCACCGCCTTTTCCCCACGGCGTACGAAGCACCGCGCGTCCGTTTCACCTTCATTGACGCCAACGACAACGAGGCCTTTCCTGGCTGGGTAGTGCGTACCGACAAGTACGTGTATGGCCTGAAGGAATGGTACGAAAAGAACGAACTGATTCCTGGAAGCATGGTCTACATCCGGCGAGGTGAACAACCTGGCACAGTTGTCGTCCGCAGCGAAGGCAAACGCTCCAATCGCGAATGGATGCGCACAGCGCTTGTTGGCTCAGACGGCGGGGTTGTCTTTGCCATGCTCAAGCAGATTGTCCCTCCAGGATTCAACGAACGTATGGCTGTTGTGATTCCCGATACAGATACGCTGGAAGAACTTTGGAAGAATAACACCCTCAACAAAAGGTCATTTGACAAGCTTATCATTTCCATCTTCCAGGAATTAGCCAAGCTGAATCAGCAGGGACATGTACACGCTCTGGAACTTTACGCTGCAATGAACATTGTCCGCCGTTGTCCACCATTCGCCATTCTCGACGCACTCTCGCAGTCTTCCTGGGCCAAGCACTTGGGAGACCTGTACTTCATCATGGAAAAATCCACACAGGAGGTGTAAATGACTGAAAAGAAATCACTCAGCTTGCTCAAGCCGACAAAAAACACCCCTTTTCATATTGACTTCGATTGGTGGAAAGAAAACGATAACAACTGGCGGGTCTATCTAAGAAGCTACATGTGCGAAGAACATAAACAGCAATTTGAAGACATGGGCCAATCGACCATGATTGACTGGATTGATCCCACAACTGCAGAAGTAACACAGGTGGATGGGATACAACACACTTTGATCACTCACTGTGCCAAGCAGCCAGAATTTATCACTCCGCAAACATCTCTCGTAAATTCTGTCTTCCGCCTTTTTCTTGCCAACGGGAACAAACCCTTGACACCGCTTGAAATTGCAGAAGCAACCGAAAAACCAGCAACCACCATCCTGCGCACCATTGGTGGCACCAGAGTATACAAAGGCATCAGACCCTGCCACAAATAAGCAAAGCTGGTTTATAATGTTCAGGCTACATCGTTGATGCCTTGCCTTGCCCCTGTAGCTCAATGGATAGAGCGTCGGTCTTCTAAACCGCAGGCTGTGGGTTCGAGTCCCGCCAGGGGCGCCTGGTTTTTCCAGGGGGTTGGTTACAGTATCCATCTTTTTATGGGATGTACAATGACAGAAAACAACAAAACAAAGATCGTTCTCTGCGACGACGACCCAACCATGCGGTCGCTTCTTGAAACGTTGCTGGGAATGGAAGGCTACGAAGCAACTTCCTTTATAGAATCTACTGACGAGAAATTTATTAACTACCTTATCCAGCAACAGCCAAAAGCTGTTTTACTGGATGTTCATCTTACCTATTCCAGTGGCATCGATCTGCTCATTAAGATCAAGCAAGAAGAGCGTCTCAATGATTTGTTCGTGCTTATGACTTCTGGTATGGAACTTGAAACAGAATGTATGGAAAAAGGCGCGGACGGTTTTCTTCTCAAACCGTACATGCCCGACGATTTACTCTTGTGGCTACGCGAAATCCTTGATTGATTATTTCTGTCAAATGGCATTTCACTTCGTTTTCTGCACTTCATATGAAGGCCCCCATTCACGCGCATAACTCCGTTCAAAACCTAACTCAAGCGCGATCTTCAATTCATCTCCATTTTGCACCAATACAGCGGGCACATTTCTCCCCCTGATCCCAGCCAGAATTGCTTGGGTATTGTCTGCTTTTACCACACCCCCAAAACTTACCACATCCACCATGACCACTACCGGTCGCAAATCACGCCACAGGATTTGTTCAACACATTCTGTCAAATCTTCTGTCGCCGATGTAGTCACCAGTACAACCACACTGCCGCGAGCAATATGAGGAATCTGCGCCTCCACCACGGCCCGCAGCGGCATATTGCCTTCAGGTCGCACAAACGCCAACATTTCCATCACCTTGCCCAATTGCCGATCGCCATGCTCAGCTGAAAGGATTTGAAGCTTCCTTTCCGCGCAGGTTAATCCTACTTCTTGACCACCGCGGAGAAAATACTTACATATCGAAGCCGCAATACTCACCCCATATTCGAATGATTTGGGAGGTAATTTCACTTCATCTCTGTGCTTCCATAACCAGAATTGGTCTACTTTGGGGTTCGGCGATTGGTATGGCAATTTGGAATGCACAACCTGGTCAGCATCAAGCAGCACCCACACAGACGCTTGTGGATTTTGTTCAAATTCTTTCACGATCAGTTTGTTTTGCTTCGCCGAGCTCGGCCAATGAATGCGTTTCAATGCATCACCAGGCACATATTCGCGCACACCAGATGCGTGTGGTGTCAAATCCAGCGAACGAAACCGCTGCGCTTTTCCGCCGGGGAGTAAACCAGGTGGATATGGAAAGGTATCAAGCTCCACCAAATATGGTAGCGTAATCAAATGTTTCTTATGGGGAATTACTTTCTGGAATGCTATCAACCCAAATAGATCTCCAGAATGAAGGATCGTTGGGCCTAGCACTACATTCCCTCGTTCCAATAACAATGTATACGCAGAGTAGTTTCGCAGCTCTTTTCTGCCTACCCAGGATAGCACCCGGGCCCCGCTGCCTCCAGCAAGCGTCGACCCATCCATCACTTCAAGCCACATTCTCACAAAAGGAAATGTGTTCTCGACCTCAAACCGCTCCTCAAAAACCTGTCCGTATTCCTTGCGCGCTTCTCTGGAAGACCTGCGCACCTCATACCCCCGCACAGCAACAACACCCATCAAAAAACTGGAGAGGATCAACAAAATACCTAAGTAGATTAAATGGCTAAAGATTTCCGCTTGCGTGCGAAATGCCCCCCACACACTCAGTGCTAGGACAGCCAGCACATACCAAAAGGTCGGCCGAAGTTTCATCCCAGATCCGTTTGCCTAATCTGCGCCGTCATTCTTCGTCATGCCGCTCTGCGGGACAGGTAAAGTTCGCAAAATTTCCTCCAGAATAACCCCGGCATTAATGTCCCTCAGCCTGGCTGCTGGATCAACCACAATTCTATGCGCCAATACTTCCTCTGCCAGGTATTTCACATCATCCGGAAGCACATAATCTCTGCCTTCCATAGCAGCTTTGGCCTGTGCCGTTCGGAATAACCCTAGGCTGCCGCGTGGGCTGGCGCCCAAATACACATCAGAACTTTCTCGCGTCAAACGGATCATCTGCACGATATATCGTTTCAAGATTGGTGCGACATATACAGTTTTTATCGTCTGCTGGGCTTCCAATAACTCCTCAACAGAAGCAACTGGCCCCAATGTCTCAATGGGATGCTGAAGCTGTTGCAATTCCAGCACCTTTACTTCTTCCATCACACCAGGGTAACCCAGTCGCACGCGCAGCAGGAAGCGATCAAGTTGTGCCTCTGGCAGCGGGAAAGTGCCCTCATATTCAATCGGATTTTGTGTTGCCAGCACCATAAACGGCTTTGGCAAATAATGCGTCTCACCATCCACAGTTACCTGGCGTTCTTCCATCGCCTCCAGCAAAGCTGACTGGGTCTTTGGCGTTGCACGATTGATCTCGTCCACCAACACGATCTGCGCCATCAAAGGTCCAGGTCTGAATTCAAATTCGCGAGTCCCTTGATTGAAAATAGAAACCCCTGTCACATCACTTGGCAGCATATCTGGAGTAAACTGAATGCGCTTGAAAGAACAACCCAATGACTTGGCTAAACTGCGTGCCACCATCGTTTTTCCAACCCCAGGCACATCTTCGATCAATAGATGCCCCTGGCAAAGCAGCCCGGTCACAATTATTCTCAGAGCATCTGTCTTGCCAACAATCACTTTTTCCAGATTATCAATAAGGCGATTTGTAAACGGCTGGATATCAGATATATTCATACGCTGTCCGCTCCATTTCTAGTACTCAACTTGTTTTGTATTCTTTGCCAACAGGATAATCACGAGTAGTCCAATCATACTAAAGATTATCCCAATTGTGAAAGACAGAGGCCGATATTCGAATGATATCTCATGTTGCCCGCTCGACACAGGCACGGCCCTGAAAATATAATCAGCCCTGTAGACCTCCACGCTCTCACCATCAATACTGGCCTTCCATCCCGGATACCATACATCCCGCATGATTAGCCATCCACCGTTTTCAATATCAACGGACAACTCAACCAACCCTGGTTGGTTTTTCTCTACAATGATTTCTCCTGTAGTATTTATGCCAGATTGTTCAAACTCAAATTGAGACTCGAGCACTGCACAATACTCTTTCTCGTGTGATATCATCTCTTCTATCATCTGCCAGGCTGCTTCCCCTGTTTCCGCCTGTTGCACACAAGGTGCCAGTTCAAATCGTCCCCGTGAATCGATAAGCAAATAATCCACTCCCCGCGGTACTTCAGGGTTTACCTTCTGGTAAAGTGAAACATTCATCAAAGCCAACCAGCCACCTAGTTCTTCTTCAGGCAAAGTATCGATAGCCTCCATCCACTCAGCATATCGCTGCGGTGAAAATGGATCAAAATTATTTGCAGAAGCAACATCATCCAGCAAATTGATATTCGGCAATCCGATTTCCCGCAATCTGCTCACTGGTTCGATCGGACGGTAATTTTTCAATCGTACAAAGCGTTTAAATTTCAACCGGTAATTGTCCGACAAAGACTGGTATACCCTGCCTCCGCCGGCCGCATTGGCCAATTCGCTTTCTTGTGATTGTTGGGCGTAAAAATTCAGGCCAACATCTGGATTGATCCACCACCCAGCCACCAGAAGATCAATACTCACCCACAGAGCAACAGCCAGCATCCAAACTTTCCGTCTCTTTTCAATGGTGCCCTCAATTGGCACCACCAAGGTCAAGACTCCTGCCCCCACCCCCCATAATCCGGCAAAAGCAGTTGCCTGAATAAAAGTTACATTCACCTCACGCAGGAAATACCAACCCAGGAAAGCCCCAATCGTAACCGCTACACCACCGGCCGTTGCTAGGCGCGTCCAGTACAATCCTTTCTTTATCGGTCTTCGCCACAATTTTTCACAGGCAACCGCCGCCAGCAACGCCAGCGAAAATACTATCCACACCATAATACGTACAGGTCCATGGAACATATCGAAACTTGGCACATGCTCAAACAGGAAAGGGAAAATGGGTGTAAATTTACCAAGTCCCAAAATCAATCCAATTACGATTACACCCCACAAGAAAATCACCAATGGCTTCATTTCTTCCATTCGTGCACGTTTCTTCTTTGAGAACAGCACTACCAATGTGAACATTGCTAATAAAAAGGGCAGCAGTCCTATATAGATTGCATCCTCATGGAAACTTGCATATCCCCAATAATTCCCTTGTCCAGGATTGCCAAAGAAATTCGGTGCCAGAAAAGTGATGAATCGCCACGGCCAGAACGAATACGCCATCGCTGTTTCATAATCCACCGCTGATGTACGTTGCGATAGCAATAAATATTCAGCTGTCGGAAACAGTTGCACAGCACTAACTAAAGCACCCAATGCAAAGGAAAAACCTAATCTTATTAGCGAGATAATTGCTTCCTTCAAACCATAGTGCATCATCGCCCCGACAAACACCCACAAGGCGGCATACAAAGCAATGTACCAACTTAATTGGGCGTGCCCCGCCAGCAGCATCATGGCCGTACACACGATCAATGCGATAGGTAATACACGACTTTTCACATTCGTGTCATTTCCATCTCTCACAGGAGATGCGATCCTGTCAGCAAAATATACTATCCATGGCATCCATACCCCCACCCACAGAATCGAGAAAAATCCCGCTCTTGCGATAAAATAACCGCTCAACGAGAATGCCAGTGCAGCAATCGTTTGCGCTAATTCCTTTCCGCCAATTCTTTGCACCAAATGCACCATACCAATGCCAGCCCATACCAAATGCAAATACACCAACACTGTATTAAACCACGCCAAAGCGGGAACGCCGCCCACTGCATCGCCTAGATACAATAACCAGCTTGGCGGATAGAACAAAGCCAATTGATAATTTGCCAGGAAAGGCGCCCCCATCCCACTCAGGTCATTCCACAGCGGAATGATCCCTTGGTGTAGTTGCCCCCATGCATATGCCTGCCAGGGGATAAATTGCATCGCCGGAAGCCCCCAATACAATGCCCGCCCACGAAAGATCGTCTTGCCAAGCAAGAGCAAAGGTGCGAGCAACACAAAAACAATTGGAAACACTAACGTCTGCTTCAACTTCTTGATCATTTACTTGGCACCCTCACCTAAAACGCGAAACACTTCATACTCGCTATTCATAAACTCAGAAATCAAATAAGCCGCAGAACCTGGCTTCCAATCACCTAATGCTTTTTCATCTGGACCCCATACCACATATGCTATATCAAACTCAGAAATCAAATCTCTTCTTGCCTCATCCGTGCCACTGTCCGAGAAAAAAACCTTCACATGAACATTCATCTCATCCAGGTTTACGCTTTCTGGACCATGCCCCACCAAGCAACGCTGTGGTGTCCAAGCGGGCAAAGGGTTTGATGTTTCGTAAGCAGCCAGGACAATTGCCTCTGGCTTTCCGTTCTCTCGAAGCCAGTCAAAAGCCTCAACCTCTAACACTGGACGGTAAAGCGGTGTAGAGATATTCATCACGGCTGTAACCCCGCCCAATATCAGTATACACGCAGGCAAAACAGAAAGCACAGCGACAATCTCGTCCATCCTCCACAGCTTCTTTGGAAGCGCAGCGAAACCGTTCACCGCGAGCACACTTAACGCCACCCATACGCCTTCAGGCAGCCTACGCTGCACTCCAAAAGGCAAATACGCCAGGACGGAAAAGATCGCTACCCATCCCAGGAGAAACAACCATTGATTTCTCTT
>Ga0180435_10005477_pt1 | contig 12330 bp, 18 predicted proteins | sample SS_ome_3_FD_132467 | JGI IMG/M metagenome (GOLD analysis project Ga0180435, IMG submission 132467) | Hypersaline lake sediment archaeal communities from the Salton Sea, California, USA - SS_3_S_1 metaG | ecosystem: Environmental > Aquatic > Non-marine Saline and Alkaline > Hypersaline >... | reverse complement strand
GGACCGAAAACGTCAAGACAGCGTTTGGGAAATAGCGACGGTGCGACATGTCGGAACTAATTAGTTGCTTGTGCCCTACGTTCAACCGAGCAACCGGTCGGTTGTGGTTGGTGGAAGAAGCGGTCGAATCGTTTCTCCGCCAGGACTACCCCTCCAAGGAATTGGTTGTGTGCAACGACACGCCAAACCAACGGTTGCAATGCGACGCTGAGAACGTCCGCGTGTTGAACATACCACAGCGCTTCCCGACGTTGTCTGCCAAGTTGTCGTTTATGATCCAAGTTTCTCGCGGCGCCCTGCTTGCTCGTTGGGATGACGATGACATCTGCATGCCGTGGAGGTTGTCGTACTCCCGCGAGCGGTTGGGCGATTTGATGGAATGGCGTGCGGTCAATCATTTCTATTGCCCCAACAATCGAGTTGAAAGCATCAGCCGAAACCCGGCGGGCAACGCACACGAACGAGCATTGTGGCGTCGTGACGTTTTGGATTTGATTGGCGGTTACCCCATGGACGCGAGCGGTTGGGAAGACGCGTTGTTTCTTCAGGCATTAACCGAGCACGACGTTGACTGTCGTGCCGAGGAAATACCGAATGACCGGATTTATTATTTCTACCGTTGGGGCGTGTCGGATCATTTGTCGGGGAAGACCTCGGACCGGGTTGGCATGCAAGAGCATTATGACGAGTTGGGATGTCGACCTTGCGAGCATGGCACGTTTGACATACGACCGCGTTGGAAAACCGATTACCTCGCCATGCACGCCGAAGCGGTTGGGAGATTGACATGAAACGTTGCATCCATTTCGGCGGTGATAATGCTTGCTACCATCCGTCCCAGTTTGGGAAGGGTTTGCAAAACGGGGAAATGAGTTGTTTGGGATGTCCAAAGCGGGTGTTCGAATACGCAATGCCACAACCGGATTGGCCAGTGTTTCAAGAGTTGCCACCGCAAGCGCTGCAGCCGAATCGTCAAACGCTGTTGAGACTAGTTGATTTCGGGACGGGGCAGGTTTCGAATTGTTCGCTGATTCGATACAACGGCAAGTTGTTGCTTGCTTATCGTTGCGGTTGGCGGAAGTCAAACATTGCGTTGGCGACGTTGGACGAATCGTATCAGATGGCCAGCGTGCGTGTTCCGAAGTTGGACACGCACCCCGCACACGCACACGCACGCGAAGACCCGCGTTTGTTTCATTGTGCCGGGGGTTTGTGGATGTCTTATACTGGCGTCAACCGTGCGGAGCAACCCGGTCAAGTTGCCCGGACGATGTTTTCAGAACTATCCGACGACGTGTGTCCGGTTCATGCGCCATACTTTGGTCAGTCCCGCAAGTGGGAAAAGAACTGGATGTTTTTCGAGCACGATGGCGAGTTGCTATCGGTGTATGATAGTCACCCGTTGCGAATTGCGAAAATGTCCAAGGACTTCAAGCATTACACAATTTTCAAAACCGCACATTGGAACAGACCTGAAGCATTGGGCATGCTTCGCGGCGGTTGTCCGCCCGTGCGTGTCGGGGACGAATACTACGTCTTCGGACATGGATCGTTTATGCACGGTCCAGGGGAGGGCGGTCGGTGGGACCCGTGGTACGTTGCCACGTTGTTTACGTTTTGTGCAAAAACGTTTGTGCCGTTGCGGGTGTGTCGAAACCCGTTGATGATACCGAGACCCGGTGATTGTCCGAAGGGATGGCAGCCGAAAGTTGTTTATCCAGGCGGTGCTGTTTTCGATAACGGCGTTTGGAAAATTTCGTATGGTTATCATGACCACGCTTGCTGGATAGCCGAGTTTACGGACGGGCAAATAGAACAAGTTCTCGAATAAAGAAAGGAACGTGGACATGAGACTTTCGGATATCAAATTTTGGGGCATTAGTTTGCCGGGAACTGAGCGTCGTCAACGTTTCGTTGACCACTTGCGGAAGTTTCAATTGCCTGTCCATATCATTGACGCTTTCGACGGTTTCGGAAGCGGGTTGATCTCAGACCTCCATTATGGAGGGCCCGCGTTTAGGCTCAGCCCCGGACATATCGGTCTCAACATTAGTTGGTATACAGCGACGACTGCTGCTCTTGCAACTGGGCACGACGTCAACGTTTTCTTGGAGGACGACGTCGAATTGTGCAAGGACTTTCGGACGCGTGTGGTGCGGTGCATTGCAAACGCTCCAAAGGATTGGGACGTGTTGTATTTGGGGGGCAAGTGTGGTGCTAGAATAAAGGTCAACGAATGGTTTGATAAGGGGGAACGACCATACGAGACGCATTGTGTTGCTGTTCACAAACGTGCTTTACGTAGGGTCTCCCGTGCGTCTCAACCTGCTTGGTCAAACATTGATATTCAATTCCAAGAACTCCTCCAGCCGTTTATCAATTATTACATTGCTCACCGTTCGTGTGGTGAACAAAACAAAGACTTGCCAAGTGCGGTTCATGAACACATGGGCGATTACAAAAAAATCGACGGGTGGATGGACTACGCAGATCTATATGCTGAATGGGCGAAAATGCCGGAGGGTGTCATTGTCGAACTAGGAACGTGGCAAGGTCAAAGCGCCATATTTATGGCCAAGCAGTTGATGGAAAACGGAAGCAACGCTGAGTTCTATACGGTCGACTTGTTCCGCGGTTCAGAAAGCGATCCCGACTTGACAAAGGTTTGCGAACGTTTAGGTGGCACGATGTTCCATTCGTTCGTGCGGAATATGGGTGTGTGTCGCGTGACCGACCGGATCGTTCCATTGGTTTGCGACAGCGCTGCAGCGTCAGGATATTTCAAGGACGGATCGGTAGACCGTTTGTTTATCGATGCCGACCACACGTACGAAAGCGTGTGCCGGGATATCAAAGCATGGCTTCGGAAAGTCAAACCGGGTGGGATTATGGCTGGGCATGATTATAACCGTCCTTTGGTCAAACGTGCGGTGGACGATACGCTCAAACCGATGGGATACAAAATCGAAACGGTGCCACCGATTTCGTGGCAAATACACATTGGGAAATGATATGTACTTCCCGACTAAGAAAACGTATTTCGTCGAAGTGCCGAGAACCGGAAGCAGTTTCGTCATGCAGTTTATGTCGACGCTGTTTCCTGCTCGTCAACCGTTTACGACGATTCCCGCAAGTCGACATTGTCCACGCTTTATGGTGACCGAGCACGTGGAGTTCAGCTTTGGTTGTGTTCGCAATCCATACACATGGTATCCATCGTTCTACGCTTTCGTGCAAGAGTATTGTGACGGTCGGGCAAACGCTTGGGAACTTGGTAAATGGCACCCATGTCGCGTTCTCGAGGACCTTGATTATTCGACGTTTGATAAATGGATGGCGGACGTCGTCAAATGGCAACCCGGTTTTTGCACCAGGTTGTATGAATTGATGCTGGGACCGAAGAGTTCCAAAACGGTGGACAGCATCATGCGGTTTGAAACGTTGACCGAAGACCTCAGCGAGCTTTTGAAAAGCAGATGGAAACGCAAAGTGACAGCGGCAGCGATTGAGAGGTTGCCAAAAGTAAATGCAACCAGCCAGGAAATCGATTCCGGACGTTGGAAGGCGGTTATACATGCGATGGACGTCCCAACGTTTGACCGGTTTGGATATGACAAATGAGACACGTTCTTGGGGGAGCGTGTAGCATGGTGTGTTGGGAGGGCTTGCCGCGGTTGGTTTCTAAAGGGTCTCCTACTCTGCCAACCGCGGCAGCCCGTTTATTTGAAATGGACCTTTTTGTTGTCAACCAATTCTTCCCATATCGTTTCGGCTTCGTCTCGAGGTTTCATTTCTAAACCCGCTTGGACGAACGTGTCGTAGACGACGTCAAAGGCGTTTAGAAATTCGGGATAGTTCAATGTCCAAAAAGATCCCCTTCCTTTCATGCCTTCCATGAAACGGTTACGGCAACCGATTGTCCACGCTACGTATTGGTCGACCGTCCAGTGCTTGTCAAAGGGTTCAAGCATACCGGCTTCGGATTCGATGTAGTTTTTTCGCAACCACGATTTGCCCTGCTGTCGTGGATCACGCCAGCAAACAATTAAGCTGACGTCAAGGTCATCCAACCATGCTTTTAGCACGTCTGGTCTTCGAAACAAGTAGCAGTCTTTGACCACGCGGTAGCGTTGAGCAATACGGTGGAGTTGCTCAACCGTAAAGTTGGCAGGGGATTTCATAATACGCAAGTTGATGGCACGGACGTCGTCACACTCATATCCGCAATCCGCACCGTCAAACCAACTTCCCCCCGGATCGTGACCGTTAAGCAAGCAAAAGTGTGCGAGCAAACTAGTGCCGCAACGACCGGGACCGGTGATAAAGACTAAAGGTTTAGAGTTCATAAATCTTCCCGCATTTTAGTGCTTCCAAATGGGTGACAATTACAAACTGGAATTGCAATTCGTCAGCCAACAATTCCAGCAACGTTTTGATTCGTGGTTGATAGTCTGCAGACAACCACTTGAACGGCTCATCTAGTACGACAACCCTCCGCGTGTGTGGTTTGCTCAAAACGATTGACGCCAACCGCAACGCAAAGGAAGCAACGTCAACGACACCCCCGCCAGTTGACGTCAATGGATCAAACGTTCCGTCCCTTTCGAATTCAAGTTGTGCTTCGGTGCGTCCGCGCTTTTGCTCGAACACGATCCGAAGCTGGTAGGGATCGTCAAACACACACTCCAAGCATTGCGAAACGACCGCGGCGATTTGTTGGTGCGTTTGGTCTTGCACTTGTTTGGCAATCGTTTGCAACACCGCACGCGTACGCGTGGACGCGTCAACCCGCTTTCGTGTCTTTTTCAGATTGCGTGTTTCCTCGGCAATCTGGTTTTGTAGGGTTGCTCGCTGCGAGAGTGAGCGATCCAAACTTTGGCGGAGCTGATCCAATTCGGACATGATACGTTACTTCCCAATGACTGACGTTTCCAATGAACCAATGCCAAAGCGATTTGTATTTCGGCTTGACCGTTGGTTCCGACAACAATTCGCACGGAAATGGACCATCGTTAACTCTCAAGTTTGCTACCATAGCGTTTCTCGAATTTTTCGGTGCCCTTTTTGACCTTCCGTTCCAACACCGGAATGGATTCGTTTAGTTCGTTGAGCAATGCTTTTGCCTGCTCGACGTCATCACAACCGAATTCTTCCTTGAGACGTTTGAGCAGTTGTTGCAATTGACCTGCCGCTTCGTCGGCGTTGCGTTGATAACGCTTTGCCCGTTCTTGCAGTTTGAGATATTCGTCGGCTTTCATAATGTGCTATATCCATTGCAATCAAAACAAGTGAGACCAGTATCGCCAACGTTGCTGGTGTGGGTTGACCCACACTTTGGACACCGTTGCGGTGGGTCCTTTGGTTTCCTATCGCCAAAAATTTTTCGGGTCAGCCAATTTCGTTGCGTCATGCCTGACTTCTTAACCTGCTCGTCAAGCCACTTTTTTTCTTCGTCTGTTATCCGTAACAATACTTGCGGCATGTTAATCCCCTATCGCTTCGAGTAACATTTTCCGAACCGGTTTTGGCGGTCGTTCCATTTTGATATATTGCCTGACTGCTTCAGCGTAGTCGGACGAACCGACTCCCAAAGCAATCAGACTTTTTGCGAACTCCCCAGCGTCGACCGTCGCTTCCGACGTCGCTGATACTTCCGGGGAAATCGTGTCCTCGTCCGTGTCGAGAAATACACGTGTGATGGCACCCGATTCGTACAGCAAACCGTATGCGGGTTTGTAGTGAAATTCGTCCGACCGTTGACGGGTCAACGTGCCACAATTAAGCAAGGGAATTGGTTTGTCGAGCAGGAATCCGTTGTGGTTGTCACCAAAGACCGCGGCATCGTACCCTTTCAATTTCTTTTTGTACTTGCGTGCGTGCTCGTGTTCGGGTGCGTTCGCGTATTTGGCGTCCGTCCAAATGTACGAATGGCAGACCGCAACGTGAATGAAACCGTCGATGCGGTTTTCGGGCGGTTTGATTTCGAAACCCCATGGAAATCCGTAATACATGGCTTTCCCGCATTGAAGCGGGGCATGTGGCGACAAGTTCGTAATGGCGCCCGTGATTGTCAAAGTTCCGTAAGCGCTACGGTCCATGTCTTTGTAATTGTGCAGCGGCAAATCGTGTTGGCCTGGTATGGCCAAAATGTTAAGGTCTGAAAAAAGTTCCAACACGAGATTGATTAGTTGTGCCGGTGGGTTCCATCGGTGGAAAATGTCACCCGCACAAATGATGGGAACATTGTGTCGTCGGGATGCGAGAAAGATCGGTTCGAACGCACGTTCCATGGCAGCATACCAGTCGGGTTCCGTGGCACGACACAGCGGCGGGGTGTGTCGAAAGTGTAAGTCAGCACACAAGACTGCAATTACATTTTCGTTCCGCAAATCGGACACCGTTTTTGTTGTGCTAACCGAGTCCCGATTTCGCTTGCCTTTTTTTGGTTTTGACATTGGGTTTCCTTCGCGGTTTCGATTTGTTGCAACGCCGACGACAACGCCGCCGCACGCGTGGTAATCTCGACCAACCGGTCCGCGTCACGTGCCACGGTGCCGATGCCCGACTCTGCAAGGTTTGTGACGGTTTCGATTCGGTCAACCAGTTTCGCCAAACGGTTTCGTTTCGTGACGGTCGCAACCAGCTCGGCGTGCCGCTGATATAGGGATTGCGCTCGCTGTGCCGCTCCCTGCCACCGTTTCTCACTTCGAGAGGTCTCATCAATCGTTTCGAGTAGGGAGCGCAGCACAGCGGCGTGTGCTAACGATTTCGAAAGTTCCTTTTGTAACGCTTCGAGACCCCGCAATTCGTCGTTTGCGTGGTCAACCCAGTCCAGTTCCGAGTGCTTCGCGGTTGCCTCGTCAATTCGGGTTTGAATCAACTCCACTTCGCCGGTCGATTTTCGCAATGCTGCGTTGACGAATTGAAAAGATTGGTCGATGACGTCAAGGTCCACAATTGCGTTCAACTCTCGGCTGACTTGTGGTGCCGACACACCGAACCAGAACGGACCGTCAATTTGTTCCTGGAAATTGTTTTCGTCGACGTTAAGCAAACCGATGACGTCTTCCGGAACACCAGTTCCAAAGGCAGCGTATTTCTCACCGTCCAAAAGGTATTCGTTTGCTTTGCCTTTGCGTCGTGTGATTGTGTGCCCATCGATGACGAGTTCCGCGGTTGCTTCGTCGGTTCCCGTGCGTGCGTAATTGGCACCGGTCGGTCGGTTGAGACAAACCCACCGAAGAGCACGCACAATCGTTGACTTGCCAACGTCGCTGGGGCCAACGATTGTGGTGATCCGCGGATCGAATTCGAGTTCCAACACTTCGTAGCATTGGAAGTTGTTAAGGGTTAGGCGTTGCATGTTTCCCGTTGAAAACTCCGTCTTCGGTGTTGGGATCGAGCGGTCCGTAGCGCTCGAGCATTCGACATTCCAAGTGCTCGACTGCCAACCCTTCGAAGACAACCTTTTTGTATGCCTGGACTTCTTCGGCTGCCTTCTTGGCGTCGGTGCCACGATATACTACGTTGCCCCCTGCTTCAGTAAACAGGATGACAACGTGGATCGGGCGTGTCGGTTCGTGTGTTGGGGATTTACTCATCTCAATACTCCTCTGCCAAAAGTTGAAAATCGGACGGGGCAATCGATTCAAAAAACGACACCAACCCCGTGCCAAAAATTTGATGCCGTTTGAATTTGTTGTTTTTGGTCAGTCGCAAATCGGCGGTAAACTCAATTTGCAATTTTGGTATGGGAACAAAACATCCCCAGCCCTCGAAAATGTTTGCCAACTTTTTTGGGAACCAGACTAACGGGGTGCGTCCGGTGCGTTTGGTGATTAGCATCCAAAAGGGTGTTCCTGCCGCGTGTGCGTCCGTGATGACTTGGGAAAGGAACTGCTCGAATTGTTGTGGAAGCAAATGGTCGGGACGGTCAAACACGTCGGCAACGCTATGTTTGGCATAACCACATTTCAGCTCGATTGTGACGACTTGCAACAGCGGTTGACCTATGGGATCGGTGGCAGCAACGTCGCCGTATTGACCAAACGTTGACCGTCCACGACGTCGCCGCATTGTCGCACGACCGCCACTAGTTTGCGACCGCCAAAACACGTCGTCCCTTTCGTCGTCGGTCCACCACAGCGAAAGTTGTTTGCAAACCAACCGTTCAAAATCGGCACCCTTGGCCATGTCAATACTCCGTTTCAATGCGGGCGAATTCGTGAACGCGAAACCGGTCCGGGGTTGGTGCGTGGTCTTCAAGCGTTGTCATGCCCAGTTTGTGGACGTGCTTGTTCCAACGTTTGTGTGTTACTTCGTCCGGTCGAATTTTGAACGTCCGCGTTCCCTCCAATGGCAACGTTGTCAATTGGAGAAACAATTTTGTGTGCTGCGGTCCATAGGCTATTCGCCGGTAATAGCACGAATTCGGGTCCAACTCCCCGCGGATGTATTTGATTGCCGACGTTTCACCAACACCCACGATCCCCGGAATGTCGTCGCTGTTGCAACCCGCTATGGCTTTGACGAGTGCCCATTGCTTAGGTTTGATCCCTCGGAACGCCATGAACGTTTTGCACGTTTCAAGTTTCGCTTTGCCGGGGTTCCAAATGGCGACGCGTTTGCTGAGCAATTGAAATAGGTCCTCGTCACTCGACACGATGATTTTTTTGTCCTTGTCGGGTAGCGATTGACAAAGCGAGGCGATGACGTCGTCCGCTTCGTAACCCTTCTGCTGAAAAATGTTTTTGAAGCCAAGGTATGGAAGGTGCCGAGACCTCAGCACGTCGATTTGTTTGAAGACCGACCGACGAATTTCCTGCTGCTCGGGAGTCCCTTGCTTTCGGCTGCGTTTGTAACCGGGAAACAACTTTCGGCGTTTGCTTTTGCGACTGTCGAAGGCAAACAAAACGTGTGGCGTTAGGAACCGGTCGGTTAATGCAACGACTTCCCGAAGAAACCCATACGCAATGCCGGTTTCGAAACCGTCATACGAAAGGGAACCCATTGCGTAACCCGCACGCCAACAAACGTAGTTGCAATCGATCAGCAGCCAGGTTTTCATATGATAAACCTCCAACCTAAAAGTAACCATTGCAATGGCCGCAATTTTCCGCTTATCAAAATCGGGTCTTTGTTGACGTCGCGGATGTACGTGTTTTCAACCATGCACCAACCGCCCCAAACCTCCCAGCCCATTGTGTATCCCTTCCGTGTGTAAGGCGTGGTCAATTTGTTTGTGGGCATCAAAATCGTTGCGAACTCTTCGACGTGTTCGGACCATTCGTCAATGAACACGTCACATTGAATCTCGGGCATTTCGGGCAGCGTTTGGGGTGCCGGTGGTTTTGTGTAATCGACTTGTCCAAATGTCAAGTCTGAGACCCCTTTCAATTCAACGCCACCTAGCGATACCTTGGCTTTCTGCTTTGACGACATGCTTTTTGCACCTCCCTCCAAACGTCACCGACGATTTCCCGCAAGTCGTTTTCCAACCCGTTGTCTTCAATGAAACCGACTAACCGATCCATCGGCATACACTCGTCAAAATCGGTGGCAACGATTGACTGCTTACGTTTTTTCCAATGTCCTTCGTCCAAAAGGTAGTTGACACAACTGGAAACATCGTCAACCCCGTACATGTGTTGGAACGGTACGACGACGTCCATTTCCTGCCCGCTGAAACGGTTCTTTTTGATTTCGAGTTTACACTCCACGCCGACTTGACGTTTTTTGCCTTTGATGGTTCGTTTGACTTTGCCTTTGATTGACGACCAGATTTCCAAGTCAGCGTAGAACCGCAACGCACGTCCACCCGCACGCGTGCGGGTTTCGAAACCGAAACCAACGTTGTCCCGGGTTTGACAAATCACAATGAGAATGGAACCGTGTTTTCGCATTGGCTTAAGCAGTCGTCGCATGTTCGCCGAGTTTGCTTTTGCTTTGCTCATGCCATACGAACCCTTGGCGTCTTTGCCCTCTTCGTGTGCGGTTTTTTGTTCCTCGAATTTTTCAATGTCTTGGGAGGTGTCAAGTGCGTCCATGCTGTCGAGAATGTAAATGCAAGGTCCCGCTCGGAACGCGTCATACGCGTTGAAATAGAACTCTTCGATTGTGCTGCTGCAAACCGGTTCCCCGTCGTCGTCAATAGCGGGCGGTTCGATACGGTCGGCAACGTTGCTTCCAAAGTATTGCTGAATTGCCATGAGCGCCCCGCCTTCGACGTCATCGTGGACAAAGCGGTGGTTGTCGAATCGTTTGTTCTGCGTCGCTTCAGCCAGGCAGGTCATGCTGTACCACGTTTTGCCCGACATTGAATCCCCGACGAAGAACACATAGCGTCCCGCAACGTACCCGCCGCGGTAGTCACCAGTCGCTGCCAGGTTGAGCAGGGTTGACCCCGTGTTGAGCAGGTTTTTTGCTTTGATCGGTTTGTCTTTTTTTGGTTTCGTCATGAGCAATTTCTTTAGCGCTTTGGTTCTCATTCCGGTACTTTGTAACCCCATTCTCTGAGATCACTTTCGTAGAACTTTTTGGCAAGGTCAATCGACTCCCCGCAATAGTAACCCTGCCAAGGATCGTCAACCCTGCTGACATTGTGGCGGGGCAACTCGACAAGCGGTGGAAACCGGTGTTGCAAGTTAATCCACTCCACAATTATGTTTTCGAATCGGTAACACGTTTCCGGTGCTACTGCTCGTCGTCGTTTTAGCACGATGGTTTGCGGTATCCAATGCCCGTCCGCGTGTGCGGGGTGTTTTGAAGTAACCCAACGCACCCACTCCAAGAAACTTGCGTCCGGTGACAATGGGCAATTACCCTTTAGCATTCGTGCAATGTCGCCGCGGAGTTTTTCGGTGTATGCACTAACCAACCGGTCAAAGGGGTGACGGACAAAAGTAAACGTGTGCTTCGCTCGCCAATCTCGAGGCACGCGATCCCATTGACGGTGGCAATGAATTTGACCGCCGGTTGATGCTACTTCGCCATCGGTGCGAAGCAACGCGTCTTTGATGGACGTACAAGCAACCTTTTTGACTTCCACATACTCGAGATTGGCTTTATACGAAACGTTTCTGCCCATGTGTGACTCCCAATGAAACCACGCCGCAAGGTGGGTCTTGTTCCATCAACCTTGCGGCGTGTGTTCCCTCCGTGTCGCCCTCCGTGGTCGTCGTCCGTGTTACTTCTCGATCTTTTTGATGGCGCTTCGTACGGTCATCAACGCTAGTCCTTGCATGACCAATTCCAAGCAAGTGTTGGCGTCGTGTTCACCAACAACCAAACCACCGATGGCAAACACGATCCAGCAAACACCTACGATATAGGTTTTGCCGCCGTCAAACAATTTCAACGCTTCCATCTTTCTACTCCTCGATTTGAAATGAACGAAAAAACGGGACTGTTCTCAAAACGGTATTTCAGACTTTTTCTTCTTGCCCTTTTTGCCCTTTCCCTTTTTCTTTTTGTCCTTTTTGTCCGGTTTCGTTTCGTCGCCGGTTTGCAAAAATATGCTGCGGAGCTTATCGTAGTCGTGGACAATTAACATGTCATCGAGACACGGCGCCTCCTCGAGCAACTTGTCCGGTATCGGTTTCTTCCGCGGTTTCAATTCGATTGATACGACGTCCCGATATTTGCGACCGGAAAAGGACTTTTCTTCGAACCCGATTCTGAGCAGCAACCCGTCGACCGGATCGGCAAAGAAATCGTATTCGTTGTCGTCCGCGTTGCTGATAAGGTCACGAAGCTTTTTCCAAAACGTGAAACGTGCGACGTCCCAAAGTTGTAGCACGTCGGGTTCGTCCAAGTCTTGAACCAACCAAAGTTGACGCGTCTGCGTTTCCAACGCCTTTATGTCGTCGTCATCGGTCGACGGTTTTTGGCTGATCTTGGCTTTGTAGTCACACACCGGGCACGGTTTGCCGACCGTTTTTCTCAAACAGACTTGACGGTCGTTGTCCGGTCCGATGTTTTTGTGTGCGTGGTATGTCCGCTCGTAGTGCAACGAACCGGGTGCCGCGTGCGGGTTGCCTTCGCCAACTTTGTACGGGATGACGTTGAGACGTTTGGTGCAAGTTTCCTTGACCGTAAACAACTTGAGCCCTTCCGGGACTTCAATGGTTGTCAACTTGAAATCCCCGCCACTTTCGTCCACGTGCTTGCGTGCGGATACGCGTTCACGTTCTCGGCGTTGTTTGTCTTTCTTCCCCATTTGATTTTTCCTTTCGTTTGGTTTCGAAATCATGCTTCGCCGTAAGGTGGGCGTACGTCGCCACCCGGACGAATAGAAAAACGACGTATGACGCAACGATTATGAGCAGAACT
>Ga0180435_10005474_pt1 | contig 12333 bp, 9 predicted proteins | sample SS_ome_3_FD_132467 | JGI IMG/M metagenome (GOLD analysis project Ga0180435, IMG submission 132467) | Hypersaline lake sediment archaeal communities from the Salton Sea, California, USA - SS_3_S_1 metaG | ecosystem: Environmental > Aquatic > Non-marine Saline and Alkaline > Hypersaline > Sediment... | reverse complement strand
TGGACAGGGGGAACGCCGATAAATGAAAAAGGTGTCCTCTAATCGCGGCGCGCGATCCGGCAGACTCTTTTGTTGGAGGTCATATTCTGTTAAAAACCCGCAGAGTCTGCGCCACCCTTCTTCTGTACGTGCAATGCCGCAATACAAAAATTCCTGCGCGCGGCGGAACTCAATCCCCAATATTGCTTCTATGCCATGTTTGCGACAGGCACGGAGAAAGGGGTAGGCTCCGGAGGTGTTGTTGATGTCCGTAAGCGCCAGACGCTGAATACCCATGCGAGCTGCTTGTTCAACCAGCTGCTCCGGACTCAGCGTTCCAAAACCCATAGAAAAGTAACTGTGTACATTGAGGTACATCTCTTTTTTGATTAAAATTACGTCATGTTGATTAAAAACACAACATATTGATTAAAAATTAATCAAGGGTGGGTGCTGAATGGCGTGTGGTTAAAAAAAGCCTGAAATGACCAAAAAAAGAGAAAAGATGTCTAAACATCTAAATCGATCGAGTGTCTTATATAAACTACATATATTTATAATGTAATTACGAAGATATTCGGGGGAATTATTCGTCAATCATAGAAAAATAGAGACTGCAGCGGTATGACTGCTGTGAGAAGATATATACCACGCAATTAGGGGTGAGGTCTTCTTTGCCATCTATTGGTAAGGGAGGCCTCTTTTGTTTTGGGCCCTGTAAAGTCCTTTTGTACTCGCTTACTCTTCAGCAGGCTTCTGCTCTAAGGAAGTCAAACTTGTATCAGTATCAGACTCCATTAATTCATTCAGTAAGTCTTTAGGCTCGAAAGAAGGCTTGTGAGGCACCCGTAGTTTTGGATTGTCTAAATGATAATCGAGTTCATCATACCTGTAGAGTGTCCATTGGTCATGGCGATACTCTAATGCCGTCAAATTTTCAACCCAATCTCCGGCATTCATATAAGTTAATTTGTGCCCCTCTGTGTTGACTTCTTTGATGACCGGCTGATGAATATGACCACAAATGACATAGTCATACTCTTGCTCTGTTGCAAGCTCAATAACTTTTTGCTCAAACTTCTGAATGAAGAATTGAGCCTTGCCGACACTACTTTTAATGGACCGAGAAATGGACTTAATCTCTTTACCTCTTCGTTTACGTAACTGGTTGTTCCAGCGATTATAGCGCAACAAAAGATCATATCCTCGTTTGCCAAAGAAGTTTAATAAGGGAGACACCCATTGACGGGCATCAAAGACATCACCATGAAAGATCCAATAGCGTTCGCCTTTCAATTGGAGAACGAGTTTATCTCTCAGGCTGATTTTCCCCATAGACATATCTGTGAATCTTCTCAGTACGTCGTCATGGTTTCCTGTGATGTAATAGACTTTGGTGCCGGAAAGTGCCATTTTGATGATAAGCTGAATGATTTCCATATGCTGCCGGGGGAAATAGCGCTTTTTAAATTGCCAGACATCCAGAATATCCCCATTGAGAATCAGCGTTTTGGGGTCAATACTTGACAAATAAAGAAAAAGCTCCCGGGCATGACAGCTATAGGTGCCGAGATGCAAATCAGATAAAATAACAATATCGAGCTGTCTTTTCATGTGTCCCTAAAGTCAATACTTACTCATATTAAATACATTTTGATGTAAATGCACCTAATATTTAGTTAATTAAACATTAAGTATTTGTTTATGTAATAAAAATCATGTGCCCAAAAAAGTAACGCTTCTAAACTTTTTTAAAAGCGTTACTTGTAAATGCTTGCTTCAAAACGAGATCGAAAAGCCGCATAGAGGAATGAAGCACATGATGGGACAAAGATGAAGACTACAGCTTAACTGAATATTAAGCCCTTGTCAAGGAATTACTAAGTGTGGGTTTAACGTAGCTTGAAGCTCTTCCAAAGAAAAGCATATTGATGCCTTTCGGCAAAAAGCCATCCGATACCGTACAGCAAAAGCAAGCATACCTTGATACTAACTTTTAAGTAGACGTGTAAGGACCAGTGATCTACCCATAGTGACAGGCCAAAGACGGCAACAGCTGTCAGTATATACAATACCATTTTGCCGACAGGATATGGGACAGGATAATACCGTTGGCCTAAGAGGTAGGTAAGCGCACTGATCAAGGCAAAACAACTCAACGTCGCTAACACTGCTCCCCATGAACCTATGATGGGAACCAGCAGGAAGTTGACCCCAATTGTAATGATGGCCCCTATGAGGGCAATTCCGGCGCCGATTAAAGTATGATCGGTGACCTTGTACCAAACAGAAAAGTTATAATACATTCCCAGAAAGAAATAAGCGAGTAAGGCCACGGGAACCAAGGCCAGGTCTCCCCATTTATCGGGACTGATCAGATATTTGATCCAGTCCAGGTTCAAAGCGATGGCTAATACAGAAAAGGCCGCAATCAAGGCAAAGGCCTGGGCCGTGCGGGCATATTTTTCTTTGGCATCCAAGGAGCCAAATTCCTTAAAGAAAAAAGGTTCCGCGGCGTAATTATAGGCCTGTGAGACCAGATTCATCAATATGGCGATACGCATACAAGCAGCATAGACACCGGTGATAGCAATATTCTCTTCATCTGAATAAGGAAGTAGCCATTTGAGCAGCATTTTGTCAAAAACAAGGTTGATTGTGCCGGCCATCCCTACAATCAGAAGGGGCCAGGCATAGCGCATCATTCTTTTCCAGATTTTCATGTCGAATACCCAGCGGCTTCGCACATAGAGGGGGCTGAGCCAGAGGATGGTGATCATACTGGCTCCTAAGTTGGCCAAAAACACATAGTCCAAAATCCACTCTTCATGGTAGCCGGGAAGCCCCCAGCCGCTAAGGTCCCAATGTGGCCAGATTTCCAACAGGAATAAAACCAGCAGAATATTCATCAGCACACTAAAGCTTTTGATAATAGCAAATCGAATGGGTCGATTTTCTAATCGCAATCGGGCAAAAGGGATCGCTGCCAACGCATCTGCAGCAATGATCAAGGCAAACCATCGCACAAATCGTGCATCTTCCCGAAAAGTGAGGACTTCAGCGATAGGCTCAGATTGCCAAATCAGGAGCAGTGTAAAACTCAAGGCCAAACCCAGCAGAAAAATAGACGCAGTGCTGAAACTTCGTTCGAGTTGCCCTTTTTCACTGCCAAATCGAAAAAAAGCAGTTTCAAAGCGGAAGGTGTAGACGATGATCAATAAAGCCGCCAGCGCATAGTAAATGGAATGTACCCCATAGGCCAAGTTTTCCAACTTGTATGTCAGGTAGCTGGACAACAATAAGTAATTCAATACTCGGGCGAGTATGGAACTTCCACCATAAATGGCAGTCTCTTTAGCCAGCCGCTTTAAATAGGACATATTGAATCATCAAACCTTTGTAAGGTACTTAAAAACGCAAAACCCGTGCCGCTCTGCATACCAAGCCGGCATTTTTTTATCCCAAGTCCACGAATACGGCTGTTGAAAGTACTGCTCAGGATAGTGGGGGAAGGTGCTACCCTATAAAAAAGAGCCAGGCCGTCTCGCCTGACTCTGATACTACCTTCACAAGTATGCAAAAGAATGCATTGTGGTTATTTTTGTTCCTGTGCAAAGAACGAGTATTGTGCCGCACTCATCCCTCGGGGTAAAATCACCGGTTCTTGTTTTTGGTGATTTCTGATTCTAGGCACAATCGTCACAGGCGTCATCTGTGCAGGAAAGGGCTGAGAATCTGTCGATTTGACTTCATCTATGGAAGGCCCTTCCAGAACAGGCATCGGACTATCCTTCAAAAGATCCGCTATATAAGCGCAGTCATGAGTTGAAGGAATAACGATTTCTAAACGCTGCCCTTCGGACACCTCATCGCTCATGGCAAGATCATTCCAATATCGGATTAAATATTCTTTTACGCCAAAACTATGGGCAATAGCCTTTAAGTCTTCCTGATGCTGAACCTGATAGGTAAATTTCAAATATTGAGGTCCCTTTGCATACAAGAGCTCAGCAGCTTCTTCTTGCTGATCTTCAATCTGGCCAAAATTCATATTATATTCCCACGCGAGCCATTGCTGCAACACTCTTGAAGGAATTCGCAAGCTGTAGTGATTATGTTCCGATCCCAATATGCCTTTCTTCCAGGATGTATTGAGATACTTGAGCATATCGTAATCCAATTGTAGCACCTTGGCAACCTCCTTAAGACTGATGGGTCGAGTGAGTCGTACATCCGTGGTAAACATCAAGTCATGAGGAACCGGCTGAGGTTCGAAATTCGACCAGTCTCCCTTGGTGAAAAAGTATTGAGCCGCAATGAATTTGGGCAAATATTTTTGTGTTTCGGAAGGCAGGTGATATTGTAATTCCCAGAAATCAGTACTTCCGGATAATCTGATGGCCTGACGCACACGCGTGGGTCCGGAATTATAAGCGGCCATAACCAAGGACCAGTCGCCGAATTGTTCGTATAATTCTTTCAAGTAGACAATCGCCGCTTCAGTTGACCGATAGGGGTCTAAGCGTTCATCAATATTTCGATTCACCTGCAAGCCGAAATAACGAGCGGTGGGCGTCATGAGTTGCCAAAGTCCGCCTGCTCCTACTTTTGACCGGATGTCAGGTCTAAGGGCTGATTCAATGACTACTAAATACTTCAAGTCTTCCGGTAATCCTGCCTCATGAAGTTTGGACTCTATATAAGGAAAATAGAGTTCTGATCGCTCGATGAGCGCAGACATATAACTCTTTGGTCCTTCGGCATACCAACGGATATACATGCTGACCATGCGGTTATATACCGGATCCACAATAGATTCCATAGAAGTCACGTCCTCGCGCATCTCGTTATCGTAGTCTGTAAACTCCGTACCTGTGCTCGCCCATGCAGACAAAGATATACCCACATAAAGGGCGCCCGCCATTATGAAATTCCTTCCCATGTTATAATTTGTTGTTGTACATGCTAATACACCTGCAAAAAATATGCCATATGTAAAGCAGAACGCAAAGGTACATTTATTTTGCACCCATGCAAGCATTACAGAATAGCTTATTCAGCCCATGCACAGCAGTGGCAACACCACAAAGTAAACTCAAATTTTGCTTACAAAGTGTGACATTAACATTCTTTAACCTATTAAGCTTGATGGATTTACCTATCGAACTAAGGTGACGGTACCATATTCCTGTTGGTCGGTATTGTTGCCCAGATAAAAATAAGTCAGCAGGTAGGTATAGACGCCTGTTGGTGCCAAGCGACCATTCCAGGTTCCATCCCAGGCCTCAAAAGGGGACTCACTTTCAAATATTTGAGTACCCCAACGATCGAAAATCTGAAACCGGAAGTCTGAATGATAGCATTCGCCTTCCGGCAAAAACAAGTCATTGATATTATCTCCGTTCGGGCTGAAAATATTCGGAATGAACCAATTGCAGGAGCAATCCTGGAAATCGACATTATAGGTGTACTCAAACATGCGGTTACAAACCATCCACTCGATGGTGTAGCTTCCATCTAAGGTGATGCGCCATGGATTAGGCACCGGGTCGCCATTGTAGGTGAAACTTTCGTCCAAATTGTGATTAATGATATAAACAGAATCGCAGACGATGGAGCTGTCCGGGAAACGCGCAGATAAATCTTCGGCTCCGGGTCGGCACATAATGTCCTCAGGAGGGAAAGCACTGTAGGTTACTTCCGGCACTGAAGTTAGAGCCCAATCTCTTGCAATGACCGTCCCCGTTTGTTCTTGCCCGATAGGGGAGCTCACCGTTCCGGCATTCAAACTGACGGGCAACACGCAGTCATTCATAGGATTTAAGCGAGCAATAATATCATCATTTCCATTAGGCAAAGAGGAGCCTGAATACAACCAATTCCCATTCAGATCCAGAGCAAATTCTCCCAGAAAACTCTCTACCGCTGCATCCAGAACATAAGCATTCACAGGATTGCCGGCTTCATCAACAGATGCAAAAATGAGCTCTGCTCCATTAAAACCCGTTTCCAAAAGCATGTCAAAGCCTTCAGCTGTTCGCTGGAGTCGCACATATTGAAAATTGGTGTTGTAGGTATAGGTTCGATGCCATTGAAGTTGGAAGTTGGTATATTTTATAAAGTTAGCTTCCCCGTCATTGGCGGTCACATAAGCGAGGTAGATGTCATCACCTTCCATATAGACATCTCCATCCCCCATGAGCGCATCGGGGAGAAAAATCCAGTTGAGGGTATTGGTGGCGAGATCAAATACTCTTAGTTCTTTGCCGGTCTTCAGTACCATCCGATTGGCTTCGGACCAGTGGACAATGGCGTCATCGTCATAAGGGCCTGCCGTTTCTTCTCTGATTTGTTGTCCATTGAAGTCTACCTCCAAGAATCCAATTTCATCAGCACCTCCGGTATCATGTGCAAAGACAATCATTAAAGTATTTCCGGCAGGGGAGGCTTCAAGCGCCCAAGCCTCAGAAGTACGACCTAATTCGATTTGATAGGAGCGCAAGAGGTCCCCGTTCGGACCCACCCAGTGCAGGTAAAACTCATCCTGACCTCGACTTTGCAAAATCCCGATACGGCCATTGTTCAACACGGCCATGTCCACCAGGCGCTCGTTGGGGTCGTTGGTTTCCAGCCCGAGCTTCCAATCCACCCCACCTTCGCAATTGTAGCGGGCCAGCAAAGTGTAAACATCAAAGGCTCCTTGCAGTTTGCGGACCTCAAAAGCGGTGTAAAAAGCGTCTCCATCCGTCGGATCTGCTGCAATCTTATTGGTCAACTCTCCTAAGGTTGTAGGAACATTAGAATAAAATGTTTGTGACTGTGATTGAGCTGTGATGGATGTTGCCGATAATAAAATACCCCATATGATCCAAGCTACACCCCACTTCTTCATATGTATTATTTTGTTTTTTCTATGTTCATATGAATACGGATACCATCAATAAGTTCAATGCTTTCTCCTCCGGTTTTCAGTTCTTCGATGGAATCGCCTAAAACTTCTTGTTTGATATAAGATCCAAAAAACTTGATCGCATCTTGCACGGCTTCATGCTGTTCTATCTGTATGTTGATGCGATCTGTTACATTAAAGTCTTTATCCTTTCGCATATTCTGAATGCGATTGACCAGTTCGCGAGCCATTCCTTCTGCCAATAACTGCTCATTCAATTGAATATCTAATGCTACGGTCAATCCGGCATCAGATGCTACCTGCCATCCGGGAATATCTTCGGACTTGATCTCCAGATCATCGGTGGTCAGTTCATAGCTTGTACCGTTGAGCTCAAGTGTAAACGTTCCTTCCTGCTCGATCTTTTGAATATCGGCATCAGTAAATTGGGCGATGGCTGCATTTGCAGCTTTCATGTCTTTGCCTAAGCGTTTTCCTAAAACCTTGAAATTCGGTTTCGCACTTTTCTTTATGACACCCGAAGCGTCATCGACATAATCAATGGTTTTAATATTCACTTCCTGAAGAATGAGGTCTTCGATCTTTTGAACCTGCTCCTTGAAAGTGCCATTCATCACCGGCAATAAAATCTTATTCAAAGGCTGTCTTACCCTGATATTTTCTTTCTTACGCAAAGAGAGTACGAGTGAAGAAATGCGTTGTGCATAATCCATTCGCTCTTCCAGGTCTTTCTGAATCACAGCCTCCTGAACATCCGGGAAGTCAGATAAATGAATAGAGTCATGTGCTTCTAGCTTACTGGCACCGTTGAGTTGTCGGTATAACCAAGCTGCGTAGAAAGGTGAAATAGGAGCCATCAATTTCGTTACAGTGACCAGACATTCATACAATGTTTGGTAAGCGGCAATCTTATCTTGTTGGTAATCTCCTTTCCAGAAGCGCCTTCTGCTTTGGCGCACATACCAGTTACTTAAATGATTGATGACAAAGTCTTGGATCAGTCGGCCGGCAGTCGTTGGTTCATAATCAGAATACGCTGCATGCACCTCTTTGGTCAGGGTATTCAGTAATGAAATGATCCATTGGTCAATTTCCGGACGTTCTTTTACCGAAAGGTAATCCTCCTGAAAGCTGAAGCCATCGATATTGGCATAGAGCGCAAAGAAGTTGTAGGTATTGTGCAGCGTTCCGAAGAATTTACGGCGGACTTCATCAATCCCTTCCAGATCAAATTTTAAATTATCCCAGGGTTGGGCATTGGTGATCATGTACCAACGGGTGGCATCAGCCCCATAAGTCCGTAATGTTTCAAAAGGCTCGACGGCATTGCCCAATCGCTTGGACATTTTCCGGCCATGTTTGTCTTGCACCAGCCCATTCGACACGACATTTTTGTAAGCTACACTGTCGAAAGCCATGGTGGCAATAGCGTGTAAAGTATAGAACCAACCGCGCGTTTGATCTACTCCTTCAGCAATAAAGTCGGCCGGGAAATTAGCCTTGAACTTGTCTTCATTTTCGAAAGGGTAGTGCCATTGGGCATAGGGCATGGAACCGGAATCGAACCACACATCGATCAAATCCTCTTCGCGTTTCATGGCCTGGCCCTGCTCTGATACCAAAACCACTTCGTCAATATAAGGTCGGTGGATGTCTTTGGGCATGCTTTGCTGAAGCCCCAAGGCCTGATTGGCTTTTTGGATTTCGGCTTCTAATTCGGCTAAAGAACCGATGCATTTTTCTTCTGACCCATCTTCTGTTCTCCAAATGGGTAGAGGGATCCCCCAGAATCGTGAGCGGGACAAGTTCCAATCCTGCAAGTTCTCTAGCCAGGTGCCGAATCTTTTTTCGCCGGTATGGCTGGGCTTCCAATTGATGGTGTGATTGAGTTCCACCATGCGCTCTTTGGCTTTGGTCGCTCGGATGAACCAACTATCCAAAGGATAATAGAGCACAGGCTTGTCTGTACGCCAACAATGTGGATAGTTGTGCTCATATTTCTGCACATTGAACGCCTTATTATCTTGCTTTAATTGCACCGCAATATCGATATCCACATTTTGGAAATCCTCGCCTTCGTCTTTATAGTCTTTAACATATCGGCCGGCATAATCCGTAACCGCTTCCACAAATCGACCTTGTGGATCCACTAAGGTCAAGGAACCGAAGCCATATTCTTTCGCAATTTTCTGGTCATCCGCACCAAAAGAAGGCGCGATATGGACCACTCCGGTACCATCTTCTGTAGACACATGATGCCCGATCAGAATCTTAAAAGCATCTCCATCCTCAGGCTGTACATACGGCAATAGTTGTTCGTAAGCAATCCACTCTAATTGAGCCCCTTTAAAGGTGTCGAGGATCTTATAAGGAATCACTTTTTGGCCGGCTTCGTAGCTGTCCATCTCCATTTCAGCCCCTTCCGCTTTGAAGTATTGCCCCATCAGGTCTTTAGCGATGATCACATTTACCGGAAGGTGGGCGTATGGGTTGAAAGTTTGAATCAATACGTAGTCGATCTTTTTTCCAACAGCTAAAGCCGTATTGGAAGGAAGTGTCCAGGGAGTGGTCGTCCAGGCCAGGGCGTACACATCGCCCTCATTGACTTGCTCATACAACCAGTCTGATTTTTCATTTCTGACAATCTTGAACTGGGCAGTCACAGAGGTGTCCTTTACTTCTCGATAGGCTCCCGGCTGATTTAATTCATGGGTGCTCAGACCGGTACCGGCTGCCGGGGAAAAGGGCTGTATGGTATACCCTTTATATAGGTAGTCTTTGTCGTACAGCTTCCGCAAAAGGTTCCATACCGACTCTATGTATTCATTTTCAAAAGTGATGTAGGGATGATCCAGATCGACCCAATAGCCCATTTTTCGGGTGATGTCATCCCAGAGGTCCTTATATCGCATGACCGTCTCCCGGCACTTTTGGTTGTATTCATCGACAGTGATCTTTTTCCCAATATCTTCTTTGGTGATGCCCAGTTCTTTTTCTACGCTCAGTTCGATGGGCAGACCATGGGTATCCCAGCCTCCTTTTCGCTCCACTCTTTTACCCTGCATGGTTTGGAAACGGCAGAAAAGGTCCTTGACCGTTCGCGCCATGACGTGGTGGATACCCGGTTTCCCATTGGCAGAAGGAGGACCTTCATAAAACACAAAAGTGTTGTCTACCGGTTTTTCATCTATGGATCTTTGGAAGATCTTTTCATTTTCCCAGAATGCGCCTATTTCCTGATCGACCTTTGGCAGGTCGAGTTGTTTTTCTTCTTTGAACATGTCGTCGATCGTTTGATTCCTCAAAGGAGGTGCAAAAATAGGGAATCGCAAGGGAATAAAGGAATGAGTAAACACCAAGCTTGACTCGGTGCTCTAACTAAATACCGGAATAAAAGGAAACATTCTATTTTCGTATTTCGTTATCATCAAAACAGCGCGTATGATCGCATCCATAGAGATCAGTTTATATCCATTATCACAAGAATATAAGGAGACGGTAAAAGGTTTTATTCGTCGATTACAAGCGTATGAATTCCTGGATGTACGTCCCAATGGAATGAGTACACAGGTGTTTGGACCCTATGAAAAATTGATGGAAGTGCTGACAAAAGAAATGAAAGAAGAGTTTCTGTCGGTGCACTCGTCGATGTTTATGCTAAAAATCGGGAAAGGCAATCTCTCTGACCAGCCGGAAATTTAATCAGTATGCGAAAAGCTTGGATATATTTCATCTTGGCCTTGTCGATGTCCTTTGGGGTTCAGGCACAAACGAATGCCTGGGGTACTTTAATGCTCACCCAATTTGAAAAGGAGTACAAAGAAGATTGGGGGATGGAGGTGGATAAGCCGATTTTTTCGCCGGCTCTGGAGGCCATGGAAGGCACAAAGATCGATTTGCATGGGTATATTATACCCATAGAAGGAAAAAAGTCTCAAGCTCACTTCATGTTTTCCGCTTTTCCGGTCAATATGTGTTATTTCTGTGGGAAGGCAGGACCGGAATCTGTGATTGAAGTCTTTATGAAAGATGGTGAAAAGGTTACCTTTACAGATGAAAAGATCTGGCTCAGTGGCCAGTTGAAATTAAATGCATTTGATCCAACCAGCAGTATATATGTCCTTGAACAAGCCGAGTTACACTAGAATCCTTTTTTTCTTACTGGCCTTCACCCTTACGGGAAATGTAATGGCGCAAAAAGACCTATGGAAAACCTTGGCCAAAGTGACCTATAAAAAGGAAATGGATGAGTTTTTAGGTTTTAAGATCGACAAACCGGTATTCAGTCAACAAATACAAGATTTAGAAGGCACCACGGTGACAATTAAAGGATTCATTATTCCTGTAGAAGGGTACAAAAGTCATAAGGAGTTTGTGTTTTCCGCTTACCCTTATAATATGTGTTTCTTCTGTGGGGGTGCCGGGCCGGAAACCGTCATGGAAGTCGAAGCCTCCGAACCCATAGAATATACTGCAGAGTCTATCATTATTCGGGGTACTCTTCGGTTGAATGGAGATGATATTAACAATTTAATGTACCAGTTGGAAGAGGCCGTGCAGGTGGAGGGTTTTTAGTTTTAGAGCAAATCCTATTGTTGGCCTGTAGCGATTCAGTTCTTTTAAAACCATCTCATCATGAAAAACATATTTGATAAAAAGGTGACCGAAGAAGTTATCGGCCGCATTCAGAAGCTGACACCTGAAACGCAACCCCAATGGGGCAAAATGTCGGCCGATCAAATGATGGCGTCTAAACAAGAAAATGCATAAGCAGCTGTTGCTTATGATGGAGCGCTTTGTAGAGAAAAATATTTAAACAATCCCTTCTCTGATCAGGTCATGCAAATGAATAAATCCAATATAATCATCCCCATCAAAAACGATTAATTGGTGAATATTATGCATACGCATAGTGTTTAAAGCCTCCACCGCATAGGCTTGTGCCTGAATGCTTTTGGGTTGTCGGGTCATGATATCAGCTGCAATAATTTGACGTACGTCTTCGTGCTTTTCCAGCATCCTTCGCACGTCGCCGTCTGTGACGATGCCTACGATATCGTCACCATCTTGTACAGCTGTGGCTCCTAAGCGTTTGGATGAGATTTCCAAAATGGTGGTTCTTAGATCATCCCGTGCTTCAACCAATGGTCGCTCATTATATTGGGATAAGTCTTTGACGCGTAAATACATTTGTTTGCCTAAGGAGCCTCCCGGATGGAATTGGGCAAAATCTTTGGATGTAAATCCTTTCAGCGCGAGTAGACTGGTGGCTAGTGCATCACCCATGGCCATTTGAGCGGTCGTGCTGGCAGTAGGTGCCAGATTATTGGGATCGGCTTCTTTTTCTACCGGGATATAGAGAAAGTAGTCACTTTGAGTGGCCAGTGCAGATTGAGCATTACTGCTCATACCGATGAGGGTATTACCAAAGTTGCGGATGAGGG
>Ga0180435_10005473_pt1 | contig 12335 bp, 8 predicted proteins | sample SS_ome_3_FD_132467 | JGI IMG/M metagenome (GOLD analysis project Ga0180435, IMG submission 132467) | Hypersaline lake sediment archaeal communities from the Salton Sea, California, USA - SS_3_S_1 metaG | ecosystem: Environmental > Aquatic > Non-marine Saline and Alkaline > Hypersaline > Sediment... | reverse complement strand
GTTCTGCCCGCCGAAGCCGTCGTCGGCGCTCTCGGCGGCCGCGGGATCGGCGAGCCAGTTGCCGTCGACCACGAACTTGTACTGGTACTGGCCGGCCGCAAGGTCGAGGGTGGTCGTGTACACGCCGTCGCCGTCGGGGTCGCTCATGGCGTCGCCGGTCGGATTCCAGCTGTTGAAGTCGCCGGCCAGGTAGCAGGAGCCCACCTTGCCGCCGGCGTCGTAGGCGAAAATCGTGCCGCCGCCGTCCTGGGTCGCCACGGGAGAGGCCGCCGGGGCCGCGTTCGCCGGCTTCTCGCCGCCGCCGGCCACCAGTTCGCTCACGCCGTCGGGCACCGCGACCAGGGAGTTGTTGCCGCCGTAGCCGTCGGGGGCCTCGGCGGCGTTGGCCTCGTCCTGCGTCCAGGCGCCGTCCACGACGAACTTGTACTGGTACTCGCCCGGCGAGAGATCCATCACGATCGACCAGACGCCGCCGCCGGTATCCTTCATGGAGATGTCGAAGGCATTCCATCCGTTGAAGCTTCCGGCCAGGTAGACCTCCTGGGCGCCGGGCGCCCTGTGGACGAAGGTGACCTCTGCCGCAGGTGCAGCCGCCGCCATCATCAGGACGGCGACAAGGGGGATCAGGGTGGCGCGTCGCATCTCAGCCTCCAGACAACTCGGGGTTATGACAGATGGAGCAAAGACATTAGCACGTGATAAGGGATCGTCAAGTCGCCGGGCAGCCAAGGGGACTCCCATGTGATATAATGTGCCGCGGAACCCCCTCGGAAAGGACATCCATGCTCATAGACAAGCATTCTCCGGCCCGGTCCGCGGCCCGGCCGCTCCTGGGCCTCCTGCTCGCCGGAATCATCGCCGGTTCGCTCGTCGGCTGCGGCGACACGTCCGACCCGGCCGCACCGGACGCCAGCGTCGTCCCGACGGCCGGCGACGACACGACCGATCCGGCCCTCACGCCGACCGCCGTCGACACCTTCGTCCTGCGCGCCTACGGGGCCGACGCGGTCTACATGGCGGGCAACTTCAACAGCTGGGACGACGACGATCCGGCCTGGGCGTTCACGGACCAGGGCGACGGCTACACCTGGCGCCTGGAGATCGACATGCCCGCCGGGCTCCAGCAGTACAAGATCGTGCTCTGGAGCGGCGGCCAGGCCACGTGGATGACAGATCCCGCCGCGGTCGAGGTCCTCTCCGGCGATCCGTCCCAGGCCAACGCGGTCTACGGACGGGACGTGGGAACGATCCGCGATCTCCCCGTCCCCATCGACCGTTCGCAACTGGTGATCTACGAGATCTCGCCCAACGACTTCTCCGCCGCCGGCTCCTTCTCGGGCGTGATCGCCGGGCTGACCGGCGGGCCCGACCTGGTCGATCTCGGCGTCAACGCCATCGAGCTGATGCCCGTCACCGCCCCCTCATACAACGGCTGGGGCTACGATCCGTCGCTGTACTTCGCCCCCAACGCGAGCTACGGCTGGCCGAACATCTTCGGCCTGCTGGTGGATCGGTGCCACGAGCAGGGCATCGCGGTCATCCTGGACATGGTGGTCAACCACGCCGCCGGCGGCAGCGCCCTGCGCCTGCTGGACGAGTTCTCGGGCAGCTACAACTTCACCACCATCGAGTCCAACCCGTGGGGCATGGTGGAGCTGAACTGGAGCGATCCGGCCCTGCGCGCCCACATCGTCGACGCCCTGCTGCACTGGGTCGAGACCTACAAGGTCGACGGCTTCCGCTTCGACTACATCGCCGGCGAGGACTGGAGCACCTGGGAGTTCATCCGCGACGAGTTGCGCGCCCGCCACCCGGACCTGCTGCTCATCGGCGAGGATTACAGCTATCCGAACGATGGCAATTCCGTCACCCACGGCTACGACGCCCAGTGGGGCGGCAACCACACCGACGGCTGGGCCGGCGGCGGCAACAACTTCAACCAGGTCATGACCACGAACCTCACCCAGAACGGCTTCGCCTGGCGCGGGTCGTCGACGCCCGACTTCGGCTGCTGGAGCCTCGGCTGCCGCAACATGTGGGCGGCGGCCAACGTCATCGGCGGCAACGACCAGTACGACGGCGCCAACGGCGACGGCTTCAGCGACGTGAAGTACCTGGAGTCCCACGACGAGAACCGCATCGTCTGGGCCGTGGACACCTACGGCTCGGCGGGCGCCCAGGCCGTCGGCGGCCTGCAGAAGTCCGAGCTGGGCGCCCACGCCCTGTTGACCTGCGTGGGCATCCCCATGCTCTACACCGGCCAGGAGATCGGCAGCGGGGAGCTGCGGCCCGCCGATCCGACCATCTACAAGATCGACTGGGCGGCGGGGGACGACGACCTGCGCGCGGTGTACCGCAACCTGATCCGGCTGCGGCTGGCCGAGCCGGCCCTGCAGAGCGAGAACATCTGGTTCCACTGGCGCGACGGCTCGCAGGACCACCTCGACTACACCCTGTGCTACTGGCGGGGCGACGGGGCGAATTCCGCCGACGCGGAGATCGTCGTCGCCCTCAACTTCGACGACGAGGCCCACCTGTGGGAGGTGGCCTTCCCGGCGGACGGCATCTGGCACCGCTACCATCCGCGCGAGGGCGCCTGGGAATTCCTGGAGGTGACGGGCGGCGCGCTGCTCGTGGACCAGGCGGCGTCGAGCGGGATCATCTGGAAACGCTACGACGGCGTCACGAGCGTGCCGGACTGACCGTATCCGGCTTCAGACGAGCGGCAGGCTGCGTGATCGCAGCTTTCCGCTTTTTCTGAGCTGTTCGGCGTAATCGCCTATGGTGACGAAGGTTCCGTCGCGCAGTATCGCATCGAGCTTGGCCAGCACGGTCTGCTGGCCGCTCTGGCTCCGCCAGCGCTGGAGGCGCGACTGTCCCACGTCCCCCGGGCGCCAGTCATCCAGTTCCCAGGGATGCAGGTAGGTCACGACGGCCTGTCCCTGCCGCCGCGCGATACGGCGCAGGATCCGGTAGGCCGGACGCGGCAGGATGCGCAGGTACCCCCCGCCGGCGAAGCCCACGTTCATGCCCAGGACGCGCGCCGTCGTCATGGGCAGCACCAGCAGGGGCTCGCGGTCCGGGCCCGCGGCCTGGGCGGCGGCGCCGGCCAGCAGGAAGGGCTCGCGGGGCGCGGCCGGCTGGCCGTAGCGGGGATGACGCACCGGGAACAGGGAGCAGTCGTAGGCGAAGCCGTGGTCGCGCAGGACGTGCAGATAGCCGTGCACCGGCGGCGTCAGCGAGAAGCTCGGCGCCCGGTAGCCGGCGACGGAGGAGACGCCCGCGGACGAGAGGGCGGCGAGGGCGCGCTCCAGGTCGGCGCGGAAGGCCGACTCGTCGAGCCTGAAGACCTCGGGATGGGCGAAGCTGTGGCAGGCGATCTCATGGCCGGCGTCGCCGATCCTGCGCACCAGGTCCGGATAGCGCTCCGCCGTCCAGCCCAGGACGAAGAAGGTGCCCCGGACCCCGTGGCGGTCGAGGCGTTCCAGACAGCGGTCGGTGTTGCGCTCGACGCGGCAGACCTGTTCGTCCCAGGTCTCGGGCGGGACCTGGTGCAGGTAGTTGTGCCCGTGGAACCACTCTTCCACGTCGATGGTCAGGATGTCGGGGGGTGCGGTCATCCCGGTCTCCCGGCGTCTGGGGATGTGCTCTCTGCGCGCTGGGCAGAAACTGTCACAACGCGTCCCGAGCGTCAACCCGCCAGCCGCGCAGCGCGGCCAATGAACAGTCGCCAAGCGGACGCCGCGCGACTATCCTGGCTGGCGACACGGGGACTCCAGCGGCCGCCGCCGGCGGCGGGATCGGACACGACCATGAGCCACGACATCATCGCCCGCGAGACCGTGGGCACGGCGACCCTCGCCCACCTCGCCAACGGCCTGCGCGTCATCGTGCAGGAGGACCACCGCTCGCCGGTGGCGATCTGCAACGTCTGGGTGCGGGTGGGCTCCAACCGCGAGCCGGACCACGTCCGGGGCTGGGCCCACGGCATCGAGCACATGCTCTTCAAGGGCACGCGCCGGCGCGGCGAGCGCGACTTCGCCCTGGAGGTCGCCGGCCTGGGCGGCACCACCAACGCGGGCACCGGCTACGAGACGACCAACTACCACATCACCCTGCCCGCCGAGAACATCGCCGGCGCCGTGGACATCCTCGCCGACGCGCTGCTCGATTCCGCGTTCACGCCCTCCGCCCTGGACGCGGAACGCCCGGTGCTGGTCCACGAGAACCACATGTACGACGACCAGCCGTCCGGCTTCGGCGTATCGTGGCGCTGGGCCATGGAGCTCGCCTTCGACCGCAGCCCCTACCGGCACCCCATCGGCGGACGCGACGAGGCCCTGACCGGCACGCCCCGCGAACAGATCGTCGACTTCTACCGGGCCGCCTATCGTCCCGACAACATGACCGTCGTGATCGCCGGCGACGTCGATACCCAGGCGGCCCTGGAGCTGGCGGTCGGGGGCTTCGGCGGCGACGCGGGCGATGCGCCCGACGCGCTCCCCTCGCCCCCGGCCGAGCCGCTCCACGACGCGCTGCGCTACCGCCGAGAGACGGGCGACATCCAGAGGGTCTACGGCAAGATGGTCTTTCCGGGACTCGCCGAATGCCACCCGGACCACGCGACCCTGGCCGTCGTCCAGCAGGTCCTTTCGGACGGACGCAGCTCCCGCCTCTACCGCCGGGTCCAGGAGAAGCTGGAGCGCGTCAGCAGCATCACCCTGCTCGCCGAGGCGGGCCCGCGCGAGGGCGTCCTGGTCGTCGACTTCGAGACCGACGCGGACCGCGCGGCGGACGCCCTGGCCGCCACGGCGGAGGTCCTGCAGTCGCTCAAGGACGCACCGCCCAGCGACGAGGAGCTGGCGCGCGCCAAGATCCGCACCGAGCGCTCCCACCGCTTCGCGCGCGAGACCGTCCAGGGCACGTCGTCGCTGCTCGGCTGGCACGACGCCATGGGCGACCTGCCCTCCGCCTTCACATACGCCGAGCAGGTCGCCGCCGTCACGGGCGACGACGTCAGCCGGCTCTGCCGCCGCCTCTTCGACCGCCGGGGCTGCAGCGTGCTGCTCTACGCGCCGCGCGACGTCGATCCGGACGCGCTGCCCGCCGACGCCGCGGCCGTCGACGCCCTGCTGGCGCCCCATCTCGACGACGCCCGGGACGCCGCGGACGGCACGGCGCCGCCGCCGGTCCATCCCGCTCCCGCGCCCGGCCCCGCGAAGGGCCCGGACGACCGGCCCTTCGCCGAATTCGTCCTCGACAACGGCCTGCGCCTCTACGTCCGCGAGGACCACACCCTGCCCGTCGTCTCCCTGGGCGTGCACGCCACCGGCGGCGTCTGTCTCCAGGGCGCAGGACGGGAGGGCCTCGCGCATCTCTGCCAGCACGTGCAGGTGAAGGGGACCGGCGGCGAGAACGCGGCGACGCTGCACGGCCGGATCGAGAGCCTCGGCGCCTCCCTGTCGCCGTTCACGGCCCGCGACTACAACGGGATCTATCTCACGGGCCTGTCGCGCCACCTGCCGGAACTGGCGGGGGCGGTCGGCCGGCTCGCCTGCGCGCCGGATTTCCCCGTCGACGAGCTCGAGCGGGAACGGCGATTCGCCCTGGCCGACCTGAGGGCCATGGACGACGATCCCTTCCAGGCCGCGGCGCGGGCGCTGCGGGCCGCCGTCTATCCGCGACACCCCTACGGCTCGCCGATTCTCGGCGAGGAGGGCGCCCTGGGCGCCATGACCGTGGAGGATCTCCGCGCGTACCACCGGCGCACCTGGGTGCCGTCGAACCTGCACGTGGTGGTCTCCGGAGACGTCGAGACCGCCGGCATCACGCGCCTGCTCGGGGACGCGTTCGCCGACCTCTCCCCCGCGGCGGCCCCGGACCTGCCGGACCTGTCCCGCGATCTCGACCCTGCCGCCGAGACGCGGCGCCGCCTGGCCCGGGACGTGCGCCAGAGCGTCGTGCTCGCCGCCTGGCCCGGCCCCGCAGCGCCCAACGACGACCGGGAGGGCCTCGCCCTGCTGCAGCAGCTGCTCAACGGCCAAAGCGGCCGCCTGTTCGAGAGCCTGCGCAATCGCCGGTCGCTCTGCTACGCAACGGGGCTGCAGTCCTCGCGGGGACTGGCCCCGGGGATGATGGTGGGGTACGTCCTCACCGACCCGGCCACCGAGGACGAGGCCGCCGCGGCGCTGGCCGCCGAGATCCGCCTCATCACGGAGGAGCCGGCGCCGGCGTCCGAATTCGAACGGGCGCGCGCGCAGCTCGTGGGCAACCTGCTCATCGCCCGGCAATCCAACAGCGCCCGCGTGAGCCGCTGCGCCGCGGACGTCCTCTACGGCCGGCCGCCGGACGACACGGCCGGCTTCCTGTCCAGGGTCCGCGACCTGACGCCGGCGCGCGTCCGCGAGGTCGCGGAATCGTACCTGGGAGGCGAGGAGTTGATGCGGGTGGCTCTGGGGCCGGCTCGATGAGCCGGCCCCGCTGCGGTCAGGCCTGCAGCTTGTAGCGGCGGGGATCGCTCCCCATGTCGATCACGAAGGATTCCTTGCTGAAGGACGTCCGATGTTTCGTGCCGCCGGGGACGTGGTAGATGTCGCCGGCCTCGTACAGCTCGGTGCGCCCGTCGATCTCCAGGGTCATCTCGCCCTCCACCAGATAGCCCCACTGTGAGGCGTGACTGTGGTCGGGCACGACGGTCCCCTCGTCGAAACGGAAGAAGGTCACCTGTTTTTCGGAATCCGTGAGGGAGTGGCCGGTCACGCCGGCGATGTGGAACTCGACTTGGGGCAAGCGAAGAATCTCTCTGGGCCAGATCGTCCGTCCGGTCTGAAGTCTTTCCATAGGCACCTCCAAGGTCCGGGGATGGGATAGGGACGCCTTGTAGACAGTCTACCCGATTGCTGGATTATTGCAAGGGGGGCTGCAGACGGGCGGGAAACGTGAACGAGAAGCACGATCCCGCGCCCTCCCGGCTGATCACGCCGATCTCCCCGCCCATGACCTCAGCGATGCAGCTGGAGATGGCCAGGCCCAGACCGCTGCCGCCGTGCTTTCGCGAGACGTCGGCCTTCGCCTGTCGATAGGCCTTGAAGATGGTGTCGAGACGGTCCTGGGGAATGCCCGGGCCGGTATCGCTGACCTCGACGACGAGCATGGCGGGATCCTCGGGGCTCGGCGCACAGGAGAGCTCGACGCCGCCCTCCCGCGTGAACTTGACGGCGTTGCCGACCAGGTTCATCAGCACCTGGCGCAGGCGCATGGGATCGCCCAGCTGCTCCGACGACACGCGCCCGTCCACGCCCACGCGGATGTCGATGCCCTTCTCGCGGCAGGACGGCGTGAATATGCCGACTACCTCGTCCAGGAGCTCGCCCACGGAGTACGGCACGCATTCCAGCACCAGATGCCCCGCCTCGATCTTCGAGAGATCCAGGATGTTGTTGATCAGCGAGAGCAGAACCTGTCCGCTCTCCTTGATCGACTCGGCAAACTTGTGCGCGTCCTCCAACGTCAGGGACGGCCGGGCGAGCAGGTCCGCGAAGCCGATCACGCAGGTCAGGGGCGTGCGGATCTCGTGGGACATGGCGGCCATGACCAGGCCCTTGGAGTCGTTGGCCCGCTCGGCCGCGAGACGGGCGTCGCGGGCCTCCTCCAGCACCGCCTCCAGCTCCGCCTTGGCGTGGGCCAGATCATCGGCGATGCGGGACTGGCGCACCAGGGCCTCCTGCGCCGCCTGCGCGGCCGCCGTCTCGCGGCGGGTGTACTTGGCCACCATGGCGGTCACCTGCATCTGCAGGATGGTGTTGATCTGGCTGGCGTATTCCTCCGTGGCCCGTCGCCCGGCCAGGTTGGCCACCAGTTCCACCATGCGGCGGTAAGGCCGTGTCGGCGCCGGCAGGTCGTGCCCAACGAGATGGGCCAGCGTCGCCTTGTCCCGTCCGTGCCGCAGGGAGATCGGCACGATCCACAGCGGCCGACCGCATCCGCCGCACCTCGCCCCGCCCGAATCGGCGTCCCGGGCGCCGGGCGCGGCGGCGGCGGCGACGGCCCGCGCCACCGCCGGCCAGCACGCCTTCCGGCAGGCCTCGAGGGCGGGCAGCTGACGCGGCGAGTTCCCGGCCGGACGCGGTTCGCCGTCGTCGTCGAGGAAGAGGAACGTCAGCAGGCCCGTGGATTCCGCGAGGGCGTGCCGCCAGTAGGTCAGCTCCGCCAGGTCGAGAATGGATTCGGGCGGCACCTCGCCCACCGGCACCACGCGGCCATCGCGCAGGAGCTCGGCGTGCTGCTGGCGGTCGTGAAGATGCCGGTGCAGCTCGGCGATGTCGACGGGTTCGAACTGTCCCACGAGCTCCTCGCCCATGAGCTCGTATTCCAGGCGCTCGCGCTCGAGCCGCGCCTTCTCCTCTTCCAGTTCGAGGATGCGCATCTCGAGCTCGCGTTCGCGGGACACGCCTTCCCGGGCGTCGGTCTCCTCGCGGGCGCTGGGTCGTTCATCGAGCGTGGTTCGGTTCATGCCACCACCATGCGGCGGACGCCGGAGCTGTCCGCGACGGTCGGAGCCGGAGTGCGTGCCTTCCCTGCGACTCACGGATGATCGGCAGGCCTGGCGGTATCTTGACTTGTGTTTTGGGCAGAATCAGCGGGGGGACCGCTCGCCCAGTCCGTTGAAGAGGTCGAGCTGGGGCGTGTGATCCGGCAGACCCGCCGCCTTGAGGACCGCGGGGATCCAGGTGTCGCGATGGCCCGGGTCGAGCTCGAGGCGCGCGAGGCCCATCTCGTCCAGCAGTTCGCGCAGGATCTCGTCGATCCGGCGCTGGAAGACGACCGACGTGTCCCGGGTCCCGTCGAAGCTGGGCGGCGTGACGATCGGCACGTGGACCAGAATGTTATACGTCCGCATCCAGGCGGCGATGAAGGTCTCGAGGGCGTCGCGGCGTCCGACGGCATGGACCATGTAGGCGTAGTTGTCCACCACCGCCCGGTCGCAGACGATCGTGTCGTAGGACTGCGCGGTGGCGATCTCCTGCGCCACCTGGGTGTGCAGGATCCACTCCTGGGCGTCGCAGGTCGTTTCACGGTTGATCGGCAGCGGACACTTGCGGGCGACCTCCTTAACCACGTCCACGCCGACGTCCAGGCGCTTGAGGCAGGCGGCCAGTTCGAAGCAGAGCGTCGTCTTGCCGACGCCGTGGGTGCCGATGAAAGCGATCTTCATGCCTATTCGGAGTCCCGGATCAATGGGAGAGGCTCGCGGCCTTGCGCAACTTCCGCTTGAGGCGGTGTATCTGACGCCGGCGCCGGTGCAGGTCGACCTTGTCCCCGGCCTCGAGCGCCGCCTGGCGCTTGGCCTTGAGGTCCCTCAGACGGGCCTTGATCGCCGTCTTGTCGAGCCCGGTGACGACCTTGTGCGGCCGCTCGATGCCGAGCTTCTCGGCGAGCAGTTCCACCAGCTCGTCCTTCTTCATCTGCGTGATGCCGGTGATCTCGGGCATGTGCTCCTTCATCAGTTCCCGGACATCGGCGACCTTGTGCTTCTGCAGTTCGTTCCAGTCCATGTTCAGCCTCCTGAGGATTCGTCTCGGGACATCCTACACCATCGCCACCGGGCCGCCAAGCCCCCTCCGGAGCTCCGTGCCGGCCGTCGGCACGGACGGCGCGACGGGCATGAGAAAGGGCCGCCCCCCGCAAGGCGGCCCCCGTCCCCCCTGTCCGGAATCTCATCTGTACATCTGTTTGACCGCGCCGAAGCTCGCCGTCTCGGCGGACACCGTGCAGTCCGTATCCGTCACCGCGAGCACCTTGAGCACGTACCGGCCCTCGTGGAGGATGAACACGCCCTCGGCGTCGTTGTAGCACTCGGCGATCCGCGCGTCGGGATAGAGACCGAAGTAGTCGTCCAGCAGCAGCGCGAGGCCCGACTCGAAGGAGGTCACACGCCACAGGCCGTCGTCCAGCAGTTCCTGGACGATGAGACCGTCGGAGACGAAGAGGCGCGTGCTGGCCCAGCCCTCGGGGTCGTCGAGCAGTTCGGCCACCGTCAGCTGGTTGTCGGGCAGGACGGCGGTGCCGGTGACCGTGACGCGGGCCTCCGCCGGATGCAGCAGGCTGATGGCGGTGCGGTCCCCGTTGAGGATGTGGGTGCCGACGACCTCGACCACGTCGCCCTCGGTGACCGTCGGCGCGGCGCCCGCGTAGACCCAGACGCTGCGGCGGGGGCCCGACTCCGCCTCGGCGATGACGAAGCTGTTGCCCATCACCGCCGTCACAACGGCGTCGGGGACCGTGACGTAGGCGCCGACGGGCACGGCGCCCGTCCGGATATCATGGACGACGCCGGCGAACGCGCCGCCGCATAGCATGGTCAGAAGCGAGGCGATCATGAGCATGGTCTTCATGGTGAGCTCCTATCTCTTGTGGATCTGAACGTCCTGTTGAATAATCATACCACATATCAAATATAATATCTATAGAGCATTTTAATGGGAGTCGCTGTCTGTTTGGGTTATGCCAACGAAATTGTGTTTTACTCTGCCAGGAGCATCTTCATGCTGATTTCATTTCAGTTACGCGCCTCAATACGAGGTCCGCAGCGCTGAATACGGCCGAAACACAATTTCGATGGCAGAACTGTCTGTTTGACGTCCTGACGGCCACCAGACGGGTCGGTCGTCCAGGATCCGGGAATAGCCTCTGCCCAGCAACCACGCACCGGGACATCTGACACGAACTGTCATTATTCTGACCGCTGCTGCGCCGCTCCCGGCGATCAGAAGGTCGTAGACGCCATCGCTGTGCCATGGACTCACCACGTCAACACGTTGCTCCACCACGTCTTGAGCGGGTTCCCGCCCACGGCCGCCCCGTTCGCCGCCCCATGAGACCGGGTCGGCCCGGCACCTCACGGGCAAGCAGGCTCCCTTTTCCGCAGTCCTGGCACACACATTGCTGCCATGGCTTCCGGAACGCGGCCCGAGCGGGCCTCAGTGGACATCTAAATAATTGAACGGCAACAAGTAAACTGGAGATCGCTCATGGCGACGAAAGCTCCGGGACTCGGAGAATACCTGATCAGCAAAGGCCTGATAGACCAGGCCCAGCTCGACAACGCCCTGCGCGAACAGGAGCGGACGCGCGAGCGCCTGGGCGAAATACTCGTCAACCGGGGCCTTATCTCGGGCAACGACCTGATGGGCGCCCTGGGCCATCAGCTCGGCGTCCGCCTCTTCGATCCGACCCAGGACGAGGTCCAGACGACGGCCCTGAACCTGATCCCCCTGGATTTCGCCCGCCGCCACGATCTGCTGCCGGTCAACGTGGACGGGAAGACCTTCACGGTGGCCATGGCCGACCCGCTGGACGTGGTGGCCACCGACCAGCTCCAGCGCACGGCCCTGCGCGAGGAACTGGACCTGCAGATCCTGCTCGCCACGGACGAGGTCCTGGAGAAGGCCCGCGACACGCACTACGGCTGGATCGAGGGCGACAAGCACGTCAGCCAGCTGATCGAGAAGGTCGTGGACGAGGTCAGCGACGACAGCGCCTTCGGCAACCTCGACGAGATCGACGAGGACGCGGGCAGCCAGGACGCCGGCATCATCAAGCTCGTCGACCAGATCATCCAGAACGCCCTGAAGGACCGGGCCACCGACATCCACATCGAGCCCCAGGAGAGGGGGCTGGTCATCCGCTACCGCGTGGACGGCCTGCTCAGCGACGCCCTGACCCCCCCGCGCGCCGTGTATTCCGGCATGGTCAGCCGCATCAAGATCCTCTCGAACATGGACATCGCGGAGCGCCGGGCCACCCAGGACGGGCGCATGACCTACAAGCGGCAGAACCGCGAGGTGGACATCCGCGTCTCCGCGGTGCCGACGATCCACGGCGAGAAGCTCGTGATGCGGCTGCTGGACAAGACCGGCTTCAACTTCTCCCTGACCGCCCTCGGCATGTCCGACGTGGACATCGGCGACTTCAAGCGCTGTATCCGCAAGCCCTACGGGATGATCCTGCTCTCGGGACCGACGGGCTCCGGCAAGACGACGACGCTCTACTCCAGCCTGATGGAGCTGCGCGGCGAGGAGCTGAACATCACGACCATCGAGGATCCCGTCGAGTACCAGATCGCGCGCATGAACCAGGTGCAGGTGAACAACCGCAAGGGCGTCACCTTCGCCAACGCCCTGCGCTCCTTCCTGCGCCAGGATCCGGACGTGATCATGGTGGGCGAGATCCGCGACAGCGAGACCGCCGAGATCGCCATCCGCGCGGCGCTCACCGGGCACATGGTCTTCAGCACCATCCACGCCAACGACGCGCCGAGCACGGCCACGCGGCTG
>Ga0180435_10005471_pt1 | contig 12337 bp, 11 predicted proteins | sample SS_ome_3_FD_132467 | JGI IMG/M metagenome (GOLD analysis project Ga0180435, IMG submission 132467) | Hypersaline lake sediment archaeal communities from the Salton Sea, California, USA - SS_3_S_1 metaG | ecosystem: Environmental > Aquatic > Non-marine Saline and Alkaline > Hypersaline >... | reverse complement strand
TCCGCGATCGACAAGCGGAACAAAGAGATACAAGTACGGTTAGAACAGCCAACGGTTCTTACCCAGGGGAGGCGGACTCAGCAGCCCGCCTCCCCTCCCCCCATTTCAGTCCTCGTCCATTACATAACTGAACAGCGTTTGGGCAAGATTCGCTGCCTGTTCCGATTCCTCGTCTGAGAGTGCCCGTCCTTGAAGAGAAACCAGCGCTTGGATGGTAGATGAGATGTCTGTAGGCACAAAGGCTGGGGGAGCAATCGCCTCCGATGACCCGTAGAGGATGTCCTGGACACTGGCGTCAATCTGGTCAACCCGCTCCTGAAGCAGGATCGATCGCATCGAGAATGCAACACCAAACGCCCACAGCAACTCATCCTCGTCGATCCCCTCAAGAAACGCATCTAGCAGATGTTGCATGCGGTCCTGCAACGTCTTGATTTCTACGAACAGTCCATCCTCGCTGGCCTCAGCAAGTAATGCTTCGTCCATTGGATACTCGTACTCAAGCTGCTCCAAAACAGACACCCAGGATGCGCAGAATCCAGCCATCTCCGCACGCAGCCCAGCAATCATCGGCATCGTCAGCCCAAGGCTTGAGGAGGTCTGAGTCAGCAACGCGAGATGGAGTTCCGCAAGTTGGAAAGCGGTGAGTTCGCAAGCCGATGTTGATCCTGGCGGCACGACAACCGTTGTCCCCTGAAACAGGAAGTCCGAGTACGACCGATGGAATAGGCCCAGTGGCGCAAACTCCGCGAACGAGTCCGCAAAGCGAACGCCCATCTGCGCGATGCTGTCTGCAAACACTGGAGCTGCAACCAGCAACGCGATCACGAGAAGAATCCCTATCCGTTTCATGCTCCAGCCTACCTCGATTCATCGGATTCGACTACAGCCGAGACGCCAGTTTCCGCGCGATGAAACGTCAGGTTGTCAAGCTGATTGACAGGTTCAACCGCCAGACCAGCGGCCCGAGGGAGAGGAAACGCCCTTCCAAAGGCGTTTTTGTCGCAGCACTATAGCATTTGCCAGACCTCTATGAATCATCTAGAATGTCTTTGTATACGGCGGGCACCGTTATCGGTGATATTGTTTGTTTCACTCAAGGAGGTTGCATTGAAGAAGCTGTTTGCACTGACGCTTGTGCTGGTCCTGGGTCTCTCCCTCGTCGGCCTCGCGCAAGGAAAGGTCGCAGTCGTTCTTGACGTTGGTGGACGTGGCGACCTGTCGTTCAACGACATGGGATTCAAGGGCACGGACCAGGCAGCCAAGGACTTTGGCTACGAAATGGTCGAAGTTCAGAATGCGTCGGGCGCGGACTATCTGCCGAACCTGCGCAACCTGTCCCGAAGCGGCGAATACGAGATCATCATCTGTGTCGGATTCCTGCTTGGTGACGCGCTTGCCGCAGTCGCTCCTGAGTTCCCAGAACAGAAGTTCGCGATTATCGACGTCGGCTACATCACCGGCCCGAACATCATGAACGTCGTGTTCCGTGAGAATGAGATGTCTGCCCTGATCGGCGCACTCGCAGCCATGGCAGCCAACGAGTTCGGCTACTCGCATGCGGGTGTCGTTCTTGGTATCGAGATTCCGGTGCTTTATCACTTTGAAGCCGGATTCCGCTATGGCATGGACTGGGCGAACAACAAGGTCGGCGGCGCAGTCGACATGCTGTACACCTACACCGGTTCGTTCAGCGACATCGCTCTTGGAAAGACCGCTACGGAAGCCATGCTCGCTCAGGGCGCAGTCGGCGTGTATAACGTCGCAGGCCCGCTCGGCATTGGTGACCACGAAGCCATCGCAGAAGCACACCAGAACGCCGGCACCACCTATGGCGCTCCGTACTTCTTCGGCGTTGACGCAAACCAGGACTGGATCGGTAACGGTTTCCACGGTCTCGCTTCCGGTATGAAGCGCGTGGACACGGCGTGCTACCAGGCCGTTGAGGCAGTTTACAACGGCACGTTCACGGCCGGCGTCACCAGCCTCGGTCTTGCCGAAGGCGGCGTGGCAATCTCCAAGCTCAACGACCTGGGCGACTTCATCCAGTTCGGCGTTGAGGGCGGATCCGTTGACCCCGACGACTTCTATCAGATCGTCGCCAACTGGGCGAACAACCGTGCCACGGTTCCTGCATACATTTGGGACAACGTGGACGAGTTGGAAGCTGCCATTCTCGCTGGTACGGTCACCGTTCCTACGGCTGACACGCTCGACGAGATGAACGCAGTTCGCGCAGACTACACGCTCGGCGCTCCGTAAAGCCGTGCAGAACTCGTAAGCAATCGAGGGAGAGAGGGCTCTGCTCTCTCTCCCTTCTCTACGTTTGGTACAGCGAACACAAGGGCTAGGGGAAAAGCCAATGACTTCGGAGAAACTCAACACGTCCACCGTGGAGTCGAACGCAGGCTACTTCCTACGCGGCGAGAAGATGACCAAGGTTTACTCCGACGGTACGGTCGCGTTGAAAGAAGCCTCCATCGAGATCCACACACACGAGATTATCGGTCTCTTGGGCGAGAACGGGGCAGGCAAGACGACGTTCACAAAGATCTTGTCCGGCCTCCTGCCGCCAACGAGCGGACGCGTCCTGTCCCCTAAGGGACCTGTACGCTTCTCGAGTCCAAGAGAAGCGCTCGATTTCGGGATCGGCATGGTGCACCAGCACTTCGCACTTGTCGGCACCTTCACTGCAACACAGAATGTGGCCTTGAGTCACGAGCGCCCGTTCACACGCGTTCAGCTGGCTAGGGCCGAAGAGAGTCTCAAGGCATTGATGGAAGAAAGCGGATTGCATGTACCGCTTGATGTGCCGATTGAGAAGCTGGCTGTCGGTGAGCAGCAGCGCGTCGAGATTCTGAAGGTCTTGAGTCGCGACGTTGACCTGCTGATCCTCGATGAACCCACCTCTGTACTCACACCGTTGGAGGTGGACGAGCTCTTCACGCTATTGGATCGACTGCGAAGCGAAGGCAAGTCGATCATCCTGATTACGCACAAGCTCAAAGAGGTACAGTCCGTGACCGACCGTGTCGTGGTCCTGCGGCATGGACAGCTCGTGGGTGACGTTCCCACGGAACAGGCGACCACCGAGCAGCTAGCGCAGTTGATGGTTGGGCAAGCGCTGGACCAGGATGCTGGTGCCGTGGAGCTGAGTGACCAGGAGCTCCCGGTGCACAAGGAGCGCAAGCCTGTGGATCGCACCGCGAACAGTGTCTTGCATGTCGAATCCTTGACCTCACGAAGCAACACCGGAGACATCGCGATCGAGAACTTGTCCTTTGATGTCTTTGGCGGCGAGATCTTCGGTATCGCTGGGGTTGAAGGAAACGGTCAGACCGAGCTTGTTGAGTCGTTGACGGGTCTGCGCGTCCCGATCCAAGGCAGCGCAACCATCAACGGAACCAATATCCTGGGCGTGGACCCACGTCACATCTATAAGCTGGGTGTCGCCCACATCCCTGAAGATCGCTGGGAGCTGGGATTGGTCCTGCCATTCACGCTCGCCGAGAATGCGATTCTTGGTGTCCATCAGTGGGAGGAGTTCAAAGGTCCGTTGTCGTTCTTGCGCTGGGGCAAGATCAATACGCATGTGCGTGCGCTGATGGATCGATTCGAAATTCGAGCTGCTGGACCGAGTGCTCCTGCAAAGTCGCTGTCTGGAGGAAACCAGCAGAAGTTGATCGTTGGTCGAGAACTCGCCAAGGATCCAGCCATTATCGTGGCCAGTCAGCCCACCCGTGGATTGGATATTGGCGCAGCCAAGTACATTCGCGACTTGCTTGTGGAGATGCGAGACATGGGCCGCGCCATCCTGCTGGTATCCGCAGACTTGGATGAGGTGCTCGCGCTGGCTGACCGTATTGCCATCATGTATGAAGGCCGCTTCATGACCGTTTGCTCACCAGATGACCTCAATCGAGAGCAGATCGGGTTGCTCATGGGTGGCGTGGAACGAGAGGAGGCAAGGGTATGAGCGAGCAGTCCGCAGCAAAGCAGTCCAGACTGCTGCGCGGGGTACACAAGACCGTGACGGGATTGAATCCCGTGCTCGAGTCCCTGCTGGCAGGCGTCGTGGGACTACTCATCGGCGCAATCCTAATGTACATCTGGGGATTCAACCCCTGGCAGGCCTACATCGCGTTGTTCAAGGGCGCGTTCGGTGATTCCTACGGCTGGGCAAGTTCGATTGCGCGCGGCACGCCGCTGGTCTTGACCGCCCTCACGTTCTCTATCTGCCTGCGCGCTGGCATGTTTAACATCGGCGCAGAAGGTCAGATGATGATTGGTGCGATGGCTTCCGTTTCGATCGCGTTGTTTACGTTGCCATCCGGAATCCACACCATCGTAGGATTGCTGATTGCCGCATCCGCAGGTGCCATCTGGAGTATCGTCCCTGCGATCCTGAAGATCACGCGTGGCGTGAGCGAAGTCATCTCAACAATCATGTTCAACTGGATCAGTAGATTCCTTGTGATCTGGTTGGGTGTCTACGTGCTCGTGGATCCGATCCGGGCAGAGAAGACGCTTTCCATTCCGGTAGCTGCAAGGTTTCCTGTCATCGTGCGGGGAACCGACCTCACAGCTTCGGTGTTTATGGCAGTCGGCGTCGCTCTCATCATCTACTTCGTGCTTTGGCACACCACCGTAGGGTATGAGGTGCGTGCCGCGGGTCTGAATCCAACAGCCGCGCGATATGGCGGTATTCGAAACAAGCGCACGATGATCCTGGCCTTCCTACTCGGCGGCGCCACTGCAGGTCTGGCAGGCGCAGCACTCGTGATGGGACTGCCTCCGTCCTACGCCATCTTCAGTTCGGGGATGCCGAATCTGACGAACATGGGGTTTGACGGTATGGCCGTGGCAATGGTCGGTAGGAACCACCCGATCGGTATCCTGCTGGCCGCCCTCTTTTTCGGAGGCCTGAATGCCGGGGGACGCATGATGCAGCTTGGATCGAATGCAGTCCCGCTTGAGATGGTCCGCGTTGTCATGGGTGCCATCGTGCTCGCGATGTCGATTCCGGAACTCATCCGGCTGTTCCCTGCCATCAAGAAGTCGATAGAGAACTTCGCTGGAAGGATTCGTGACCGCAGAGAACGACGTGCGGTAAAGGAGGCGGGCGAATGAACTGGCTATTCTTGCTGAATTACTCGTTGCATGCGATGGTCCCGCTCACGCTTACCGCCGTTGGTGAGATCGTTACCGAGACCTCCGGACTGTTCAACATTGGTCTGGAAGGAATCCTCTTGATCAGTGCCTTTGCCGGTGCGCTCGGCGCAGAGGCTGGCGGCCCCATTGTAGGTCTCTTAGTGGGTATGGGTGTCGGCGCTGCCTTTGGGCTGCTGTTTGCGGTCATCAACACGTACTGGAAAGGTACGCAGATGGTGACCGGTATCGGCATCAACCTGTTCGCGGTTGGCTTTGTCGCGTTCGGGTTGATCCTCTTGGGCGCGCCTGGGTTCTATGATGTCTCGACCAGCTCCGAGCTTACGCCTATCCGGACTGGCATGGGCGGCGTGAGTCCGATGATCTTCGTCGCACTCGTCGTCCCGTTCTTTATCCACTGGTTCTTGAAGCGCACGCGAGCAGGCTTGATTCTAAAAGCCGCCGGAGAAATGCCTGAAGCCGCCGACGTTTCGGGAATCAACGTGAACAAGGTCCGTATCCTCGCCGCCATTTTCGGTGCCGCGCTGGCTGGACTTGGTGGTGCCTACATGAGCATCGCCTGGCTGGGTTCGGTGACCAAGGATCTGTCCGCAGGTCGTGGCTTCATCGCGCTGGCCTGTGTTGTGTTCAGCGGGCTCAACCCACTGCTGGCCCTGCTTGGCGGATTCATCTTCGCCTTCTTCCAGGGACTGGCTGAAACGCTGAAGACGATGCCGAACAAGATCATCCCCTGGCAGTTCGTTTCGATGTTGCCGTATATCGTGACCCTGCTCGTGGTTTCGGGCGCAATCGGTAGAGTACGCTTCCCGAAGGCACTTGGGGTCCCGTATAAGCGAGAATAGCTCGCCTACGTATTGACTAGGAGAAGCTATAGGTCTACAGTAACGTTATGAGGATCACAGCGGAGGTGGGGACACCCTCACCTCCGAGGTTCTGCTGCAACCACAGGAGGTGCACCATGCGTAGGTTTTTGGCCCTGGCGTTGGTCCTGACGATCGGCGTCGTTGGTTTTGCTCAGCCCGGCTCCAGCCCGGATGAGCCCATTTACATGCTTCTCGTTCCGTCCACTGAGGGCGCAACCGTTGAAGTCGTTGGTCAGCAAATTGCTGAGGCAATCTTCGATCACACCGGTCTCTACATCGTAGCCAGCCTTCAGGCAGACTACACCGCCATGATCGAAGCGTTCGCTGCTTCGGACGGCGACACGTTCGGTCTTCCGACCACGGACCAGTACATCCGCATCTACGAGCGCACAGCCGGCAATGTCAGCCCGCGACTCGGCTCGGTACGCTATGGCTATCCGTGGTACTACGCGAGCGTCTACGCGCACCGCGACTCCGGTATCAACGGTCTCGAGGATCTCGACGGCAAAGTCTGGATCTACAACGACACCGGTTCTACGTCCGGATACGTGTTCCCGAACATGGTCTTTGAGCGTGAGGGGATTGAGTTCTCCAACATCGTGACCACGGGTGGTCACACGAACTCGATGGTCGCCCTCATGGAGAATCAGGGAGACTTCTGCACGGGCTATGGTTCCGCGCCAGGCGCGCCTTCCGATTGGTCCGGGGCACGTTGGGACTTTGGCGACGACCCAGAGATGTGGATCTGGGACCGCTGGAACAACGCCCTCTTCCGAGAGGAGTTCCGGGGAACCTGTTATGATTTGCGCCGCGCTGTCCGTGACACGTATGGCTTCGAAACGGTACTCGAGGCAATCGGTGTAGTTCTCAACATCGGCCCGATCCCGAACGACTGTTTGGCCTTCGGCCCGAACTTCCCGGTAGACATTGCGGATCAGATCGTTGACGCAATCAAGATCCACATCGAGACACCGGAAGGCGAGGCCCTTTGGGGCGATGAGAACTTCTACGAGTGGACTGCCGTGGCTGATATTGACGACAGCTTCTACGACGGCTACCGAGAAATCCTCGGTCTCCCGATCCCGGATCGAGACTAGTTCGCATTGAAGAAGTAGATACACAGCATGCGGGAGGGGTTACCCCTCCCGCATCTTTCGAAGGGTGCTGCATCATGGATGATCTAATTCACATTGAGAACTTGACCAAAATCTACGAGCGCGGGGAAGTGCTTGCACTCAGCGACGTCAGCACACGTGTCGCGCGCGGGGAGTTTCTTGTTCTACTTGGACTCTCTGGCTCTGGGAAATCCACGCTGCTTCGCTGCATCAATCGCCTGATTGAACCGACTGCCGGCACGATTATGTTCGACGGAGAGGATGTCACTAGAGCAAGAAGCCGCCAGCTGCGTCATTTGCGGCGGCGTATGGCAATGATCTTCCAGCAGTTCAACCTCGTGCGTCGCTCGTCTGTTCTCACAAACGTGCTCTCCGGACGGCTCGGCTATACAGGAGCCGCGGCGTCCGCAGTTCACAAGTTCTCAAAACAAGACATTGCTGATGCATTGGCTTGTCTCGAGCGCGTTGGCATCCCTGAACAAGCCTACAAGCGTGCTGATGAACTCTCCGGTGGGCAGCAGCAGCGCGTAGGGATCGCACGCGCGCTGATGCAAAAGCCAGTACTGCTGATGGCGGATGAGCCCGTGTCGGCTCTTGATCCAGCTACTGCCCACTCCATCATGCAGTACTTGGAACAGATGAATCAGGAAGATAAGGTCACAGTTGTGACCAGTCTACACTTCCTCTCGCTCGCCAGACGCTACGGGGCGCGCATTCTGGCGTTGAAGGATGGAGAGATCGTGTTTGAAGGCTCCCCTGTAGAGATTGACAAGGCCAAGTTCAAGGAGATCTACGGTGAGGACGCCGAAGAAGTCGAATCTCGTTAAGGAGACTCCTTTCCGTGATCAGCTTGACGCGATCAAGCCTCGTTTCTTCGCGCTCATGTTGGACTGGATGCTGTGGGGCTACGTGGCCTATGCGGTGATGTACTTCCTGCAGCGTTACTGGTGGCGCTATATCGATTTCTACAACAAGCTTACATTGCCGAGCTGGGGATGGCCGCTGGCAGTGATTGGAACCTTGGAAATGGCGCTGCTATCGCACGCGTTCTCTCACAGTCCTGGTATAGCCGCAGCAAGGCTTCGACTGGTCGATGAGAACCTAGGAAGTCCAAGATTCTCGCAGCGGCTCAAGCGCTTCTTGGCTATGAATCTGGCACTGGTTGCCCAGCCAGTCGTGTTTGCGCTTCGGAATCGCAAACCCTCTCGCTTGCTACACGATTCACCAAGTACTGGGTTCATGCTGCCCTTTGCAGTCATCAAGGACGCCCTCCCTGTCAAGAAACCTCGCCCGATCTACATGACCTATCGTGGCATCTTCATGGCCTTCATCTTGGTCATGACGTTCTGGCTGGGTCTGCACATTGCGCAGATCGAGTTCTCGGTACTCGCGGAAGGATGGGACTACACGGCAAAGATCCTGGGAGAACTGCTCGACGTTCGTCTCAACCACCTGTTCGTGGATGTGAACGCAAAGGGTCTCTTGTTCTCAATCGCGTATTTCATGCTCGAGACCATCTTCATGGCGCTGTTCGCAACCGTGATGGGCGTGCTTGTAGCATTCCCTCTCAGCTTCCTTGCCGCACGCAATATCATGGGCTTTGGCACGGTGGGCTGGGGAATCTATCTCGTGATGCGGTTTCTCTTCAACGCAATTCGGTCCATTGAATCAATGCTGCTAGCGATTGTGTTTGCAGTATGGGTTGGCTTTGGGAATCCCTACGCCGGGTCACTCGCACTCTTCATCCACACGATTGCAGCGCTCGGGAAACTGTTCTCCGAACAGGTCGAGGCTGTGGATCCTGGCCCGATGGAAGCGATGTTCGCGACAGGAGCACGCCGCTGGCAAGTTGTCCTCTACGGTGTTGTGCCGCAAGTCATGCCCTCCTTCCTGGCTTTCAGTCTGTACCGCTGGGACATCAACATCAGAATGGCCACCGTGATTGCATTCGTAGGGGGTGGAGGAATCGGTACGCTTATCCGCTACTTCAAAGGCGAAGTTGGGCGCATTCCGGATGCGTGGGGTCAAGTTGGCGGCGTTATCCTTGTGATTGCAATCGTTATTTGGCTCATGGACTACATCAGCGGCAGAATTCGAGAGAGGATCGTCTAGCTCATGAACAACACAATGGACTTTGATCGACTTGCCAAGGCTCGTGAGCGTCAGGCGCGGCGGATCGCCATTCGGGATTTTCGTCGAGAAGTGTTTGCGCTCTTTATTGACACGCTCCTCATCGCGCTGTTGTGGATGTTCACAGCGTACATTGTGCAGACGCCAGCACGAGGCGTTGCGCCATTCTTGGTGCTCTCCTGGAGCGTGACGCTCCTAATCTGTGTTGTTGCCGCCTTTCTGTGGCAGCGCGCAACGGTAACACCAGGAAGGCGAATCGCAGAACTCTACGACAAGGATGTGAGGAACCCCTGGTATCGAGAGAGTTGGGCCATTGCAACAATTCTCCTTGTTGTCCTCACGTTTGTCGTTGCGGTGATGTTCACGCGGGTCGATCTGGTGAAGCTGTTTACTCAGACCGACAACATTTCCGCAGTCATGCGTCAATTCTTCCGACCGGAGTGGTCGATTGCGCTCCTGGGCGGACAGAGACTGATTCAGACGCTGTTCATGGCGCTGATGGCAACATTCTTCGGGATCATCATCGCAGTTCCTCTTAGCTTCGTAGCAGCTAGGAATCTCACACAAGGACCGGTTGGACGTGCAGTCTACACTGTCGTGCGAGGTTTGCTTAGCTTCGTTCGATCGATCCCTGCCATGGTCTGGGCGATTCTCTTCGTTGTGTGGGTCAAGTCTGGCAACACCGCCATGGGGGGCGTTCTCGCGCTGTTCGTCCATTCAGTAGCTGATCTCACCAAGCTGTATGCGGAGCGTCTGGAGTCCATCGATCCTGGCCCGGTGGAAGCCATCCGTGCAACGGGTGGAAGCCGGTTCCAGGTGATCATGTACGGTATTGTGCCGCAGATCATCAACCCATACTTGTCTTTCACCATCTATCGTCTGGACATCAACGTCCGCATGTCAACAATCATTGGACTTGTTGGAGGCGGAGGGATCGGCGGGTTGCTGGCGCAGACCATGCGCGTCAACCAGTACGAGAAGTCGGTCGTTCTCATGATGATGATTATGGCAACGGTATGGGGAATGGATACGCTGTCAGCCCGCTTGAGAGAACGAATCGAATCGGGGTCGAGCAATCCTTCACTGAGAGGCTATGCCCTAAGGCTGAAAGCAAAGATTGCCAGCAGGACTACAGACGGCAGCGCGTGGTGGTAGTTGTTCTGGTCGCGCTATCGACTCGTTAGCTCTTCGAGGTACTCCCGGATATCGTCCAATCCGAACGTCGTCTTGAGGGCAACGCTGTCTTCGAACCAGGCGTCTTTGATGGTGTCATCGCGGCGGATTTCCACGCCATCGATGCCAAAGGAGGCGACCATCTTGCGCGCCTCTTCCTCGATTTGACGGTCCTTCACTCGAAACAAGAAACGTGGGATGTTCATGCGTCCTCCTTCTTGGGGTGTGCCTGTTGGCGATGTCCCAAGTATAGCCTTCTTGCGCCCATTGCGCATGGACGCAATCGCACGAATCGTGTAGGTTGATCGCCATGAACACGCCGTCGTTTCGGATTGAGCTTGCAAATCCTTCTCACCTAGAGGACCTTGCGAATCTCGTGCAGTTGATCGAAGCTGAGGATCATCCAGACGAACCAGCTGTCGCTGCCAACGCTCCGGCAGGAGTCCGTGAGAGTCATGCACACTACGATTGGCTCACCTCAGACTGCATCTGGATCTTGTTGGCTTATGTCGGGGATCGACCGGTAGGCATGGCGCTCTACACGCGCATCCCCAAGCTGGATGCACGACTAGGCTTTCTGTATCTCGATGAGCTTCATGTCACCGAACCCTGCCGCAGACGCGGCATTGCAAAAGCCCTCCTGGAACGAGGTTTCAAACTCGCAGGCGAGCTCGGACTGGCAGGTATCCGCCTGCTAACCCGTCCAAACAACGCACCCGCACGTGCGTTGTATGAGTCGGTTGGATTCAAAGGACAGGAATCCATGCTATACCTGTTCCAGTTTGAACATTCGGGTCCTCAGACCTAGAATGTTTGCATGAACACAGTCGACATCATCCGCAAGAAACGCGACGGAGAGGAACTCACGCCTGCGGAGATCCAATACTGGGTCCAAGGGGTCAGTGACCGCTCCATTCCCGAATATCAGTCCTCAGCCCTGTTGATGGCCATTCGTATGCAAGGGATGACGGATTCCGAAACCGCTGTCTTGACCGATGCCATGGCCCATTCCGGGAAGTTGTTTACTCCAGAGGACATGGGGGGCTTCTCGGTGGACAAGCACTCCACCGGTGGGGTCGGCGACACCACCACATTGGTACTGATCCCGCTGCTCCATGCAGCTGGCATGACGGTAGGCAAACTCTCAGGCCGTGCACTCGGCCACACCGGGGGAACGATCGACAAGCTGGAATCGATCCCCGGGTTCCGCACAGACCTCGATCTGGACCAGTTCCTGAAGCTGGTGCAGGACACGAAGCTTGCGCTCGCAGATCACACCGATGACATGGTGCCAGCAGATCTGATCTTGTACGAGCTGCGCGATGTCACAGCCACCGTAGACTCCCTGCCGCTCATTGTGGCCTCCATCATGTCCAAGAAGATCGCAGGGGGCGCTCAGGGCATCGTGATCGACGTCAAGACCGGGGCCGGCGCCTTCTTGCCAGAGCTGGAGCAGTCGCGACAGCTCGCCAAGTCTTTGGTGGCCATTGGGTCGAAGCTCGGACGCAAGATGTCTGCCTTGATCACCGACATGTCCCAGCCACTGGGTTTGATGACAGGCAATGCACTCGAAGTCATCGAAGCCATTGACACGCTGCGCGGGGAAGGTCCTTCCGACCTTGCGGCACTGTGTTGCGAACTCGGAGCTGAACTGCTGGTGTACGCGGGTGGTGCCAACACGCGTGAAGAAGCTGTGCTCAAGCTCGATCATCTGCTGATGAATGGCAAAGCGCTGGACAGCTTCCGTCAGTTGATCTCTCAACAACACGGAAATCCAGCGGTAATCGACGATCACTCGTTGCTGCCCACCGCAGCCCGCAAGGTCGAAGCTCGCGCATCGCAAGGCGGCACGATCGAGAGCCTGAACGCCCTGGAAATAGGGCGAGC
>Ga0180435_10005470_pt1 | contig 12338 bp, 11 predicted proteins | sample SS_ome_3_FD_132467 | JGI IMG/M metagenome (GOLD analysis project Ga0180435, IMG submission 132467) | Hypersaline lake sediment archaeal communities from the Salton Sea, California, USA - SS_3_S_1 metaG | ecosystem: Environmental > Aquatic > Non-marine Saline and Alkaline > Hypersaline >... | reverse complement strand
GATGCCGGCAAACTTGCTACTGATATCAAAGAACCCAAAGAACTCGGCCGAGCGCGCCTTGGGCGTCATGGCGCCAAAAAGCGAGCGGCTCAATCCCTGGCTTCCCCCCTGCACCGTGCCCACCATGCCCGCCAGCACCCAGAAATGCCATGGCTCGCTCATCCAATAGCCCAGGATCGAGATCAGCGCATAGACCACTAGGGCGAGGGTAATGGCGCGTTTGGGACCCAAGGGCTTGGCGATCCGCCCGAACAAAAAGGTGAGGGGAATGCCCACGATCTGGGTCAGCAAAAGTGCGCCCGCCAGGTCGCCTGCACCGATGCCGATCTCGGCGCCATAAATGGTGGCCATCTTGATGATCGTCCCGATGCCGTCGGCATAAAGCCAAAAGGCCACCAGGAACTTGGCCAGCTCTTTGTATTGCCTCACCTCGCCAAATGTCTGCTTTAGGCGGTCGAAACCGGCCTTGACCGGATTGGGATGGCGCTCGCCACCCACCGCCGGCGGCTCGGGGACGCGACGGAACAGCGGAATGGAAAACACCACCCACCAGACGGCCACGCTCAGGAACGAAACCCGAATCGCCGCGCCCGAATCGGCGAAACCGAACCACTCGGGCTTCATATACCAGGCCAGATTGAGGGCCAACAGAATGCCGCCCCCTAGATACCCCAGGGCATAGCCTCGCGTCGAGACTTGGTCGATCTCGTCTGGATCCGCAACGTGCGGCAACAATGAATCGTAAAAGATATTAGCACCGGCGTTGCCAATACTGGCCAGCACATAAAAGATGACGGCCATCAGCCAGTCGCCCTCTTGCACCAACACCAGCAAACCGGTAAAGAGTACGGCGGGGGTCAGAAACGCCACCATGAACCGTTTCTTGGCCCCGGAATAGTCGGCGATGGCCCCCAGGATGGGCCCCATAAAGGCCGTGATGATCATGGCGATCGAGACCGAATAGCCCCAGATGCTCGAGGCCGTGGCGGGCGACAGACCAGAGGCGGCAACACCACTAAAGTAGGGCGGCAAGAGCGCCGCCATGATGGTGGTGGCAAAGGCCGAGTTGGCCCAGTCATAGAGGCACCAAGCATTGATGCGGCGACGATGCTGGCGCTGTGAATCGGCGGTGATGACAGCCATTGGGCCTCCTTGTGAAGGGGGGAACGATCTTGCATCCATTCTAGGTTAGCCCACTCCAGGCGTCAATGGCCCTTTGTCCCTAGCGATCGCCTCTTCTCTAGTGCTAAACTGCCCGTGCTACACCTGGCAGAGCCAGTCGCGTGGCTGGCGATTCATTCGTCGGGAGGTCTCATGAGCCATCAGCCCGCAGCACGCGCGCGTATCCGACAGCTGGTCCAGCTGCTTTCGCTGCTGGCCTTTCCGATCACGCTAAACTACTTTTCGCCCTATGTGATCGTCGTAGCATCGGCCGTGGGCGTGGTCAACGGCAGCCTGATCCTGTTCGCCCTGCTGTTCCTGTCCTCGCTGCTGCTGGGGAGGCTGTTTTGCTCCTGGATCTGTCCAGCGGGCGCAGTTCAGGATATCTGCGCACAGGTGCAGCCCAAGCCAGTGAAAGGTCGCACAGCGCACATCGTCCGCTGGATCATCTGGATGGCCTGGCTGGCAACGATCGCTATGCTGAGCCTGCGTGCCGGAGGCTATCAGGTGGTCGACCCACTCTACATGACTGACCATGGCATCTCGGTCAGCGAGATCGGCAACTATGTCACCTATTATGGCGTCATCGCGCTCTTTCTGATCGTCGCCCTGATCGGAGGCAAGCGCGCCGCCTGCCACACCATCTGCTGGATGGCGCCCTTTATGATCGTCGGCCGCGCCCTTGGCAACCGCTTCCAGTGGCCGGCCTGTCACCTCAGCGCCAACACGGCGGCTTGCGTCAACTGTGAACGCTGCTCGCGTGCCTGCCCTATGAGTCTCGACGTCCACGCCATGGTACAGCGGGGCGACATGGAGGAGACCGAGTGCATGCTCTGCGGCAGTTGCGTCGACGCCTGCCCCAACGACGTCATCTCGCTGCGGTTCGCTCGAGGCAGAGACTAGGCGACAGGATCCTGACAGCCCGGCTTGGCCCGGCGCGCACCAAACAGCAGCCCACCCATCAGAACGATCCCGCCGCTCACGCCGAGGGCCACGGTTGTCGACACATCACCCAGCCAGCCGATGATCGGCCCCCACAGGGCGACATAGAGGCCCGAAAACATGCTGACCAGCGACATGACCGTGGCGCGATTGCCATCGTCGATGCGACGGTTGAGGTGGGCGCCAAGCAGGGGGCCGCGCAGACCCATGGATCCATAGCAGAGGCAAAAGAGGATCAGGGCATGGGTGGGACCAAGAACAGGCGCCAGCAAGAGGTAGAATAGACCCGGCAGAAGGGTCACCAGCCAGAGCGCGGCGCGCCATCCGAGCCAGTCTTCCAGCTTGAATGCATAGCGAGAGGCCAGCATGCTCAGCCCAGAGGCCACCGCAAGCGCCGGGCCGAACAGGCGCGCACCCACCTGCGCCCGTACAAAGTGGGGCTGGTAGAGGCTCCCGAGATAGTTCAGGAACGGCGTCGTCGCCAGCCACAGCAACAAGAGGCGCCGAAAGACGCGATCCCCACGCAAGAGGGCAATGCCATCGCGCAGCAGGTCGATCGAGGCGCGTTGGGACTCGCTCGCGGTCCGAGGCGCCGCCTTGAGCGCCACGCTGACCGCGCACCCCAGAGCCACACAACTGGCCGTCAGCGCAATCGCCAGCCGAAAGCGCTCGGGGGTCAGCTGGGCCAGCAACAGTCCGCCCAAACCATAGGCCAGGAGATTGGCCAGTCGTTGCGCGGCATCGATGGTCCCTAGCGCTTCGGATAGCCGCCCACTCTGTCCCTCCGCACGCAGCTCGGCGCCGACCAACCCTTCCACGCACCCAGAGCCAAAGGCGAATCCCACCCCAGCGACGACAGCATCGATCGCAAAAACCGCATAGCTGCGAGCAAAGAGATAGATCACCTCGCCCAGCGTCTGCAGCGCCAGCGCTAACACCACGGCCCACTTGTGACCGATCCGATCGGCCAAGATGCCCGTGGGAATCTCGGCCAGGAACATGGTCGCGACGATCAGGCTCCAGATGCTGTTGATCTGTAGCAGCGACAGTCCTCGCCCCTGCAAATAGAGCGTGCCGACCGGCGCATAGAAATATAGGGTGGAGAAAAAGTAGGCCAGCGATAGCTTGCCAATGCTCCCGAGGCCAAAGGGAAACAGCAGTCCGGACAGGCCGCGCGCCCGCAGGGATCTCGTGCTCATCTGTTGCGTCCTCCAGCGGCGAATAGCATATCGCGGCCGGCAGCGCTCGACAAATGGCCGCTCGCCTCTGCCTGATCGGACACGGCAGTCAGTGGCCCGCGAGTGACAATCGCTCACTGCACAGGTATACTTGGATCAGAAGCACGCTACCGACCAGGGGGGAAGAGATGATCTACCGGACGTTGGGCAAGACGGGTCTCCGCGTGTCGCAACTGGGCTTTGGCGCCATGCGTTTGCCGATGGTGGGCGAGGGTGACCAGGCGCTCATTGACCGCGAACTGGCTATCCCCATGATCCATGCGGCCTTTGAGGCCGGCGTGACCTATATCGATACGGCCGTCGGCTACTGCAATCAGGACAGCCAGCGCGTCGTGGGCGAGGCCCTAAAGGGGTGGCGCGACAAGGTCGTGCTCTCCACCAAGAACCACGAGTACGACGATGAAACAACCTGGTGGCAACACCTACATGACAGCCTCGAGCGCCTGCAGGTTGAGAGCATCGACATCTACAATCACCATGGCATCAACTGGGAGCGCTGGACAGAAAAGGTCGAGCCCAAGGTCAGCCAATGGATGCGCAGCGCCCGCGACCAAGGCCTGATCAAGCATATCTGTACCTCGTTCCACGACACCAACGAAAATCTGGTCAAACTGGTACAGACAGGCTACCCTGAAGTGATCACGCTGCAGTACAACATGCTCGACCAAAAGCTGCAAGAGGGCATCGCCATGGCGCACGAGAGAGGAATCGGCGTGGTGGTCATGGGACCGGTGGCAGGCGGCAGACTCGGCGTCACCAGTCCGGTGCTGAGCGAGATGATCCCGGGCGTGGCCCGAGTACCGGATCTGGCGTTGCGCTTTGTCCTCTCCAACCCCAATGTCAGCGTAGCGCTCTCTGGCATGAGCACCATGCAACAAGTGCTGGAGAACACGGCCACCTGCGCCGACCCCGTTGCCCTCAGTGAGGAGGATCGTCAGGGGATCGAGACGCAGCTTGAGCGTCTCAAGGCGATGGCCGATCTCTACTGCACGGGCTGTGGCTACTGTCTGCCCTGCCCCCAAGAGGTCAACATCCCGCACATCTTTCAAAAGTACAACGAGGCTCGCGTCTATGGTCTGTGGGATGCCGCCCGCGAGGCCTACCAAGCGTGGCGTTGGGTCAGTGGCAAGCAGGCCGACGCCTGCATCGAGTGCGGGGAGTGTGAGGAGAAATGCCCGCAGCACATCGCCATCCGCGACCAACTGCAAGAGGCGCACCAGGCCTTGACGGCCTCCGAATAGTGCGCAAATGAGCGACGATCACAAACCGACCAACCTACGCGAGCAGCGCAAGCAGACCGAGCGTCGCTATCTGGCGATGGTGTTGCTCGTCCTGCTCGTCGTAGGCGGCCTGATCATTGGGCTGGTCTATGGCTGGCGTTCGATTCCCAGCGCACTGTTGTGCCTCGTTCCCGGCGCGATCCTGGTCCTGCTGCTGTTTCTGTTCTGGAGAGGGATCGATGCCTGGCTGCACAAGAACGACTAGTCGCTAGAGTCCGGCGCGCTCGATCCAATAGAGAGCGGCTACCAGGATGGCGGCAACAGGGGGCACCACGATCCAGGGATGCAGACCAAGGGCTTCTGGCAAGGTCACCGCGCCGAAATCGCCGCGCGAGAGCAGCTTGCGCTGCAACCAGGGATAGATCACGGCGTACAGCCCGGCCCCCAGCAAAATGCCCACGACCCCACCAAGGAGGGCGTCGAGCGCACCCTGGCCCACAGCGCCTGCCACAGTGCCTGGGCAATACCCCAGTACCGCGAATCCCACTCCAAAGATCAGCCCGCCCACCACCGTCGCGCCGACACTTCCCGGTTTGGGGTGAAGTGTGGCCAAGCCCACACTCTGCAGGGCGTACACCCCAACCATGCCGGTCACGGCGGCCGTCAGCATGATTTTGACGACGATGAAATCGCGGAGGAGAAGCTGCTTCACGATCACGTCATATTCGGTCACGCCGCCCCGTTGCAGCAAAAAGCCGAACACGATCCCGGACACGAGCCCGAGAAGCAACTGCAAACGTTTGTTGGCGCGTAGCTTTTCCATGGCGCCCCCCTAAAAGATCAGGTGAGCGGCCAGGATGCCGCCGGCAAAAAAGCAGAAGGCTGCCAGCCAACTGCTCAACGTCAATTGCAGCGTGCCGCTGATGCCATGACCGCTGGTACAACCACCGGCCCAGCGTGATCCCAATCCCATCAGCACCCCGCCGACCAGAGCCACTGCCCAACGTCCGAGCGGCGCAGCACCGAACGTCGTGGCCCAGAGGCCGGGAACCCACGTCCACTGAAAGGTGCCGGACAGCAACGTCGACAGGAATGCGCCGATCAGCACGCCCAGAACCAGCATCCACTGCCACTCGATCTGGGGCACCGTCTTTTTGTAGTAGGGCCGCTGCAGAACCTTTTCCCCACGAAACAGCCGCTCGATCATGCCGGCCGTGCGGCTAAAGGCGGTCGAGCAACCCAGAGGCTTGTCGGAGAGCAAAAAGGTCAGCCAGCTGAGGACGCCGATGCCGATTCCCACTACATAGGGCGACCAGCGCGCTTGATAGAGCATATCCATGGTCATCCGCCTCCCCTGAATCGCGCAACTAGATCGCCTCTCGCGGGCCTGGACCGGTGTAACAGACGGGGCACGCCGGACCAAAGCCACCCGCAGCGACCGCAGCCATGCCCCCGGCGAGACTCATCACGGGTGCAAAGCCGTGAGATAGTAGCAGGCTGGCCGCAAAGCTGGAGCGATTGCCCGTGCTGCAAAGCGCTACGATCGGGAGATCGCGCGGCAATTCCACAAAGCGCGTGCGCAGCTCGGGCAGTGGGATGTGCAGCGTGCCTTGAATATGCGTCGCAGCATACTCGCCCTTGGAGCGCACATCCAACAGCACCAGTTCCTTCTCGCCCTCCAAACAGTCATTGAGTCGTTCCGCTGACATCTGCTGAACACCCTCGATCGGAAGCCCCGCCTGCACCCAGGCGCGCATACCCCCTTGGAGAAAGCCTGTCACCTTGTCCAAACCGACGCGCTGCATCTGGCGGCGCGCCTCGTGCGCCTCCGACTCGTCGCTGGCGACCAACATCATCTCGCTGTAGGGCGGCAACATCCAGCCGGCAAAGGTGGCAAAGTTACCACGCAAGTCATTGTGCCAGGCCCCGTGGATGTGCAGCCCCCCAAATGCCGCATAGTCACGCACGTCGAGTAGCAGGCGGGCCTCGCCCATGGTCCAGTAGGCCAGCTCGCGCGGCGCGATGGGGCGCAGCGGCCCCAGATCGTCGACGCGCGTCGGTCCCTGCCGATTGATATCGCTGCAGCGCGCAAAGTGATCAGGCGCTGCGGGCATGTCATGGGTCAACGAGTGGATGAACGCCTCGCGCTCCGCAATCTGCAACGCTGGGTTGTAGCGCCGCTCATAGCCGATGGTGGACGTGCGCTTGTCGCCCATGGCGCGGCCGCAGAGCGACCCGGCCCCGTGCGCCGGATAGACCTCGCAATAGTCGGGTAGTTGCATCAGCTTGGCCAGGCTGTCGAACAGCGCCGAGGCCAGCCTCTCGGCCTGTCCAGGGAACAGATCCGGGCGACCCACATCGCCGACAAAGAGCGTATCTCCCGTGAACACGGCCACCGGATCCGCACCACGCGCCGTATCGCGAACGACATAGCTAACATGCTCAGGAGTGTGGCCCGGGGTGTCGAGCACGTCGATCTCCAGGCCGTTCAGCGAAATCGTATCACCCTCGTTGACGGCGACGTGCTCAAAGGCGCACTCTGCCGATTCAGCGACATAGATCGGGGCGCCGGTCGCCGCGGCCAAGTCCATGTGGCCCGATACAAAATCGGCGTGCAAATGGGTCTCGAGGATGTGGGTGATGCGCATGCCCAAGGCTCGTGCTTCGTCGAGATAGACCTGAATATGCCGCTCGGGATCGATGATGGCACAAGCGTCCCCGCGTCCCATCAGATAGGAGCTGTGGGCGATTCCAGGGACAAAGAACTGCTGCAGAATCATACGCGACGCCTCCTATGGACTAGAGCATGCGTTAGAACCGCACATAAATAAATAGCACCGATAGCAAAATGAAAAACGCCGTTAATAGCGCACCAGAGCGCACATAATCAGCGTTATGATAGCCCCCGGGCGCCATCAGCATGGCGTTGACAGCGTGGGTTGGCAAGATAAACGAGTTGTTGGCGCAGAGCGCAGCCAGCAACGCAAGCCCACGCGGGTCCATACCCAGGTTCTCGCCCAGCAGCATCAGCAACGGCACCAAAACCACCGTCGAGGCGATGTGCCCCATGATCAGGGTGAACCCCGTGGCCAATACGGCCACCCCGATCAACACCAGAAAAGGCGGGGCGCCCGAGAGCAGCGTCATCGCCTGCGTGGCGATCAGCTCGGCGGTGCCAGTATCCTTCATCGCCAGGCCCAGCGGAATCAGCCCGGCCAGCAAAAAGACAGTGCGCCACTTGACGGCGCGATAGGCCTCGTCCGGCTGGATGACACCCAGCAGGATCATGGCCAGTGAGCCGGTCAGAAGGCTCAAAGCCAGCGGCAGACCGGCGATGGCCATGCCCATCGAGACCACGAAACAGACGGCGGCAACGACCGGTTTCTTTCCCCTGCTGCTCGACTCGACCGACGTCACCAGCATAAAGTCCCCCCCCTCGCCCATGGCATGAACCCGTTCCCAGGGGCCATGGACGATGAGCGTGTCGCCCACGCTCAGGACATCGGTGTCGAGGTCGAGCGCCTGGGCGCAGTCGCCCTCAATACGGCCCAAGGGCACCACACCATAGGTATGGCGCATGGCCACCTGCTGCATCGTCTTGCCAACCAGTCGCGATCGCGGAGCAATGACCACTTCGGCATAGCCGGTATCGCGCAGCACAGGCAGCCCGTCCTCAGTGGCCGGGATCATGACCAGGCCGTACTCTTCGCCAAAGGCAGCAATATCCTTGGGATCGCCCAACAGCACCAGCTCCTGCTGCGCAGCAAAACGCGTCCGGCGCCAAGGGGCATAGAGAACGTCGTCGTTGTCGCTCAGCGCCAACAGGTGCAACCGGTAGCCATCACAGAGACCCGAGTCCTCCAGCGATTGACCAACCAGTGCCCCACCGCTGGGGATAACGGCACGATAGATGCTGGTCGGCAAATCCCACAGATCACAGATGGAGCAGGGCGCGTCGCCACAGTCCGCCGACTCGGTCCTCGGCAGCACCCAACGCCCAAAAACACCAAAGTAGGCCATGCCCATGACCAACAGAGCGATACCCAGCGGCGCGATGGCCAGAAGCGGGAACTCGGCCTGGCCACTCTGCGCCAACAGGTCGTTGACCAGGATCAGCGAGCTACCGCCGATCATGCTCATGTTGCCGCCCAGCAGGATCATAAAGCCCATGGGCATCAGCAGGTTCGAGATGGGCCAGCCCTTTTGGCGCGAGAGATGCATCATCACCGGCAAGAACAGCGCGGCCACGCCCACATTCTGCAGCAACCCCGAGATCAGCCCAGCCACCAGGCAGATCATGGTCAGCGCGCGCCTTTCGTCGTCCCCGGTGAATCGCATGATCAGGGCACCAAAGCGCGACATGACGCCCGAGTGGTCCAGCCCATAGCCGAGGATCATCACCCCGATGACGGCCATGACCGTGTTGCTGGAGAGGCCCGAAAAGGCCTGCGCGGGGGTGACCAAGCCCATCCAGGGCAGCACGACCATCAAACCGATGGCGATCACGTCGAGCCGCAGCCATTCCGAGACAAAGAGAAATATGGTGATCGCCAGGACGATCAGCATTCTGATGATTTCTGGGGTCATGACAGCCGCATTCTCCGGTCGCTGGATATGTTCAGCTATCATACCGGTGCCGGTCGCGGCGTGTCAAAAGTGGTGGAGAGCCGTCTACTTTAGGCACCCAAGCAAGCCAGAAAGGCGGGCGGGGAGTGTAGCGAGGAAAACGCTGGAGCACTCCCGCTCGCGCCTCTGACGCAAGTGAGCACGACAGCCCTCTTGCCTCAGCCCTTATGTAGAGGTAAAACTACAATCGGATACCAGATCACGTTCCGCCCGAATGGAGGCAGAGCATATGGTCAGCCTGAAGGACCGGAGATTGTACAGCCCGGGAAGATTCCTAGTCCTTGCCAAGACGTATCCGAATCCCAGCGCTCGATATCAGGAAACGGTATGCGTGGCAGCCATCACGCCACAGTGTGAGCTTGTCCGACTATATCCCATCAAGTTTCGCTATCTGAGCGGGGCAATGCAATTCAGAAAGTGGGACTGGATTCGGGCCCGAACCAGGACACCTAGCGATGACAGGCGACCGGAGAGCCGACGCGTTGACATGGATTCGCTGATTCGCGATGGAGACAGCGTGGGGACAGAGAATGGCTGGGCATCCCGGCGATACTGGTTGGAGTCAAACCTCTTTCCAAGCATGGGTGCTCTGGACTTGGCACGACGCCAGGTGGGAACGTCTCTCGGTGTGCTCAAGGTAGACCGCCTAGTCGACATCAAGATTACTTCAGAGCCCGAGCCGGAATGGGATGAGAAGCAACTGGCGTATCTCCGGCAGGGACAGCTTCTTGACCGCAAGAGACCCATGCTTCGCAAGCTACCCATTCGGGTGCACTATGCCTACGAAATCGACACGCCTGCGGGAACTGAGGAATGGACACACAGAGTCTTTGACTGGGAGCTAGGCGCGCTCTTTTGGAACTGCCAAAACCTATGCGGCAGCGACTGGGAGGAACCTCTGCGATCAAGACTTTCGTTCGAAGGTTGCGGGCTGTACCTGATAATGGGCACCCAACACCGCTTCCCTGACCAGTGGCTTATTGTCGGACTGGCATATCCGCCGCTGTCGACAAGCGGTGTCTCACAGCCACCGCTCTGGACTCACCCATCCGAAGGTGACGCACATTCGCCTGGTCAGTCAGACTAGAGATTGCTGACGCTACCAGTGAACGGTGGCACCTCTGTGCGTCGGCCTCAAAGCACAGCAAACAAACTGTTTGCTCCAGGCACACCGATACCAGCTCATGCAGAGCATCCGTTTGCTCGGAGAGGTGCTGGCAGTAGGCATCCAGGTAGGATTCCCAGTCACCGTTGCGGCCCAGTTCTCGACGGATGTCCCTTGGGCAGCCCAACGCCTTCAGATGCAAGTAGCCGACGCCGATGCCCTCCAAAGCCGAGGCCAGCGCGGTCTTTGAGAAACCCTTCTTGCGACTGAGAGGAAGCTCTCTCACATCAACCAGACACTCAATGCCGCAGTCCTCGAGTTCGGACAGAAACTCGCCGGCGGTCGCCCCTTCATAGCCAAGTGTATAGATGACCATGATTGGATTATCTGTCGACAGAGCCACTTGTCAAACGTTGGCCTAGAACCGATTGACCCCTCTCATCCCCCATGCTATCCTCCCGTCAGCTTTTTTCCTGAGGAGGGGTCGACATGGCTCGCTGGAACGCGCTGGTCACGGTGCCGCAATCGTTGCGGCAATGGGTCGTCCGCCAAGAGGCCCTGGACAAGCTGGCCGGTTTCTGCGATGTGACGCTCAACGAATCGGGCGCCAACTGGAACGAGGAACAACTCGCCGAGCAGATCGGCGGCATCGACGTGATCATCGCCAGTTGGGGTCTGGCCAAGCTGGACGAGCCAGTGATGGCCAAGGCCGACCGCCTCAAGTTCGTGGGGTATGGCGCCGGCAGCGTCAAGGGGTTTGCCCTGCCCCCCTTCTGGGCCAAGGGTTGCCGCCTGTCGCACGCCGCCTTTCGCATCGCCGATTCGGTGGCCGAGTACACCTTGACCGCCACCATGATGGGGCTACGCCGCCTGCAGGACTATGATCGCCGCGTCAAGGCCGGTGAGGCCTGGCCCAAATCACGCCAGGACTTTTCCTACGAGATTCGCGGCATGAAGGTGGGCCTGCTGGGCCTGGGCTACGTCGGTCGACGCACGGCCGCCCTCTTCCAGGCGCTGGGCGCCGAGGTGTGGGCCTATGACCCCTACCTCTCGGCGGAGCGCGCCGCCGAACTGGGCGTCCATCAGGCCGAACTCGACGAACTGCTCGCCAGTTGCTCGGTGGTTTCGGTGCACCTGCCCGTGACGCCCGAGACCCATCACCTGCTGGGTGCGCACGAACTGGCCACCATGCGTGACGGCGCCGTGCTGATCAACAGCGCCCGCGCCTGGACCGTCGATCAGGACGCCATGCTCGCCGAGTTGCAGAGCGGGCGCATCTGGGCCGCGCTGGACGTCTATGACCCCGAGCCCCTACCGGTGGATCACCCGCTACGCGATCTCGACAATGTGCTGCTCACGCCCCACGTGGCGGGCCACACGCAGACAGCGCACCTGTCGCTGATGGGCGAGATGATCGACGAGGCCGAGCGGCTCTACAAGAGGGAACCGCTGCAACATGAGGTGACGCAAGAGATGCTGGCCACCATGGCCTAGAGGCGTCGATCATCGCCCCAGAAGCATACCACCCCCCGGAGGTCTGTGACCTCCGGGGGGTTCTTCCTCACGTCCCACTGCCAGCCTGGCGAGGTTATCCCCCGCCCCAGGTTACGCTTAGCGAATCACCAACGGCAGACAAAACCTCCCCACCGTCTCAATGGTCATCGTCGGTGTCGCGTCCGGATCGAGAGTCTGCGTGGTCGTAGGCGTAGCATCGGGGTCGATGGTCGGTGTGACCGTAGACGTCGGGCCGGGCCAACCGTCCGGCGTGGGCGTCGGGGAGGCCTCAGGCTCGACGGTGACCGTCGGCGTCTCGGGCATCGGAACGGGCGTAACGGTCGGCTGGCTGCAGAGCGAGCGATCGGCCGTGCTGGACACGTCACGCTGCTCAGGCGCCAGCAACTGGTCGGCGTCGATGCTGAACGTCGTCGTGACAACGCGCCCATCGGGCAGGCTGCTGTGCGGATGCAAACTGACCTCGATGTGCCCCACCTCACCGGGGGCCAGCGCCGCGATGGTCCAGATCATCTCGCTCTCGCCGGGCTGCAG
>Ga0180435_10005468_pt1 | contig 12343 bp, 13 predicted proteins | sample SS_ome_3_FD_132467 | JGI IMG/M metagenome (GOLD analysis project Ga0180435, IMG submission 132467) | Hypersaline lake sediment archaeal communities from the Salton Sea, California, USA - SS_3_S_1 metaG | ecosystem: Environmental > Aquatic > Non-marine Saline and Alkaline > Hypersaline >... | reverse complement strand
TCAGCCGAAGAAGATGACCACGCGTAGATGGTTTGACCAGCATAATCCGCCAGCAGGGTATCGACCTGCCATGTCGCGATATAGTTGTTTTGGGTGTCGATATTGGTCGTGCCAGAGAAGATTGGATCGGCGAGGTCAGTCGGGTCCGTCTGTGCGTCAAGCCCATCCACACTCGCGACTATCGTAAGGGTGCGACGCAGATCGTCAGCCGAGGCGCCATTCGCAAGCGGGTCTTGGTCATCTGCAGATCGCGAATCGTACTGAAACTTGAAAGTCTGAAGAAACAGGTCTTCGCCGGGATCGGGCACGGTGAAGCTTTGACCAAGAAAGGCTTGGGTAAACGACGCCGCGGGATTAATCTCTGCCTCTGTATCGCCGAAGCTGGTATGACCGATCGTCGCCGAATTCGCCATGATCGGCAGCATTGCCACGGCGCCCGTCAGAACAAAAGATTTCATGCAATACATCGATTCAACCTCCATTAGGTTCATTCTGTCTACGTTCTTCCAAAGTATGTCCCACCAATCTCACTGTCGCGCGGCCAACGCTCGATGAAGAGGACCGGCCGGTTCACGTTGCTACGGCGTCGAACTTAGCGATTTCTAAGCCTTTTCAAAGACGACAGTTCTGGCCATGGCCATTTTGGACATAACAGAAGGAGTGTTGGACAATACACGCGTTTCGAAATTCGCCCCCATTAATATCAAAAGAGTGCCCGGAATATTCGAAATGCCGTGTGAATGGGTTGGGCGGCAGCCGTTTTCGTCGGCCCTGTGTATTCTTGCGCAACACATTGTTCGCATTTCTGGGTCAATCGCCGTTGCACACCGGCCGTTCCGCGCCGCGCCATGGCTGCGCCACTGGACAGGCCGGTCCGGCGTGATACGTCGGCCCTAAACCAGACCCGAAAGGCCCAACGATGCTAAGCTCCGACCCAAGGGTGATGCACCTGGTCGCCCTCGCGGTGGCCAAGGTCACTTATGGCAGCCTGTCCTCGATCCGTACGCATCTTGGCCCCGATATCGAGCTGGGGCTTGTGGGCTTCGCCATCGTGCTGCGGACGCGCCGCGACTGGTTCCTGCATGTCGACAAGCGCGGATACAGCGAGGAACTGATCGAAGAGATCCATCGCCACCGGGGCTACACGACCTCGATCCTCGAAATCTCGGAATTCACCGGGATCAGCCGCACCACGACACGGCGCAAGATGCAGAAGCTGGAAGAACTTGGCCTGATCGAGAAGGTGGAGGGCGACCGCTGGCATCTGCGCGACCTCAGGCATGACGATCCCGACCGCCCCGCGATGATGTTGCAGGAGATGTTGCAAAGCTTCGTTTCGATCATGGATGCGCTGGAGCAGTTGATGCCGGAAGAGGTGGACGCCACCAAGCGCAAGGCACGGGCGCAGGGCGTGGCCATCGCCCCCTTCGCGCTTCTTGAAGACGAAGCCGAGCAGAAGGAAAAACGCGGCCACGCCGTCGAATAGCGATCAATCGCCGCGCCGGATGGCGGACGGGGCGGGGCGTGGCCCTGTCGGCCGAACGGCCAAGTGCTTGAACTGCATCTATGACGCCCCCTCATCGACATCAGGTCGCCTCGCCCCTTTTGGCGATTTGTCGATGACCGCGCATCCAAGACCCAAGCAAGGAACGCCCGTCATGATGAGGGCGTGTCTGTATTTCCCGTTTCAGAACAACCAAAGGCAAGGCAGTCTTCGTAAGCCTCGTCCCCCAATCGCAGCCGCATCACCGCTGCCCTGCGTTCATCATCAGTTGCACCATTGGCAAACAAATCCCAACGGCCATCGACCCACAGCCCCCAATCTTCCATCAGGACTTGGCGTTCGTAGAAACGTTCGCTCCGGTCATATGCGCGTTGCGTCTTGGGTCCAAGCGAATGTGCCAAAGCCATCTCGGCAACATCCTCTCTCGTATCCGTCACTTCTGTCACCCACGTCCGGAACGCTGCCCGCATACCGTGAACCGTTGCGCCATCATAATGCGTTTGGAGTAGTTTTCGCATTGTGTTTTCCGAGATCGGCTTCTTCGGGCTGCTCGGAGATGGAAACACGAGACTGATGGCTGATGAACGCCTGGCAGACAACGACCGCAGAATATCCTGTGCTTGCTCGGAAAGCGGAATACGAAAAACCTTCCGGCCCTTCATGTTTTCTTCCGGGATGGTCCAAACTGAAAAATCCGCACTGAACTGGTCCCAAGTTGCGAGACGAACCGACCCGGACCGCGCAGCGGTCAGGATCGTGAACCGCAGGGCGACAGCGCCTATTGCCTCGCTTTCTTCGATCTTGCGATAGAGTTTTGAAACCTCATGGTAGTCGATCGCCTTGAAGTGCTGCGGCTTGTCCCTTTGTTCTCGCATCAGTTTTGCGAGCCCGTTCGCGGGGTTCACCGTCGTGCGGTATCCCGCCCCACAGGCGTGGTCGAAAACCGTAGAAATGCGTTGCAGCACTCGGCGAGCTGTTTCGGGCTTCTTGGTCCATATCGGGTTTAACAGGTGCTCGATGTCATCTTGATGTATCTCTTGAACCGACATTTTCCCGATGGTCGGGAACGCGTATGTGGCGAGCGTCTGTATCCACTGCGCGATGTGCTTGCCGTTGTTCATCTTGTCCCGGAACTTCCGTTCGTGGACACGACGAGCCATCACCTCGAAGGTCATATCCTGTCCATCGCCCGCTCTGGTGTGCGCTCTCGGATTTCCACCCAACGCGGCGATCCTTCGCAACTCGAAAGCCTTGGCACGAGCATCAGCGAGCGAGACCACATTGGCCGAGCCTAAACCGTAGTCGCGCCGCCGCTTCTTGACGGTGATGCGCAGCAGCCAGCGCCGCGCACCAGATCGGTCAACCTCCAAATACAGGCCGCCACCGTCCGTGTGACGCCCCGGAGGCGCAGCCTTGACGAACGCAGCAGTGAGCCGCCGCTCAAGGTGAGGACCAGGCTTCTTGCCTCCTCCCCGATGTTCAAAGTGAGAACCGTCCATCTGCTCGACCCCACAAATTGCCCCACAAAATGCTTGTGGTGGATTGAGGCCAGATGTTGAGCATCCCAAGGAAAATCCGTGGCAACCTTGCCACTTTGGCTTGCGAACCCCCTGAAAAGGCGGGGTTCTGGCGGAGACGAAGGGATTCGAACCCTCGAGACGGTTTCCCGCCTACTCCCTTAGCAGGGGAGCGCCTTCGACCACTCGGCCACGTCTCCGCCGGCGGGTTTAGCGGTGCCGGGCGGCGGGAACAAGGGAAAACCTGCGCCCGGCCATGTCAGCCGGAATGCAGGAAGTGCATCACGTCGCCGTCCTGCACGACATAGGTCTTGCCCTCGACGCGCATCTTGCCGGCCTCCTTGGCGCCCTGCTCGCCACCCAGCGCGACGTAGTCGGCATAGGCGATGGTCTCGGCGCGGATGAAGCCCCTCTCGAAATCGCCGTGGATCACCCCCGCGGCCTGCGGGGCGGCGGTGCCGGCCCGGATCGTCCAGGCGCGGGCCTCCTTGGGGCCGACGGTGAAGAAGGTTTCCAGCCCCAAGAGCGCGTAGCCCGCGCGGATCAGCCGGTCGAGCCCCGGTTCCTCCAGCCCCATTTCGGCGAGGAATTCCGCCGCCTCGTCGCCGGGAAGCTGCGCGATCTCCTCCTCGATCCGGGCCGAGATCACCACGCTCGCCGCGCCCTCGGCCGCCGCCTGTTCGGCGACCCGCGCCGACAGCGCGTTGCCGGTCGCGGCCGAGGCCTCCTCGACATTGCAGACGTAGAGCACGGGCTTGGCGGTCAGCAGTTGCAGCATCCGCCAGTCCTTCTGCTCGTCCTCGGCCACCTCGACGCTGCGCGCCGGGCGCCCTGCCTCCAGCGCCGCCTGCGCGCGCTTCAGCAGGCGTTCCTGCGCCAGCGCCTCCTTGTCGCCGCCCCTGACCTTGCGCACGAGGTTCGCGAGCCGCCGCTCGACCGAGTCGAGATCGGCGACCATCAGTTCCGTCTCGATCGTCTCGGCATCGGCCAGCGGATCGATCCGGCCCTCGACATGGGTGACGTCGCCATCCTCGAAACAGCGCAGCACATGGGCGATGGCGTCGACCTCGCGGATATTGGCCAGGAACTGGTTGCCCAGCCCCTCGCCCTGCGAGGCACCCTTCACCAGCCCGGCGATGTCGACGAAGGTCATCCGCGCCGGGATCACCTGCTTCGAGGCCGCGATGTCCGCCAGCCGGTCGAGCCGCGCGTCGGGCACCGCGACCTCGCCGACATTGGGCTCGATCGTGCAGAAGGGGAAATTCGCGGCCTGCGCGGCGGCGGTTCGCGTCAGCGCGTTGAACAGCGTCGACTTGCCCACGTTCGGCAACCCCACGATCCCCATCCGGAAGCCCATCGCCCGTCTCCTCGTCCTCGGTCGCGGCGTGTCTAGGCGAGGGCCATGGGCAAGGCAAGCCGCGCGCCCTGCCCCATTGCCTTTTCGCCGCGGTTTCGCCAAACCGGGGCGCGGTTCCAAGGGAGGCGAGGATGACCCGGATCGATGCCAAGTTCGCGGCGCTGAAGGCAGACGGGCGCAAGGCCTTCGTCGCCTATATCATGGCCGGCGATCCCGATTACGACGGTTCTCTGGCTCTGATGAAGGGCCTGCCCGCCGCCGGGGTGGACGTGATCGAACTGGGCCTGCCCTTCACCGACCCGATGGCCGACGGCCCGACGATCCAGCTGGCCGGGCAGCGCGCGCTGGAGGCAGGGCAGACGCTGGACCGCACGCTGGCGATGGCCCGCAGCTTCCGCGAGGGCGACCAGACGACCCCGATCGTGATGATGGGCTATTACAACCCGATCTATGCGCGCGGCGTCGACAGGTTCCTCGGCGAGGCGAAGGAAGCCGGGATCGACGGGCTGATCATCGTCGACCTGCCGCCCGAGGAGGATCCGGAACTGTGCATCCCGGCGCAGGCCGCCGGGCTGAACTTCATCCGCCTCGCCACACCCACCACGGATGACCGGCGGCTGCCCAAGGTGCTGCAGAACACCAGCGGGTTCGTCTACTACGTCTCGATCACCGGGATCACCGGCGCGGCGAATGCCGAGGCCGGCGATGTCGGGCCGGAAGTGGCCCGGATCAAGGCGCGGACCGACCTGCCGGTGATCGTGGGCTTCGGGATCAAGACGCCGGAGGCGGCGCAGGCGATCGCCTCGGTCGCCGATGGCGCGGTCGTCGGCTCCGCCATCGTCAAGCTGGTGGAAGAGGGCCGGCCGGTGCCGGAAATCCTCGATTTCGTCGCCGGGCTCGCGGCGGGCGCGCACCGGGCCTGAACACCGGGGCCGGAAGGGGGGGCCTGAACCGCTTTAGCCCAGCGCCACGTCGAGAATCAGCATCACGATCAGCCCGATGGTCAACCCGGTCGTCGCCGCGTTCTGGTGGCCGTGGCGATGGGTTTCGGGGATGATCTCGTGGCTGATGACGTAAAGCATCGCGCCGGCGGCGAAGGCCAGCCCCCAGGGCAGAAGCGGCTGGACAAGATGCACCGCCGCCGCCCCGGCCAGCCCGCCCAGCGGTTCCACCAGACCGGTCAGCAGCGCCACGAGGAAGGCCCGCAGCGGCGCGTAGCCGATCCCGACCAGCGCGACCGCCACCGCCAGCCCCTCCGGCGCGTTCTGCAGCCCGATGCCGATCGCCAGCGTCAACCCGTTGCCGAAATCGCCGCTGCCGAAGCCGACGCCGACCGCCATGCCCTCGGGCAGGTTGTGGATCGTGATCGCCAGAACGAACAGCCAGATCCGCGCCAGCGCGCCGGGATCGGCGCCCTCGCGGCCGGCCTCGAAATGCTCGTGCGGCAGCACCCGGTTCAGCCAGGCCACGAACACCGTGCCCAGCGCGATCCCCGCCGAGGCCACCAGCGCGGCCCGAAGCACGGTGCCGCCGCGCGCCTCCACCGTCTCGATCGCGGGCAGGATCAGCGAGAAGAACGATGCGGTCAGCATCACGCCGGCGGCGAAGCCCAGCATCAGGTCGGCCCGGCGCACCGATACCTCGCGCCCGAACAGCACCGGCAAGGCGCCCACGCCGGTCATCAGCCCGGCCGCGAGACTGCCCAAACCGCCCCAAAGGATCGCCTGCATGCCCTCACCGTCATTGCCAAGCGCCGGGTCAACCGGTAATCCCGGTTTACCAATCCCGAGGATCAGCGCCATGCCCGTGATCACCTGCATCGACGATCTCAAGCGCCTCTACAAGCGCCGCGTGCCGAAGATGTTCTACGATTACGCGGAAACCGGCAGCTGGACGGAACAGACGTTCCGCGACAATACCGGCGATTTCGCCGACATCCGGCTGCGCCAGCGCGTCGCTGTCGACATGTCGGGGCGCAGCACCGTGGGCCGGATGGCGGGCGAGGAGGTGGCGATGCCCGTCGCCCTCGCCCCCGTCGGCATGACCGGCATGCAATCGGCCGATGGCGAGATCAAGGCCGCCCGCGCGGCCGAGAGATTCGGCGTGCCGTTCACGCTGTCGACGATGTCGATCTGCTCGATCGAGGACGTGGCCGCGCATGTGACCAAGCCGTTCTGGTTCCAGCTTTACGTGATGCGCGACGAGGAATTCGTCGACGGGATCATCGACCGCGCGAAGGCGGTGGGCTGCTCGGCGCTGGTGCTCACGCTCGACCTGCAGATCCTCGGCCAGCGCCACAAGGATCTCAAGAACGGCCTTTCGGCCCCGCCGAAACTGACCCTTCCGGTGATGGCCGACCTCGCCACCAAGTGGCGCTGGGGGATGCAGATGCTGGGCACCCGGCGACGCGACTTCGGCAACATCGTCGGCCATGCCAAGGGCGTGGGCGACATGAGTTCGCTCGCCTCGTGGACGAACGAGCAGTTCGATCCGCAGCTCGACTGGTCCAAGGTGGCGCGGCTGCGCGACAAGTGGGGCGGCAAGTTCATCCTCAAGGGCATCCTCGATGTCGAGGATGCGAAGATGGCGGCCGATTTCGGCGCCGACGCGATCATCGTGTCGAACCACGGCGGCCGACAACTCGATGGCGCCCTCTCGGCGATCCGGATGCTGGGGCCGATCGTCGAGGCGGTGGGCGACAGGATCGAGGTGCAGTTCGACGGCGGCATCCGCTCGGGACAGGACGTGCTCAAGGCGCTCGCGCTGGGGGCCAGGGGCACCTATATCGGCCGCGCCTTCGTCTACGGGCTGGGCGCGATGGGCGAGGCCGGGGTGACCAAGGCGCTGGAGGTGATCCACCGCGAACTGGACATCACGATGGCGCTTTGCGGCGAGCGCAACGTCGCCGATCTCGGCCGCCACAACCTGCTTCTGCCCGAGGATTTCACCACCCGCTGGCAATAGCCGCGATCGGTCGCCGAACGATCGCCCGTCAGCGGCGGCGCAGCAACGGCGCGACCAGCGGCAGGCTGACCACCAGCAGCGCCGCGATGGCGAGGAACGAGGCGCGCAGCCCGAACAGGTCGGCCAGCGCGCCCAGCGCCGGCGGGCCGATGAAGAAGCCCATGTAGCCCAGCACCGAGGCGCGCGCGATGGCCCGCGCCCGCGTCTCTTCCGTCGCCAGCCGTCCGACCAGCGCGAAGGCCACCGGCGCCACCACCGACACGCCGAGGCCCAGCACCACGAAGCCGGCCTGCGCGGCCAGCGGCACGGTCGCCAGCGCCGCCAGCGCCGCGCCCGCCGCCGCCAGAAGCAGGCCGCCGGTCAGCAACCGCGCCTCCGGCAGCCGCTGCACCACCGCCTGCCCGGCCAGCCGCCCCGCCGCCATCGTCAGGCCCAGCAGCGCCGGGCCGGAACTGCCCTGCCCCGGGCTGCCGCCGAGGCTGCGCTCGATATGCAGGGCCGACCAGACCTCGGCCGCGTTCTCGGCGAGGAAGGCCACGAAGATCACCAGCCCGCCCAGCACCGGCACCAGGCCCAGCGCCGCCGCCCTGTCGCCGGCGCGGGGCCGCAGCCGGCCCAGCCGCCCGCCCGGCTCGATCGTGGCCAGCGCCATCAGGCCGATCAGCGCCGCGGCGACGGTGAACACCTCCGCCGGCCCGGCCCCGGCGCCGCGCGCCAGCCCCGTCGCCCCCGCCCCCGCGGCATAGGCGAGCGAGTAGAAGCCGTGGTTGAGGTTCATCAGGTGCAGGCCCCGTTCGCTTTCGATCGCGCTGACCCGCGCGTTCATCAGCACGTCGAGCAGGCCCGAGCCGAGGCCGACGAACACCATCGCCAGGCCGAAGGCCCAGACCGCCCCCATGTGCCCCGGCAGCGCAAAGGCCAGCGCCAGACAGCCGGTCGCCACCGGCACGCCCCAGCCGCCCAGCCGCGCGCCGATCCGCGGCGCGGCCAGCATCGCCACGATCCCGCCGCTGGCCGAACACAGCAGCAAGAGCCCCCAGGCGGCATCGTCGACGCCCAGCATCGCCTTGGTGTCCGGCACGAGCGCGGCGAAACTGCCCCACAGCACCCCCATCGCCATGAAGGCGAACAACGGCCCGCGCGAGGCCACGAAAAGCCCCGCCGCCTGCCTCGAAGAACCGCCCGCCGCCATGCCCTGGCCCCGTCCCGTGCCCGGGCTAGCTACGCCCGCGCGGCGCGTCCCGGCAAGGCCGATCTTTGGGCTTCCCTTGCCCGGCGAACCGCGCTAAAGGAGCGCTTCGCGCGGGCATGCACCCTTGGAGGATGCCCGGCTTCATCAATGGAGAGACCTATGGCTGGTGAGATCCCCGATCTTGTCGCCGAGGTGCGGACGGGGACAGGCAAGGGGGCCGCCCGTCAAGCCCGCAGAAAGGGCTACGTACCCGGCATCGTCTACGGCGGCGGCAAGGATCCGCTTCCGATCAACGTCAATTTCAACATGCTGCTGAAGCGGCTCAAGCAGGGCCGGTTCCTGTCCACGCTCTACAACCTCAAGGTCGAGGGCGAGGAGGACGTGCGGGTGATCTGCCGCAACGTTCAGCGCGACATCGTCAAGGATCTGCCGACGCATCTGGACCTGATGCGCCTGCGCCGCACCAGCCGGATCAACCTTTACATCCATGTCGACTTCATCAACCACGACAAGGCCCCCGGCCTGAAGCGCGGCGGCGTGATGACGATCGTGCGCCCGGAGGTGGAGCTTGAGGTCACCGCCGGCGACATCCCGGAATCGATCACCGTGGACCTCGCCGGCAAGCAGATCGGCGACGTGATCCATATCGGCGACGTCGATCTGCCGCAGGGCGCAAAGCCCACGATCGACCGGAACTTCGTGATCGCCAACATCTCGGCGCCGGCCGGCTTCATCGGCGGCGACGAACCGGCCGAGGACGAGGCCGAGGGCGAGGCCCAGGCCTGAGCCCGCGACACGGCGAGGAACGGAACGGCGCGCGGGGCCCCGCGCGCCGTTTTTCGTTTCAGCCCTCCGGCATGATCACCTGAACCGCCCCGAACACCTCCAGGTCCGGCGGGCCGAGGTAGATATCGGCATGCGCCCCGGCGCCGCGATGGGCGGCGCGGAACGCCTCCGACCGGGTCCAGTCGGTGAACGCCGCCTCGCTCTGCCAAAGGGTATGCGAGGCATAAAGCCGGTGATCGTCCCGCTCCGGCCCCTTCATCAGGTGAAAGGCCACGAAGCCCGGCACCGCCTTCAACTGGCTGTCGCGGCCGGTCCACACCGCCTCGAACGCCTCCTCCTGCCCCAGCTTGACCTTGAAGCGGTTCATCGTCAGATACATCGCATGCCCTCCGGTCGCTCGGTTCGCCCCAAGGGTGCGGCGCGGCGCGGCGGGGTCAAGCGCAAACGAACCGGAAAGGGGGAACGCCCATGCGGCTTTTCGTGGGCCTTGGCAACCCGGGCGCGAAATACGCGCAGAACCGGCACAACATCGGCTTCATGGCGCTCGACCGGATCGCGGCGGATCACGGCTTTTCGCCCTGGCGGTCGAAATTCCAGGCCGCGGTGAGCGAGGGCAACCTCGGCGGCGAGAAGGTGATCCTGCTCAAGCCGCAGACCTTCATGAACCTCTCGGGCCAGTCGGTCGGCGAGGCGCTGCGCTTCTTCAAGCTGACGCCCGCCGACGTCACGGTGTTCCATGACGAGCTGGACCTCGCGCCGGGCAAGCTGCGCCACAAGCAGGGCGGCGGCCATGCCGGGCACAACGGGCTGCGCTCGATCCACCAGCACCTTGGCACCGATGCCTATGCGCGGGTCCGGCTGGGGATCGGCCATCCGGGCCACAAGGACCGGGTATCGGGCTACGTGCTGTCGGATTTCGCGAAGGCCGATGCCGACTGGCTCGACGACCTGCTGCGCGGGATTTCCGATGGCGCCCCGGCACTGGCCGCGGGCGATCCGGCGAAGTTTCTCAATGCCGTGGCGCTGAGGACGGCGCCGCCACGGTCCTCGACCGGAACGGGCAAGACGGGCACGCGCAAGACGGGCACGGGCAAGACGGGCGCGGGCAAGACGGGCGCGGAACAGGGCGGCGCGACGTCGGCCGACGCGGACAGGGATGGCGCGGGCAAGGCCGATCCGGCGCCCGCCACGAAGCCGGACCCGGCGGCCGAACCGCGCAGCCCGTTGCAACGGCTGGTGGACCGGTTCCGGTGACCGGCGCGGGCCGCTTCGCCGCGGCCTGCGCGGCGCAGGCCCGGGCCTGCGGGCGGCTGGGCTCGCCCTTCATGGAAAGGCTGCTGCGCCTGATCGGGGATCGGCTGACCGCCGACCTGCCGCTGGCCGACCGCCTGCTGGCCTGGCCCGGCGACATCACCGCCACCGGCGACGCAGTGCCGCTGCGGCTGGCCGGGGCGCTGCATGCGCTGGCGCTGGACGGCGCGGACCCGGCGCTCGCCCGCGCCTATGCCGATCGCGACGCGATCGACGACGCGGCGCTCTGGCAGGCGCTGGCCGGCGCGATGCGGCGCCACGCCACCCGGATCGACCGCTGGCTCGACCACGCGCCGCAAACCAACGAAACCGGGCGCTCCGCCGTCCTGATCGCCGCGGGGCACTGGCTGACGGCGCGGTTCGGCCTGCCGCTGGTGTTGTCGGAGCTTGGCGCCAGCGCCGGGCTCAACCTGATCTGGGATCGCTACGCGCTGGACCTGCCCGGTCGCCGCCTTGGCCCGGCCGATGCCGTCCTAAGCCTCGCGCCGGGCTGGGAAGGACCACTGCCGCCCGTCGCCACCCCCCGGATCGCCGGCCGCGCCGGGGTGGACCTGAACCCGCTCGATCCGGCCGTCGACCTGCCGCGGCTGCTGGCCTTTCTCTGGCCCGACCAGCCCGCGCGGCTCGACCGGACGCGGCGCGCGGCGGCCGAGGCCGCGCGGCTTGGCCTCCGGCCCGACCGCGGCGATGCCGCCGACTGGCTGGAGGCGCGGCTGGCCGAGCCGATGCCGGGGCGCCTGCACCTGGTCTGTCACACCGTGGCCTGGCAGTATTTCCCAAGGGCGACCCGGACGCACTGCGCCGCCGCGCTGAACGCCGCCGGCGCGCGGGCGACACGGGCCGCGCCGCTCGCCCGTCTGGCGATGGAAGCCGATTCAACCCCCGGCAGCGCGGCCCTGACCCTCACGACCTGGCCCGGCGGGACTGTCACGTCGCTGGGACGCGCGGACTTTCACGGCCGTCACGTGAAATGGACAGTCCCGCCCTTGCCCGCGGCCGATCTCACCCTACCCTGAGACGCAGGGAGGACGGCATGACAGACAAACCGACAATCGCGCAAGACGCGCCCTTCCCGGTCGAGGTGACGGAGGGCAAGACCTATTTCTGGTGCGCCTGCGGGCGCTCCGGCAACCAGCCGTTCTGCGACGGATCGCACAAGGGCACATCGTTCAACCCCGTGAAATACCAGGCGGAGAAGACCGGCAAGCTGTTCTTCTGCGGCTGCAAGCATTCCGCCCGCGCGCCGCTGTGCGACGGCACGCACGGAAGGCTGTGATGCAGATGGACCCGGCGGTCAACGTTCTCGGCACCCCGCTGGAACCCTGTTCGGCGGAACCGAGGACCGGTTTCTTCCGGGACGGGCATTGCAACACCTGCGCGGAGGATCACGGCAGCCACACCGTCTGCGCGATCATGACGGCGGAGTTCCTCGCGTTCTCGAAATACGTCGGCAACGACCTGTCGACACCGCGGCCGGAGTTCCAGTTCCCCGGCCTGCGGCCCGGCGACCGCTGGTGCCTGTGCGCGGCGCGGTTCCTGCAGGCGCACGAGGAAGGCTGCGCGCCGCGCGTGGTGCTGGAGGCCACGCATCGCGGCGCGCTGGACATCGTGCCCTTCGAGGTGCTGCACGCCCAGGCGGTGTCGAGCTGAGGTCAGGCCCGGCGGCCCGTCGCCGGCGCTTCACCCGGCGTCGCGGCCGTGTCGGCGGCGTC
>Ga0180435_10005467_pt1 | contig 12344 bp, 6 predicted proteins | sample SS_ome_3_FD_132467 | JGI IMG/M metagenome (GOLD analysis project Ga0180435, IMG submission 132467) | Hypersaline lake sediment archaeal communities from the Salton Sea, California, USA - SS_3_S_1 metaG | ecosystem: Environmental > Aquatic > Non-marine Saline and Alkaline > Hypersaline > Sediment... | reverse complement strand
CACCGATTACGGTTATTTTTTTCATAATAAAACCCTTTAGTTTTTTCTTCTTCGCCATCCCGAAGATATCTATTATTCGTATTTTTTACATATATAGTTACAAATATAGGTAAAATAAGGTAGAGGGACTTCTGAAGATTCGGGGTCGAAATGACAGTTGTTCTGATTGTTCCTATTTAAAATGCGCTTACTCCACGCAGTCTTCGCCATTGTTGCGGCGATGCACACACTGGGCATCCAGGGCAGAGATCATGACCATGTTTACGATCTCTTTCACCGTGGCTCCGATCGGTAGAATATGCACCGACTTGTTCAATCCATTGAGAATGGGGCCAATTACCTCAACATCTGCCATTTCCTGCAAGAGCTTATATGCAATGTTGGCTGCGGTCAGGTAGGGGAAGATCAGGGTATTCGCGGGGCCACCGATCAACTTGGAAAATGGAAAGTTGTTTTCCAATATCTCCGGGTTCAGGGCTACATTTGCCTGCATCTCTCCATCTACGATCATTTCGGGATAATGATCATGCAGGTGGGCAATGGCATCACGCTGCTTATTCGGTATGTTTCCGGGATTGGATCCGAAATTTGAATATGAAACAAAGGCTATCCGTGGTTTAACCCGGAATTGTTCCACGGCATACTTGGTCTGAAGCGTGATCTCGACCAGGTCCTCCATGGTGGGATTCTTGTTTACAGTACAATCGGCGAAGAAATAGGGTCCTTTTTTGGTATTGATGATATACATACCTGAAACAAGTGAGCTTCCTTCTTTAATTCCGATAACATCGAGTGACGGTTTAATGCTTGAGGGATAATTTCTTGCCAGGCCAGAGACCATGGCATCGGCATACCCCGTTTCTACAAGCATTGGTGCAAAATAATTCCTGTGGATCAAAAGGTCGTGAGCGGCCTTGATCGTTACCCCTTCACGTTGCCTTTTCTTGAACAGCAGTTTGGCAAACTCTTTGCGCTTGCTCTCGAGCGCATCTGACCTTGGGTCGATGATTTCCACACCCTCAAGTTCGAGGCTGTGATCGTCGATGATCTTTTTGATATTTTCTACATTACCCAGCAGGATAGGTATCGCCGTTTTTTCATTCAGGACGATTTCAGCAGCCTTTAGCATATTATAATCTTCTGCCTCGCCGAAAACAACGCGCTGAATATCGCGTTTGGCCCTGCCTTTGATCTGTCGCATCAGCGGATTGCTGATTCCAAGACGTTTACTCAGTTCCTCGCGGTATGCATCCCAATCCGTAATGGGCTTGCGCGCCACTCCGGTATCCATAGCTGCTTTGGCAACAGCAGGAGCCAGGTGTATAATCAGGCGCGGATCGGTGGGTTTGGGAATGATATAGTCCCGGCCGAACTTGAGGTTCTTTTCATGATAGGCGATATTTACCTCCTCCGGAACAGGTTCTTTAGCCAGCTCTGCCAGTGCCTTGGAGGCAGCCAGCTTCATTTCTTCATTGATGGTAGTGGCATTCACATCCAGGGCACCCCTGAAAATGAACGGAAAGCCGAGAACGTTGTTGATCTGGTTCGGGAAATCTGAACGCCCGGTTGCCATAATGAGATCTTTTCTGGTTTCCATGGCCTCCTCGTATCCAATTTCAGGAACCGGATTTGCCAGTGCGAACACGACAGGGTTTTCAGCCATGCTGAGCAAGTATTCCTTTTTCAATACGCCGGCAACCGATAATCCAAGGAACATATCCGCGCCCTTGATTGCTTCATCGAGTGTATTTGCTTTGGTATCAGTAACAAATTCTTCTTTTACCTTATTCAGGTCTGTCCGATCCCTGTTAAGTACACCCCTGCTGTCGAGCATGATGATATTCTCTTTTCTCACTCCCAGGGCGATATACAGACGTATGCAGGATATGGCCGATGCTCCTGCTCCATTTACTACGATTTTCAGCTCTTCGATCTTTTTACCTGTCAACTCCAGGGTGTTGAGCAATCCCGCAGCAGTAATAATAGCTGTACCATGCTGATCATCATGCATTACGGGTATATCGAGGGCCGCTTTTATGCGGTCTTCAATTTCGAAGCATTCCGGGGCTTTGATATCTTCCAGGTTGATGCCACCGAATGTGGGAGCGATCGCTATAACGGTCTCAACAAACTTGTCCACATCCTTCTCGTCGATCTCGATATCAAACACATCGATATCAGCAAAGATCTTGAAAAGCAATCCCTTTCCTTCCATAACCGGTTTACTGGCATCAGCCCCGATATCTCCGAGACCAAGTACAGCCGTACCATTCGAGATTACAGCCACAAGATTACCCTTTGCTGTGTACTTATACACGTCTTCAGGATTTTTGTTGATCTCGAGGCAGGGATCTGCCACTCCGGGTGAATAGGCCAGCGACAGATCGCGCTGGGTGGAGTAAGGTTTTGTGGGAATTACTTCGATTTTTCCGGGGCGCCCTTCTGAATGATAAATCAGGGCATCTTTGCGAAACAGATTGTCCATGTGTAAAGAATTGTTAATTAAATAACAGCGAACCGCAAAGCTAAGAATATTTACCCATCAAGAACAGGCTTGAAATAATTTTTATCCCTTCTAAATTTTCATCCTCCCAAACTGGCTCTTTTGGGAGTGGTTTATTTATTAGATTTGTAGCCGTATTATCACCAATAATACATTGTAAATATGTTTGCATATATTGAAGGAAAGATTTCGGAGGCTAACCCGGCCTATGCTGTACTGGATGTAAATGGGGTTGGATATTTCGTAAATATATCTGTCTTTACCTATTCCCACATCCAGGATCTCGAACAATGTAAGCTTCATACACATTTGATTGTCAGGGAAGACGCTCAAATGCTGTTTGGCTTTTCCACTGATCAGGAAAGGCAATTGTTCAGGCATCTCATCTCCGTATCCGGTGTAGGTGCCAACACGGCCAGGCTCATACTGTCATCCTATTCTCCTGATGAGATCAGCACTGCCATCACCAATGATAATGTAAAGGTGCTTGAGTCGATAAAAGGGATCGGGGCAAAGTCGGCACAGCGAATCGTAATCGACCTGAAAGACAAACTTGCAAAAGAAGGCTATATATTAGAAGAAAAATATACTATATCACACAATACGCTCTTTAATGACGCGTTAACAGCATTGACCTCGTTAGGGTTTAACAGGAAGCAGGCAGAGAAGGCGCTTGATAAAGCATTTACCGGTATTAAAGAAAATACACCTGAATCTACGCCAACTGTGGAGGGACTCATCAGGGAAGCCCTCAAACTCCTCTGATATGCTCGTATTGGACCCCGGGGCATTTAAAATTGCACAATACCGTCGGTTGGGCGGCAAAAACTAACTTGGATACTTGATACGGATACTTAAATATCTGTTTGCTTTTATTGTATTTGTTTCCATTTTCACCATAGTGTGGGAAACATCCGCTGTAGGGTTCAAGCATGAGCCTGCTCCCTTACCCTGGTTGCCTCCCGATACCATAGAGCCCGACACAACACCCCCGGTTCAGCTGATCTATCCTTTTCACGATAACGAAGAGCTCCTGTACACACCTGACGTACAGAATGGCCTATACCTGGGCAACCCCTCCAACCTGAGTACGGAAATCGAATATGATCCTGAGACAAACCAGTATAAGTTCCAGAATAAAATAGGTGACCTGAACTATAGGAACCCAAGCTATATGAGCTTCGATGAATACCAGGATTTCGAGCTAAAGAACTCCGTACAGTCTTACTGGAGGGAACGTTCGCAATCGTCCAGTGGCATAGCAGGCTCAGACGGGATCATTCCCGAGATCTACATCGGGGGTAAATTCTTTGAAACCATTTTTGGAAGCAATACCATCGACATCCGCCCACAGGGATCGGCAGAGCTGATCTTTGGTATCATGAACAACAAAACCGATAATCCTACACTGAATGTGCGGCAGCGAAGGACCACCAACTTCGACTTCGACATGAAGATACAGATGAACGTGGTGGCCAAGATCGGTGATAAGATTGAATTCAGGACAAATTACAACACTGAAGCCACATTCGACTTTGAGAATAAACTTCAGCTTAAATACGAGGGTAAGGAAGATGAGATCATCAAACTCATAGAGGCAGGAAATGTATCCCTTCCGCTTAACACCTCCCTGATCACAGGAAACCAGAGCCTGTTCGGGATAAAGACCAAGCTGCAGTTCGGAAGGACAATGGTAACGGCCGTATATTCGGAACAACAGAGTGAAACATCGAGTGTTACCGTACAGGGCGGTGCCCAGTCGAACGATTTCTATCTTACTGCGGTTGATTATGATGAGAACAAGCACTTCTTCCTGGCCCAGTATTTCAGGGATAATTATGAACGGTCTTTATCGGATCTGCCCCTCGTGCTGTCCGATATAAATATTACCAGGATTGAAGTCTGGGTCACGAACATAGGTGCGGCTGTCACCCAGAACAGGAACATAGTGGCTTTCCAGGACCTTGGTGAAAATCAGCGCATCTATAATGACAACATCGATCCTATCCCGGGCCGGACCTTACCTGACAATAACTCCAATACTTTGCTTCAGGAACTTGACACTGCCCAGATCCGTGATATCAACACCGTGTCAAATTATTTGAAAAGCCTGGGTTTCGACCCTGGGGTTGACTTTGAAAAAGTAGAAGTTGCCCGTTTGCTTGATCCCTCAGAATATACAGTGAACTCACGCTTGGGTTTCATCTCCCTGAACACAACATTGAATTCTGACCAGACCCTTGCGGTTGCATTTCAATACACCGTGATCGGCCAGGACAGCACCATCTTCCAGGTAGGGGAATTCTCCGACCAGGGAATCGTTGCACCATCATGCCTGAGTGTTAAACTGCTGAAAAGCACATCCCTGAACACAAGGGTGCCCATGTGGGACCTGATGATGAAAAATGTTTACTCGATAGGTGCATACCAGGTAAACCGCGAAAAATTCATCATGAACATTCTTTTCTCGGGCAACGACAATGGAGTACCCACGGGTTACTTTGTTGACGGTCCCGAGAACATCAAAGGTGTGCCGCTGTTGAAAGTGTTTAACCTCGATAACCTCAACCAGCAGATGAATCCTCCCGACGACGGACTCTTTGACTTCATCGACGGAGCAGCAACTCAGGGTGGTACCATGCAATCATCCAACGGTAAGATCTTTTTTACGGTGCTGGAACCTTTCGGAAGTTACCTGAGGAACCAGATCATGACCAATGGAGGTGATTCATCACTGGCCAACCGTTATTGTTACGACTCGCTTTATACTCTGACCAAAACGGGGGCGGAACAGTATCCCGACAAGAACAAGTATATCATGGAAGGATATTACACCTCCTCCTCAGGATCGGAGATCTCACTGAATGCATTCAACGTGCCGCGAGGATCGGTTAAGGTAACGGCCGGAGGAAGAACCCTTGTTGAGAATGTTGATTATACCGTTGACTATACGCTTGGCCGTGTGCGCATCATCAACGAGGGGATACTGAACTCAGGGACACCCATCAATGTTAGCATGGAAAACAATACCCTGTTTAACATTCAGACGAAACGGCTGATGGGGGCACGGGTTGAACATACCCTTAATCCCAACTTCCTGATCGGTGGAACGGTACTGAACCTCCGCGAGAGGCCACTTACACAAAAAGTAAGTTATGGGAATGACCCGATCAACAATACCATCTGGGGACTTGACCTCAACTACCAGACTGAATCCAGGTTCCTGACCAAGATGGTTGATGCCATCCCACTCATTGATACCAAAGAAACCTCTGTTGTAAGTGTGAATGCAGAGTTTGCGCATTTCATACCGGGGCACTCCAAGGCAATTGGGAAAACCGGAACCTCTTATATTGATGATTTTGAGGGGGCAAAATCCACGATCGACCTGAAAAACTACGGGACCTGGTTTCTCGCCAGTACGCCTCAGGGGCAGGAAGACCTTTTCCCGGAAACGAATATTTCCGGTGCGATCAGTTTCAAAACTCAGATTGACTATGGAAAGAACAGGGCTAAACTGGCCTGGTACATCATAGATCCGCTGTTTTATGACAGGAACAGTTCCCTTGTTCCACCAAATGTTAGTAAAGATGAGTTGTCGAAGGATCAGGTCAGGCAGGTTCTTGAAACGGAAGTATTCCCAAATAAAGACATCCCCAGCGGAACCCCGACCAATATTGCGGTATTCAACCTCGCCTATTACCCAACAGAACGCGGGCCTTATAACTATGATGCTGCCCCCAGCCCTTACAGCAGTGGTATAGATGAACAGGGTAACCTGATCGATCCCGATACAAGATGGGGCGGAATCATGCGTAAGATAGAGTCAACCGACTTTGAAGCCACAAATGTTGAGTATATCGAATTCTGGCTGATGGACCCGTTTTCTGATGACTCAACCAACAAAGGAACCCTGTATTTTAACCTGGGGGATATTTCTGAGGACGTGCTCCGCGACTCCAGGAAATCCTATGAGAACGGGATGCCCACAACATCAGAAGTTGTAAATGTGGATACCACCGGTTGGGGACGCGTACCCAACGTACAGTCACTGGTAGAATCCTTCGATACCGAGGAAGCATCACGTGAATTTCAGGATATCGGATACGATGGCTTGAGGGATGAAGATGAACGCTTGTTTTACAGTGAATCAGGATTCCATCCATATCTTGATACAATTGCCAGCAGGTGGGGACCCAACTCCCAGGCATACCAGGAAGCATTCCAGGATCCCTCATCAGATAACTATCATTATTTCAGGGGTACCGATTATGATGAAGACCCCAAATACAGCAGTGTGCTCGAAAGATATAAGCAGTTCAACGGCCCTGACGGAAACTCACCGACTGATGCACAGAATCCGGAAGATTATCCCACTGCAGCCACCACACTCCCTGATGTGGAGGACCTGAACCGCGACAACACCCTGAGTGAATCGGAACGCTACTTTCAATATAAGATAGAACTGGACCCCATGAAAATGGAAGTTGGCAGCCAGTATATTACGGATGTGTATCTTGCACAGGGCATCCAGCTGCCAAACAACAAGGTCACCAGCACCAAATGGTACCAGTTCAAGATCCCGATTAGCCAACCCGACCGTGCTGTAGGAGGGATCAAGGACTTTAAGTCGATCCGCTTTATGCGTATGTTCGTGAAAGATTTTGAACGGGAGGTTGTACTCAGGTTTGCCACCTTTGAACTGGTACGTGGTGAGTGGAGAAAATACACGAACTCCCTTGTAGCCCCGGGAGAGTATATCCCTGATGATATACAGGCGCTGACCACTTTCGACATCTCCACCCTCAACATTGAGGAAAACGGATTTCGCCAGCCAATCCCTTATGTCATCCCTCCAGGTATTGAAAGGGAGATCAACCTGGGTACTACGAACCTGATCCGGCTAAATGAGCAGTCGATGGTGCTGAATGTATGCGACCTGGTTGATGGAGATGCACGGGCTGCTTATAAAACCACTGATTTTGATTTCCGTCAGTACAAGAAACTGCAAATGTTTGTCCATGCTGAGAAATCGATCGAGTCGCAGGAACTGGAATACGGCGACCTGACCTGCTTCATCAGGGTGGGGTCAGATTTTACTGAAAACTACTACGAATACGAAGTTCCGCTGACCTTCACCCCCTGGGGTACGCCTGCAACAGATCCTGATGCCATCTGGCCCTCAGCCAACAACTTTGAAATAGACCTGGAACAACTCGTTGACGTAAAACACCGCAGGAACATCGCCATGCGTGACGGAGGCAGCAATATCAGCCTGACCTTCCCGTACACTGAGTTTTCGGGCGACAGGAAGATCACTGTGCTGGGATCCCCGACAATAAGTGATGTTAAAACGATCATGATCGGTGTACGAAATCCGAAACAACCTGGTGTTGTAGAGATGGAACCGATTTGTGCCGAGGTATGGGTAAACGAACTAAGGCTTACCGACTTCAACAAACAGGGAGGTTGGGCTGCTACAGCTACCCTTCAGGCACAGCTTGCTGACTTCGGACAGGTCACTGTGGCCGGTATGCACAGCTCGGCAGGCTTTGCATCCCTCGACAGTAAGATAAGTGATGTAAACCTGGAATCGATAACCCAGTTCGATGTATCCACTGACCTTCAGCTGGGTAAATTCTTCCCGGAAAAAGCGGGGGTAAGGATCCCTATGCACTTCGACTATTCTGAAACACATATCACACCCGAATACAATCCGCTCGATCCGGATATTGAACTGCAGCAGGATCTTGACTCATACGTTGCCAAAGACAAGCAGGACTCGGTGAAGCGGCTTGTGGTAGATTACACCCAGCGCAAGAATATCAACTTCATGAACGTACGAAAAGACAGGATTGGAGCCAAGAAACCACGTATCTGGGATATTGAGAACTTCAATGTTACCTATGCATATTCTGAGATCTACAACCGTAATGTAGATATAGAATATGACCTGCAGCAGGAAAACCGGGGAGGCTTCGGGTACAACTTCGCCCTTGCCCCAAAAAATGTGAGGCCTTTCGAGAAGATCGGCTTTATTTCCAAGTCGAATGCCCTGACCATTATCAAGGACTTTAACTTTTACTTCCTGCCAAAATCCTTCAGTTTCAATACCGAGATGATCAGGAACTACGGTGAAATGAAACTAAGGGATAAAAGTCTCGGTGTGATAAAGATCAGGCCGACATTTAATAAGTCCTGGACCTGGGACCGCTCCTACGATCTAAAATTTGACCTGGCCAAGTCGCTCAGCCTGCAATACAATGCCATGGCAAATACATACATCAATGAAGCCCCCGGCAGCAAAAACAAGAACAGCGAGTGGTACGACGAGGAGGCCCAGGACAGCGTAAATGTAAGGGATCAGATCTTCTCATTCGGAAATATGGATCGCTTCACCCAGAACTTCACCCTGAACTGGACCATCCCGATAGACAAATTTCCGCTTTTCGACTGGGTTACGGCTACATTTACATATCAGTCGGGGTATAGCTGGACTGCTTCTCCCCTTTCGATACAACAACGTCTGGGTAACCAGATTGAGAACTCAAGAACCATACAGCTCAACGGTAACCTTGCCTTTGACAAGCTATACAATAAATCACCTTATCTGAAGAAACTGCTTGCCCCGAAGAGGAACACAAGAGGTCAAAGGGGCGGGCCGCCACCCAGAGACCGTGGCAGGGGTCAGCAACAGGAAGACCAGGAGGCTGAATCAGACACCACCGAAAAAGTACGGCCCAATTATTTCAAGATCGTTGGCGAAGGGCTTTTAAAAGTCGTACTTGGCATCAAGAAAACGACTATTACCTATTCACAGAGCACCGGTACGGGATTGCCCGGCTTTATACCTGAACCGGATATCTTTGGGACCAACATGTCTCAGAAAGCACCCGGGATAGGGTTTACGTTTGGAAGTCAGAAAGATCTGCGACAGGAAGCTGCCCAAAACGGCTGGATCACACAGGATTCAACACTAAACCAACCTTATATTACGAAATTCCAGGACGCTTTCGTGTTTCGAACGTCCATTGAGCCATTCCCTGATTTCAGCATAGAGGTTACTGCCGACAGGAACTATACAGAGAACCACCAGGAGTACTACAGGTGGTCTGATTCATTACAGTCATTCAATTCGTTCAGTCCGACAGATGCAGGTAGCTTCAGCATATCTTATATTATGTGGGGAACCGCTTTTGAAAAAGAAACTGGTGATAATATCTCGCCCACCTTTGAAAAGATGAAAGAACTCAGACCGGAGATCGCTGAAGAACTTGCACGGAATAATCCCAACTGGAACGGTGAATATGTGTATGATTCCATCACCGGGGAATATTATCCCGAGGGATATGGCCCGACATCTCCCGAGGTTCTGCGGCCTGCATTCCTGCAAGCATATTCAGGCAGGGATAGCAAATCCAACAAAGACTATTTCCCGACTTTCCCCCTGCCCAACTGGAGAATTACATTTACCGGGCTCACGAACATAGAATTCCTGGCGAGATATATTCAAAAGATCACGCTATCGCATGGATATAATTCTACCTATACCATAGCCGGTTTCAGGAATAATCTTGGGTATGAAGAAAGCGGTGGCGCTGCTTCGGCGCGGCAGGCTTATTCCTCGGATTACATAGCGAAATATGATTTTGGAAATATTTCTATTGCCGAACAGTTCTCTCCGCTATTCGGTATCGACATGACCTGGCATAACAGCCTCTTTACCAAGTTTGAATACAAGAAATCGCGAAACCTTACACTCAGCTTTGCAAATAACCAGGTAACAGAGATCAAAAGCAACGAGATTATCGTTGGCCTTGGCTACCGTATAAAGAATCTTGGCTTCACGATCAAGGCCCTGGGTGGCGGAGGTCGAAAAACCAGGATGGAGAGTGACCTGGATATAAAAGTGGACTTCTCGATCCGGAGCAACAAGACCGTGCTCAGGAGGATTGATGAAGATATCAACCAGGTTTCGGCGGGCCAGAAAATCATTTCCATTAACACCTCCATTGATTACCAGTTGAACCAGAACCTGAGCATACGATTCTTTTTCGATAGGATCGTGAACGATCCTTTTGTTTCCAACCAGTACAAGAACTCAACCACGAACGGAGGCATAAGCTTGAGATTCTCACTTGCTCAATAAGATGGGTTTGAGGTCATCGAATGAATAATGAAAATTTAGGATCTCTTCATTAAAAAAAGTGTATTTTTGAGCCATCAAAATAAAACCGTAAAAAATGAATATTCCTGACAATTTAAAGTACACAAAAGATCATGAGTGGATCAAGGTGGATGGAGATGAAGCATTGATCGGCATCACAGAATTTGCGCAAAAAGAGCTTGGCGATATTGTTTTTATTGAAGTGGAAACAGAAGGGGAAACCCTTGATACCGGTGAGGCTTTCGGTACGATTGAAGCCGTTAAAACTGTTTCAGATATGTTCATGCCTGTTAGCGGCGAAGTACTTGAGTTCAATGCTGAGCTGGAATCCAACCCGGAAATTGTCAATAAAGATCCTTATGGTGAAGGATGGATCATCAAAGTAAAGATCAGTGATCCTGCTACCATCAATGATCTTCTCAGTGCAGATGAATACAAAGAACTGATCGAAGCTTAAACCCTTTCATGTTCAAACGACCCTTATTACCGGGGCTGATCTGGACACTGCTTATTGCCGTGCTGACCCTGGTACCCGGAAACTACATTCCACGGATTACTTCATTTCTTGACTGGCTCAGTCCAGATAAAATACTGCACCTGGTATTGTTCGGCACCTATTCCTATTTGCTGGCAAAAGGTTTTCAGAAGCAGGCACTGTCGCAGCTGTTAAGGCAAAATCCTGTGATTTTCAGCATTATAATTGGCATAGTTTTTGCAATTTTTATTGAGGTGATGCAAAAGTTCGTGATCCCCGGCCGAAATGGAAACGTTTACGATTTCCTGGCTGATGTGCTGGGAACCTTCGCAGGGGTTGCGGCCTGGTATATCACCGGAAGAAATGAAAAGAAAAACTTGCATTCTTCTAAAAATTATAACTAATTTAGCCATCCGGTATATATTACCGGATTAACGTGTAAAAGAACACACTATGGAAGCAAAAAAATCACCGAAAGCTGATCTTGAGGGCAAAAAGGTAATCTTTACCCAGATCGGCCTGATCATTGCACTCGCTGCTACGTTGCTTGCCTTTGAATGGAAATCATATGATAAATCCGTTGAAGGTTTTGGTGAACGGGTTGTGGAAGATATTCCCGAGGAGATCATCCCTATCACAGAACAGAAAGTTAAGCCTCCACCACCTCCTCCTCCGAAAAAAGTTGTCCAGATCAACATTGTTGAGGATGACGTTGAGGTAGAAGAGGAACTTACCATTGATGTTGAAGCAGATGAGACAACCGAAGTTGAAGAATATGTTCCGATTGAGATAGAAGAAGAGGTTGTTGAAGAAGCACCTATCTTCACGGTTGTGGAATCCATGCCTGAATTCAAAGGAGGCATGGCAGAACTATACAAATATCTGGGAAACAATATTAAATACCCTGTTATGGCCAAAGAGAGTGGCATCCAGGGAAAAGTGTATGTTACTTTTGTTGTTGAACGCGATGGCTCCATCACCGACGTACGCGTGCTCAGGGGCATCGGTGGCGGATGCGATGAAGAAGCCATCAGGGTTGTTTCAGGCATGCCGAACTGGACTCCAGGAAAACAAAGAGGTAAACCGGTGCGTGTACAGTATAATCTGCCGGTAAGGTTTACGCTTCAATAGAACATCATTACTACAAGATATTATGGCCCTGCTAGAAAAGTGGGGCTTTTTTTATTTACTTCTTCTAT
>Ga0180435_10005466_pt1 | contig 12346 bp, 10 predicted proteins | sample SS_ome_3_FD_132467 | JGI IMG/M metagenome (GOLD analysis project Ga0180435, IMG submission 132467) | Hypersaline lake sediment archaeal communities from the Salton Sea, California, USA - SS_3_S_1 metaG | ecosystem: Environmental > Aquatic > Non-marine Saline and Alkaline > Hypersaline >... | reverse complement strand
CTGGCCCTGGCGGCGGCAGTGATCTTTGCCGAAGACATGCCAACGCAAGCCAACTGGCACTTAACGCACTTTGGTGATCCGAAGCAGTTTGAGGTGCAACTTGGCGTGGCGGCGACGGAAGTTGAGACGGTCATCAACCATCGGGTGATCGATCGCGTGCATGTGGTGGCGGGCGTCAGCGGCGGCGTGACCGTGCGGACGCAGAAGTTTGTCAAGCCCGGCGCGATCAAGACGGTCGACCCCGGTCCGTTGCACGCCGCCCGCGACGACAGCCCCATCCCGCAGGACCTCGCCTGGGACGCCTGGTGGTGGGACTGAGGTGTGAGACTTGAGGGTGCGAGGGAGAGCCGCTTGCGGTTTGGCAGGCGTTGTGCGCGCTACATGCGTTCATGTGCGGCTACTCCTCACTCTTCGCCTCTGAGTCGTTGTCTTCCTTTTTGGCCTTTTCATCTGCGGCCGATGGGTCGGTCGCGGAGGCGGGGTTTTCCGTTTCATTGTCCGGAGTTTCGTCCTCCGCCGAAGGCTTTTCCTTTTTTTCTTCGCCCCTCGTCCCTCGTCCCTCGCCCCGTCCCTCTTCCTCCTCGTCCTTTGCCTCTTCGTCCTTAATGCCCAATACCTCGCGCAGCTTCGCTTCCAGTTGGGGGCCGCGGACGCCGACGGCGATGACGTTCCCGTCGCGACCAACGAGCACGGTAAAGGGGATCGCCCTTACGCCGTAGCGGACGGCGTTTGGATTGTTAGGGCCGAGTTCGTCGGGGTTTTCGCTCACGAGCGTGACCCAGGGCAGTTCGCCGTATTTCTCAAAGAACTCTTCGATGTCTTCGACCCCTTTGTCCATGCTGACACCGACCACCTCGAACCCCTGATCGTGGTACTTTTCGTAGCCGGCTTTGATGTTTTTCAGTTCTTTGACGCAAGGCCCACACCAAGTCGCCCAGAAGTCAACCAAAACGATCTTGCCCTTGAGTGACTCGAAGTCGAACGGCGTGCCGTCGATCTCCACGCCTTCGACACTGAACGGTTTGCCGACGAGCGACTCGGGCGTCACTTCCGGCTTCTTTAAGAGTCCCTTGCCGTAGCGGGCGAGGGTGGGGTCTTCGCTCTTGGCATAGAGTTCGCCGAATTTGGCGAAGTACTTCTCGCGCTCTTTGCCGTCTTCCAGTAGATTGATCGCGCCGACGATATCCGACGCCGCGGTCAAGTGCCGGTCCGTCAGTTCGACGCCAGTCAAGGCGGCATGCAACTCTTCGAGCAACTCGCGGATGCCGTCCGGCTCCAACGCTCCGACCTCCTTGAGTTTCTGCTCCACTTCGTGGAACCGAATTTGGGCAGCAACCTTTTCGCGCTCGTCAGCGGCAAGCTCGGCGATCAGCGCGATCAAATTGGCTTCGGCCGACTCGTCGCCACCGATCGCATCGCGGTGCAGGTATTCGAGTTTGATAAGTGTTGCAAGCTCCTTCTGGCTGTCGCTGGAGTCGCCCGCCAGAATCAAGTCGGCCGTGATCACGAACGCCTCGTTGAATCCCTTGCGTTTGCGCAGGCTGCGCGGTTTGTCCTTGAGATCGTAGATGTAATTGACCAGTTCGAACACGGACAAACCGGGCCTCGGCGCGTAGAGATTGAAATCGTCTTCCTCGGTCTCGTCCGTACCGTCGGTCGCGTCTTCCGATACGATATCGCTCGGCACAGCGTCCTCTGGCATCGGGGCATCGCCCGAGCCATCGCCGTCAGTTGTTGGTTCTTCGCGTTCGACCGGTTGAGGGTCTGTGGCGCCGTCGTCCTCGGTTGGCGGTTCTGTTTCAACTTCGGGCTTCTCCTCTTCCCCCTCGTCTCCTTCCTTCCCCAGCACCTCCCGGAGTTTCTCTTCCAATTTCGGACCGCGAACGTGCGTGGCAATCGCCGTTCCATCTCGATCGACAAGCACGGTAAACGGAATCGATTGCACCCCGCAGCGGACCGCGTTCGGATCCTTGAACCCGCGCGCGTCGGGGTCCGCGCTGGTCAACGTGACCCATGGCAGTTCCCCTTGCACTTCGAAGAAGCTGCGGACATTCTCGGTCTTGTCGTCGAGACTGACACCGACGACCTCGAATCCCTGGTCGTGGTATGTTTCGTATGCGGCTTTGATGAGCGGCATTTCTCGAACGCATGGCTGGCACCAGGTTGCCCAAAAATCGACTAGCACGACCTTGCCTTCGAGCGACTCGAAATCGAATGGCGACCCATCCAGCGTGACGCCCTCGACACTGAATGGTTGCCCGACAATGCCGGCCCGCTTACGGGCCAATTCGATTGTGCGCGATGCGGCCTTCTTCAGGTCCTCGTCTTCGACGTTTTTAAATGCCGTTTCCATCGCCGCCACGACCTCTGCGACCGCCTCGGGATCGCCATTGATCTCGATCAGGATCACCGCCTGCGATGCCAACTCGAGCATCATCGGGCTCGGGTCCATCGACTCGAAGACTCGCTTCATACCGGCGACAACGCCTGGAATGCCCGAGGGATCGCCGCCGCTCAGCTTCGCGAATTCAGGCTGCAACGCTGCGACTTCGATCTCCGAAAGAATGCGCTGGGCGTCGCCGGCGACCTTTTCGTCGTCACTCTCCGCGAAATGTGTGGCGACGAAACGCATCGTCTCAAACGCCTTGGGATCGCCCGTCGCCTCGACAAGGGCGCCGGCGCCACGGACGAACTCGGGAAAATAGATTGGTTGGTCGCCAAGTTCCTCGACAAGCTGCTTGAGTTCGGCGATCAGTTCGTCGAGATCTGCTTTTTTTCCGTGCATGATCGGGGCGAGGTGCGCCTGAAACAACGAAAGTTTCCCCAGTGCGGCGATATGCACATCTTCGTGATCGACGAGACTCTTGGCGTACTCGGCCAGTAGATCGAATTGGGCTTGGTCGCCCGTCAGCGTCAACTCGCGCAGCGACCGCAATTTGGCTTCCACTGCCTGCCGGCGTTGTACGTCGGTCAGTTCCATTTCGAGCAAACGGTCGGCCGCCACCTGCCGCAAGTCCGACCGCTTGATTAATTCTCGCATCATGTCTTGCTCGTTGCGGGCGGTCGGCGGCTTGTTGTCGATCGTCGCCATGAAACCGAGGATGTCGGCCGCGCTAGCCGATTCGAGGAACTTAAGGATCTGTTCCTGCTCGCTGCCCGCCGAGGCCGGATCGACAGGCGACTCGCCCTCGTCCTTCTTGGGAGTTTGTTCGCCGTCTTTCTCCCGCTTCTCTTTTTCGCCCTCGTCCGGCGCGGCAGAGAGACCTGAGGATTCGGCGGTCACCTTGTCCTCCTTAGGACCACAGCCGATGACCGCCAAAGAAACACAAAGAACGAGACTCGCCAAACGGGCGGAATACTGAGTAGTGCCGTCAGTCATCGAAATGCCTTTTTTGTATAGACGCAATTAACCATTGAAAACCCGCTTCTGCCCGCCTTCATTGTAGGGGAATGTCGTAGAGGCGAAAGCGCGGGATGCATTGTCGTTTGCTTGCCACGGACGCCTTACCCATGCTCTTGGACTACAAGAGAATCCAAAACCGGCGAGCAGGGGATGTTAGTCACCTGATTCCACCTGAAACCGGAAGCTTACACCTCCGGTTCGCCAGCAAACGTACCTGTTCTTGCCGTTATTGGGCGAGGGCTGCCGAATCCCACGCAGCGGCGTGCTGTTGCGAATTGGGTGCTTCCGCACTCAGAAAAGGTTCAACGGCTTTGCGGTGGGACAACCGTTGACGTCAGCTCGAACAACCGCGGGGGACCAACCAGCCGAAGCCGCCCGACCGTCGTCAATCGGATAAAAACGCCGTCGATCTGACAACGACAATTGGGTTGGGCTGGTGAACGAGCAACGCGTACCCTCCGCAGCGAGCTCGCCCTAAGTGGTGTCTCGCAAGTAAGTTGCGACGACGTAGTTGTGTTGGGTCGAGGTTTTCGACGATGGCGGAACAGCGATTGCACCGTTTCCGGCGGGATACTCCGCTGTCACTCACGGGCGGACACACGGGAGATAAAATGATGACCACTCGCCATGGATTGCTGCTCGTCGTCTCGATCGCGGGTTTCGTTTTCGCCGACCTGGTAGATGCCCGCCCACCCAGCGGATCGCGATCGAGGGGCCGGCCATCGGTTTCGCGCGGCCCGTCGAGACCAAGCAGCCCGCCGTCGCGCAGTTCGTCTTCCCGAGGGTCGTCGTCGAGGCCAACGCCTTCGTTCTCTCGCCCTTCGCCCCGACCTACACCGTCAACTACACGCAGCGCGCCGTCTCGACCGACGCCGTCGATTTCGCGTCCACCGTCTCGTTCGACTCCGACGATCACACGCGGCACATCGTCCCGGCCGACTCCGAGCTTTTCGCGACCCTCTGCGTCGAGTTCGTCTCGATCGTTGCCCCCGTTTTCTCGCCCATCCTCGCGGCCAACGGCATCGACCAGCCGACCGGCTCCGTCAATCACGCGCAGCACGCCATCACGCCCGAGCTCGTCGGCCCCACGTTCCACGACGCCTTCGAGAACGGAGAGACCGACCGCGCCTGTTACCCCTGCGACGCGACCGCCCGTGCCGGCTCGAGAGACGCCGCCGCCGCGAAGTGCTGCCGAGCGGTTTCGTGATCGGGTGCGTCCCGGCTCGTCGACAAGTCGGCCGCCAATTCGGACGACACCGCCGACAAGCACGCGCCCCACGCGACCGACAAGTCCACCGACAACTCGGCCAACGCCACCGGCGTCTTCTACAGTTCGCCCCGAACGGCCAACACCGCCAGCGGGCACACGCTCCGCGAGACCGGCCGAATCCCCACGTGGAATCGGCTCGAATCGCCCGGCTGGAAACGGTCCGCCGACCGGCGGTCGACCCCCGATTGCTTCGCGTGATGATTCCCCAAGTCGCTCTGCCGCGGCGCGATCAACGCCGCGTACGGGAGACGACTGGCGTCGGATCATCCAGGAGCGACTCCGTGCTGGCGGCGCAGATCGCGACAACCACATTCGCACGTTCCCGTCGAACGGTCGAAGCGGCCCCGGTTCGGCGGTAACGCGTTCGGCCAGCCCGCGCGGCGCGTCGCCTGGCAACCGGCCTGCGTCAACACACCGCGATGTCGCTTCGGGGTTGCCGAATAAGCGGCCGGCAGTCCACGCCAATCGATCGGCCCCCAACGGCCTTTCCCCCGACCGTGCAGCCGCCATCCGTTCAAGACTGGGAGCGGCCGACTCTGGTCACCGCCACGACTTGCGCCGTGGCCACATCAGTCCCGCGATGAAAGACATGGCGAAATCGGTGCGTACCGATCAGCTCGACCGCCTGCGGCGAGGGGTCGCCGGCGGGCACGGATCTGGTCACGCCGGCCACGGTCGTCCCGGTGGACCGCACCTGGGTTCGCCTTATAAGTCGGGGCACGGTTCGCCAACTGGCCACCGCGTCTCGAAGGCACACGGCCACCATGATCGGTTCTATGATCGCTACAAGGCAGGGCACGTCGATCGAGTCGTGCACGGCGCGATTGGTAAGAAGCACCACTTGGCAAAGCAGTACGCTTTGCACCACCGCGGCGATGTTGCCCGCCGCTTGGGGCACTTCAAGCACATCAGTCATCACGGCGGTTGGCGACACCATCACCATCACGGTTTGATTTCGCACAGCTACGTGCGGCATCACTTCGGGCATCACTATTGCGGACCGCGTTGGTATCCGCATCGTGTCTGGTGGCCGAACTGGTGCGGTTGGGTTTCGTGGTCGTGGTGGGGATTCGTCGATCCGTGGTGTGATCCGCGGCCGTACTACTGCCGCCCGATCTATTACAACACCTGTCCGACATTCGCATTCAGCGTCCACTACACAGACAGAGTTGCCTGGAAACCGTTGCATGCCGAATCGAGCGGTACCTGGGTCGACGTACCCGAGGCGCCCCCTGCGGCAGGCGTTGTCGATGTACAACTGCTGGCCGTCCGTTTTGTTGACTCGGGGCATCCGGAGAAGAAGCTCGGGACGCGGTATCGTGTTTGGGTACGCAGCAACGGCACGACGGACATCACCACACCGTTTAATGTGGTGGCGTTGGCGAGTCGCGACGGCAAGCTGGTCGATGGGCTGCCACAGGCGGGCGTGCGGATGGAGTCGATCAAACCGGGTGAGGTACAACCGGTCGACATTCGGTTGCCCTTCGAGGTCAATGAGATGGGCCGAGATGCACTCGGTCAGCCGATACCGTTCGCCCACTTGCACATATTGGTCGACAGCCACAAAGATCTACCAGACGCCGATCGCACGAACAACGGCACCGATTTGGCGCGTTCGGAAGTGCTGCCTGTCGATCCCACTATCTTCTCGACCGATGTCGATACCGCCGAGGCGGGCGGCATGGTCGCTGTCGCCGGCGAAGGACTGGGGCCGGAACCGGGACAGGTCGTCGTGCACATCAAAGACCTAGACCTAGAGGCAGAGATTCACGGCTGGTACGACCTGGGCGTCTACGTGCAACTGCCGACGTTGCCGTTGACTGGCCCCACCGATGCCGAGTTAGTCGTGATCCGCGGCGACGGCACAGCCTCGAACGCCATCAAGGTCTCCGTCGCTCCCAAGGGCACGGTCGCGCTGCCGCCGCCCGAGGAGCCGTAGTCGGGGCAGGCAACTCGGTTTTCGGGTAGGCCAGGACGTGTCCTAGCATGGAATTGGAGACACGTCTGCTTCTGCCAGGACGGGTCCTGGCCTACGTGCTGGTGGCTGCGTGTCTTTATAGCGACGGATATAATCGCACTAACAAACCTGCGATCAACAAAGCCGCCGCCGAACGAAACCATGCCACGACCACGCATCGCGATCACGATGGGAGACCCCGCCGGCGTTGGGCCGGAGTTGTGCCTGCGGCTTTTGCTGTCGCCGCACGCACAACCGATATGCACGCCGATCGTCTTCGGCGAGGCCGACATGTTGGCGCGGGTGGCAAATCGCCTGGGGCTCAGCGCTGAGAATGGTCCACCGCCGTATCGAATCGTCAGCCTCGATCAGTGGCCCGACGTTTGTCGCGAGTTGGACGCACCGACCGTGCTGGACTTCAAGGCAATCGACGTCGAGACGGTCGAGCCGGGGGCGATCAGCGCGGCGACCGGCGCGGCGTGTTATCGCTATGTCACGACTTCGATCACCGCGGCTGTGTCTGGTGAGGTCGACGCGGTGACGACCGGGCCAATCAACAAAGAAGCTCTGGCCGCCGCCGGGATTTCCTATCCCGGACATACCGAAATCTATGCGGATAAGACGCACGCCGACCGCATCTGCATGATGCTCACCAGCGGCGAGATCACCTGCAGTTTGGTCACGACTCACGTTGGATATCGTGATGTGCCGGCGTTGCTCTCAGTCGACCGCATCTTCGACGTGATCGAACTGAGCCATGACGCGATGCAACGCATTCGCGGGCGGACACCGCAATTGGTCGTCTGTGGTCTCAATCCACATGCCGGCGAAGGGGGGCTGTTCGGCAACCGCGAGGAGCAACAGTTCATCCTGCCCGCTATCGATCGAGCGCGGGAAGGGGGGATCGCGGTCGAAGGCCCCCTGCCCCCCGATACCGCTTTCCTGCCGGAGAAACGTCGCGAGACGGATTGCTACATTTGCATGTATCACGATCAGGGGTTGATTCCGCTGAAAACGTTGGCCTTCGATACCGCCGTGAATATTACGCTTGGCCTGCCGATCATTCGCACCTCGGTCGACCACGGTACCGCTCTCGACATCGCCTGGCAAGGGAAGGCGAACCCGTCGAGTCTGCTCGAAGCAGTAACCCTCGCGGCGAAACTGGCGACCTCTCCGGCTGCGATGTGAAATAGCGACTCGGCCGCGAGCTTGATAGCTGAATGAAGGAACAGGGCGCCCGCGGCGACCCTCGATGGTTGCCTGCATCCGTCCAAACCCCCCCCGCCCGTAGTGAACGTAACCGCTGGTTCACGGTCCTGTAGACACTACAATGCACGTGCAATCGTCGCTTTTCTTAACCAAGTTCCCTGGGAGATCCATGATGTCTATCGGCCAATCATTGCTACCTGAATTCGATGCGGAGATGGCGAGCACACGCAAAGCTTTGGAGCGGGTTCCTGAGGACAAACTCGATTGGAAGTGCCACGAAAAGTCAAACACGATTGGCTGGGTGGCCAGCCATCTCGTTGAGATCCCCGGTTGGGTCAAGCCGACACTCGACAACGACGAATTCGATATCAACCCGAAGGACGGCGAACCCTACCAGACGCAGATGCTCACTTCCGTCGCCGAGATCCTCGAACTATTCGATAAGAACGTGGCCGAGGCTCGGGAGGCGTTGGCCGGCGCGACCGACGAGATGTTTGCCGCACCGTGGTCGTTAACAAGTGGCGGCGAGGTAATGATGACGATGCCCACGGGCGTTTGCATTCGCACCTGGGTGCTGAACCACAGCATTCACCACCGGGCGCACCTGCTGGTCTATCTTCGACTGAACGACATCCCCGTCCCTGGTGTTTACGGGCCGTCAGCGGATGAAGGGCCGGCGATGTAGGCGTTGGAGATCCCCTCGCAAATTGATGGAAGCGTTCTCCGGATACACCAAGTTGGCGCGCCGATGTGTATAATAGAAGAGATTGATGCTAGACTTGAATGGGAGTGACGTGTGATCCCCGACTTTACAAGCGACGGTGTTTTGCCGCCTGGGATTCACACGACAACATTGGGAGAGTTCGAGCGACGATTTTCAGTTTTTGATCGATCTGATCGGCGGAAGAAGCTATTCGTGAAACTGAACCGGCTTGTCCAAGAAGCACAGAAATCGGGAATCGCGAAGCGGATTCTGATTGCGGGTAGTTTTGTCACCGACAAACCGGAACCAAACGACTTTGATTGTGTGCTTGTGTTGGACCCTGTGGTTCTGGATAAGTCGTTGCCACCGTATCAATACAACTTGGTTTCCCGCAAGATGGCTCGGCGGATCTTTGGTGGAGACGTAATGCCTGCCTTGGTGGGTTCTAAAGCACTGGCCGAGTATATTGAGTTTTTTCAGACAACGCGAGATGGTCATTCGATGGGTATCGTGGAGATCGAGTTATGATGATCAAAGAACTGAAACAGTTGCAGGTGACGATGGAGCAGATGGAGCGACTCATTCGAGCACTGGAGGATTTGAAAGAGACTGTTCTTCCATCGAATCCTGAGCTGTTTGCTGCAATGGCTGAAGGCCCACTCGAAGACCTTGGCCGATTGCGGGAGGAAGTGAACGGTTTTGTGCACGAGTTGAAAACAACGGCCTGAAGAATACTGTCCGCCACCTCTTGCATCATTCGCCCGCATGGGGGCGTTTCTTCAAGCCGGCGAAATGCCGACGACCCTTCCGTCCTCGTAATCGATACCGTACACGCGGCCGTCGTCAAGACTGCGTCGCCCGGCTTCGAGAATGGCAGTGACGGGGATCGTTTCCTCGGCGGTCGCCAACTTGCCGGCAAAGGACTCGACAGTCGCCTGCTGCTCGCCGATCAACCGCGCGGCATCGATGAAGTCTTCAATGCTGCGGTAACCGTAGCCCGACTGCCCGGCGAAACGGCCGTCGGCGTCGGGCGTGTACTTCATGAACAGTGGGTTGGGCGACGTGTAGCCGGTCGTGTCGATTGACAGGCTGTAACCGCGATGGGCTTGGTCGATGTTCACCTCGCCCCCCTGCCCCATGTAGAAAAACCGCTGCTGTGAATGCACATCGCTCTTCGGCGCAATCCACGAGGAGGTGTAAACCGCCGTCGCTCGATTTCCGCTGGGGATGTTCTCCCAATCGACGGTCAGCGTGATGGTATCTTCGGTCGGTATATCCTGACTGTGAGCTACGCCGGTCGCCGCCGAGGCGTAGACTGTTCGCGGTTGAGCGAAACCGCCCACCGACCAGAGGTTGAAATCGATGTGGTGGGCGTTTAAATAGTAGCTGATGTCGCTCGACTTGCCAGCCCAACTCTTGAACGTTTCAAGTTGCGACTTCGGCTGGCTCATGTACGACTGGAAGAAGCTGAACTCGCCCAACGACGCGATGCGGTCGCGAGCATCGGCGTAGAGCGGATCCCACCGTTTGTGAACTTCCATCGCCACGAGCACATTCGCCTGCCGCGCCGCTGCGACCAGTTGCAGATGCTGTTCGACGGTCTTCACAATCGGCTTTGCAATCAAGGCATGGCAACCGTGGTTGATCGCGTACATGGCGATGTCGAAATGGGTGTCGTCGGGCGTGAACACGATTACGGCGTCGCCCGGCGAGAGCGTGTCGACGGCCGCTTTGTAGGCATCAGCGTCGCGGGCAACCTTGTCGGCGGGAAATGAATCGAACGATGTATCTATCCCCCGATAGTTTTGGCCGATCACTCGATCGAGATGCTCACGAATGTCGGGGAATTTCGTGCCGTTGGCGCCGGCCATGGCAAGCCGATCGACCTTGCCTCGCCGCTGCAAGTCGAACAACGTGAGCGCGACAACGCCGGCACTCTTGTCGGAATCGGCCGCCGCTCCGTGCACGTAACCCGTCGTGTATTCGCCGGTGCCAACCATGAGTGCGTTGATTGCCATGATGTTCTCTTTTCGTGTGTTCCGCTTTGTTGAAATATTACAAAACCCGGGAAATCCTCAAAACCCCGCGAAACCTTGCGATCGGACCGGGGTTATACTAGGGGAACCCGTCTGCGCGCGGCACGGGCCGGTATGTCGCGGGCGCAACACAACTTCTTTTAGGGAAACATGTTATGAAGCACATGCTGATCGTTCTTACTGCCGCGCTGCTGTTGCCGGCAGCCGCCAATGCGGACCAACCGAGCCGCGGCGAGATGTGGAAAAAAATGCTCGAAAAGTACGACACCAACAAGAACGGCAAAATTGATGGCGACGAGCGCGAGGCAATCGGCAAGGCGATGGCCGCCCGACGCGAAGCCATGAAAAAGCAGTTCATGGAGAAGTACGACAAGGACAACGATGGCAAGATCGGCGACAAGGAAAAAGAAGCTGTTCGCAAGGAGTGGGGTGAGCGCCACCAAGAATGGCGCGAGAAGATGTCGGATCGTCACGAGGAAATCAAAGAAAAGGTCCTCGATAAGTATGACGCCGACAAAGACGGCAAACTGAGCGATGCCGAGAAAAAGGCCGCCCACGAAGGCATGAAGAAGATGTGGGAAGCGAAGATGAAGGAGCATCGCGCGAAGATCGAGGCCGCCAAGAAGAAGGTCGCCGAGGCCCGGGCCGATGCCGCTTCGCCGAGCGACAAACCGAAGACCTGCCCGAGCAGCGGCACATGTCCTAGCGCAGACACTTGCCCCAAGGCGAAAGCCGGCCAGTGTCCCAGCGCCAAAGCCGACGCCAAAAAGCCCTGCCCCAATGCAAAGACTTGCCCGAAGGCGAAGGCCGGCCAATGCCCCAGCGCCAAAAAGCCCTGCCCGAAGTCGGGTTGTGGCGACAAGTGCAAGGGTTGCCCCAAGGCCAAGTCGGACTGCTGCCCCAAGAAGTCGGGTTGTGGCGACAAGTGCAAGGGTTGCCCCAAGGCGAAGTCAGACTGCTGCCCCAAGAAGTCGGGTTGTGGCGACAAGTGCAGGGGTTGCGACAAGTGCAAGACGTGCCCTAAGGCCAAGTCTGGTGATTGCCCTAAGTCCTGCCCCTCGGAAAAGAAGGACAGTGACGCCCGCGGCCACCGACATCCACACCGAGGTCGTGGTCATCACCCCGGACACGGCGACCGAGAGGGCCACCGACATCACGGCCGCGGCGGTCGAGATGGACACGGGTCCCGCCCCGCCCCGCCGAGTCGTCCTGCAATGGACCCTGCCAAGGTCGCTGAGCACATCCTCAAGATTGCGGACAAGAACGAAGACGGCAAGCTGACCAAGGATGAGTACGACGAAAAGCACAAGCCGTACTTCGAGAAGAACGACGCCAATGGCGACGGCAAGGTCTGCAAGGTTGAGTTGACCAAGGCGATTGCCGCGCTGCAAGCGAAGCACCGCGGTGGCCCGCCGAGGCGACCGGCCCCGAAACGTCCCGCGCCCAAGCAACCCTCGCCCGCCGAGGCGTTTGTCGCCCGCGTGATGAATCTGGATGGGAACAAGGACGGCAAACTGAACGCCGACGAATTCCCGGCTCCGTTGCGTCAGCACTTTGGTCGCGTTGACACGAATAACGACGGCTACGTTTGCAAAGAAGAATTGACGAAAGTCGCCGATCGTCTTCGCGCCGCCGTGCAAAACAAGAAGGACTAAGTCTGGTCTTCCCCAAAAAACCCGAAATCCATTTCCGGCCCGCATCTTCACAGCAAGGTGCGGGCCGTTTTTTTGGGTTTGCCAGGCATGTTTGCCAACTTGAGGGTGTGAGT
>Ga0180435_10005465_pt1 | contig 12347 bp, 9 predicted proteins | sample SS_ome_3_FD_132467 | JGI IMG/M metagenome (GOLD analysis project Ga0180435, IMG submission 132467) | Hypersaline lake sediment archaeal communities from the Salton Sea, California, USA - SS_3_S_1 metaG | ecosystem: Environmental > Aquatic > Non-marine Saline and Alkaline > Hypersaline > Sediment... | reverse complement strand
TTCCGAAGTCGAGCGCCAAGCCGTCGTCGCGAGCTCCCGGGTGCGCGACGCCGAACAGGCGGTGCATGTGTTGGCGTCGCGCGGCGTGAAGTTTCACGGCGAACGCGAGGGGATCCTACTTGATGTCGGGACCTCGCTCGTGGCGACGTTTCGTGATCCGGAAGGCAACTGGCTGCAGCTGTCCCAGCCGAAGGGGCGCCCGTGACGGCGGCGCATGTTGCCCTGGTGTGCCGCCCCGCAGAGATGGAAAGCGGGCGGGAGCTCTCAGGGCACACGGGTTTCGGGTCACGGAGTTCCCGCGCTCCAAGGGCGACCCGTGCAGGCTGGTGCTCTTGGCCTCGATGCGGGCGTGATTGACCTGACGGGAGCACCGGCGTCCGGGCGGGATCTCGGAATCCTCCTGCGGCGGCAGCAAGCGACGAGGCGCCTGCCCCTGGTGTTCGTCTCCCAGGATCAGGCGACAGCCAAGCTGGCGAGGCGCGTTCTCCCGGACGCGGCCTTCTCAACGTAGAGGGACCTCGAATCGGAAATCGAAAGGACGATCGAGAATCCGCGGACCGCTCCCGTTGTTCCGGGCGGGATGGATGCCTATGCGGGCGTGCGTCTCGAGACCAAGCTTGGCATTCGTAGCGGTCATCGCGTCGGGCTCTTGGGGGCGCCCGAGGGGTTCGAGGCGCTCGTCCCGAGTCTTCCGGAGGGCGCGAAGCTCCAACGGAATTCCCAGAGTCCGTCAGACGTGTTGCTCCTGTTCGTGGCTGACAGAAAGGCCCTTGAAGATGCCTTCGCGGATGCGCTGGGGCGGCTTGCAGAGGGCGGCCGGCTCTGGATCTGCTGGCCGAAGAAGCCATCCAAGATCGCTTCGGATCGGACGCAGCAGCCTGTGCGTGCGTTCGGCTTGGCGAGGGAGACGGTCGACGACAAGATCTGTTCCATCGACAAGACCTGGTCCGGCTTCTGCTTCAGCCGGCGGGCCGCCAGCCGCGGCTCGAGGTGAGGGTATGACCGTGGAAAGGCGGAGCTGCATGTCGAATGCGCTATGGGTGATTGACCTCCAGCCTATCTATGTGTAGGCGGAGCCGATGATCACATCAGACGGCGACGATCTGATTGCCAAGCGCAATGCCGTGATCGGGAAGGCCCAGCCGCCCGTGTGACGATCATCTTCATTCGTCACGGGAGCGAGGACCAGCCGGACGACCCCGTTCTGGTTGGCATTCATCCGGACCTCAGTCTGATGCAGGGGGGTGTCGTGAAAACCTTCCCGAGTGCCTTCATGCAGACAGACCTGATGCAGGTACGTGAGAGACTGAAAGCGGATGATCTCAGCGTTTGCGGCTTGGCGACCTTCGGATGTGTGAACGCAACCGTGATGTGTGCGCTCTGCAGGAGTCCTTTGTCATCGTCATCCGAGATGGTCATGGCTCAATGAGCTTCGTAGACATCCCCGCCGCGTCCATCATTGCCAACTACGACACCACGTGGGACGGCCGGAGCGAAGCTGGTGACAGCCGAGGAGATGGTCTTCTAGTCGGTGAACGAGGATCTACTTGTGGATCCTCTTCATGAAATCGGCGATCTCCGGCATCCCGCCTTGGAAGACGAGATACCCATCGTGTGGTTCCCGCTCGGTGATCTCGCCGCAAATGGGTGTCAACATCAGATCGCGAACTCGATCCAGATCGTCCGTCTGACCGAGGGCCCAGGCCAGCTTCACGTAGGCTACCTCAGGCAGCATGTTCTCCGCCGGAATGATGCCCTTGGCCATCAGGTCCCGGCCCGTGTCGTAGACGAACATGTGGACATAGCCCCAGAGCGTCTGGACGGTCATGTAGATGGCGACGCCGGCCGCCGAGGCTCGCTCGATGGCCGGGTAGACTGGCTTGTTGACGTGTCCCAGACCCGTCCCGGCGATGACAATCCCCTTGTATCCCTTTTCGACCAGAGCGTCGATGATGTCCGGGTGCATGTTCGGGTAGTAGTAGACCATCGTCACCCGTTCCTCGAACGTGGGGATGATCTCAACGGTTCGATCGTTCCGGCGGCGGTTGTAGTCGTCGCGCAAGGGCTGTACGCCGTCCCTCGTGACCGTCCCCAGGGGGATGTCGCCGATCGTGCGGAACGTCGACCGATACGAGGAGTGCATCTTGCGCACCCGCGTCCCCCGGTGGAGCAGGCCGTACTGGTCGGACGTCGGTCCGAACATACAGACCATCACCTCTGCGATATCGGAGGTCGCCGCCGTCGTCGTTGCGTGAATCAGATTCATCGCAGCATCCGACGAAGGACGATCTGAAGAACGTTGCGAGCCGACCATGACAATCGGCACCGGGGAGTTCTGGACCATGAAGGCGAGGATGCTCGCCGTGTGGTGCATCGTGTCCGTCCCGTGGCCGATGACGATCCCGTCGATGCCCGACTCGATCTCTCGGCCGATTGCTCTGGCGAGTTCCTTGTACTGCCTCGGCCCCATGTTCTCCGAGAAGACACCGAACAGCTTCTCGGTGTTGAGATTGCAGATGTCGGCCAGTTCAGGAACAGCGCCGTACAGCTCGCCGGGTGAGAAAGCAGGTATGACTGCTCCAGTTCTGTAGTCCAGGCGTGAAGCGATCGTCCCACCCGTCCCGAGAAGCTTGACGTTGGCCTTGTCGGGCGATGTCGGGAACTCCTTCTCAGGAATCTTGTAGTGTGCCTCTTTCGAGCCGAGCTTGTGGGCGTTGCGAATCGTTCGGATATCGACGCCGACGTTGTAACCGGTCTGCAGCTTCAGCACGAGATGATAGGAGTCATCGAACTCGGAGCGGGGAAGGATGATGCCCCGGAATCGGCCACGGGCCGTCTCCAGATCCACGTCATCCCAGACCGCGAGGCCAAGCTTCTGCAGTACGGCCAGCGCTTCGCCCTTGTACCCTTTGTGGAGGTCGCTCATCTCGGTCAACGCAAGGCCTCCTTCACCCATCCCGCGACCTCACGTAGCGGGACGTTCCCCAGGGCTGATGGGCGGATCCTCCCCATGACAAAGCCGAATCGCTTGGATGCCGGCAATGATCTAGCCTCGGCGCAGTCTGCAACCACTTCGACGCATTGGCGAATCTCCGCCTCTGTGTGCCGCTCATACCCAAGCCTGCCGAGGAGAGTGTCGAAATCGGCTTCTGGGTCGGAACACGCCAATGGACTCAGGCTCTTGAGGAGATCGAGCGAGAGGCTGCGGGACTTCACCTCCTCAGCCAACCAGGTCAGTCGCTCGACGGAGGCGTGGTGCGCAAACCAGCAATGGCGAAGCACGTGGCCGAGAAGTGTGCCTGCGAATCGCGGTTCAAGACCAACACCTTGCACAAGATAGCAGAGTGATTCGAAGAGGTTGGCGCGGAGGATGAACTCGTATGTATCGCTCGGCACACGCCAGGCTCGCATGTGAGCCACCGCCTCGGAGATCGAGAACATCGGGAGCTTCTCTCGAGCCGCGTCGATCATCTTCTCGCTGATCGGGATGGGCGCGGAATCCGTGTCGGGATACATCCGATCAGGGCCAGGAAGCACGCGCTCGAAGATCGTTGTCCCATCCGACTGAGCCTTTCGTGTCTCGTTGGGAACGCCCTCAAATGCCCATCGACAACGTTCCTCAATTGCTTCGACGGCCGTTGGCATGTCCGTGTGTGGGCCCCAGAGGAGGATCAGAGAGTCCTGTTCATCTGGCTCGAACTCCTGGCTGAGTTCGCTCCACAGATCGGCTGAAATCGGCAGCGTCTCGTGTTCCGGCGATGTCAGGTTCGGCTTGTCCATGCATGCGATGACCTTCAAGCGGTCTGAGAGTTCGTCGAAGAAGCAGCGGTTGGGCGACGTGAAGGTCTGTAGCAGCCCGGCAAAGTGGGGAAGAGACAAGGCGACGAGATCCGTCTTAGGATCAAGCCGAAGCTGTACGCGCAGGCGGTCTGCCAGGGAGCCATGAATCATCGTGTGCTTCGGCATCCAGCCATCGGTATTGGGCACGCGAGCTTGCAGCACGTCGCGCAGGCCCAGAAGCGCATTCTGGCGGAAGGCCTCGTTGTGGGTGAGGCGCGGAATCCAACGGATGTGCTGAACGCCTTTGATCTCAACCCGCGTTCCGCCTTCGACGCTGACGTTGACATCTTGGCGGGCGGCGCCGATGCCTGTGTTGACCTTGCCGGTGCTCCGCGCGAGGAAGCGGAGATAGTTGGCCGCTTCGGCCACTTCGTACGGTGTCTTCATGTCCGGATACGTGACCATCTCGATCAGCGGCATCCCCAGCCGGTCGGTCGTGTAGACGCGTTCATGTCCCACGTCGCTGACTTCGCGACAAGAATCCTCTTCGATGCTCAGCTGGACGATGCGGACGGGATGCGACGCGAGTGGGATCTCCCCCTCGATGCCGACAATGGCCGTTCGTTGAAACCCCGTCGGGATGCTGCCGTCAAGGTATTGCTTCCTCGTGATGTGGAGTTCGCCAACAATGTTGGCGTCCAGCAGGAGCGCGATCTCGATGGCAATGGAGAGCGCCTCGCGATTCAGCGGAAAGGGAGGCGTGTCGTCAATGTCGTACGTACACGCTGTCTCTCCACGAATGCGGTAGGTGATGTTCTTTTTCGTCTTGAATTCCATCAGCGCCGTCCCGTCGTACTCCCCCAGCTCCGAGAGGGTCGGGCGCATGTGCCGAACGAGCTGTGCGTCGAAGTCATCCCCGTGCTGATAGATTCCGGCAGGGCATCGGCAGAAGAGTTTGCGAGCCGTCGTCAGCTGCTGGTGGATCTCGAGCCCGCTTCGGAAGCCGAGGACCTGATAGGTCTCGGCAGTCGCTTCGTGAAACGGAACATACGAAAGGCGCGTTGGACCGAGGCGATTCGAGGGCTCGCTCATGATTGCTTTGGACGTCCTTCCGCGGCGTCGAAGACGCCTCTACGTGAGTGGCGAAAGGATAGATGGCACCGCCGCTAAGCTCAAGCAGGAGAACGACGCTCGCTTGACGAGGGGCGGCTCGTCCGTATACTGGCGATCCATTCATACATCGACGACGTGATCCGAGTCGTCGTATCCACATAGACGTCCTGGAAAAGCACAACCGGGAAGAGGAGGCGAGGATGACTCAGGAAGCCAACAGAGTTCGGTTCGCAGCCCCTTCTGGTGTGGTAGGCCGGGCAATCTAGCACCCATCCCGAGCATTCTCTGGACCTTCCAACACAGATCGCACAAGCAGGGCAGCGAAGGCTGAACGCATTCCAGTCGTGGGGCCACCCATGATGGGCTGCGTACGCGGTCGACGGTTCGAATGAACCCACATCGATTTGATCGTTCAGAGCTAGGCAAGGAGAGAAGATGAAGACTCTGCCGGAGGGCTACACCCACCGCGCAGCGCGGGGAGATGACGCAAAGGACGCCGTGAACCTGTTCAATGCCTGCTCGGAAGAGCGAACCGGAGAGCGGCCGCATGACGTGGAGGATCTGGGTGTGGAGTGGCGGACTCCCGGGTTCGACATGGAGCGGGACACACGCGTGGTGCTGGATGCGGAGGGCCGCTTGACCGGCTACGCGGAGGTCTGGGATCTTGAGAAGCCGCACGTTCAGGTTCACAGCTGGGGTCGCGTCCATCCGGATCACCGCGGTTGCGGCATCGGTTCGGCCCTTCTCGAATGGCAGGAGACACGAGCACGGGAGGCCATCTCGAAGGCTCCCGCCGAGGCTCGAGTTGCTCTGGGTATTGGCGCGCTTGAGAACGATGACGCGTCGCGTGAGCTGCTCATTGAAAACGGCTTTGCCATCGTTCGCTCGTTTCGGCGCATGGTGATCGAAATGGAAGGAGCGCCGGAGCCGGTGGTCTTCCCAGAGGGAGTCTCCGTCAGGAGCTTCTCTCCTGAAGAGGATTTCGAGCAGACGGTTCGTGTCGTTCGTGATTCGTTCGCCGACCACTGGGGGCACGTCGACTCGCCGTTCGAGGAGGAAGTCAAGCAGTGGAAGCACTGGATCGATGAGGATCCGAACTTCGATCCGAACCTGTGGCTGTTGGCGGAGGCCGAAGGACAGGTGGTCGGTACGTGCTTGGGGACGCCGAAGCGTCACGAAGATCCAGATCTGGGCTGGATTCACATCTTGGGGGTCGCCCGCTCGTGGAGACGACGGGGTGTCGCGCTGGCCCTCCTTCGGCATGCGTTCCGCGTCTTCCACTCGATCGGAAAGCCGAAGGTCGGCCTGGGTGTCGATGCAACGAGCCTGACGGGCGCGAATCATCTGTATGAGAAGGCGGGGATGAAGGTGAAGCGCCAGTCGCTTGCCTACGAGAAGGAGCTTCGGCCGGGGATCGACCTCACTCGGCAGCGACTGGAAGAGGAGGAGTCATGAGCAGCCTTGCTTGGCAGGAGGAGTGGAGGGTTCGGCCGGCGACCCTCGACGATCTGGATGCCGCCGTCGAGATGTTCAACGCACGATCGCTGAGTTTCTTCGGGCAGAGCCAGACAACGGTTGACGATATGCGTGGATGGTGGACGTCTCCACGCTTCGTGCCGGAGACGGACACGCGTGTGGTCTTCGACAGCTCTGGGCGCATGGTCGGCTGGGCGCACAGCGGCGATCCGGGAGAACCGTACGCGACAATCGGGCTCGGTGTGATCACGCATCCTGACGTCGCAGGTTGCGAAGAGCTGTGGGATCGCCTGTACGCATGGGCGGTCGAGCGGGCCAAGGAGCGACTTCCGCTGGCTGCGGAAGGGCTTCGTGTGACCGCTTTCGACAGTCCGCTGGAGGCTGACACGGCACGGTGTGCGGCAGCTAGGCGGGCAGGATTCAAGGTCGTTCGCGTCGGGAACCGAATGCGGATCGATCTGGAGCACGAGATCCCGGCACCGGTCTGGCCGGAGGGAATCGATGTGCGTCCGGCAGACCTGGAGCAGGATATCGAGGCAATGTGCAGGGCAAACCGTGAGTCATTCCGAGACCATTGGGGTTACGTCGAGGAGCCGTTCGAGCAGAACCTTGAGGGATGGAGAAGCTGGGTCGAAGGGTTGGGAGATTCCCTCGATCCGACACTCTGGTTCCTCGCTTGTGAGGGCGACGAGATCGCCGGACTGGGCCTGTTCAGCTCACAGATTGGCGGCGATATGGGCCGCTCGTACGTCGAATCGCTCAGCGTCCGTCCTGCCTTCCGCAAGCGAGGCGTCGCATTGGCCCTTCTGCACCATGGCTTTGGCGAGGTCGCCAGGCGGGGCTACGAGGCGGTGGAGCTCGACATGGACTCCGAGAACCTGACCGGAGCGCTCCGGCTCTATGAGCGCGCGGGGATGCGTGTCATCCGGCGCAACCTGAACTATGAGTTGGTCCTGCGTGAGGGGACCGACGTGGCTACGCGATCGATCGAGGCGTAGCGACCAGAGGAGTCGGCGAGATGATGAAGGTCCCGATCCGCCAATACGCACGATTGCTGAGTACGTACATCCGTCCCCAGTGGCGGTGGATGGCCGTATTGGGCGTCCTCATTGTGGGCACGATCGGGCTTCGCCTCGCCAATCCCCAGATCCTGCGTTCATTCCTCGATACGGCGCTGGCCAACGGGTCCCGTTCGGCGCTCATTCGCGATGCGCTTCTCTTCTTCGGCATCGCGGTCGCAAGCCAGGGACTGGCGGTGGCGTCCACCTACGTTGGGGAGACCGTTGCATGGACGGCGACCAATGGGCTGCGCCTCGATCTGCTCCGGCACGCGCTGGCACTGGATGCGACGTTCCACAAGGAGTACGCATCAGGGCAGCTGATTGAGCGGATCGATGGGGATGTGGCGACGCTCTCCAACTTCTTCTCTCGCTTTGCGATTCAGGTTGTCGGCAACGGCATCCTCGTCGCAGGCATTCTCGCCTTGCTGTTCCGAGAGGATTGGAGGATCGGCCTGCCGATCCTCCTGTTCGCCATCTTCACCCTGTTCTTGCTGACGTGGATTCGGAAGCTGGCGATTCCCTTCTGGACAAAGTATCGGAAGATCTCTGCGGAGTTCTTCGGCTTCCTTGGCGAGCAGATCGGCGGAACGGAGGACATCCGCGCCAACGGTGGAGAGACTTATGTGCTCCGGCGCTTCGCGCAGTTCGCACGGCGTCTTTTCCCCTATCGGCTGCGATCGTCCCTCGGAGGCTACGGGATGTGGATGGCAAACGTGGCCCTGTTCGCGGTTGGGCACGTCGTGGCCTTTGCCGTCGGAGCTTCGCTCTGGCGGGCGGCGGTCATCTCGCTGGGCACGGTCTATCTGATCTTCCACTACACGGAGCTTCTGCGAGGACCCATCTCGGAGATTCGCACGCAGATCACCGATCTCCAGCGCGCCGAGGCGGGCATCCGGCGCATCCGCACCATGGTGGAGACCACCTCCAAGCTTGCCGATGACGGATCGGAGACGTTGCCCACAGGCCCTCTTGCGGTGACGTTCGAGAACGTCTCCTTTGCCTATGAGCCGGCCATCCGCCGATCGGAGACCGAGGAGGAAGAGGGGCCGGAGGGCGTCTCGCCGGACGAGGATGCCAACGAATCGGAGGTGGAACGTGAGACGCCCACTCGGATCCCAGCCCTCACCGATGTGTCGTTCACGCTCGATCCGGGGCGCGTCCTCGGCCTTCTCGGGAGAACGGGAAGCGGCAAGACGACACTCGCCCGGCTTCTGGTCCGACTGTACGACGTTGGAGAGGGCGCGATTCGGGTTGGGAGACACGGCATCCAGGATGTTCGCCTTGCCGACCTGCGCCGGTCCGTCCGCATGGTGCCGCAGGAAGTGCAGCTCTTCCGCGCAAGCATCCGCGACAACGTGCGTCTGTTCGATCCGGACGTCGATGACGAGAGAATCCATCGTGCATTGTCTCAACTCGGGTTGGACGCGTGGATGTCGACGCTCCCGCGCGGCCTGGATACTCAGTTGGAAGCGGCAGGGGGAGGACTCTCCGCCGGGCAAGGACAGCTTCTGTCCCTTGCGCGAGCATTTCTCGCCGACCCCGGCCTGGTCATTCTCGATGAAGCCTCTTCGCGGCTCGATCCGGCGACTGAAGGACTGCTGGAGCGGGCGATCGATCGCCTGTTGGCGAACCGCTCGGCCATCATCATTGCGCATCGGTTGGCGACGGTGCAGCGTGCCGACGAGATTCTCATCCTGGAGAACGGTCATGTGCTGGAATGCGGCCGGCGTGAGAATCTGATGGCCGACCTCGACTCTCATCTCTCTCAGCTTCTGAAGACAGGTCTCGAGGAGGTGCTGGTGTGAAGATGCGATCGCTCGTGTGGCGGCTGATTCGTTACCGGCCGGGGCTCTACGCGGCGGACGTCGCGGCCTGGATCACCATCCTTCTCGCGGAGCTTGGCGCGGGCTACGTCGCGAAGCTCTTCTTCGATGCCATCACCGACGGTGCGCCGGCCGGGCTGACGGTCTGGAGTATCGTCGCGCTGGTTGTGGCAGCCGGTTTGGTGCGGATCGCATCGATCCTTGTCGGGGCGCTGATCGACATCCGCCATCGCTACACGATGGAGACGTTGATGCGGCGAAACCTTCTGGAGGGAATCCTGCGTAAGCCGGGCGCGAAGTCGATCCCCGGCTCAACTGGCGAGGCGCTGAACACGTTCCGGGACGATGTGCTCGTCGTTGAGGATCTGCTGAGCTGGATGATCGATCAGGCATCGCTCTTCGTCTACTCGGTCGTCGCTCTAGTCATCCTGGCGCGAATCGATGCCCGCATCACCGCTGTCGTCGTCATCCCGCTCCTTGCCGTGGTGATTGGCGCCCGTGCCGTCAGCAAGCACATTCGGAGATTTCGCGAGGCGAGCCGGGCTGCAACAGAGCGTGTGACGGGCGCCATTGGAGAGGCGATGGAGGGCGTACAGGCGATCCAGTTGGCGGGAGCGGAGAATCACATCGTCGATCACATCGACGACCTGAACCAGGAGCGTTTGCGTACGACGGTGAAGGACCGGCTCCTCAGCCAGTCATTCCACTCATTCTTCTGGAATGCGGGGACGTTGTGCACCGGTCTGATTCTCCTGGCTGCTGCCGACGGCCTGCGCACCGGGGCCTTCTCGGTCGGCGACTTCGCGCTGTTCGTCACCTACGTGGGGGTCCTCACGGAGATCATTGCGGCCGCGGGGGATTTCATGATCCACGTCAAGCAGGCGGGTGTCTCCTTTTCTCGTCTGAGGGATCTTGTCGGTAGCGCCCGGCAGGTGGTTGCTCACCGGCCGATCCACTTGACGGGCGAGCTTCCAGACGTCCCGGTACCTGCTCTGAAGCCGGAACACGCCTTCCGACATCTGGACGTACGAGACCTGGCCTTTCGCTGGCCGGAGGACGGCGAGCACCCCAGCGGCCGCTTCGCGCTTGAGGGAATCTCCTTCACCGTCGAGAGGGGAGAGTTCGTTGTCGTTACAGGTCGCATCGGCTCCGGGAAGACGACGCTCCTACGCTCCCTTCTCGGGTTGCTTCCGGTGGATGGAGGACGCATCGCGTGGAACGGTGAGATCGTCACGGATCCTGCGTCCTTCTTGACGCCGCCTCGGTGCGCGTACACACCACAGGTTCCGCAGCTCTTCAGCCAATCACTCGAGGCCAACATCCTGATGGGATTGCCGGAGGATGCTGCGCGTGTCAGCCGTGCCGTGGAGACGGCAGTCCTCGATCAGGATCTCGATCAGCTCCAAGCGGGGCTGGAGACCGTCGTGGGGGCGAAGGGAGTCAAACTCTCCGGCGGCCAACGGCAGCGAACGGCGGCGGCTCGAATGTTCGCGAGGGAGAGCGAGCTTCTCGTGTTCGACGATCTCTCCAGCGCGCTCGATGTCGAGACGGAGAAGGCCTTGTGGGAGCGCGTGTTCCGGCGACCGGGTGCGAGTTGTCTCGTCGTCTCTCATCGGCGGCCGGCCCTTCGTCGAGCGGATCGGATCATCGTTCTCAAGGACGGGCGCCTGGACGGCGTCGGCACGCACGACGAACTGCTGAAGTGCTGCGTGGAGTATCGTCATCTCTGGTCGGGCGAAGCGTGACTGAACCCTCCGCGCGATTCCCTCGACCGACGATGATTGACCCCTCACGTGTCAGGAGAAGGCATCATGCAGAGGCTGATGAGGCCGTTGCCGGACGACCAACGCGCCCGACGCTGAGTGCGCAGGAGCACTCGCCGCTCTTCAACCGCTACACGCGCGTGGCACACGGCCGGGAGGCGGTCGACACGGAGACTCCAAGAGCAAGGATGCAGCTTCCGGCCCCAGCCTTGAGGAGGACACAAGCCTGGTCGAGACCGGTGCGGGCCAGGCGGTCGGTGCCGCCTTCGCCGCCGACTTCCAGCCGCCGCGCTGCACGAGGCCCAGGGGCAGGGAATCGGCAGCTTTCTGTCAGACTGAGTTGAATCGAGGGCGCGACAGGCCATCGAGAAGGCGCAAGCGGAGGCTCGCGTTGTCGTGATGCAGACGATCGAGAAGAGATCGCGAAGAGATCGCGAAGAGGCTTCTCGCGTCGCGCGGCTACCAGATCTGCCGGCACTTCTGGCGCAGGAGATGGCGTTGGGAGAGAGAGGTCCTGCACCAGTCTGGGCGGCGGAGGGAAGCAGTGTTGGCGCGTTCGATTCTTCGCGCGATGTGGAGGCCCTCTACGATGCGGACAGGGAAGCCTTCGCGGACCACTTGGCCACGTCACAGCGTCCGACGAAGGGGGCCTTGAGCGCCTCCGCCACCAGATCGAGACGGATCCCGATTTCGATCCGTCGCTCTGGTTCCTTGCTCGGGAGGACAGAGAGATCGCCGGTGCGTGCCGCGTCTCCCTCTGCGAAGGTCCCGGCCGAACCACAGGGTACGTCCAGACGCTCAGCGTGCGCCGCCTCTGGCGAAAACGGGGGCTCGGACTCGCCCTGCTCCATCACGCCTTGAGCTGCGGGCTCGTGGCTTCCAGGGGCCTCCCTCCATGTCGACTCGGACAGCCTGACAGGGGCAAGACGTGCGTCTGCGAGAAGGCCGGGACGAGTGCGAGCGATCTCAATCACGCCTTCGAGCCAGAGCAGAGCTGCGCTCGGGCGTCGATCTCACCCGTCAGACTGCACCGGAGCAGGCGGTCGAGTGGACGCCCATCGAAACCGTTGACTTCTCTGGTTTTGGGAAGTAGGCTGAGAGCGCATTCCCGGGTGAGCTCAGGTCGAGGGGGAAGACGACCTGGAGGGATGCGAGAATGAACAACAATCTGCTGCTGGTCGGGCTCGCTGTCGTTGCGGCGGCCCTTGGTCTGTTGCTCCTCACGCCGGCGGAGACGACGGTGTCGGAGACGGCGGGAGTAGTTGAAGCCGAGAGCGTCGTCCAAGCGACGGCCTCCGAATCCGACGTCACAGTTCCCGTGACCGAAGTCG
>Ga0180435_10005463_pt1 | contig 12352 bp, 14 predicted proteins | sample SS_ome_3_FD_132467 | JGI IMG/M metagenome (GOLD analysis project Ga0180435, IMG submission 132467) | Hypersaline lake sediment archaeal communities from the Salton Sea, California, USA - SS_3_S_1 metaG | ecosystem: Environmental > Aquatic > Non-marine Saline and Alkaline > Hypersaline >... | reverse complement strand
CGCGGTCACGTTCGATGATGCTCATGCCTTCATGAAAGACCGCGGCCTGGATGCCGCGACGAACACGCAACACCTCTGCGATATCGAGCGCAGTATCTGCACTGGAAGTAATGACGAGCACTTTTTCAGGATGCAGCGACCCGAGTGTCTCGAGCAACCACTGGATGCGCGGATCGAACTGATACCAGGCTTCACTCTCCGGTGTGGTCCTGGCAAGGAGTAACTCTGGACTGAGTGCAAGCTGAATATCAGCTTCGCCGGATGCAGCATAATCCAGCTGCCTGTATTGAGGGGGACCGGACAGCTTGTGGAGAATAACTTTCCGGTCCGGAAAGCCGCTGACCGAGGTGCGCGTGTTACGAAACAGCACACGGCCGGTGCCATGCCGGTCCAGCAGGTGATCCACGAGCTGCTCTCTTGCAGCCTGCCTTTCGCTATCTTCTCGAGATGTGTCGCCGATCACTCCAATGAGCTGCGCATTGTCGCCCTCCCCGGTCGTCCTGTTGAGCACCGCCTGTGTCTCCATGTCGAGGGGCGCACCCTCCAGAAGCTTGCCGATCGCCCGGGCAACAGGGAGGTAGCCGGCCTCGTCCGAGAGAAAATCATCGAAGCTGCTGAACCTGTCCGGGTCGAGCAGCCGGAGACGCGCAAAATGGCTTTGCCGACCGAGTTGTTCCGGGGTAGCCGTCAGCAGAAGCACGCCGGGAGTCAGGGAAGCAAGTTCCTCCACCAGACGATATTGCTCACTGGACTCCTCCCGGTTCCACTCGAGGTGATGCGCTTCATCAACGATGAGTAGATCCCAGCCGCTATCGATTGCCTGCTCGCGGCGCTGCTGTTCTTTCGCCAGGTAATCGATATCGCAGAGCACGAGCTGTTCGGACTCGAAAGGGTTATCGTACCCACCCCGGATCTCTTCCACGCAACGCTCTTCATCAAGCAGACTGAAACGCAGATTGAAACGCCGCAGCATCTCGACGAGCCACTGGTGAAGCAGGGAATCGGGCACGAGAATCAGTACGCGCCGCACGCGGCCGGTCAGCAGTTGCTGATGAAGAATGAGACCTGCCTCGATCGTTTTTCCAAGACCGACTTCGTCAGCCAGCAGCACGCGCGGTGCAAAACGCTTTGCAACCTCGTGGGCAATATAGAGCTGGTGCGGCAGAAGCGCTGTTCGCGGGCCGACAAGACCGCGCACCTCCGAGTGGTTCAGGCGATTGAGCTGCAGCAGGGTGCGATAGCGCAGCTCGAACCACTTGTCATGATCAAGCAGGCCACTCATGAGCCGCTCGCGCGGCCGGCTGAGCTGGACATGGCAGTCGAGCAAACCTTCCGGGAGCGTGGCCTGGCTCCCGTCGTCACGCTGACCGAGATAACGCAGAAGGCCTTCTTCCTCCTCGACCCTTTCAACGACCATTTCCCAGCCCTCGATCGAGCTTATGCGATCACCGGGTGAATAAAGCAGCCGTGTCAGTGGCGCCGTATCGATTGCATAGTGACGGCTTTCTCCTGTGGCAAGGAACATGACGGTGACAGTGCGTTGCTCGACATGCGTGACCGTGCCAAGCCCCATCTGGAGTTCCGCGATACTGATCCATCGCTGACCCGGCCTGAATTTCGCCACCTGAAGCTCCGTGCGAGTTCCGAAAAGTGATAATAGGCCGTTATGGTAGTCAATCGGTTCATGAAAATCATTGTCCTGCCCACTTTCATCGCGGCACTCGGGGTGATTTGTCCGCGTCTTGACCACGATCAGCGCAAATATGGTCCTGCTCGCTAGAATCAGGATGTAGAGTTTCCGAAACCTGCCGGAGTGACCGATGAACAGAGAAGAGCTGTTAGCCAAGAGAGACGACCTCAGGAAGCGCCTCGAGCAGATTCGTCGGGACATCCGCGGCGGCGTCGATGCTGATGCCGAAGAGCGGGTGGACCAGGTGGCAAACCGCGAGGTGCTCGAGGGCATCTACCGATCGACAGAGGCCGAACTTGCCCGCATCGAGGAGCAGATCAGGAATACGGACTGACACAACCAGACAGCCTTGGATTGCGCCTGGATTCCCGATTACACTGACAGTGCCTCAACCGGAAACCAGCCGATGCCCAAAACTGTCACCCTGCAGCCAGCCGGCAAGCAATTTATCGTCGAAAAGCAGGAAACCATCCTCGAGGCCGGGCTGAGAAATGGTCTCAATCTGCCCTTCAGCTGCTCAAACGGCAGTTGCGGCGACTGTCGTGGAAAACTCGTCAGCGGTAAGGTCGAGGCAGTTGGCTACCATGATTACCGGCTCAACATCGCGGAGCGGGAACAGGGCTGGATACTGACATGCAGCTACCGACCGCTCACGGATATCGAGATCTCTGTCGATCTCACCAATGAACCTGCAAGTATCCCTCACCAGCGCCTCGCCACGAGAATTTCGAAAACCCGGAAACTCGGCGATGAGATGATTGAACTGGAGCTGCGCACGCCACGCTCGCGGACATTTCGCTTTCTCGCGGGCCAGAAGGCACAACTGACATTCGGCGATTGCGTCTCGGTAGTGCTGCCAATCGCCAGCTGCCCCTGTGACGGCATGCATCTTCGCTTTCATCTGCACGCTGACGAACTCGCCCTGGCCGACTGCTGGCCGGAGCGGCTCAAGCATGGTGAGCGCGTTACCATTCAGGGCCCTTGCGGGCATTTCGTCATGAACGAGAACTCGAAGCGGCCGTTGCTGTTCATTGCATGGGATGCGGGATTTGCACAGATCCAGAGTCTCATCGATCATGCCATATCCATCGATCCAGACCGGATCATGCGGCTTTACTGGCTCTCTGCTGCCGAACATGGCCACTATCTCTCCAACACCTGCCGGGCCTGGGAAGATGCACTTGATGACTTCAGCTACCGCCCTGTTGCACTCTCCTCAGCCAGCCAGCTGCGCGGTGTGATCACGCAGATTCTCGAAAGCCTGGGAGGGGATGATTACGATCTCTACCTGACCCTGCCCCGGGACAACATCGCCCGCTGCCGCAGGCGTATCCTGGAACGGGGAATACCCGCGGAACAACTCTTCATCGACACTGCCTGATCGCCTCCCTGTGGCATCACAGGGCATCACGCCTGATATCTGGTAAGATTCGCGCTTATTGTTGGCAGACACTCAAGTTGCATGAGAACTTCGCATTTCCCGCTACAGACACTGAAGGAAACGCCCTCGGACGCCTCGATCGCAAGCCACAAGCTGATGTTGCGCGCGGGCATGATCAGAAAGCTTGCCGCGGGTCTCTACACCTGGCTTCCGCTCGGGCTGCGTGTACTTCGCAAGGTCGAACGGATCGTGCGGGAGGAGATGGACAGGTCTGGCGCACTGGAGGTGCTGATGCCGGCCGTGCAACCGGCAGAACTCTGGCGGGAATCGGGACGCTGGGAACAGTATGGCCCGGAACTGCTGCGTTTTCATGACAGGCACAACAACGAATTCTGCTTCGGCCCGACACACGAGGAGATCATCACCGACCTCGCGCGCAACGAACTGCAGAGCTACAGACAGCTGCCGGTCAATTTTTACCAGATTCAGACCAAGTTCCGCGACGAGATCAGGCCGCGCTTCGGTGTGATGCGCGCGCGCGAGTTTCTCATGAAGGACGCCTACTCCTTCCATGCTTCACAGGAGTGCCTGCAAGCGACCTACGAGCTGATGTACGACACCTACAGCAATATCTTCCGCCGCTGCGGTGTCGATTTTCGTCCCGTCCATGCAGATACGGGCTCCATCGGCGGAAGCGCTTCACACGAGTTCCACGTCCTCGCGGACTCCGGCGAGGACGCCATCGCCTTCTCGACCATGAGTGACTATGCGGCCAATGTCGAACTCGCCGAAGCAGTCGCTCCTGCGGCAGAGCGTCCAGCCCCCTCCATGGAGATGACGCTCGTCGACACGCCTGACGCAAAAACCATCGACGAACTCGTTGAACAGTTCGACCAGACCGTCGAGAGGACCGTCAAAACACTGATCGTTCACGCAACCGAAGAGTCGCAGCACAGTCTCGTTGCACTGCTCGTCCGGGGGGATCATGAACTCAACGAGGTCAAGGCGGCCAAGCTCCCTGACGTCATGGAACCACTCTGTTTCGCAAGCGACGAGGAGATCCGTGATGCGGTTGGAGCAGGCACGGGATCGCTCGGCCCGGTAGGCATGCCGCTGCCCGTGATCGCCGATCGCTCGGTTGCCGTCATCTCCGATTTCAGCGCCGGCGCCAATATCGACGGGAAGCACTATTTCGGCATCAACTGGGAACGTGACCTGCCACTCCCTGAAATCGCCGACCTGCGAAACGTCCGGGAAGGCGATCCGAGTCCCGACGGCCAGGGTAGCCTGACCATCGCCCGTGGCATCGAGGTCGGTCACATTTTCCAGCTGGGCAGAAAATACTCCGACGCTCTGAAGGCCGAGGTGCTCGACGAGAACGGCAAGAGCATGGTCATGACCATGGGATGCTACGGGATAGGTGTCTCGCGTGTCGTCGGTGCCGCCATCGAGCAACACAACGACGACCAGGGCATCGTCTGGCCTGCATCGATCGCCCCGTTCGAGGTAGCACTCTGCCCGATTCGCATGGACAAGTCCGAGCAGGTTCGTGAAACGACTGAACGTCTCTACGCGGAGCTTCAGGCAGCAGGTGTCGACGTTCTGCTCGACGACCGCGGACTGCGTCCGGGCGCCATGTTCGCTGACATGGAACTCATCGGCATTCCACACCGCATCGTCATCGGCGACCGGGCGCTTGACGAGGGAAATGTCGAGTATCGAGCCCGGGCCGCCTCCGACAACGAAATGATCCCGCTCGGCGAGATCGTCGATAAAATCACCACGACACTCAAGGATTCCATCGCATGAGCCAATCCAGCTACACGAAAGAAGAACTCATCGCATGCGGCCATGGCAAACTGTTCGGGCCGGGCAATGCACAGTTGCCCGTCGACAAGATGCTCATGCTGGACCGTATCATCACCATCAGCAATGACGGCGGAGGTTATGGCAAGGGCGTCATCCACGCCGAGCTCGATATCACTCCCGATCTCTGGTTCTTCGAATGCCACTTTCCGGGAGATCCGGTCATGCCCGGCTGCCTCGGTCTCGATGCCATGTGGCAGCTGGTGGGGTTTTTTCTCGGCTGGAGCGGTCACCCCGGCAAGGGTCGGGCACTCGGCGTGGGAGAGGTGAAGTTTACCGGTCAGGTACTGCCAACCGCGAAAACCGTTTCCTATCACATCGATATCCGGCGTGTTCTGGCGCAAAAGCTGGTTCTGGGAATCGCTGACGGCCGCGTGGAAGTCGACGGCCGGGAAATCTATACAGCGAAAAATCTTCGCGTCGGACTCTTCACCTCAACGGATAATTTCTGAAGCCGAAAAGAGTGTGACTCACTTTTTGAGCACCATGAAAAAAGCCGTGCAATTGCACGGCTTTTTGATTTGAAAGGCCTCCGGGCCAATCAAAGGTAGTCGGGGTTTCCGACATCCTGTTGCGTGATGGCCTGGTCATGGCCCATCTGTCCTTGCTTGGCAGCCTTGTTTGCCTGCTTCACAGCAGTATCGAAGTCACCCTCTTGCAGCGCCTTCTCGGCGGCCTTGACCATCTTGCCTGAATCGCGCCACTCGCCGCCGACACTGGCCGCTTTCTTCAGGGACGCTTTAGCCTCTTCGATGGCTTTCTCGGCGGCTGCCTTGTCTGCGCCAGCATGGGCAGTACCCATCATGAACGCGGAAAGGGCGATCGCAGTCAGAACTTTTTTCAGCATTGTCTCCTCCTCAGTAGGGATATCTCTTGCGTCGGGCTTTTGTGCCCGCTCTGCGGAAATCAGGTCAGAAAGCATACACTGTTTAATCCGGTCCTGACAACAGATGCATCTTTATTAGAAAACCCTTATTTTCCAGTCAATTAGCGTCTTGTTTCAGACCCCGATATGATGCAGAGAGGGGCATGATTATTCCACCCGTTTTTCAGCCCTTCCGCTGCAGGGCCCTGGTTTGGCACACAACCGCCTTGAAGTCCGCATCGGGACGAGATAGCCACAAATCAGGCAGATTACTGGACATTTAGCGTCAAATTGGCGAAACTTAGCGCACCATCAGCGCTGCTGAAGCCGACAGGACCCCCCTCGGATGCCCAAGATTCTGGTACTCAACGGCCCGAACCTCAACCTTCTGGGGAAACGCGAGCCCGGCGTTTACGGCTCGGAAACACTGGATGAAATCGAGGCTCGCCTGCAAAAACAGGCCGAATCTGCGTCTATCGGCTTCGAATTCCGGCAATTCAATGCGGAACACGCCCTGATCGAGCGTATTCACGCCGCGATGGATGACGGTACGGATTTTATCATCATCAACCCTGCCGCCTTCACGCACACCAGCGTGGCCTTGCGGGACGCGCTGCTCGGCGCTGACATTCCCTTTATCGAGGTGCATATTTCGAACGTGCACAGACGGGAAGAGTTCAGGCGCCACTCCTACTTAACCGACGTTGCTGTCGGCATGATCGCCGGCCTGGGGAGTATCGGCTACGACCTTGCGCTGACAGCGGCAATCTCAAAGATCTGAGTAACCAAACACCATGGACATTCGCAAAATAAAAAAACTGATCGAGCTGATCGAGGACTCGGATGTCGCCGAGATCGAAATCAACGAGGGCGAGGAATCCGTCCGTATCAGCCGTTCCAGCTCGGTTCAGCCACCCGTAATCCATCAGGTTGCGGCGCCCTACCCGGCGGCTGCGCCCCCCGCACCTGCAGCACCCGCCGTGGCGCCTGCTGCCAGCGCTCAACCTGCAGTGGAAGAGCCGGCAGCTGAAGAGGAGTTGAGCGGCCACGTCATCCGCTCGCCAATGGTCGGCACCTTCTACCGCGCCTCCTCTCCGGGCGCCAAGCCATTCGTCGAGGTGGGTGATACTGTCTCGAACGGCGATACGCTTTGCATCATCGAGGCAATGAAAATCCTTAACCAGATTGAGGCCGACACCTCCGGAAAGGTCACAAGAATCCTCGTCGACAACGGCCAGCCAGTCGAGTACAACCAACCTCTGTTCATCATCGAATAGGCGGTGCATCCGATGCTGACAAAGGTTCTCATTGCCAACCGGGGCGAAATTGCCCTGCGTATCCAGCGCGCATGTCGTGAGCTGGGAATCAAGACTGTCGCTGTGCACTCGGAAGCCGACAGGAATCTCAAACATGTCCTGCTTGCAGACGAATCGGTTTGCATCGGGCCGGCTTCTTCTGCCGAGAGTTATCTGCAGATCCCCAACATCATCAGTGCTGCCGAGGTGACCGACGCTGTCGCCATCCATCCCGGATACGGGTTCCTCTCCGAGAACGCTGATTTCGCAGAGCGCGTCGAGAACTCGGGATTCATCTTCATTGGTCCCAGTCCGGAAACCATCCGCATGATGGGAGACAAGATCACAGCCATCGAGGCCATGAAAGCAGCCGGCGTACCCTGTGTACCCGGCTCCGATGGACCGCTGGACGATGACGATGACAGAACAATGCGCCTTGCACGGGAGATCGGTTACCCCGTCATCATCAAGGCAGCCGGAGGCGGTGGCGGTCGGGGTATGCGCGTCGTCCATTCGGAAGGCTCCCTGCTGAACTCGATCGCCCTTACCAGGACCGAAGCCAAGACCGCCTTCGGCAACAGCACCGTCTACATGGAGAAGTTTCTCGAGAACCCGAGACACATCGAGTTCCAGGTGTTGTCAGACACACACGGAAACGCAATCCATCTCGGCGAACGCGACTGCTCCATGCAGCGACGCCACCAGAAAGTCATCGAGGAAGCACCAGCGCCTGGCATCAGCAGCAAATTGCGCGAGAAAATGGGGGAGCGCTGCGCAGAGGCCTGTCGCCGCATTGGCTATCGTGGCGCCGGCACTTTCGAATTTCTCTACGAGAATGGCGAATTCTATTTCATCGAGATGAACACGCGTGTCCAGGTCGAGCATCCGGTCTCGGAACTCGTAAGCGGAGTGGATATCGTCAAGGAGCAGCTGCGCATCGCTGCCGGCGAAAAACTCGGCTACAAACAGAAGGAGATCAAGATAAGGGGACACGCCATCGAGTGCCGGATCAACGCAGAAGACCCCGACACTTTCATGCCGAGCCCCGGCAAGATCCTGCAGTTGCACTTCCCTGGCGGTCCCGGTGTTCGTGTCGATACCCATCTCTACGACGGTTACACGGTGCCGCCTTATTACGACTCGATGATCGGCAAGCTCATTACTCATGGAGAGGATCGGGAGTCAGCCATGGCACGCATGCGCATTGCACTCTCCGAGATGATTATCGACGGCATCAGGACCAACATCGAATTGCAGCAAAGAATCCTGCGTGACAGGGGCTTCGAGGAAGGCGGTGTAAACATCCATTACCTCGAAAAGATGCTCGGTCTCTGAGCAGGCTCCTCACTCCGCAGGCCACGCGGGGAGACGCAACTCCAGAGCCCCACCATGACATGGCTCCAGGCACATTTGACCAGCGACAAGGCATCTTCACCGATGCTGGAGTCGCTCTTCGAAAGACTCGGCGCCCTGTCAGTCACCCTCACTGATGCCGGCGATGAACCCCAGCTGGAGACAGCACCCGGAGAAGAGCGCATCTGGTCCGAAACCATCGTCACAGGCCTCTTCGCAGGCGACACGGACAAGGTCTCCCTCGAAACAGCGATCCTTGACGCCATCGAACAGCTCGGGATCATGGCAGAGCTCGCCCTTGAACCGCTGGAAGACCAGGACTGGGAGCGGGCATGGATGGAAAATTTTCATCCCATGCAATTTGGTGAACATCTCTGGATCGTGCCTCGGGACCACCAGCCACCTGCTGATGCTGTCGATCCAGTAGTCGTTTTCCTTGATCCGGGCCTGGCTTTCGGTAGTGGCACACACCCGACGACCGCCCTCTGCCTGCAGTGGCTCGACAGCCAGGACATCACTGGAAAAAGCCTCATCGACTTCGGTTGCGGATCCGGTATTCTTGCCATTGCGGCCCTGAAACTCGGTGCCGCCTCAGCACTCGGTATCGATCATGACCCGCAGGCACTGATCGCAAGTGAACAGAATGCAGAGGAGAACGGGGTTGCCAGCCGTCTCACTCTCACGGAATCGAATTCTCCGGTTGGCGCGCAGGCGGATATCGTCATCGCGAACATTCTTGCCAGCATTCTCATTGACCTGGCGGAGAAGATAGGCTCTCTCGTCAGACCGGGCGGACAGCTGGCACTCTCCGGCATACTCGAGGAACAGGCTGCTGCAGTCATGGCAGCCTATTCAGGCAACTTCGAGCTGGAAACGCCACGCGAGCAGGAAGGGTGGGTCCTGATCGCGGGCTGCAGGAAACAGTGACATCAGGCCAGCCATTGCATCAGGTCTGGAGACTTGCCGCGACCTCCCTCATGGCCCCTGTCACCTCTGCCAGCTCCGCATTGCTCATGACATAGGGCGGCATGGTGTAGAGCAGCTTGCCAAAAGGCCGCAACCAGACCCCGCGCTCGACCAGCATTGCCTGGACGCGTGCTACATCGAGGCTCTCCTTCATCTCCAGAACACCGATAGCACCAAAGACACGCGCCTCTTGCACAGCAGCAAGCTCATTCAATGGTAGCAATTCGGCTTTCAACCAGGTCTCGATCCGCTCGACAGACTGCTGCCACTGATTACCCGCCAGCAGATCGAGACTCGCCGATGCAACAGAGCAGGCGAGCGGATTGCCCATGAAGGTCGGGCCATGCATGAAAACATGACCATCCGCGCAGACACCACGTGCCACCTCGTCTGTCGCCAGTGTTGCGGCAAGGCTCATGTAACCGCCCGTGAGCGCCTTTCCAACACAGAGGATATCCGGCACGACGTCGGCGTGCTCGCAGGCAAAGAGTCTGCCGGTTCGACCGAAACCCGTCGCGATCTCATCCGCGATGAGCAGCACTCCATGCCTGTCGCACAGCTCCCGAACACGGCGAAGGTATTCAGGATGATAGAAACGCATACCCCCTGCCCCCTGGACGACAGGTTCGAGGATGACGGCCGCGATTTCGCTGGCATGTTCTTCGAGCAGCGCCGCGAATGGCGAGATCGCTGACTCATTCCATTGCTCACAAGGCGCTATCCCCGGCGCAGGCGCGAAGAGCTGCCCCGGCAGCATACCGCTGAAGAGGTGATGCATGCCGTTGACAGGATCACAGACCGACATGGCGCCAAAAGTGTCCCCGTGATAGCCGTTGCGGATGGTCAGGAAACGTTGCCTGCCCGTCTCCTTTTGCCCGTGCCAGTACTGGATCGCCATCTTCATGGCGACCTCGACACTGACAGAGCCGGAATCAGACAGAAAAACGTGCTCCAGCGGTTGCGGTGTCATCTCGACGATGCGCCGGCAAAGCTCGACGGCAGGCTCGTGCGTAAGACCGCCGAACATGACATGCGCCATGCGGTCCAGCTGGTTTTTCAGTGCATCGTTCAGGAGCGGGTGATTGTATCCATGTATGACACACCACCAGGAGGCCATGCCATCGATGACCTCTCTGCCATCGGCAAATCTGAGCCTGACACCCTCTGCAGAATCAACAGGATAGACAGACAGCGGGCTGATCAGGCTGGTATAGGGATGCCAGATATGCTGGCGGTCGAACTGAAGACTTTCTGGAAGCATGATTCGTGCAAGATAGCGGTGAGAAGTCATTATATCCCCGCCTCTAGAGTAGCGGACAATGCCCGGGCGTCCACCCCTCGAGAAAGCCGGACTGCACTGCACCCGGGCTCCTTACCGGGTAGTAATGAACAGGTCGGAGGGGGACCGAATTGCGCCAGGGAATAAAAATAAGTATATTATCAGGAGCTTATAAACTTTGATCCCAGCAACCGTGATGACATCAAACCAGGAAAGCACCAGAGAACTCACCTCCCTGTTGAGAGAAGCCATCCAGGTGCTCGATCACTGGAAGGTTCCGTACGAACAACAGCCGGTGCTGCTGGGACTGGGGGACAACCTTAAACCGCGGGAATACAACAGGTACAGGATGGGGACAGCCTTCTGCAAGGATGCATCTGTCTATCACCTTGCCAGGAAAATCCTGCATATCGACGATGCGACTCAGAAGCTCTATCCCTACAGCCTGGAATCGGCGCGCATCTGGGTAACCGTCGGACAGCCCCTGCTCGGGGGAAAATCATCGCTCGACATCATCCTCGAAAATGGATACCGAGGTCTTGAGCAAATCGCCCTGATGATCGACAACCAGTTCGATCCCTATTCAGCCGCTATTGATCAGCGTCCGGCTCGAGATCCAGAGAAACTGAATTGATACAGTAACGCATGCCCGTCGGCTGCGGGCCATCCGGGAAGAGATGTCCAAGGTGGGACCCGCACTTGCGACAATGCACTTCCGTGCGGATCATGCCATGACTGCGGTCCTCCTCGGCCTCGACAGCGCCCTCGTCCAGGGCCTGGTAGAAGCTCGGCCAGCCGCTGCCGGAGTCGTATTTGTGGTCCGAGCGAAAGAGAGGCTCACCACAGCAGACACATCGGTAGGTGCCGCCTGTTTTGGTTTCGTAGTACTTGCCGGTAAAGGCACGCTCTGTCCCCTTGCGGCGACAGACCCGGAACTCCTCTTCACTGAGTTCGCTGCGCCACTCTTCATCGCTTTTTCTGATCTTATCGTTCATAACCCGTCTGCTATAATCCGCGCCTGTTGATTCACAGAGATCTGAATACCGCATGGCGAAAGAAGACTTCATCGAGATGGAAGGGACTGTCATCGACACCCTGCCAAACACTACCTTTCGCGTCGAACTGGAGAATGGCCACGTCGTCACGGCGCATATCTCCGGCAAGATGCGCAAGAACTACATTCGCATCCTGACCGGCGACAAGGTCACGGTCGAGTTGACCCCCTACGACCTGACGAAGGGTCGTATCACGTATCGCGCGCGCTGATCTCGAACTCCAGCTCGTCTGCCGGACGGCTGATCTTCACACTGCCTCCATTCGCCAGTTTTCCAAACAGCACCTCTTCGGAGAGTGGCCGCTTGATCTCGTCCTGGATCAGGCGCGCCATCGGGCGCGCGCCCATTTTGGGATCATAGCCCTCCCTGGCGAACCACTCTCGCACCTCCTGCTCGACAGTGAGTGAGACGTTCTTTTCGGCGAGCTGCTGCTCGAGTTCGAAAAGAAACTTGTCGACCACCCGACTGATGGACTCCTCGCCGAGCGGCGCGAATTGCACGATCGCGTCAAGACGGTTTCGGAACTCGGGCGTGAAATACTTTTTCAGCGCCTCCATGCCGTCGCTGGAGTGATCCTGGGTCGTGAAGCCAATCGATGATCG
>Ga0180435_10005462_pt1 | contig 12353 bp, 13 predicted proteins | sample SS_ome_3_FD_132467 | JGI IMG/M metagenome (GOLD analysis project Ga0180435, IMG submission 132467) | Hypersaline lake sediment archaeal communities from the Salton Sea, California, USA - SS_3_S_1 metaG | ecosystem: Environmental > Aquatic > Non-marine Saline and Alkaline > Hypersaline >... | reverse complement strand
CACCCCCAAACCCGCTGCCTGGGGGCGCGCCATCGATACGGTCAACTGCCGCGTGGGGCCGTCCACAGACTTTCCCATCAGCGCCAGCCTGGACCCGGGCACCGAGACCGCCATCCTCGGCGTGAGTCCCGAGCGCATCTGGTGGCTCGTACAGCCGCCCGAAGACCGCGCGCCCTGCTGGGTGTGGGGCCCGCTGGTGGACGTCTTCCAGGGTGATCCAGCTGCCATCCCTCTGGCCAACGCGCCCGCCACACCCACCTTCATTCCGCAAAACGCCGGCGGCAGGGAGTTCTCCGTCGAGGAATATGAAAACACCCTGTTTGACCTGCTCAACCTGGCGCGGGTGCAAAACGGCCTCCCCCCTGCCGAGCGCGTCGCGGCCCTGGACAGCGCCGCCCGTCTGCACAGCGCCGATATGGCCCAGCATGACTTCTTCGCGCACCTCAGCTACGACGGCTGCGACTTCAACGCGCGTCTCACCGAACAGGGTCTCTTCTTCACCAACGGCGGCGAGACTATCTACGCCGGCGGCGATCCCTACCAGGCTTATCACATCTGGATGGGCAGCGACGTGCACCGCAGCATCATCCTGCACCCAGCCTTCACCTCACTGGGCGTCGGTGTAGTCTACGCGGACGCGGATGCAGTTACGTATGATGTGTATGTGACGGCAGATTTTGCGGCATTGTACACCCCATAAGAAAAATCAACACTATTATGCCGTAGGGGCGCATAGCATCCAGTGCTTTGCTGGAAGGCTTGCGACCGCTTCCCTGATTTACAGAGAGCATTGAATTAAAACATCAAAAACTCTCTTTGTATCCTTCATAAAGACTCAAGCAGTTTCAAAAGCAATTGGCGTATGGTATACGCCGCTACAGTGTTTTAAGTGCTCCAGACCTCATTCACATGGTCCTCTCAATTCTCCCAAAAAAAGAAAAACCGCTCTGCTTCAACAACATCCGACAAAACGGTTCTAACTATACATAGTGATTTATGAATTCTAAATTGCAGTCACCCTTCCCCCATGGAATACCAGCTCATAGATCGACACATCGCCATGCAGAATCTCTTCACGGCCAGTGAAGCGCTCCACGTCCCCCTCCCACATACAGCGGAAGGTAAAATCCCCTGAACGGAATTCCTCTGGCCCGCGGAAGGGTGCCTCGCGCGGCACGGCCAGCAGCGCGCCCTTGAGACATTTGCTGAACCCTTCGGGGATCTCGTCCACCTTCATCCAGCCGTAGTAATTCATCCCCCACAGCGCCTGACCGTCCTTCCAAACAGCTTCTTCACCAATGAAGTCGATATCACCGAGATAGGTATCAATATACACATACGGCCCTTCGGCATAACGCAGGTCCTTGGAATTGGGCCGGCTAGGGTCGGAGAGGTCACCACCCGCGGCGTAGGTCTCGCGCTTGGCGCGCAGCAGAAAATCAACAAAGTCTTCCATATTTTCCCACTAATTGTAGGGTGGGTTGTTAACCCACCCTACCGAAAAATCAGTCCTACACTTCGACTAATTCATACGCCTGCGAACCCAGGCCGATCTCCTCAGCGTAGGCCAGAGCAGCGGGCCAGTCGACTTTCCCGTGCAGGGTCTGGAACTTGTCGTCACCCTCGTGGAAATGCTTATCCTGCAGTTGGCAGCCGTTCAGTGCCGCAGCCTCGTTGACCATATCCGCCGCAGCCTGGTCCAGGGCCACCGGGTCAAAAGAAGCCATGATACCCAGGTTGGGTACGATTGCGGCATCGTTACAATTCCAGCAGTCACAATCGGGGGAAACATCCATAATGAAACTGACATGGAAATGAGGCTTGCCCTGCACCACGGCCAGGGTATACTCAGCGATCTTCTCCGCTACGCTGTCTGCAGCCGCGTCCCACTTGAAACTGGCCGAGTCATACTGACACACCGCCACACACTGGCCGCAGCCCACGCACAGATCATAATCGATCACGGCCTTATTGTCCGCGTTCATCGTAATCGCGCTCTCAGGACAATTCCTGAAACATAAGCGGCAGCCCACACAATTCTCCAGCTTGATGAAGGGCTTGGAATCCGAATGCATCTCCAGCTTGCCGCCGCGCGAGCCGCTGCCCATGCCGAGATTCTTCAATGCCCCGCCAAAGCCGGTCATCTCATGCCCCTTGAAATGCGTCAATGAAAGGATGATATCCGCATCCGCGATGGCCGCACCGATCTTGGCCGTCTCACAGTGCTTCTGGTTGATGACCACCTCGCGGTAATCAGTGCCCTTGAGGCCGTCGGCGATGATCACATCACAGCCCGTCACCATGCGATTAAAACCGTTCTCCATCGCAGCTTCCAGGTGGTCAATGGCGTTGGCGCGGCGTCCTGAATACAAGGTATTGGCATCCGTAAGGAAGGGATACCCGCCCAACTCACGCACCAGCTTGACCACGCGTGCGGCATAATTGGGGCGAATGTAAGCCAGGTTCCCTGGCTCGCCGAAGTGGATCTTCAACGCCACGAACTGCTCTTTAAAATCGATGCTTTCGACACCAGCCTTGCGCATCAGTTTTTCCAGCTTGTCGAGCATATTCTTGCCTGGTTTGGCACGCATGTTGGTGAAATACACTTTTGATTGCTCTGTCATTTTTCTCCTCTTCTTCTACCAAGATAATTGCTTTAATTCTATAGTGAAGTTGGAAAGAACTGTTAGTCAAAAAAACAGGCCGCCTTTTCAGGTGGCCTGTGTAGTTCTGTAATTTCTACCCTAGCGCGGAATGTCCCAGTAGGACATATCATCCACGTAGATGGTAAAGTCAGCAGTGGCGGTATCGAATCCCGGGTCAACCGAGACACCAAAGAAACCACCTTTATAGGTATCATCGCGCTTCTGGTCCATAAGCACACCGTTGATGTAAAGCTGGATCAAGTCATCCTGCAGCATCACACCTACGCGGTTGGTCTGGTTGGGACCGGGGTTGATCACGCCGGTGAAGGTCCAACTCACCAGGGTCTCATATTCGCCCTTGAAGTTATTGGCGCGCCCGTCCCATTCCCACAGACGGTAATGCCCATCACAGGAAACGGTGAACACATAGCCACGAACGGCTTCGGTGCGAATGGGCACACGGAAGATGATGCCGTAATTATCCTTGCCTGCGCACACGTCCCCGGTGGTCACCGTCATCTCGGTGTACATATAAGTGGTGCCTTCAACAATACCCAGCCGCCAGCCGTTCTCGCGGTCTTCATTGACATTGGTCATCTTGAATTTGCCGTCTTCAAACTCAGCCGAGGTGAACAGGTCGCTGCCTGTCGGCCACACCCACGGATTATCGCCATTCATCAGATCATAGGATGTGGGCGGCCCCAGCCACGTGCGCGGATCATCCGGCGCAAGCGTGATGGTGGGAGTGAAAGTCGGCGCAGGGGTGTTGGTCTCTGTCGGCAGGGGGGTATTGGTCGCCGTTGGGGTTGCTGTCGGCTGTGTGGGGGTCACCGTAGGGGTGCTGGTGTTCGTGGGGGTCGGCGTCCTGGTATACGACTCAGGGGGCGGGCCGCCGCCAACCAGCACCGTTGCCTCAGCATCAGCCGCATCAGCTGTAGCCTGGGCCGAAGCCGAATCTTCAGCAGTCGGCATGCCAGTGAGCATCTGCGCCACTTCGGTGGCCATCTCAGCATCAGATGGTCCGCCAGTAGCGGTATCACAGCCAGCCATGAGCACAACAGACAGGATCAATATCAAGGGCAGTATCTTCTTCATAAGCGTTCACTCCTTACGGTGCGCTTTCAACGTCACCGGGTATCACAAAGGGCGTTATACTCGTTGCACAAGCCGTGCCAGGTACTAATTTCCCGCCTTGTAGCCAATTGTTCGCAGGAAACCCAGCCGCCAGGCCACATCCTCTTCAGCTTCAATACCCAGCGGCGCGCCGCCATCAATCACACCTAAAATACCGCGTCCTTCGCCCTCTTCGGCGATGATCACGCTGGTGGGGTTGGCAGTAGCCGTGAAAATGCGGCATACCTGGGAATTGTTCTTGATCGCATTCAGCACATTGATGGGGAAAAAGCCTTCCGCAAGAAAAATGATGAAGCTGTGTCCGGCGCCGATCGCCATGGCGTTCTTTTGCGCCAATTCCAGCATCGCATCGTCCGTCGCAGAGCAGCGCACCAACCGCTTGCCAGAGGCTTCACAAAAGGCAAGCCCAAACTTAATGCCCGGTACGGCACTCACCATGGCTTCGTGCAGATCTTCAACAGTCTTAATGAAATGAGATTGACCGAGAATGAAATTCACTTCCTCGGGTTTTTCGATTTTGACAGTTTTTAATTCCATAATGGCTTTCCTCTCCTCAACCTGTCTGGTACCTTTTATCTATTATAAAACAATCTCAAGTAAAGATGTTTTAGACTATGAAAAATCTCCCGCAGAGGGAACCACGGGAGAACAAGATGTTTGTTGAAAAAACAGGGAAGCTAATGATCCCAGGCAAAAGAGCGCAATGATGCCAGGTTCTCAGCCAGGTTGTCACAGGCCTCGGTGCTGTAGGCAAAACCGGTGCGCACACCGCTCGTGGCGATCTGGTTGACAGATTCTACGATCCTGGTTTCCTGCTGGATGCAGGTATACAAGGATTGATGTGCTGTCAATATCTCTGCCGGCGGCGCAGTGGCATCCAGGGCAACCAGCAGCGCAGCGCCGCTCTGATAAGCTGTAGAAGAACTTGGGCCCACAAGGGCATCCAGTTCACTACGTGCCGTCGATGGGTTAATGGCGTCATTCGGCTCGGCCAGCAAGGCCAGGTATGCAAACAAAGCATTCTCCGCTGTCATGGCACCACCGCCGCTGGCGCTGAGCACGCCGCTGTACGGCCCGGCCATCACCGTCTCAAAATTCGCCAGGTCAACCTGCCAGTCTTCGATCTCACCCATCAGGCCGCGCATTTCTTTGGCATAAACTTTCTCAGCACTGGGCGGAAAGAGAATGCCGCGGCTAATGAGGATATATACTGCAATCGCTATTGCCCCCAAAATGGTAATGAAACCAAAAATGAAAATGCCGGTGAATGACCTCGTATTCTCGAACTGCCCTTCATCAGCTTCAGGTTCGGCGGTCTCTGTCCGGGTTTCAAACAGTTCCGCCCCGCGAGGCACACTATCCGCATAAGAGGTACTCTGCTCTATGGGAGTTCCACCGCTGGAAGCCAAACCATTACTGGCAAAAGGATTCTGACCATAAACACTTTCATTCATATTCAGGCCAGGATCAAGGCCCAGGGAAGTGTCGTTCTCCAAAGCCACATCCAGACGGCTCTGCCAGTTCATTTCATCCTGAGAGAGCCTGTCCAGTGCAGCCCAGGCTTTCTGGTTATCAGGGTTGATCTCTAGCGCTTTTTTCAGACAGAATTTCTTCTTATCTGCACTGTCAAAACAGCCAGCTAGCCACAACCATGCCGTCTCATTCCTGGGGTCTTGCTTGACAATTTCAGAGAGGATTTTTCCAGCGGCTTTTGTGTTCCCGCTGCGGATCAACTGGATCGCCTGATTGATTTTTTCACTGCTCATAACCACCTCTGCAATGACTGTTCAAATTATGCCATCAAGTATAGTATATAACAAATGATCCAACAAGACGACATATTCCTTGAAAAGCAGGGGGATTTTTGCTATCATAAAATCAGACCAACCGGTCGGTTTATATCTTCCACAACACGGAGGGCCTATGCAGCAGCGCAGTCTTGAAACCCGCGGGCGGATCCTGTCCGCCGCGGTGCAGCTTTTTGCCACACAGGGATACAATGCCACCGGAGTTGCCGAAATTTGCTCTGACGCTGGGGTTAGCAAAGGGGCTTTCTACCATCACTTCTCCAGCAAGCAGATGCTTTTTGCAGCAGTTCTGGAAGAATGGCTCGCCGGACTGGACAAAGAGATCGAACACCTGGGCAGACTTTCCGGCTCAGTGATGGAAAGGCTGCTGTCCATAACCCCTGTAATGGCATCCGTGTTTTCGCAGGCACAGGGCCAGCTTCCCATGTTTCTGGAATTCTGGGTGCAGGCCATGCGCAATCCGGAAATCGAGGCGTTGGTGCTCGCCCCCTACCGGCGCTACCGGCAATTCTTCGCAAACATCATCCAACAGGGCATCGTGCAGGGTGAATTCGCAGATATGGACGCAGACATGGCCGCTGGCACAATGGTATCGCTGGCTGTGGGCTATATCATCCAGGGGCTGGGCGACCCCGAAGGGGCAGACTGGGGAGAGCAAGCCCAACGTAGTTTAGAGAATCTGATCAGAGGTTGGGAGAGGAGGGCATAATGATCGTGGTAACCGGCGCAACCGGGCATCTGGGCAACGTACTGGTGCGCCAACTTCAGGAGGAGGGTAAAACAGTACGCGCACTGGTGCTGCCCAGCGAGGACTGCACCGCGCTGAATGACCTGGGCGTGGAGATCGTCGAAGGCAACGTGCTCCATCCACCCGACCTGGAACGTGCTTTTCAGGGCGCCGAGGTCGTCTTTCATCTGGCAGGGATGATCTCCATCCTGCCCGGCAGAGACGAGCGCGTCTGGCAGGTGAATGTCGAAGGCACACGTAACGTGATCCGTGCCGTACAACGCACTGGGGTCAGGCGCATGGTATACACCAGTTCGATCCATGCCCTGGAGCGCATCCCCGAAGGCATCATCATCAACGAACAGATCCCCTTTGACCCACAGACCGAGATTAGCGATTATGACCGCTCCAAGGCCACCGCCTCGCTGGCCGTATTGCAGGCCGTGCGTGAGGAAGGTCTGGATGCCGTCATCGTTTGTCCGACCGGGATCATTGGACCCTATGACTTCCGCCTGTCAGAAATGGGCAGGCTGATCGTGGATATCCTGCACCGCAAGCTTAATTTCTCAGTGGATGGCGCTTTTGACTTTGTGGATGTGCGTGATGTGGCCCGAGGGCATCTCCTCGCTGCCGAATACGGACGAGCAGGAGAGTTCTATATACTCTCAGGAGAACAGATCAAGATCTTCCAGCTTGTCAATCTCGTCAAGGAATTGGCCGGGGTACGCACCTGGATCGTGAATGTACCGTTTAAGCTGGCTGCGTTTTCAGCCAAATTCACACCGCTCCTCGCGCGCATCAGCCGACGTCAACCGCGCTTCACGCAGTATTCATTGCAAACTGTGCGCGATAACTCGGTGATCAGCAGCGAAAAGGCAGGCCGTGAGTTGGGATATCAACCGCGCTCATTGAGTGAAAGTCTGGCAGATACCGTGCGCTGGTGGATGCAGCAGTTCAGACAGGGCAAACAGCCAGCAGGCTAAAGCTGAGCGGCCTGTTTAAAACCCGAACCGCTCCCTGGCGTGGAGCGGTTCTTCGATCTGGAGGAGAAAAACTTGTTCCAGATAAAAAATCACGGCGATTAAACCGTGACCTTTACACTGATCTAAGGTCCAGTAACAAATTCATAATTTGCAGCGGCCCATTGATTCATACCGCCGGCCATGCTGGTGACCAAATGATACCCATTCTGACGCAGAAACTGGGTTGCCTGTGCACTGCGGTTACCAGAGCGGCAGACAACAACAACCTTCTGGTCAACCGGCACCTCATCCATGCGGTCGGGCAGTTCACCCAGGGGGATGAGCGTCGCACCGGGAATATGTCCTGCTTCCCATTCTTCGGGTTGGCGCACGTCCAATATAAAAGCGCCTTCCTCACGAAGCCGGGCCGCTTCTTCTACCGAGACTTCATCGGGCAGCGTCTCAACGATCTCTGCCTGGTCCGCTACAGCAGCCGGACGAAAAGCTGTGGCTGCAAAAATGGCCAGCAATACGATCACAATACCAGCAATTAAAGTAGTTTTTTTGTTCATCACGATCTGTCCTGCGAAATACCTCTAAATTTGATTATATTTATCTTAATAAACCAAGTATAACACGTTTCATCAAAAAAATGGGTTTTCCTTTTCTCTAATCCAGCGATGTATACTTGTTTTCCTCAAGTGCATGCTTCAACACCGCATCAACATCCACCATCCACGGGCCGTCAGTTTGCAGGGTGATACTGGCTTCATCACCCTCATACAACACCACCTCGCGCTCACCATCCAGCGCAAGCACAATTGGCCGCTTGCTAATCACAGGGACACTTTCTCCCGGCTGCATGGCCTGTATCTCATCAATTGGCACACTGACCAGTTCACCGGGCAGCATGGTCGTACGCACGGTCTTTGCCCCGCCGGTGCGCACGCAAGCCCCCAGCCGATCGCGAGGATCTACGATCTGTGCCATACCAATAATGGAAGAAATACCAATATGTCCCGGGTCCGCGCGGGTCACAAAGACCTGACGGACAAGTTCTGGTTCCCAGACAGCCTTTGAGCCAACATAAGGCGTATCCACCACAGCGACATCCACCAAAGCATGGTCCACTGCTTCATCATTAACCTTAACGACGAGACGTTTATGTCGCCAGACCATTCCATCGTGCAAACCCTCAGCCTGCTGGCTGAGATGCGCTGCCGCCAGCCCTGCCACAGTGCCTTCAATGAACTGCGGCACAACATTGTTCGTGCCGGATGAGATCGGCAGCATGGGCACATCACCCGCCACGCTGGCCACAAGACGACTGGTACCATCTCCGCCAAGCACAATGATACAATCTGCACCTTCCTCAACCATACGTTCAGCAGCCTGAACGGTTTCTTCGGGCAGCCCATCCACATACATTTCAAGGATTTCTACAGCGCGCTGCACCTCATCCCGGTTTGCGAAATCCCCCAGAGCGCGCTTGCCAAAGCCAAACTGCTCCGGCATGATGAGAATCCGTTCCACACCAGAGGCGGTCAGAGCGACAATAATACGCTTGACAATGCTCAACTTCTGCTGATTATCAACGGTAATAGCGTTGCCGACAATGCGGCGAATATCTTTTCCTGAAGCAGGATTGGCAATAATGCCAACTGTGTTCATCATTCCTCCTGGTTTTGTACAAATAATACGATCATTTTATCCTCTTCCAGCTTCAGGGAAGAGAAATTTTCGTTAACAAATCAAGAACTTATTTATCCATTGATTCTGATACAATAATAAGGAATATTATTACCTTTTATCAGGGATTTGCTAAAACCATAGGAGGAATTAAATGGAATTCGGCCAACAAGAAACCCTCATAACAATGCTGCTGCTTGTGGTGGAGCTGATCGCAGCGGCCATGTCCATCATGGTTATGTGGACGATCTACGTGCGCGCCGGGCAGCCCGGCTGGGCCAGCATCGTACCCGTTTACAATATGGTTGTGCTGATGAACATCGCAGGACGACCTGCATGGTGGTTCGTGTTGATGCTGATCCCCGTGGTCAATTTCATCATCTGGTTCATGGTGTGCATGGACCTGGCAGTCGCCTTTGACAGGGGCATCCCATTTGCTGCCGGTTTGTTCTTCGTACCTTTTATCTTTTTCCCTATCATGGCCTTCGGCGAACCGGATTACGTCGGCCCGGCAAAGCACTAGAATCACAGTCTAAAACGCAAACATCCTCTCGCTCGAGAGGATGTTTTTATTTTACGGCAAGAACACCGCTACCTGACACACTTCATCCCCATTGAGCACACTTTGCAACAGCTCCACCTCCAGAGGCTGCTGGAGGATCTCTTCCCACATACTCTTGTAAAAACCTGCCCCGCAGTAGCAATACGTGGTCGAGAGGCTTTTGCCCATCTTCAATGCATCACGCACGCGAGGGCAGTGACAATACAGAGCGCGCTTCTTGGCGGGGTCCGTCTCCGCCATGTACTCACGCAGATAACCACTCTTAGGAATCTTCGTAGCAATAATACGGTCCTCTTCCAAAACGCCAGCTGCTCCCCAACCTCTTCCCAAAATATCAGCGATCATCTCCTCAGACAGCTCCAGGGTATGGCGCAGAAAAGCGGTGAACTGATCCAGCAACATTTGATGCACCAGACGCACATCTCCTGTTTCAGCATACACACGGCGCATCTCCTGCAAATTCTCTTTGGGATACTGGCAGGCACAGCCCGTCATCACCTGCTTTTGCTGTTTCTCATCCAGCAAAGATTCCAGGCGTCTCACAGCACCTTGCGTCCAGGAGATCACTTCGGCACGATCTGTCTCGTCTGAAAGGGTATAACTGCCGTCCATGATCTGCTGACGCACAACGGAACCACCCACAGCCTCAATACAGTTCCCGAATTTGGTAAGCCAGTATCGTTCAAAATCAAATGATTCTGTCATGGAGTATCCTCTCTCAAACATTCATCAAATAACGTCTTTAAAATTTTATAGCAGACAGGGCTTTCTGTCTGCTGACCGGTTGGGTGGTTTTCAAAGAAATAGATCAAGGACAGGATCAAAGGTTGCGGCGGACACGCATCGCCAGCAGATTGTTTGCAGATGGCGCTTTTGCGATCGTGATCTGATATCGCCGTCCGGCACGGTATTCAAACTGTCCACCGGCCGGGATATTCTTGTACTCCTTAACATCGCGGTCCCCGGCCAGCAAGCGGATATCCACTGCATAAGGAGCCTGAGTTTCAGGATTCTGGTGAACTTTGTCCACGCGCAGGGTAAGATTGCCATCAAAAAGGCTATGCAATTCATCGGTCACTAAAAGCAAGCGCACTTCATTCGCATTGACCACCAGTGAACCAGTGACTGGTTTTGCCACAGGCACGTCTTCATGTGAAGAGGAAGGCGCATCAGGGTCTTCTTCAACTTCAACACCTAGCTCCTTGAGTTGGGCAATGGCATTGCTGTTGCCCGGGTCAAGCTGAAGCACACGCTGGTAACAATCGATCTTCTTCTTGGGGTCTGTCAGGGTGAGAGCAAGCATAGCCCAGGCCTGCGCATTCTTCGGGTCATCTTGCAGCAAACGCGTTAACGCCGCGCTGGCATCGCGGTACTCTTTCCTTGAGATCATGCTTAAAATATTATACAAATCAGTCATTTCAATTACCCTCTGAGGAAACGACGGTCTCTACACCCAGTATATGCATTTTATCATTTTTAGGAAAGTGATGCAAAACAAAATCATAGGGGAATTTAATGATTCGCTGCCGCAGGCCTTCACCTGCGGCAGCTTGCAGCACCATTGAGACAACTGTGGAGACCTCGCAAAGAGGAAATTGTCTCATCATGGTTATATAAAGTATACCGCGACCTACAATGCCCCTATAAAACAAACTACGAAGAATAAACCCTCGCGCTGATATAATTCTTTTCCAGGGAAATGGTATGAAATGAAATTGACCAGGATTATTTTATAGAAACACCTTTTTACTTCCTGTTCCCAAACCTCAAATTTGACCAGCCAGGAGAAAACTCATGAAAAACAAGTCATTGCCGAATATTCCGTGGGAAAAACGCCCTACCGACTGCTCAGACGTTGTCTGGCGCTACAGCGCAAACCCGATCATCCCCCGTGATCTTATCCCCTCCTCTAATAGTATCTTTAACAGCGCCGTGGTGCCTTTTAATGGTAAGTTCGCCGGCGTCTTCCGCTGCGATGACAAACGCCGCGTGATGAACACCCACCGCGGCTTCAGTGATGATGGCATCAACTGGCAGATCGACAACGACCCCATCGAATGGGAATTTGACGACCCCGAACTCAGCCGCTTCGAGCACCGCTATGACCCCCGCGTGGTCTGGCTGGAAGACCGCTACTATATCACCTGGTGCAACGGCTACTACGGCCCCACCATCGGCATCGGCTACACCTTCGACTTTAAGAAATTCACCTTCCTGGAGAACGCTTACCTGCCTTTCAACCGCAACGGCGTCCTCTTCCCGCGCAAGATCAAAGGCAATTACGTGATGCTCAACCGCCCTAGCGACAACGGCCACACCCCCTTCGGCGATATCTACCTCAGCCAGAGCCCGGACATGATCTACTGGGGCAAGCACCGCTTCGTGATGGCCGCCAGCAAGGGCTGGCAGCACACCAAGATCGGCGCCGGACCCATCCCCATCGAAACCCCTGATGGCTGGCTGATGATCTACCACGGCGTACTGACTTCTTGCAATGGTTTTGTCTACAGCTTCGGTGCGGCCCTGCTGGACCTGGACGAACCCTGGAAGGTGATCTACCGCACTGATCCATATTTACTCTCCCCCCAACGAGACTACGAGTGCGTGGGTGACGTGCCCAATGTGGCCTTCCCCTGCGCTACGCTGCACGACGAACCCACCGGCCGCCTGGCCATCTACTACGGTGGCGCAGACACCGTCACCGCCCTGGCCTTTGCCAAGCTGGATGAACTGGTTGACTTCGTAAAGAATAATTCGGAAGTGTAACGTCCGCCCTCACAAATCAAACATTTATAAAACAGCCTCTGCCGGATAGGGCAGAGCTGT
>Ga0180435_10005461_pt1 | contig 12355 bp, 9 predicted proteins | sample SS_ome_3_FD_132467 | JGI IMG/M metagenome (GOLD analysis project Ga0180435, IMG submission 132467) | Hypersaline lake sediment archaeal communities from the Salton Sea, California, USA - SS_3_S_1 metaG | ecosystem: Environmental > Aquatic > Non-marine Saline and Alkaline > Hypersaline > Sediment... | reverse complement strand
GCAGAAAGGCGCATCTGCTCGATGTGCGCATTGATCGACGAGTCTTTTTCAATGTAAGTATCGGAAGCCGGTACATAGGCTTCGGGCTGGTAATAGTCATAGTAGGAAACAAAGTATTCCACCGAGTTGTGGGGGAAAAACTCTTTGAACTCGCCATATAACTGCGCCGCAAGGGTCTTGTTGGGCGCCAGCACCAGCGTGGGACGCTGAACCTGCTCGATAACCTTGGCGATGGAAAATGTTTTGCCGGAACCGGTTACACCCAGCAGCGTCTGGTGGCTGAGGCCTGACTCCAGACCATCAACCAGACCAGCGATTGCCGCGGGCTGATCCCCCGCAGGTTCATATTCGGACTCAACCCGGAATGGATCAGCATTGCTCACGACATCGCACTCAGACAGTCATCGAAGGTGCAGTCTAAGACGCTTCGCCTTCTTCAGCATCATTTTCAGAGACTTCTGCTTCGCCAGCATCGTCTGCTGCTTGCGTTTCTGTTTCCGCTTCGGGCTCCGGCTCTGGCGCTTTAGGTGCTGGCGCTGTAATGAGACCGTGCTCTAAAAGGATGGCCACTTTTTCGTCTGCATTTATCGGCTTCTTATCCGCGCCAATAACCGCATAACGGTCATCTTTTCGCTGCACGATGGTATAAGCATCGGTACTCGCAACTGTTTTCATCACTTTCTCCGTTGGTTTAAAGCGGCGGCACTGTACCCGGTCTGGCGCGAGAGTCAATCCAGGGGGCTTGCAGAGCAAATAACCATATACCATCTCAATCCAAGTCAGTTGTCGCAAAAAAGCCCAGGTCCGCTACAATGCGCGCCTATTTTTTTGACAGAAAAGTAAAGTGGAACAACAACTTGGCGGAAAAATAAGCCACGTCATACGGTTTGCCGGTGACTCAGGCGATGGCATTCAGCTGCAGGGGCAGCAGTTTACAGTGGCGTCTGCCATGTCCGGGCATGACCTATCTACCCTGCCGGACTTTCCGGCCGAGATACGTGCACCCGCGGGCACCCGCTACGGCGTGTCTGCTTTTCAGATCCAATTCGGCGGTGATCGCATCACCACGCCAGGTGACGCGCCCGATGTGCTGATTGCGTTCAACCCCGCCGCTCTGGTGGTCAACCTTGGTAACCTGAAAGCCGAATCTTTAATCCTGGTGGATGCCAACGCGTTTACCACCCAACGGCTGAAACGCGCAGACCTGCTTTCCAATCCGCTTGAGGATGGCACGCTGGATAGTTATCAGGTTGTGCCCATCGAGATCAGCAATCTGACTGTTGAGGCCGTGAAACCACTGGGCCTGGGTACAAAAGATGCGGGCCGCTGTAAAAACTTCTGGGCACTGGGTTTGATCCTGTGGATGTTCGACCAGCCCCGCGAGCCAACACGAGACTGGATCAACCAGAAGTTTGCCGGCAACGCGCAAATTCGCGATGCCAACCTGGTTGCTCTGGATGCGGGTCATGCCTACGGTGAAAACACTGAGGTTGCGCAAATCCTGCATCAGGCACACACCCCACAGGCACCGCTGGAGAGTGTTGAATACCGCACCATCACCGGCGCGGAAAACCTCGCTCTGGGCCTGGTCGCCGCTGGAGAACTGGCGGACACCGAGCTCATGTTCTGCTCTTACCCCATTACACCTGCTTCCAGCCTGTTACACCATCTGGTTGGTCTGGAAGAAGCTGGCGTGGCCACTTTTCAGGCGGAGGATGAAATAGCCGCAGTCTGTGCCGCCATCGGTGCCTCTTACGCCGGCAAACTGGGTATCACCTCATCCAGTGGTCCCGGGGTTGCTTTGAAGATGGAAGCGTTAGGACTGGCTGTCGCCACCGAGTTGCCACTGGTGCTGGTTAACAGTCAACGCGCAGGCCCCTCTACCGGCATGCCCACCAAGACTGAGCAAAGCGACCTTTATCAGGCAGTCTACGGACGTAACGGCGATACACCCTTGCCCGTGGTAGCTGCGCGTTCGCCCGCTGACTGTTTTGATGCTGCCATCGAAGCGGTACGCATTGCCTTGCGTCACATGACGCCGGTCATTCTGCTGACGGATGGTTACATCGCCAATGCATCAGAGCTGTGGCCGATTCCGGACTTCTCGAGCTACCCGGCCATCAAAACCCAAAAACCGACAGCAGAAACCGAGCAAGCCGTCTTTGAACGGCAGCCGGACACAATGGCCCGCTTGTGGGCCGCACCCGGCGACGCCCGGTTCATTCATCGCGTTGGTGGTATTGAGAAAGACGTCGATACCGGCAACATTTCTTACGATGCGGCCAACCATCAGGCTATGACAGATGTACGTTCACAGAAGGTGGCCAGCGTTGCGGACTTTATTGCACCACAGACCATAGACCAGGGTGTCACCGGCGGTGTTGCCGTGGTGGCCTGGGGTTCTACCTACGGGACGCTATATAAAGCGGTAAAAGATGCACTGGCACAGGGCGAGCAGGTTGCGCACATACACCTGCGTCACATCAACCCACTGCCTGCCAACTTAGGCGAACTGCTGGCAGGTTTTGAGACGATTATTGTTCCAGAACTGAACACCGGCCAACTGGCCACCCTGCTGCGTGACAAGCTCAATGTTCAGGTAGAGCAGTTTAACAAGGTGACCGGCCAACCGCTCAACGTCGCGGAAGTCCGTACGTTCATCTCGAAGTTTGCGTCCAGGGGCAAAACCCTTAAACCGCAGGAACAGGTACCCGCAGGAGCAGGTAGGAGGCTGATATGAATGCATTGACCTTTAAAGATTTTGCCACAGATCAGGAAGTCCGCTGGTGCCCGGGCTGCGGTGACTACGCCATTCTGAAAAGCGTGCACAAAGCCCTTGCTGAAGGTGGCTCTGTGCCGGAAAAAACAGTTTTTGTCTCCGGTATCGGCTGTTCCTCGCGGCTGCCCTACTATGTGAATACGTATGGCTTCCATACTATCCACGGCCGCGCTCCGGCATTTGCAACCGGCGTAAAGCTGGCTAATCCGGAACTGGAAGTGTGGGTTGTCACCGGCGATGGCGACGGGCTTTCAATCGGCGGCAACCATCTGCTGCACACCCTGCGACGCAACATCGATCTGAATATTCTGCTGTTCAATAATGAGATATATGGCCTCACCAAGGGGCAGTACTCACCCACCTCGCGGCCGGGTACACACAGCCCGACAAGTCCGGCGGGTTCTGTAGAAGCACCACTGGCACCTGGTCAGTTTGCGATCGGCGCAGGCGCGACATTTTTCGCTCGCTGTGTCGATATTGATCAGAAGACCATGCCGTCTTTATTCAACGAAGCAAAAAACCACAAAGGCAGCAGCTTTGTCGAAATTCTGCAGAACTGCATCGTTTACAACAAAGATGTATTCGATGATGTTGCCGCGAAAAAGACTGCCGCTGACACACAGATTCATGTGCGCCACGGCGAGCCGTTGCTGTATGGCGCAGATAATGACAAGGGGCTAAGGCTCAATACCCGGACCCTGAGCCTGGAGTGTGTGACCATAGGTGAAGATGATGTCACCCTGGATGATATTCAGGTACATGACGAGACCAACCCTACGCTGGCGCTGCTGTTAGCCAATCTGCACCTGCCTACCGCCATGGGCGTGATTCTGCGTACCGAACGAGTCGCTTTTGATGAAAGCTACTGGTCCATACGCACCCACGAACGACGCCAGAGGGTGGAGCAACTGCTGCGCACCGGCAATATGCTGGACAGACGGCCAAAGTAAGACAGAACCGCCACTTGCCGCTGGGGCCACTGTGCCCTGGCGCACATTTCGTTACTTTGCGTAACAAAACCCTTGATGTTCGATCATTTGCCACTACACTTGCCCTGACCATAGTGGTCTGACCAATTCGGCCAGACCAGACTTGTAGCCTGCTTCATCTCAAGCGGCTGCAGACCAATCTGGAGCACACTTAGTTGGCTGGAAAACACGACATCATCGCTGGCAGCCTGATTCAGGATATTCTGTCCGGACATTACCGGGTTGCAGAACGCCTGCCATCCGAACGCGATCTGGCGGCACGATTTGATGCCAATCGCGGCGCCGTGCGTGAGGCGATGAAAAAACTGGAACAGATCGGACTGGCCGAGGTTCAGCCTGGCGGTGCCCGGGTGAAGAAAACCGAAGATGCCAGCCTGGATGTCATCGGTCATATGCTGGCACAGGGCGACCTGCCTGATCCAACCCTGGTCGATCAGATTCTCATGGTGATCAACTCCATGGTCAGTATGGCCGCCCAGCAGACCCTGGAACTGGCCAGTGACGACGAGATTACTGCCATCCGGGAACTGCTTAAGCCGCTGATACACAGCGAGCTGAGCAAAGAAGCCCATACGCTGGCCCGTTTTGAATTGATGGAATCGTTCATGTCTGCCAGCTGCAATCTGCCATTACGGCTGATCGCGCGCACACTGTTCGAACAGGTTGCTCCGAACCTGACCGCTATCCACCCGTTTGCTGTGATCGACAACAGTCGCTACCGTGATTTTGCTGTCCAGCTGGACACCGCGCTGGCGAAACGTGACCAGGAAGGCGTGCGCAACTCTTTCACTGCTTTTTCCAACTTGAATCAAGAAACCATGATGCGTGCGTTTGACAGCGCGCGCGCCGCCGTCGGCCAGGAGGCCGTCACCACATGATGCGTACGTTTATAATTCCACTGATCATTATTGTTGTGTTCGCTTTTGGTGCAGCGGCACTGATGGCTACCGCGCCGGTGCTTGAACCTGCGGCGAAGACGCCAATACCTACAACGGTTCGCATTCGCGAAGTTCAGGCTGAATCGGTGCAGCTGAAAGTGCACTCTCAGGGCAGCGTGATGCCTTCAACAGAGAGCCAGTTGATTCCTGAGGTTTCAGGTCGCATCACCTGGATGTCGCCGAAGCTGGTTGCCGGTGGATACTTTGAAAAGGGTGAATTGCTCGCCGAGGTTGATAAATCTGATTATCAGAATATGAAAGATCGCGCAAAAGCGAACCTGGTGCGTGCAGAAGCAGAACAACAGCATGCCAGCTTCGAATATCAGCGTCTGAAAAGCCTGGAAGAACGCCAACTGGCTGCACGCTCGCAGATGGAAAACTCACTGCGCGCGCTGCGCGTTGCAGAAGCGGCCCTGCAGGAGGCTAAAGTGAGCTTTGAACAGGCGCAACAGGACATTGCCCGAACCGAAATACGTTCACCGTTCACCGGTCTGGTACGTTCTGAAAATGTAGACATCGGCCAGTTTGTGTCACGTGGCTCACCGATAGCGACCCTCTATGCCAGCGATCTTGTTGAGGTGCGCCTGCCTATTGCGGACAGACAACTGGCTTTTCTGAATCTACCACCGATGATGCGTGGCGAACTGCCCGCAGATCAGCAGCCCGATGTCACCCTGCGCACAGAATATGCGGGCCAGGAACTCACCTGGCAGGGAAAAATTGTCCGCACCGAGGCAGAGATCGACATTTCAAGCCGCATGGTACAGCTGGTAGCCAGAGTACCCAGTGATGGTACCCAGCAACCACTTGCCGTTGGCCTGTTTGTGAATGCGGAAATACAGGGTCTGTCCGCAGAAGATATCTTTGTCTTACCACGCTCGGCGCTGCGTAATGACAATCAGGTCCTGGTTGTGGACGCCGAGGATAAGTTGCGTTTCAGAGCGATTGAAACGTTGCGCCTGTATCAGGACAACGTGCTGGTTCAGTCGGGCTTAAGTAATGGTGAACGCGTGTGTTTATCACCGATCCAGACCGCCATAGAAGGCATGACAGTTAATCCGATCGTCGAAGACGCATAAAGGACACCTCCATGTACACTGCGATCCGATGGTTTGCACACAATCCTGTTGCCTCCAATCTGCTGATGATCCTGCTGCTGCTGGGCGGCGCCTTCGGTGCGATCACCACCAATCAGGAAGAATTTCCAAACTTTGATATCAAAGTTGTCAACGTCCAGGTTGTGTACCTCGGCGCTGCACCGGTGGAAGTGGAACGCTCGGTCTGTATTCGGGTTGAGGAAGCGATTGAAGGGCTGGAAGGTATCGACAAACTTCGCTCCACTGCCACCGAAGGTGTCTGCAACGTTACCGCTGAACTGCTTTCTGAAGCGGATGAGGTGGCTGTCCTGAATGAAATTAAAAGTCGTGTTGACGGCATCAACAGCTTTCCCGCTGAAACCGAAAAACCTATTGTTTCAAAACTTGCGATTACTCGCCGCGTGGTGCAGATCGCGGTTTCCGGTGACACGGATGAACGCACCTTAAAGGAAGTAGCCCGCGAGCTGCGTGACGATATCGCCGCTATCGATGGAATCTCTCAAGTGGCGGTGGAATACATACGACCTTACGAAATTTCCATCGAGGTATCGGAGCAGGAACTGAGACGTTATGGCATTACGCTGGATCAGGTCAGCCGTGCCATTGCACAAAGCTCTCTGGATATGCCCGGTGGCACAATCAAGACCTCGAACGGTGAAATTCTGATTCGCACCACCGGTCAGGCCTACTGGGGACAGGAATTCGAAGACGTTGTTGTGCTCACCCGCGCTGATGGTACCCGTGTCACTCTGCGCGATCTGGGTGTTATTCGCGATACTTTTGAAGAGGGTGATTTACTGGCGCGTTTCAATGGCAAGCGCGGTGTTGTGGTGAACGTCTCGCAGGTAGGCAGCGAAGACCTGATTGAAATCGCTGAAGACGTTCGCCAGCTTGTTGACAATTATCCTGTACCCGAGGGTATGTATCTTAATACATGGATAGATACGTCCCTGGATCTACAGGAACGCATGTCGGTTCTGACAGCAAATGCCGGTGGTGGACTGGTACTGGTGCTGTTTATCCTCGCCCTGTTTCTGAAATTCCGGGTCGCCATGTGGGTGGCCATCGGCATTCCAGTAGCCCTGTTAGGCACCCTGGCCGCCCTGCCTTTCACCGACATCAACATCTCTACCATGACCGTCATGGCGTTTATTCTGGTCCTGGGCATTGTGGTTGATGATGCCATTGTTGTTGGCGAGCGTATATTTGCCCAGGAACAACTGGGTAAACCGCCATTAACTGCTGCTGTTGACGGCACCTGGGAAGTATCGGTGCCGGTTATTTTCGGGGTGCTGACTACCGTTGCTGCCTTTCTGCCGTTGATTATGGTTGAGGGGCGCATGGCGGGCTTCTTCTCGCCGATCGGCTGGGTGGTTATTTTTGCGCTGATCTGCAGCATTATCGAATCTCAACTCATTCTGCCTTCACACCTGGCACATCGAAAACACAGCGAACCGACTACCGGCCTGTCTGCCGCCTGGAATCGATTCCAGGGCGGACTGGCTAACTGGCTGCAGAACATTGCCTCAGATCATTACCAGCCCTTTGTTGAGAAGGTCATTGCGTGGCGATACGCCAGTGCAGCCATCGGTCTGGGCGTCCTGATTCTGGCGCTTTCACTGATTGCCAGCGGTCGTGCGGTGTTTGGTTTTTTTCCCGCCATCGAAGGTGACCGGGTGTATGCCGGGCTGGAACTGCCGGAAGGCATTGCCGCTGAAACAACGCTGGCCGCGGCAGCACGCATTGAAGAAGCGGCACTGCGTTTAAATGACGATATGACAGAGGAATACGGCTTAAGTCAGCCGCTGGTACGTAACATTCTCTCAAGCGTCGGCCAGAATGTTGATCGCAATGGTCCCGGCCGCCCGGCGTTTGCGGGACGCAGCAACATTGCTGAAATTGTCATCGACATTGCCCCGCTGGCTGAGCGCAACAACATCAGTACCAAACTGGTGGTAACACGCTGGCGTGAATACGTTGGATCGGTTTCAGATGCGGTCAAACTCACTTTTGACGCTGACACTTACTCCGCGGGTTCCCCGATCGAATACCAGCTCAAGGGTAAAGATGTTGAAGAGTTGCGTGAAGCCGCTGAACAACTTAAGTCCGAACTGTCCCGTTACGACGGCGTATTCGACATCCGCGATTCATTCCGCTCCGGCAAACAGGAGATTCAACTGAGCCTGTTACCTGAGGCACGTAATCTAGGACTCACTCTGGCTGATCTGGCTGGCCAGGTACGTAGCGCATTTTACGGCGCTGAAGCCCAACGCCTGCAACGCGGGCAGGATGACGTCCGGGTTATGGTGCGTTTTCCAGAGTCAGAGCGAAAATCTATCGGCAATCTTGAGGACATGTACATACGCACGCCTGATGGCAATGAAGTGCCGTTCTACAGTGTTGCCAGTTTTGAAATCAGCCGCGGTTATTCCAGCATCAATCGGCTTGATGGCCGTCGCACGGTATCCGTGAGCGCGGATGTCGATCGCTCGACTGTTGCACCTGAGGAAGTCAGCGCCAGTATCCGCACAGAGTTAATCCCGGATTTTCAGCAGCGTTAACCGGCTATCCCCCTCGAAATGGGCGGCTAACAGCCAGAGCGCACCACCGCGATGGGTGGATTGCTGGTTGGGGCGTTATTTTCCCTTGTGGTTATTTATGGCCTGCTGGCCATACCCCTGCGCAGCTATCTGCAACCGTTTGTAATCATGAGCGTGATTCCGTTCGGCGCAGTGGGTGCAATTGTTGGTCACTGGGTGCTTGAAGTACAACTGATGTTTTTCTCTGCGCTGGGTATTGTTGCACTGTCTGGCGTCGTGGTTAACGCATCCCTGGTGCTGGTTGATGCCGCCAATCGCCTGCGCCGGGAAGGCAAAGAAATATACGAAGCGATCTCTACAGCCTGTGTGGTGCGCTTTCGTCCCATCATGCTGACGTCAGTGACTACCTTTGTTGGCCTGATACCCCTCATGGCGACATCAACGCCTGCAACAGCGCCATTTAAACCCATGGCGGTATCATTGGCGTGGGGCGTTCTGTTCGCTACGTTCATCACCTTGTTGCTGGTGCCCTGCCTGTATCTGATGGTCGAGGACTGGTTACATCAGATCGAGCGTTTCAAGGCCTGGCTCGGTCGCAAACCCGCGCCGGTGCGTCAGGATTCTTACGCGCAACCTGGCTCAGGCGGCTGACACAAAGCTTCCCAAACAGCCGCGCCGGCTGGCACCGTCGCGTCTGGCAGTTAACCTGGCCAGTCATTCTTGCCAACATCACAATCCCTCTGGTTGGGCTGGTCGATGTTGCCGTTATGGGACGGTTTCCAGAGGCAAAATTCATTGCGGCAGTCACCATGGGGGCTGCGCTGTTCAGTGCGGTGTACTGGTTGTTTGGATTCCTGCGCATGGGCACCACAGGCCTCGCAGCCCAGGCCTATGGTCGAGGCGATATCAATGAAGTGCTGGCGGTCGGTCTGCGCGCGGGGGCTGTTGCACTGGTCATCGGCACCGCGATTGTCCTGTTGCAGATACCGTTAAAATGGCTGCTCTTCAAACTGTTTGATGCCTCGGCAGAGGTCGCTGAGCTTGCCCGGGTGTACTACGAGATCAGAATTTATGGCGCGCCAGGTTTACTCATTTATCTGGTGGCCCTGGGCATGCTGTTTGGCCTGCAGCGTATGCGGGACACGCTCTGGTTGAGTATTGGTTTTAACCTGTCGAACATCATTCTCAATGCACTGCTGGTGCTGGTATTCAACTACGGGGTTGCCGGAGTTGCCATGGGCACCGTCATCAGTGAATGGTTTGCTGCTGCTGCCGGCGTTGGATTTGTTTACCGCGCGCTGCGCCTCAGTGGGTGGCAGGGCAACTGGCCGGTACACATCTGGATCGGCGATGCGGTTCGCGCCTTGTTTCATATCGGCTCGAACCTGGTCGTGAGAACGTTTTTTGTGCAGCTGCCCTTTTTTGTCGGCACAATCATGGCCACTGGTCTGGGCGACGTCACCCTGGCAGCTCACGGCGTGCTCATGCAGCTGTTTTTTGTCATGACTTATGGCCTGGATGGCTTTGCGCACAGTGCCGAAACACTTGCCGGATATGCCTATGGCGGACGCGCTCCTGACAACTTACGCAAGACGACACAGTTTTGCGCTTTCTGGGCTGTTGTCGTCGCCGCGGTTACCGGCTTACTGTTCTGGCTGCTGGGTGAATCGTTTATCGCCGTGCTGACAACTTCACCTCTTGTACAAGAAACTGCGGCGGCGTATCTACCCTGGTTGATCATCAGCCCGATATTGTGTGTCTGGGCATTTCTGTTTGACGGCATCTTCATCGGCACCACCCACATTGTCGAAATGCGCAACGCGATGATTCTTTCCGCCTTGGTCTGGGCGATCAGCCTGGCTGGGTTTTTTCACCTGTGGGGTTACCACGCGGTCTGGCTCGGCATGAGTGTCTTTATGATCACCCGCAGTATACTGCTGGCACTGTATTACCCGCGTATCGAGCAGGCGGCGGCGCGGTAACAATTTTTCGTTTCAGGGGGGAAACAATGGCACGATCTGCAAAAAACAAGCGCTTGCGTGTAGGGTTCATCGGCGCTGGGGACATCGCCGAGTTACAGATGACCAAATTCGCCAGCAGATCAGATGTCGACCTGGTGGCGTTCACCGACCTGAACGAGCAGAGCCTCGCAAAGCGGCAGGCCAGCTATCCGGATGCTGCGGTTTACACCGACTACAAACAGATGCTCAAACAGGAGTCTTTGGATGCTGTGAGTGTCTGCACGCCGAATCGTTTCCATGCCGAGCCGACCATTGCCGCCCTCAGAGCCGGATGCCATGTGCTTTGTGAGAAACCGCTGGCGATGACGCTGACGGAAGGCCGGCGCATGGCCAAAGCGGCTGAAAAGGCTGACAAGCAGCTGGTGGCAGCGTTTCAATACCGCCTTGATCCACGTACCCAGTATCTGCGGCGCGCCTTTGATGAAGGCGCGTTTGGCGAGATCCTGTTCGGTCGCGTACAGGCCATGCGCCGGCGCGGCATTCCCAACTGGGGTGTATTCGGCCAGAAAGCCCTGTCTGGCGGCGGCCCAATCATTGATATCGGTGTCCACGTGCTCGAAATGGCTCACTTCACCATGGGAAGCCCCCAACCGGTGAGTGCCAGTGCAGACATGTTCACCTACCTTGGCAATCAACCGTCCGCTGCGATAGCGAGTCCAATGGCTGGTTGGGATTACAAAACCTACGACGTCGAAGACCTGGCGGTAGGTCGAATCCGCTTCGACAATGGCGCAGTGCTGCACATAGAATGTGCATTTGCTGCACACATCGGCGAGCGCAACCTGATGAATTTCCAGCTCATGGGCAGCAAAGGTGGCGCCACCTGGGACCCGACAGTGATTCACACTGATGAAGCAGGTCATATGGTTGATAAGAAGCCGGCCTGGTTGGCTGACACCTCATTCAAAGCGGTGTTTAATCGAAAAATTGACAGCTTCGTTGAACAGATTCTCTACAAAGGGCCTTGTGCGGTGCCAATTGAGGACGCCCTGAAGGTGCAGTCGATGCTCAATGCCCTGTACGACTCGGCGCAGCAAAACGGCAAAGAGGTCGCGATACGGGTATGAAACCTCTAAACAGCGATTCAGCCCAGGTTCAGATACCTGATGTTGAACTGACCCTGAACAATCACCATTACGGGCGAAATCCATGTTAATTCTGCGTGCTTTCCTCTTAATCACTCTGCTGAGTGCGGTCCTGCTGGCCGCAGGTTGCGCAAATCGAAACATCATCATTGATCCCAAAGGGGTCAATATGGCGCAATACAATCAGGATTTAAGCGAATGCACTGCGCTGGCAGAACAGGTCAACGTCGGTGGCCAGGCTGCTGGGCGCGCCCTGGCGGGCGCTGCAGTAGGTGCGGCTATCGGTGCAGCTGTCGGCAACAGTGACACCGCGCAGCGCGGCGCAGGCGTGGGCGCCATTGGCGGTGGCGCCAGAGGAGCCGAGCGCGCAACAGCGGAAAAGCAGGTTGTGGTACGCAACTGCCTGCGCAACCGCGGCTACTCCGTGCTGAACTGATTTTTAAGCTAAGTACTTTCCCCTAAAAGCCTTGAATACAGGGCTTTTAACGTCAGACACGTTCCAGCTTCACTAGCGCCTGGCGGGTAGATGTGCGTAGAATCAGGGTCCTGGAATCGCCAGTAGAATCAACCAAAAAAAGAGGGGAACAATGGCAGAAGCAGCTCTGGAAAACCCAGACCTTTTCCACCTAACCATGTCTGAAGAGGCTCAGCCTTTACTCGATGCGGTTATAAAACACATCAAAGAAAACGTAGAACCTATCACCGAAGAATTTTACGCGCTCGGCGAAGGCCGTGCAGACCGCTGGAGCTGGGCACCTGGCCAGCTTGAACTGCTGGACACCGCCAAACAGAAAGCCAAAGACAACGGTTTGTGGAACTTCTTCTTACCTGATGCCGACACCGGCGAAGGCCTGTCCAACCTGGATTACGCCTACATCGCCAACGAGCTGGGTAAAAACAGCCTGG
>Ga0180435_10005460_pt1 | contig 12358 bp, 1 predicted proteins | sample SS_ome_3_FD_132467 | JGI IMG/M metagenome (GOLD analysis project Ga0180435, IMG submission 132467) | Hypersaline lake sediment archaeal communities from the Salton Sea, California, USA - SS_3_S_1 metaG | ecosystem: Environmental > Aquatic > Non-marine Saline and Alkaline > Hypersaline > Sediment... | reverse complement strand
GCACGCGCCTACGACGCGATGATTGCCGCCATCGCCGTTGCCAACGATCTACCCCTACACACGTGCAACCCACGTGACTTCACAGGCATCGACGGACTCACCGTCATCGCTGTCCCCCACCCAAACCACTAACCCACTGATGACGACTCGGAGTGGTCACCAACCCGCACTCCGAGGCTTCGATCCCGAGCACTCGACGGAATGCTCGTTTCTGCAGCGGAATTGTGGATCGGCGGTGCGGCTAACCGGAAACGTCGAGGATGAGACCAAGCGTGTCGCGGATCTGGCTGACTGCTGCAGCACCGATGTTTCCGGTCGCCTCATCGACTCGCATCGTCGAGACTGCTCTGATGTGTTGGCACTGGGCCGCAGACTGGGTTCGCAGTCCGTTGACGGCGTCGGGCTCGATGGTGACCTCCGCAGCGAAGCCGCGCACTGTGCTGGTCAACGGCACAACCTGGATCACATTCGGCTGTGCATCCAAGATCCGTTGAGCAGTGATAACTACAGCGGGATGACGAAACCCAGCCTCTCGGCCTTCGGGAACCCCTAGATCGAGTTGTATCACATCACCCGAGGTCAGCATCGAGCCAATCAACTTCGTTGCGGCTCAAGGTGGCCGTAAGCTCTTCGCCGATCCGGTCCTGTCGTAGACGCCGGACCGCCAGGGCAACAGTCTCCCCAACCGTGGTGCCTAGCCGATCAGCTAGTCGCTTGAGTTCCTGATGGGTGGCTTGATCAATTCGAACACTCGTACTCTGCATACCAATCAGCATACAGGACTGCATGCACGACAGGAAGAGGGTCAACGTCACACACCCGCCCGAGATCACCCACCCCGCCGCGCATTGTCGAGCGTCCTCCCGCGTCCTCGATCCGGGACTATGCGCTAGCAAGCCGGTATCTGGAACAGACCAGAGGCCCCCGGGCTGGGATCCCGAGGGCCTCTGTGGCCGGACCTTGTTCGCATCCCCCGAGTTCGATGTCATCGAACTCGACCTATCCCAGAGGGATAGGCGGTGTTTGCATCACCCCCCTACCACCGCCTTCGGCGGCGGTACCTTCCCCCCACTGCGTTGGGGGACTGACCTGCTACTTCAACCTCCTCTGGTCGCTCTGCGGGGGGACTGAAAAAGCCTCGCGCCTTCTCGAGTAGAGCACCATGGCTCCACCGGCGGCGAGCATCATCAGGGCCGCCATCAGCAGATCCCCGAAGTTGGCGCCGGTGAACGGCAGCGTGTCGGGCGGATCCTCTGGGTCCGGGTCGTCGCCCGGGCCGGGCAGAGTCACCGGGGTGACCGCAATCGTGTGGGTGTGGATGATGCAGATCTGCGGATCGTCGTCATCGCAAACCTCGACGATCACCTGATAGGTCCCGATCTCCTCGGCCACGCCGTTGAACGTGCCATCAGGGTTCATCGTGATCCCTGGGGGCAGCTCGCCGCTGATGTAGGTGACCGTCACCGGACCGCCATCAGGGTCGAACACCGGCATCGGGCCGAGCGGATCGCCGACGACGACCGTCTGGAACGAAGCCTCTGGGCCCGGTGGGTCATTAACCTCGACGATGGTGACGGTGACCGTCGCCGTGTCGCACAGACCGGTCGCCGGGATGCCGCCGACTACACCGTCGAGCTCGCAGATCGTGTAAGTGAATGTGTCCACGCCCACGAAGCCGGGGTTCGGCGTGTAGGTGATGGTCCCATCCGGGTTCACCACGATCGAGCCGTTGGCCGGGTCGGTCGTCGTGCTGATCGCAAAGCTGTGGCCGTCGGGGTCACTGTCATCGTCGAGCACGGTGATGACAACCGGAGTGTCCTCATCGGTGACGTCCTCGTCATCGATTGCAACCGGCGGGCGGTTGCCGACCAGCGGGAAGTCCGCAGTCAGATCGCTGCCGCCACCCGGCAGAGACACAGTCACCGGCGGGGCGGTGCCGAGATCAGCCGGAATGGTCGCATCGTCGACTTCGACCAGGTACTCACCGGCGGGCAGGCCGTCGACCAGGTACTGGCCGCTGCCATCGGTGATGGTGGGGAAGACCACGTCGTCGCTGGTGCCGATGACCCCGTCGGGGCCGGCCCAGGTGACGTTGACTGTCACATTGGGAACGCCGGGCTCGCCACCGTCGAAGACACCGTCACGGTTCAGATCCTCGAAGACCTGGTCACCGATCGAGCCGGTGCCCACCAGCGGGAAGTCGACATCGTCACGGGCCTCGGCTGCGCCGAGCGTGAGCGTCTGGTCGAGGTCGCCACTGAGACCAGCAGGGATCCCGTCGATGATGACAGTGAACTCGCCGGCGGGGAGGCCATCAACCAGGTACGAGCCGTCGGGTGCCGTTGTCGTGGTGAAGACAAGGTCGTCGCCACCACCGGGCACGCCGTCGGGACCGAGCCAAGTCACGGTGACACCGATGCCGCCAAGACCAGATTCGCCCGGATCCTGGACGCCGTCGTCGTTGAGGTCGAGCCACACCAGGTCGCCGATCGAGCCGGTGGCCGTGTACGCGAAGTCGACATCCGGATAGGTGGTGTCCTCGGGCAGCGTCAGCGTCGTCGAGCTGTCGAGAGTCGCATCCGGGTCGAGCGTCTGGAAGTCGACACCGAACGGCAGATCAGCTGTGTCGACATCGATCTGGTATTCGCCGGGCGGTACCAGGTCGAAGCTGTAGTCGCCGTTGCCATCGGTGGTCGTGGTGAACACCTCATCGTCGGCCGTGCCGAAGACACCGTCGAGACCGGGCCAGGTGGCGGTCACGTCGACGCCGCCGAGGCCGAGGTCGCCGCCGTCGATGGCGCCGTCACCGGCGATGTCGTGGGCGATGGTGCCGTTGATGTTGCTGCGCACCAGCGCTACCACGTCGGCGGTGTCGCTGTCGGTGACTGGGTTGTCGAGCGGATCGACCGCATCGACCGTCGCCGTGTTGGTGAACGATGCCGCCGCTGCCGCCGTACAGGTGTACGTGACAGGTGCCGAGCCGACCGGCAGGTCACCGATCACGTTGTCGCACGCGGGGACCGCAGCATCGCTGACGGTGACATCGAACAGATCGGTCTGGCCTGTGTTGGTAACGACGATGGTGAACGTCGCATCGTCGCCCTCGACCACAGTCTGGGTGTCCGGGGTCTTCTGGATGTCGATGCCGGGTACCAGCACCGCCACATCGGCGGTGTCGCTATCGCTCACCGTGTCACCGATCGGGTCTGTGCCCACAACGTCGGCCGTGTTGGTGAAGTCGGCGGTCACGTCGCTGACCGAGCAGGTGTACGAAGTGGACTCGCCAACCGCCAGGTCGCCGATGGTGGCGTCGCACGCCGGGACCGCAGCGTCGCTGACGGTTACGCCGGTCAGGTCGACGTCACCGGTGTTGGAGACCTCGATGGTGAAGGTGGCAGTGCCGCCGGTCACTACGGTCTGGCCGTCTGGCGACTTCTCGATGCTGATGGACGGCCCGATGATGTCGACGTCGGCGGTGTCGCTGTCGGTGACCGGGTTGCCGAGCGGGTCGTCGCCGGTCACGTCGGCCGTGTTTGTGAAGTCCGCAGCGCCTGCCGTCATCGAGCAGGTGAAGCTCACCGACTCGCCGACTGCCAGGTCGCCGATCAGGTTGTCACAAGCCGGCGCCACGGCGTCGGTCACGGTGACGTTGGTCAGCGGGGTCGCACCGGCATTGGAGACGGTGATGGTGAAGTCCACCGTGTCCCCGGCCCTCGCCTGCTGGAGGTCCGGGGTCTTCTGGATGTCGATCGCCGGCACCAGCACGGTCACGTCGGCGGTGTCGCTGTCGGTAACCGGGGCGTCGAGCGGGTCGTTGCCGGTCACGGATGCGGTGTTGGTGAAGTCGCCGGCCACACCGCTCAGCGAGCAGCTGTAGGTGACAGAGGCACCAACTGCCAGGTCGCCGATGACGTTGCCGCACGTCGGGGCGGCCGGGTCGGAGACGGTGACGCCGGTCAGGTCGACGTCGCCGGTGTTGCTGACGGTGATGTCGAAGGTGGCGGTGCCGTTGACTACGACTGCCTGGTTGTCCGGGGTCTTCTGGATGTCGATTGCCGGGTTGATGACGTCGACCGCAGCATCGTCCGAATCGGACACCGGGTTGCCCAGGGCATCGGTGCCGTCGACTGCGGCGATGTTGGTGAAGTCATCGGTGACGTTGGTGGCCGTGCAGTCGTAGGAGGTCGACTCCCCGACTGCCAGGGCGGCGATGGTGGTGTCACAAGCCGGCGTCAGCGCATCAGTGACCGTGAGGTCGACCAGATCCTGATCGCCGTTGTTGGTGACGGTGATCGTGAAGGTGACGTCGTCACCGCTGTGGATCTGCTGGCTGTCCGGGGTCTTCTCGATCTGGACACCCGGGGCGACAACGTCGACGAGCGCATCGTCGCTGTCGGAGACCTGAGTCCCGAGCGGCGTGTCGGCAGTCACCGATGCCACGTTGGTGAAGTCGGCGGCTACTGCTGTGACGTCGCAGGTCATGGTCTCACTGGCGCCGATGAGCAGGCTGGCGAAGGCGGCTTCGCAGCCGGTCGCCAACGGGTCGGTGATGACCACGTTGCTGAGATCGGTGTCGCCGGTGTTGGTCACGGTGATCGTGAACGAGGCGTCCTCACCGGCCAGCAGCGTCTGCAGGTCGGGCGTCTTCTCGATGCTGATGGCCGGGTCGACGAAGTCAACGTCGGCCGTGTCGCTGTCCGTCACCGGGTTGCCGAGCGGGTCGTCACCGGTCACCGAGGCGGTGTTGGTGAAGTCACCGCTGACGCCGGTAACGTCACAGGTGTAGGTCTCGACCCCACCCACGGGCAGCGAGGCGAAGGTCGCATCGCAGTTCGGGGCAAGCGGATCGCTCACGGTGACATTGGTCAGCGGAGTGGCGCCGGCGTTGGTCACCGTGATGGTGAACGTCGCCGTGCCGGCCGGGCCGACCAGCTGGTTGTCCGGAGTCTTCTGGATGTCGATGGCAGGCACCAGCACCGTCACATCGGCGGTGTCGGTGTCGCTGACCGGGCCGATGACGCTGTCCGCAGTGACTGCGGCGGTGTTGGTGAAGTCGGCAGCAGTCGCGGTGCCGTCACACGTGTAGGTCTCATTGGCTCCGACAGCCAAGCTGGCAAACGCTGCGTCGCAGGCCGGGGCAAGCGCATCGGTGATCACCACGTTGCTCAGATCGACGTCGCCGGTGTTGGTCACGGTGATCGTGAACGTCGGGGTGTCGTTGAGCACGACGCTCTGGTTGTCCGGGGTCTTCTCGATGCTGATGGCGGGAGCCACCACATCAACGTCGGCGGTGTCGCTGTCGCTCGCCGGGTTGCCTGCCGCATCGGTGGCGTCGACCACTGCCGTATTGGTCAGGTCGGCAGTCACGGTCAGCGTGCAGCTGTAGGAGCTGCTGGCTCCGACGGCGAGGTCACCAATCGAGGCGTCGCAGTTGGGGGCCGGAGCGTCGGTCACGGTGACGTTGCTCAGCGGCACGACACCGGCGTTGGTGACGGTGATGTCGAAGGTGACGGTGTCACCGATTCCGGCAACCTGTAGGTCCGGGGTCTTCTGGATGTCGACCGCTGGCACCAGCACCTCGACGTCGGCGGTGTCCGAGTCGCTCACGGTGCCGCCGGCGGCGTGGGTGGCCACGACCGTGGCGGTGTTGGTGAAGTTGCTGGTGACTGCCGGGGCAGCACAGGTAACGGTGGTCGACGCACCGGCGCCGAGAGCCGGGATGACCGCATCGCAGACCGGCGCCTGGGCGTCGGTGATCGTGACGTTGGTCAGCGGGCTGTCGCCGGTGTTGGTGACGGTGATGGTGAAGGTGGCGTCCTGGCCGGACAGGATCTGCTGGGTAGCCGGATCCTTGGTCAGGCTGATCGACGGCTCGATGACGTCGACAACGGCATCGTCGTCGTCGCTCACCGTGTTGCCCAGCGGGTCGAGACCGCTCACAGCAGCGTTGTTGGTGAAGTCTGCGGTGACGCCGGTCACGGTGCATTCGTAGCTGGTCGAGGCACCGGCGGCGAGGTCTCCGATGGTGGCATCGCAGGCCGGGGCCTGAGCATCGATGACAGCCACAACGGTCAGGTCGACATCACCGGTGTTGGTGACGGTGATGGTGAAGGTCACATCGCTACCGGTCACGGCGTACTGCAGGTCCGGGGTCTTCTCGATCTGGATATCGGGAGCAATCACATCGACGACGGCATCGTCATCGTCGCTCACCGGGTTGCCCAGCGGGTCGAGCCCACTGACGCTTGCGGTGTTGGTGAAGTCGGAGACCGCAGTCACGTCGCACGTGTAGCTGACGACTTGGTCAACGGCGAGGTCGCCGATGGTGTTGTCGCACACGGGAGCGAGTGCGTCGGTCACGGCCACCCCGCTTAGATCCACATCGCCTGTGTTCGTGACGGTGATGGTGAAGGTGGCGTCCTGGCCGGCGAGCACCTGTTGGGTGGCCGGGTCCTTGGTGATGTTGATCGCAGGGGCGATGACATCGACGTCGGCGCTGTCGTCGTCGGTGACGGTGCCACCGAGCGGATGTGTGCCAACCACCGAGGCGGTGTTGGTGAAGTCCGCAGTGACTCCGGTCACCGTGCAGTTGTATGTAGTGCTGCCGCCAACGGCGAGGTCACCGACGGTGGCTTCGCAGGTGGGGGCGAGCGGATCGCTCACGGTGACGCCGGTCAGCGGCGTGGTACCGGTGTTGGTCACGGTGATCGTGAACGTCGCATCGCCACCGCTGACCACTGTCGGGGTGTCGGCTGTCTTGACGATCTCGATGGCCGGGGCCTCGATCGCGACGTCTGCGGTGTCGCTGTCCTCTACCGGGTTGCCGAGCGGATCGTCGGCGGTGACGGTGGCGACATTGGTGAAGCCGGCCGCGATCCCGGTCAGTGTGCAGCTGTAGCTCTCGCTGGCACCGGCGGCGAGCGTGGCAAAGGTTGCATCACAGTCCGGAGCTTGCGGATCAGAGACCGTCACGTCGGCAAGCGCCACATCCCCGGTATTGGTGACGGTGATGGTGAACGTCGCATCGCCGTTCGGGAGAATGACCTGGCTCTCCGGGCTCTTGTCGATGGCGATCGACGGGTCGATCACAGTCACGACGGCATCGTCGGTGTCGGAGACGCTGCCACCCGAAGGCTCGTCGGCGGTGACGTCGGCGGTGTTGGTGAAGCCGGCAGTGACGCTGGTCACGGTGCAGTCGTAGCTCTGGACCTCGCCGATGGCGAGAGTCGGGAAGGTGGCGTCACAGGCGGGAGCCTGGGCGTCGGTCACGACCACGTTGGTCAGCGCGGTGTCGCCGGTGTTCTCAACCGTGATGGTGAAGGTGACGTCAGAACCGGTGACCACAGTCTGGGTGTCCGGGGTCTTCTGAATGTCGATCTCGGGGGCAATCACCTCGACGTCGGCGACGTCGGAGTCGGTGATCGGATCCGCCGAGGCCGGGTGCTCGGCCGCAGCCACGGCGACGTTGGTGAAGTCGCCGGTCACGTTGGTGAGCGTGCAGCTGTAGGTCTCGCTGGCTCCGACGGCGAGGCTCGGGTAGGTGGCATCGCAGTTCGGGGCAAGCGGGTCGGTGACCGCGACGTTGGTCAGCGGCACATCACCGATGTTGGTGACGGTGATGGTGAACGTTGCCGTCTCGCCGCCGAGCAGCGTCTGACTGTTCGGGTTTTTGGCGATGTCGATGGCCGGGTTGACCACATCGACGTCGGCGGTGTCGCTGTCGCTCACCGGAGTGCCGAGCGGATCGTCGCCGGTCACCGATGCGGTGTTGGTGAAGTCGCTGCCACCAGCTGTCGTGGTGCACGAATAGGTGGTCGAGGCACCGGCAGCAAAGTTGCCGATCACGTTGTCGCACGCCGGAGCGGCGGCGTCGGTCACGGTCACATCGGTTAGATCAACGTCACCGCTATTGGTGACTGTGATGTCGAAGGTCACGGTGGCGCCGGCAATTGCCTGCTGGCTGTTCGGGCCCTTCTCGATGAGGATGCTCGGGTTGATGATGTCGACGTCGGCGCTGTCGCTGGCTGTCACCGGGTCGCCGAGAGGATCGTTGCCGGTGACGTCTGCCGTGTTGGTGAAGTCGGCGGCTCCGGCCGTCATCGAGCAGTCGTAGCTGGATGAAGCACCAACGGCGAGGGCGCCGATGCTGGCGTTGCAAGCCGGAGCGACCGCATCGGTGACGGTCACGCCGGTCAAGTCCACATCGCCCGTGTTGGTGACGGTAATGGTGAAGGTGACGGTGTCGCCGTCGTGGGCCAGTTGCATGGCCGGGTCCTTGGTGATGCTGATCGCCGGGACGATGACATCGACATCGGCACTGTCGGTGTCGGTCACCGGGTTGTTCAGCGGGTCGTTGCCGGTCACGTTGGCTGTGTTGGTAAAGTCCGCGTCGCCGACAGTCATCGCGCAGGTGTAAGTCTCGACGGCACCCGGTGCCATGGAAACGAAGGCGGCATCGCAGCTCGGGGCAACCGCATCGGTCACGGCCACGTCGGTGAGAGTGACATCGCCCGTGTTCTCAACCCGGATGGTGAAGGTGACCGTGTCGCCTTCCCGGGCCTGCTGAGTATCCGGGGTCTTCTCGATGTCGATAGCCGGGCCGATCACGTCGACGTCGGCTGTGTCCGAGTCGGTGACGGTGCCACCGGCGGGATGCGTCCCGACTACGGAGGCGATGTTGGTGAAGTCGGAAGCGACGTTGGCCAGTGAGCAGGTGTAGTCGGTCGAGGCCCCAGCGGCCAGGTCACCGATCACGCTATCGCAGCCCGGGGCGGCCGGGTCGGTGACGGTCACGTTGGTCAAATCCACATCACCGGTGTTCTCGACGGTGATGGTGAAGGTGGCCGTGCCGTTGGCCAGCACCTGCTGGTAGTCCGGGGTCTTGTCGATGGTGATCGCCGGGTTGATAACGACCACATCGGCATCGTCGCTATCGCTGACGGGCACGCCGTTGGGGTCATCGCCGGTCACGTCGGCGGTGTTGGTGAAGTCGGCGCCACCGGCAGTCATCGTGCACTGGTAGCTCGAGGACTCACCGACGGCGAGAGCACCGATCACGTTGTCGCACGCAGGTGTGATGGCGTCGGTGACCGTCACACCGGCCAGGTCCACGTCGCCGGAGTTGGTGACGGTGATGTCGAAGGTCACGGTGCCGCCGGCCAATGCGGGCTGGGTGTCCGGAGTCTTGTCAATGGTGATGCTCGGGTTGATCACATCAACGTCGGCATCGTCGCTGTCGGTCACCGGATCGCCGTTGGGGTCGTCACCGGTCACGTCGGCCGCATTGGTGAAGTCGAAGGCACCGGCGGTCATCGAGCAGTCGTAGCTGACTACCTCGCCGACGGCCAGATCGCCGATTGCGTTGTCACAGGCCGGAGCAACGGCATCGGTGACCGTGACGCCGGTCAGGTCCACATCACCGGTGTTCTCCAACGTGATGGTGAACGTGACTGCGTCTCCGTCACGAGCCTGCTGGTTGTCCGGGGTCTTCTGGATATCGATGGCGGGGTTGATGACATCGACGTCAGCGGTGTCGGAATCGGTCACAGGGTTGTTGAGCGGATCATCACCGGCCACATCGGCCGTGTTCGTGAAATCGTCCGCACCGGCAGTCATCGTGCACATGTAGGTCTCTACAGCGCCGGGCACCATTGCAGCAAACGTGGCATCGCAGCTCGGGCTGACCGCATCGGACACGGTCACATCGGTCAGTGTGACGTCACCCGTGTTCTCCACGCGGATGGTGAACGTCACGGTGTCGCCCGCACGGGCCTGCTGGCTGTCCGGAGTCTTCTCGATGTCGATCGCCGGGCCGATCACATCGACGTCGGCCGTATCCGAGTCGGTGACCGGATCTCCATTCGGGTCATCGCCCGTCACCGAAGCGGTGTTAGTGAAGTCGGCGGTCACGTTGGCCAGCGCGCACGTGTAGCTGGTCGAGGCGCCGGCGGCCAGATTGCCGATCACGTTGTCGCACGCCGGAGCGGCAGCATCGGCCACGGTGACGCCAGTCAGATCCACATCACCGGTGTTCTCGACGGTGATCGTGAAGGTGGCCGTGCCGTTGGCCAGCACCTGTTGGTAGTCCGGCGTCTTTTGGATATCGATGGCCGGGTTGATCACATCAACGGCCGCGATGTCCTCGTCGGTCACCGGATCGCCGTTGGGATCATCGCCAGTGACGTTGGCGGTGTTGGTGAAATCGTCGGCACCCGCGGTCATCGTGCAGTCGTAACTCGCGACCTCGCCCACCGCCAGGTCGCCGACCAAGTTGTCACACGCCGGGGCAACAGCATCCGACACGGTCACACCAGCCAGATCCACATCACCCGTGTTCTCCACCGTGATCGTGAACGTCACGGTCGAACCGGGCCGAGCAAATTGCGTATCGGGGGCCTTCTCTATGTCGATCGCCGGGTTGATCACATCAACATCGGCGGTGTCCTCGTCGGTGACCGGATCGCCGTTGGGATCATCGCCAGTGACGGCGGCGGTATTGGTGAAGTCCGCGGCGCCGGCAGTCATCGTGCAGTCGTAGCTCGAGGAGGCGCCAACAGCCAGATCACCGATCATGGCATCACAAGCCGGAGCGACAGCGTCGGAGACGACAACGTTGGCCAGATCCACATCACCGGCGTTGGTGACGGTGATGGTGAACGTCACCGTGTCACCGTCCCGGGCCTGCTGGAGGTCCGGGGTCTTGTCGATATCGACGGCCGGGTTGATCACATCAACGCCAGCATCATCGCTGTCCGTCACCGGATCGCCGTTGGGGTCGTCACCGGTCGCCGAGGCGGTATTGGTGAAGTCGACGGCAAGCGCCGTCATCGTGCAGGAATAGGTCTGCACCGCACCAGGAGCCATCGAAGCAAACGTTGTGTCGCAGCTCGGCGCCACCACGTCGGCGACAGTGACGTCGGTGAGTGTGACATCGCCGGTGTTCTCCACCGCAATCGTGAACGTCACCGTGTCACCAGGACGCACCTGCTGAGTGTCCGGAGTCTTCTCAATGTCGATCTCCGGATTGATCACATCAACATCAGCAGTGTCCAGATCGGAGATCGGATCCCCGTTCGGATCATCACCGGTGACACTGGCGGTATTAGTGAAATCGTCCGCACCAGCAGTCATCGTGCAGTCGTAGGTCTCGATGGCCCCGGGCACCATCGAAGCAAACGTGGCGTCACAGCTCGGCGCAACCGCATCCGACACGGCCACACCGGTCAGATCCACATCACCCGTGTTCTCCACTGTGATCGTGAACGTCACGGTATCCCCAGGACGCACCTGCTGAGTGTCCGGAGTCTTCTCGATATCGACAGCCGGATTGATCACATCAACATCAGCATCATCGCTATCGGCTACCGGATCGCCGTTGGGGTCGTCACCGGTCACCGAGGCGGTATTGGTGAAGTCGTCGGCGAGCGCCGTCATCGCGCAGTCATAGCTAAGGGCAGCACCAGCCGCGAGAGCGCCAACGGTTGCGTCGCAGGCCGGGGCGGTTGCGTCGGTAACGACAACGTTGGTCAGGTCCACGTCACCGGTGTTGGTGACGGTGATGGTGAACGTCACCGTGTCACCGGAACGGGCCTGCTGGAGGTTCGGGGTCTTCTCGATGTCGATGGCCGGGTTGATCACATCAACAGCGGCAGTGTCCAGATCGGAGACCGGGACGCCGCTCGGGTCATCACCCGTCACCAAAGCGGTGTTGGTGAAATCGTCGGCAAGCGCCGTCATGGTGCAGCTGTAGGTCTCAATGGCCCCGGGGGCCATTGAAGCAAACGTGGCGTCACAGCTCGGAGCGACCGCATCCGAAACGGCCACATCGGTCAGATCCACATCACCGGCGTTGGTGACGGTGACGGTGAACGTCACGGTATCGCCAGGACGCACCTGCTGGCTGTCCGGGGTCTTCTCGATGGTGATCGCCGGATTGATCACATCAACATCGGCGCCATCAGAGTCAAACACCGGGTCGCCATTCGGATCATCACCAGTGACACTGGCGGTATTGGTGAAATCGTCGGCCAACGCGGTCATCGTGCACTCGTAGCTCGAGGAGGCACCAACAGCCAGATCGCCGACCGTGGCATCACAAGCCGGGGCAACCGCATCCAACACGGCCACACCGGTCAGATCCACATCACCCGTGTTCTCCACCGTGATCGTGAACGTCACCGTGTCGCCAGGACGCACCTGCTGGCTGTCCGGAGTCTTGTCAATGGTGATCGCCGGGTTGATCACATCAACATCAGCATCATCGCTATCGGCTACCGGATCGCCGTTGGGGTCGTCACCGGCCACCGAAGCGGTATTGGCGAAATCGTCGGCCAACGCGGTCATCGTGCACTCGTAGCTG
>Ga0180435_10005459_pt1 | contig 12360 bp, 10 predicted proteins | sample SS_ome_3_FD_132467 | JGI IMG/M metagenome (GOLD analysis project Ga0180435, IMG submission 132467) | Hypersaline lake sediment archaeal communities from the Salton Sea, California, USA - SS_3_S_1 metaG | ecosystem: Environmental > Aquatic > Non-marine Saline and Alkaline > Hypersaline >... | reverse complement strand
ATAGTCTGAATCCAATTGTCTTCATGCCCTTTCGGTGCCTTTGGACCAAACCAAACCGTATAAGATTTATCATCGTTTTGTTTAATGGTCGGACTGTTGCTGTCCAAACCGGCTTCTTTTTGATCGGTCTCCAGCATGGAGCGATGTTGACCGGAATAGACCATGAATGACCAGAAGTTGTTGACCGGAATTGGCACGGGTAGCGTCACCTTGTACGTTTTACCGCCATCAAGATAGTTGCCCATAGCGTCATGGGGAGTAAAGGCATAGGCTGATCCAGTTCCTACTTTCGGCATGGCCATGGCTGGGGTAATGCCGGTAGCGGCATAATGAAACATGCTGCGGTCATCGAGAACCAACTCACCGTTGTTTATGAAGTCATGGCCCCCGGAAAAGGATGTATACCACTGGCGGTCCGGATAGAAATAGGCAGCCGTATTGCGCGGTCTAAAAACAATGGCTCGTGCCGTGGCGTTGCCGATTGAAGCCGCATCCTTTAGTATTGTTTTCATGCGTGCATCCGGTGCAAACGGTTCTCCTTTTTTAATGCCGATAGAGGCAAAGAGTCCTACCAGTTCTGGATTAAATGCATCTGCGGGTTCATATTGAATCACCGCATTAAGCTCTTCATAAAAGTGTTCATTGTTAGCATGAATGGTATTAAACTTTTTGCCGGAGAGGTCGTAGACTTTTTGTTTTGGTGGATTGTTTGCTTTCGCCAGTGGATAACAACGAAAACCTTCTTTTAGCTCTTTTGTAGACCCCTTCAAATCACCGTCTTTCACAAAAACACGCATGAAAAGCCAGTGACGGTAGGTTGTGGATTTGGCAACAAAGTAGCCTTCGGGGATATCCCCCTCATAGTCAGGCCCTATAAATAGATATTTACCACCCTTGCCTTGATCGGGGCCGGTCAGGCCAACGTCGCTAACGAAGCGGAAAAATGCATCGTCAAGAGAGCCCAGTACAGGCCCAGGTATCTCAACGACAACCGGTCCATTTTTTAAGTCAACCTCTACAAAGGCATACGGAGTCGTTGATTGCGCAGTCAAAAATAGCGTACGAGCATCCATCAATTTTCCGAAAATCCCGAGGTCACCTGGTTTCAAGCCCGCTTTTTTTAGGCCCTCCAGCATGGCATACATGGAAGCGGCTGGCATTCCATTCAGAAACGTCTCTACGCCTCGCGACAGGTCGAGAAAGTCAAAGCTTTTCTGAACCGTAGCTTCACTGGGCATGCCATCGAAAAATTCAAGGTCCCCAAGGAGATCGGTTTCCACCTTGTCCGGGGTAAGCAGGAATTCCGGTACATCAGCAGCGTATTTCGTTTTTTGAGCGTCTTTGGCCCATGCTGAAAAGCTAAGTAACAGGGTTATCGATGTAAACACCACTATATAAATTATTTTTTTGCCACTCATAAGTTCTTTCCTTTTTAAAATAAATTCAAACTTGATTATTTCACCTTTTCAGCATCACCCGGAATCCAGGTTTTATCGAAATAGGCTTTCTCCGGGCCGTACAGGCGAAGATAAGCAAACCATCCCTTGCCGGGTTTGGTCTGCACCCAGTTTTCTTCAGGAACCCCGTCGGGAAGTTCGGGACCGAAGTAGGCATCGTAGGAGCTGTCCTCGTTCGGCTTGGCGCCGTGCACCGAACCGACCAGCGGACGTCCCAGGTCGTTCTGGATCAGAGACCGGGTCTCGTTGTCATAGGCCGTCAGGGACCAGAACATGTTGGCCGGCACATCTTTGGGAAGACGGATCTTGTAGGTATTTTCGCCACTCAGCCAATTGCCTTCCACGTCCTGGTAGAGGCCGATATATTGAGATCCTTGACCGGGAACCGCTACGACCATGGATTTGGCCGTACCGATGGCCTCGAAGGCGTATTTGCTGCGTTGATCGATGGCCATGTAGTCCGGTGTATGGAACGTCGGGTCGCCAAAGAAGATATGCTGCCACTGCCGTTTCCCCGGATAGGCATACACCGTCTCTTTGGAAATGCGCGGCTGCCAGGCCAGGGTTTTGGCCATGGCCCGGCCGACCTCGGCGGCCTCGGTGAGGATTTTCTTCATGCGCGCATCCGGCTCGAAAGGTTTTCCATAGGCGATCCCGAGGGTCTCCAGCATGCCCAGCATGGCCATGTCCTGGGTACGGGGAGGGTTCGCATTGATGTAGCGGGCCAGGTTTTCGAAGTAGGCAAAGCCCTCGTTGGTCAGCAGGTCGATCTCTTTCCCGGTAAGGGAGATGAATTGGGTCGGCGGCGGCTGCTTCGCCTCTGACAGCTTGTACTGCCGAAAGGTCTCAATGAGCTCGACCAGATTGGGGAGGTCGTCGCGGTTTTGCGGAATGGCCCTGAGGTAGAACACCACGATGTTCGTGTCTGACGCCACGACATGATGATGGAACTCGGGCAAGGGGCCGTCATACCCGGGCGGCAGGATCAGGAATCGTCCCCCGCGGTTCTGTTCCGGGGAAAATGGCCCGCCCAGATCGCATAGGGGCTGCTGCCAGATGTTGTTCAGCGTGCCCAGAAGCCCAGCGGGCATCTCCATCACCATGGGCCCATCGCGCAGATCCAGGACGCCCGACAGGTAGACGGTATCCTGGTTGGCGGTTAGGGCCAGGTGCTGTTGTTCTGCGAACTGGTCCGCGACGGCGACCGCGCTGCTGCCGCAGCCCAGCCGAATGTGCTCATCCGCCATCGCTCCGTAGGACGCCATGGGCAATGCCCAGAGATAGGCCTGCACCGCGCGTTGAAAATCAAGTTCGTCATACAGCTTTTGAACGGTTTTTTCGGTTGGATAGCCGCTCGTGAAGGAGAGCTTCCCCATTCGGGTTTTTTTCGTTTCCGCCCAGCAGGATGCGCTGGCTATCGTTACCAGGCAGACGGCTGCCAGCAAGATGGTGACTTTTTTCATGGTGGTCCTTCCTCTCGTAGCGTATTCCGATTGTTAGTTGAAATTCTCACGTTTTGCCTGCCGAGCCGCCCGCTTTCTTGACGTTGGGCGGCGTCCACCGCCCTTCGAGAGCGGCCTTCTCGGGTCCGTATAGCCGCATGACCATATAAAAGGGCCCGCCAGGCGCAGGAAGCCAGTTGGCCGCCAGATCCTCTCCGGGCGAATCCTTCCCGATATGCAGCACCAGAGAACCCCCTTCTTCCAGCTTGAATCGGTCCATCATGTCCGAGTTCAAGAGGTAGCGGTCGAGCGGATTTCCGATGAAGAGCTGGTTGAACGGGCCTTTGTATTCCGGGTGCTTTTTATCGATGGCGTACCGGTACAGGGTCTTGTAGTTCATGACCATGGGGAAACCATAGACATAGGCTTCCTTGGCAACAGCACGCGCTTCGTCGGGGGTTATCCCGGAAACGGCCCCTGAGGTCGCGATGAGTGGCATGGCCACAAACAGCAGCACCAGGCAGACAATGCATTTCACCCTAATAATATTCGTCCACTTAACGATAAACATTGACTTTTCCCTCCCTAGCAGGATTGTTGGCGATAACCGCAGTGTCTCTAATAAAATTTTGGGAGCACGAAATTGGCCTGGAGCCGGAAACGGAATTCCTCGGCAGCGGTCTCAGGAGAAGCCAGCCAGTAGCCGACGCCGGCCTGAAGGCTGACCGGCAGCTTGCCGAGCATTACCAGTTTTGCCGCTGCCAGGTTGATTGGTACGGCCCACTTTTCATTTTTCCAGTCATAGGTGGTTTCGGACTGCATCGATACGGTCCAGGCGTTAGGCCAGGTATAAGCGGCAAACGGTTGGATAAAGGAGTTATTGATATCGTTACGATCGCTGTCACCGGCAAAGGACCAGACATGGTTGCCAAGGGCGCCCATGGTCCAAGGGCCTCGCATCGTCAGTACAACGGCCGTCGGACCTGCACCCCATTTTTCTGCGCCAAGCAGATCATCCGTTGCTGTCGGCAGGTACAGGATCGGTCCCAAGCCCCAGATCAAACCATCGGAGCCCGGCCTGTTAGGTGATAAAAACAGGCTCAGGGTGGTATCGCCCAGGCCGAACTGGGACCCCTCGCCCGGGAAGATATCATCCTGATAGATCACCGGCAGGATCGTTCGTGATATCAGGCTCCAATCATCGGACAGGTCAAAGGGAAGCACCGGCTGGATATTGGTCTGCGCTTTCCAGCCATCGTCCTGTGGGCCGATTCCCCGATCGAGGTTCATCTGAATTGGAATCGTCACCAGATTGGCCAAGGGGTTGGTCAATTCCTGGGCAAGGTCGGCATTGCTGTCTTGTTGCGCATTCCCGATTTCACCTGCCGCAGGGGAGCTTACCAAAAAAATAAGGATTGCAGCAACAATTATGTGAGACCGGCAATCAACTCTGTACGTCATGTTTTGTTCCTCCTTACTTGACTGGTGATCTATTTCACTGGCTGGGCATGAGGTGCTTTCCAGGAACCATCGAAAAATACTTTTGCGATAGATAGGTCCTTCGCATGTGGTTCCAGTTTCCGTGATGGCAAGAAGTTCGGCCCCTCCGAATTGCCACCGAAGTGGATAATAACAAAAACAATCCGTCTAGCGACATACAGGAACGGTTAACACTGGAAGCTGCTGTTGCTCGGTGGCATTTGCAATCGAGCCGATATCAAAATCGCATCCTGCCCTAATCCTTCATGCATTGAAGAGGGGGTTATCCAGATACTGCCAAATTTCATCCACCAGTTCTTCCAGCAATGATTCATATTCCTGCCTGCGGATCGGCGCCTCTTTTCCATTGGATTGATTCCAGTGCTGCAGCGCCTCGGCGCACTGGCGGTAATCTTCACACATGCTCTGGAATTCCCGGCTTTCTCTGAACAGCTGTTTGATATCTTCACCACGGTCCGGAAATTGTTCCAGGAGTTGGAATACACTGGTTTTGATAACGCTCACGTCTGCCTCCTCAAAGTGTCATCGGATCACGATAACGGTTGTTTTGAATGTTTGTTAGTTTTCTTAAAGAATGGCAAACTGTTTGTGTACTAATTTAGGGTATGCTATATATATATTAATACTGTAATTATTTGTAATTAATATATATATTTATTCTGTCTCTCCGATGATAACTGCGAACCGATGATAACTAAGGAAAAATTGCCCTCTAAAATGCCTTCGGATGAAAAAGCCGTGACGTCGGCTGAATCGATCCAGCGGCAACTCCATCGCATTCTAACCAGCCCAGAGTTCAAGGCCACCGATGCCCAAAAATCCTTTTTAACATTTGTCGTGGAAATGGTGTTGTCCGGGCGATCCCACGAAATAAAAGGGTTCACCGTGGCCACCCAGGTGTACGGAAGGGGCAGCGACTTCAACCAGGCCACCGACCCCATCGTCAGCATTCAGGCCAATAAACTGCGCCGAGCCCTGGAGCGGTACTATCTCGTTGCGGGTCAATATGACCCGGTGCGCATCGACATCCCCAAGGGAACGTATGTGCCGACATTTCATCAACAAAATCGTATCAAAGGGGATTCGATTGTAATAGACGAACCAAAACCATCCAGTTTTGCAGGTGAATGGCCCACGGTGCTGGTCAAATCTTTTTTGAACCTGACCGGGGATGACCAATTGGACTACATGGGGATTGGTTTGGCCACCGAGCTTGCCACGGAGATCACCCGTTACCGGGAAATCCAGGCACTGTTGGTGCCCCAAGGGGAGGGTGAACACGATCACGCATCAGACACCTCCGCCCGCTTTGTGCTGGACGGCAGCATTCAACAAAGCATATCAGGCCTGAAGGTCAATGTAAGTCTGGTGGACGTATCGACCGGTCTTCAGATCTGGGGCGATTCCTACCTGACCGATTTCCATCCGGACCAGTTGATTGTGTTTCAGGAGGATGTCGCCAATACGGTTGCCAGCAAAATTATTTCCGAATACGGTGTTATTGCCAAAGCCCTGGGGCTTGAATCGAAACAGCATCCGCCCTCGGAATTGAAAACATACGAAGCCATGCTGCGCTATTACCAATTCAACGCTCACTTTACAGCGGAATCGTTTTTCGACGCCTTCGAAGCCCTGCAGCATGCGTCCCGAGAGGAGCCGGATTGCGGGCTGGTGTGGAGCATGCTTGCCCGCCTGTACGCGGCCAATTACAGCCTGGAATTGTTCGATCGGGCAACACCCTAGGAAGAAGCATTGTCATTTGCCGAAAAGGGAATTAAACTTGAACCGGCCGACCAGCGGACAAGATTGATCATGGCATTTGTTCGGCTTTTTGAAAAACAACTGTCAGCTGGATTGGCTGAGGCCGATCGTGCGTTGGCCATTAATCTGAATTCACTGATCTTTCTTGAGAATATCGGCCACATGTTGACCCTTTTGGGCGACTGGAACCGGGGCCCGGCCCTGATCAGAAAAACGATCATCGCTAATCCCTACTACAGCAGCATCGTCCATTATTCGCTGTGCTTGGACTGGATCCAGCAAAAAGAATATCAACAAGCATTTTTAGAATCAATGAACTTCAGAACGCCTTCACTTTTCTGGGACCCTTTGATGAGAGCTGCTGCAGCGGGTCTTCTGGGAAATACCAAAGAAGGCAGGTATGCTGTTGATGCACTGCTCAAACTTAAACCCGATTTTGCGAAACGCGGTAGAGCCCTGGTCAGGCACTACATTAAATTCGATGACATCTACTACCGTGTGTTGAAAGGTTTAAGAAGGGTCGGATTAAGTATTGATTGAACAGCCAATAGATGCACTGGTGCGATTTCATTCTGTCTGACAAGTGGAAGCTATAACCTGATATTTTACATCATAGATTTATGAGACGTGAAATATGTATGGTTGGCTTTTAAAGACTACGTCTGGGAGCCTCATGCCTACAGTGAACAGTGCCAATTGAGATTACATCAGATCCTGAGAATTCTTCCGACTTTGGACTATATGATTTGAGCCAATGAATTGATATTGCGCCAAATAATGGATTTTTCGACTGCCGGATAGTAACAATCGGATGTGTTGATTACCAGATCTTGTCAATGGTATCTCCTATTTCGGTAAGGCCAATATATTGAAAAAACGAGTCGGTAGATATTTACATGCTGAATCCTATTTTGAACAAATCCTGAATTCAGCATACTCAAAATATTTGTATTACTTTATTTTCGGCAAAATAATAAATTAGGCGGTATTCTTGATACTAGTATAGCACCTTTACAAGAAACAACCCCTGGGGCGGAGCCGTCGACCCGGCCTTGCTGCGGTCACCGGACGATAGAACAGCCCTAAACCCCTCGGGCGCCATCTTGGCATGACCGACTTCCACCAACGTTCCCACAATATTCCGTACCATGTATCTTAAGAAGCCGTTGGCCTCGATGGTAATGGTTATGTTTTCGGCTGATTCTCGTGATACCTCGGCCAAGGTGACGTTGCGAACGGTGCTTGACCGCGGACTGCCGCTCCCTTCAAAGGCCTTGAAATCATGCTCTCCCAGGACAAATGCGGCTGCTTTCTGCATGGCAAAAAAATCAAGCGGCTTGCGAATATGCCAGGCCTGTTTCCGGCGGATGGCCGACCCCACCCTGCAGTTCAGAATATGATACTGATAGATCTTTCCTTTGGCCCCATACCGGGCATGGAATCCGTCCGCCACAACCCGGCAGTCCCTAATGACAATGTCATCTTTAAGAAGGCTGTTAAGACCCATCTGAAACGCCTCTGCGGAAAGTCCGGCATCACTCCTGAAACTGGCTGTCTGGGCCAGGGCATGCACGCCGGCGTCTGTTCTGCCGGATCCGTTGACCACGATCTTTTGGCGGGTCATTGTACCCAGCGCCTTTTCAATCTCCCCCTGGATGGTGGCGTCGTTTTTCTGGCGCTGCCATCCATGGTAGTCAGAACCGTCATATTCGATGGTCAGTAAGTAATTTTCCATATCAAAGTAATAGCCCGGCTGTTAAAGAAAAGAAAGACAGAATGGTCGAGAGCACGATGGCTGCAGAAGCCAGATCTGTATCGCTGTTCAGTTGGGCCGACAGAACATAGATGGAGGCCGATGCCGGCAGGGTAAAATAGATCATGCCCACCTTGAACGGTACGCCTGAAACCTGAAAAAAAACCAGCAGCACATAACCTACTACCGGAAGCAGTAAGAGTTTGATGGCGGCTGCCACTGTCGAAAGCCTCAGGTTGCCCTTGAGGCTCTTCATGGTCAATGAACCGCCAATGGAGAGGAGGGCCAGGGGCAGCGCTATTGCAGCCGAGAGACTGAAGGCATTGTCCAGAAATACGGGAAAGGCATTGATGAAGCGGGCATATAATAGACCGGTCAAACACCCTATTATCAGTGGATTGGTGACAATTTCCCTTAAAGTAACCCGGATGCGGTTTTTAAGGGTGATCCGCTCTCCCGAATACCAGATCAGGGTTGACACCGCCAGTACGTTGATAAAGGGAATCACGAACCCGATCAGAATCCCGAAATGCTTGACACCTTCATCCCCCAGGGCGTTGTACACGATGGCCATTCCGATATAGGTATTGAAACGGTAGCAGCTCTGGGAAAAGGTCCCGGCCTTGAAGGCGGAAACCTTAAACACCTTCATGGCCATTGCACTGACCAGGTATATGACACCGATGGCAATGATGCCCACAAGGCACAGATCCCATGAAATCCCGCCGCCGGTGTCAGCCCCCCCGATTTTCCAAAACAGCAGCATCGGGAAAAAGATAAAGTAAATCAGCCTGTCCGATGTATTCAGGAACGCTTGATTGGTCAGCCCGAACCGCTTCAGCAGGTGCCCCATCACAAGGAGCGCAAACACGGGAAATAGACTTGAGAATACCATAGCATTCATTAGAAACATTCATCCTTATTTAAGCACATGATATATTACTTGAAATAGTCGACTATATCCACCTTCCGTACTGATACGTGTTTCTAATGCTTAAATATTTTTTGTTCGATCACGGATCTGAGTTGAATGATTGTCGAGGTTGCAGCAGGTACAAGGAAGATGCTGTTTCGCTATAGTGGTCTATGCGGGATGGCATCTGACGCCGCAGATGCGGTGAAATCGGCAAGCCCGAAGGGTTATGAATTTTAAGAATCTAAATAGGCCTCATCCGTTTATAATGCACATCGCCTTAAAATTCATAACGGTCAACTCAGATCAAAGGCGGTCACACCGTACATCCCCCACCTGCCGCTCAAAGTTTTCATCCATATATTCCAGTGCCTCCTTGAGGCTGTATTCGGCACCGCAAGACCTGCAGCGCAATACCACCTTGCGTCAAGACCGTTGGACGCCGAGGTCGCCTTCACAGGACCTGCATGTTAATCCGGCTCTGTTCATTATAAATAATCCTCTGCATGCACCATATACAAATGGATAAAAGCGCGAAACAGTTCATCTCTCTTTTCGTGTTTTCGTGATGAGTTTTATCTTTTACCACCTACATGTTAACACTTGGGCTTGAATTTTAGAACAATCCCCATAGCCTGTCAAACGGGTTTCCCTGCTTACGCCATCTGATTTCCAATGCGCCGCACATCTTGATGTTTAAAAAATTTTCTCATATATAACATCTCAGGGTACCAATTTATGCGACACGACGTCGCTACTATTTTTTTCAAGAATCTGATATCCCCGATATCGTTTATAGGAGAACCGCTTTTATGAAACCCATCATCTGCCCGGGATTTAACGCCGCCGGTGTTCACGCCGGCCTTAAAAACAATCATGAAAAAGATCTGGGGCTGATTTATTCAGAAACACCGGCCACAGTTGCCGGCGTTTTTACGACAAATCAGGTCAAGGCCGCACCGGTCCTGCTCGACATGCAGCGGATTAAAACCGGCCGATGTCGGGCCATTGTGGTCAACAGCAAAAACGCCAACTGCTGCACCGGAGATCGCGGTATGCAGGATGCCGTGGCCATGGGACAGGCTGTATCCCGGACGCTGAATATCGATGAAGGCGACGTCATGGTGGCCTCCACAGGGGTTATTGGTGCCCTGCTGCCTGTTGAAAAAATCATTGCCGCTGCTCCCGAACTCGTTCAATCGCTGGATCCAGAGGGATTTATGGATTGTGCCCGTGCCATGATGACCACCGACACGGTTCCCAAACTCGTCCATCGCCAGGGAGAGCTGAACGGCACAACCTTTAATGTTCTTGGCCTGGCCAAAGGGTCGGGCATGATTGCACCCAACATGGCCACCATGCTCTGTTTTGTGTGCACCGACATTGCCTGCCCTGCGGACACCCTCAACGCCCTGTTAAAGAAATCAGTGGACAACTCCCTGAATCGCATTGTCATCGATGGCGATACCAGTACCAACGACACCACCCTTATCATGGCCAATGGCCGATCCGGCATTTCCCTGGAAGACAATGACGGGATAGATGGTTTTCAACACGTGTTGGACAATGTTCTTTTCGAACTGGCGCATGATCTGGTCAAGGATGGTGAAGGCGTCACGAAAGTGGTCCAAATTCATGTCGAAAATGCCGCAACCCCTGATGACGCCAGGGCCATTGCCGAATCCATTGCCAACTCGCCCCTGGTCAAGACTGCCGCCTTTGGGGAAGACGCCAACTGGGGAAGAATCGCAATGGCTGCCGGTAAGGCCGGGGTGGCCTTTGACCCGAACCTTCTGGACATTTTTTTCAACGATGTCCAGATGGCATCCAAGGGGCTGAGCTGCGGCGACCGTACAGAGGCGGCTGCCGCGACGGTTCTCAAGCAGCCCGAATACAGCATTATCGTCAATCTGAACATGGGGAAAGGCCAGGCTTCGTTGCTGACCTGCGACTTTTCCATTGATTACGTGAAGATCAATGCCGATTACCGCTCCTAATAGATTTCCCCGGACATCATTGATGTCCGGGGAAATCTATTAGTATACGCGGCTCCGCCGCTATTATATTCAAAGTTTATGCCGTACCCTCGAACCTCACACTAGCTTAAAGGCGTTACTAAAGGAAACAGACTAATCATCAGATAACTTTTCGTATTTTCAAATTTTCGTGCTTTCGTGATATATTTCAGTTCTATGTTTTCTAAATGTTTGCTTAGCTAACCTTTTAAACCTTTGTGTCCTTTGTGCCTTTGTGGTTAATTATGAAGCTCGTTAGATTGCAAAAATTTCTCTCAATGGCCGGATTCTGTTCACGGCGCAAGGGGGAAACCTACATCACCCGGGGTAAGGTCAAGGTCAACGGCCAGACAGTTACCGAACTGGGAACCAAAATCGATCCTGTGGTCGACCGTGTGGAAGTGAACGGACAGATACTGCAGCAGCAGGAAGAGCGGATCTATATCGTCTTGAACAAACCCAAAGGCTATATCACCTCCTGTGAACAGCAAGGCGAACCCATTGTCATCGATCTCCTGGACATCCCCCAGCGCGTTTATCCGGTGGGCCGCCTGGACAAGGATTCCACCGGCCTGCTGCTGTTGACCAATGATGGGGAGCTGCATCACCGCCTGCTCCACCCTTCCTTTGACCATGAAAAAGAGTACATCGTCACCACTGCCCTGCCCATGCCTGCGGAGTCTCTGGCTGCCATGCGCAGGGGCATGTTCATTCAGGGCAAAAAAACCCGGCCTGCCAGGGTAAAACGCCTTTCCCGCCACCAATTCATGATCCAGTTAAAGGAGGGCCGCAACCGGCAGATCCGCCGCATGGTCAAAAAACTTCACAACCATGTCAGCCGTTTGAAAAGAATCAGGGTTGCCGGAATACGATTGGGTGATCTTCCCGAGGGATCGTGGCGGTATCTGAGCGGAAAGGAAATACAATCGTTAAAGGGCCGGAAGACGGGAGACAGAGGCCGGAGGCCAGAGGACGGAAGCCAAGACCGAAATCAGAAAATCAGAAGGTAAAACAAAAGCCAGAAGGCAGAAGACCATTCGACACGGATTTCGCGGATTTCACAGATTTTCGGACTAATATCGTTTTTTAATAACCAAAGGATGAATCACGAAAACACGAAATCTAAAAAAGCACGAAATGTTTAGAGCAACTTCGTGGTTTCGTCCTTTGGTTCTTTCGTGATAAAAAAATCGAACATCGAATATCCAACGTCCAACTCGCCAAAGGCGAGCAAGCACTTGTCCGCCTCAGACGGATCGAATTTAGAACTTTTTGCTGACCGCCAAAGGCTAACCTGACACCCGAAACCCGACACCTGAAACCAGGAAATAGTGACAACTTTTAATCAGGACTTGACCAGGTGGCAGTCGACGCAGCCTTGGGGGGCTTTGTCAGCCTACTGTGCGGTCAATCGTTTGCACGGTTTTCCACCAACCCGGCCAAGGTGTCAGCCAGGGCCATCACCGTGAACGGCTTTTCCAGAAACTTGTGAATACCCAATGCCTCTTTGCCTTCAAGT
>Ga0180435_10005458_pt1 | contig 12360 bp, 8 predicted proteins | sample SS_ome_3_FD_132467 | JGI IMG/M metagenome (GOLD analysis project Ga0180435, IMG submission 132467) | Hypersaline lake sediment archaeal communities from the Salton Sea, California, USA - SS_3_S_1 metaG | ecosystem: Environmental > Aquatic > Non-marine Saline and Alkaline > Hypersaline > Sediment... | reverse complement strand
TACTACCGGCTCAACGTCTTCCCCATCGACATCCCCCCGCTGCGCGACCGCCGCGAGGACGTGCCCCAGCTGGTCTGGGCCTTCGTCCAGGAATTCAGTGAAAAGATGGGCAAGACCGTGGAGACGATCCCGGTCCGGGTCATGGACCGGCTGAAGGCCGCCGACTGGCCGGGCAACGTGCGGGAGCTGCGCAACGTCATCGAACGGGGCATGATCCTCACCACCGGCCCCGAGTTCCAGGCGCCCCTGCCGCAACCCCCGGCCGCCGCGGCCGAAGACGGGAGCCTCGCCCTGGCCGACGTGGAGCGGGCGCACATCCTCAGCGTGCTGGAACTGACCGGCTGGCGGGTCAGCGGCACCGGCGGCGCCGCCGAACGGCTGGGTCTGAAACCGACCACGCTGAACGCCCGGATGGCGAAGCTGGGCATCCGCCGGCCCTGAGCGTTTCCACCCGCCACCCCCACACCATCTCCCCGCCCCATCCCCTCTCCAAATAATCGTCATATTGACGAAATATTGGAAGGCAATAGCACAACAATAGGGACGCCTTTCCCTCTTCACGTTTTAGCTGTTTTATTTCAACATATTAGCGGATCAGATCGCCAGTGCGCACTTGGCACGGTCCCTGCAATCCAGGGGGTTGGGCATCGGTCCAGATTTCGATTCCGGCTCTTTCATCAGGTCTTCCGGGTCATCCTCGCAAGCCGGGATGATCCGCACGGCGGCAACCCCGTGACCGGTAGCCGCCAGCTCGACAACCACCTGCTACGAATGGAGAACAGACATGGGCACATTCAAACTCACGGGCAGCCTGCTGGTGATCCTGCTGCTGGCCGCCGGGGCCAACGCCGAGATGATCGTGGGCGACGCGTCGACCGACATGCTGACCATCCTCGACACGGACACGGGCGAACTGACGGACTTCCTGCCCATCACCACGCCGCACATCGTCTCGCTGGCCTACAACCACGCGACCGGCGAGCTCTTCTGTTCCGACACGTCGGAGGGCGTGAACCAGATCCTGAGCATCGACCTCGAAACCGGGGTGACGAGCCTCGTCGTCCAGATTGAGGACTTCTGGACCGTCGTGCACTCCATGGCCATCGATCCAGCCACGGGCGAACTCTATGCCATCGACCAGCATCACGCCCATCTGTACCGGGTCGACATCGGCACCGCCAGCCTGGTGTCCATCGACCAGATCAAAGTGGATGGTTACCCGGTGTACTGGATCACCGGTGCGGACTTCGACCCGGTCTCCGGCGAGCTGTATGTCTGCATCGGCGGCCTCGACCACCAGGGCGAGCTGTACACCGTCGATACGGCCACTGCCGAGGCGACGTTCGTCGCCTACACCCACCGCCTGATGGGCATCGGCTTCGACGCCAACGGCGATCTCTACGGCGTGGAAAACGCCTGGGGCGCCGATCATCCCGCCGTCTACCTCATCGACAAGGCCACCGGCGCGTGGACCGATCTCGGTACCGACCACACCGGCCGGAACATCATGAGCATCGACTACGTCGACCTGCCGTCGGACACCATCGACTGCCAGTACACGATCAGCCCGCTGAGCGGCACCCTGCCCTTTACCGTCAACCAGCACGTGTCGCTGAGCAACACCCTTGCGGGCGGCCAGGCGTTGACCCGGCAGGTGGCGGCGAGGATCAACCTGGGCCTGGCCAACGGCTCGCAGATTTCGAACTGGCGCGGGGGGTTCACCAACATCCAGCCGGGAGACACCTCCAGCTGGACCTGGAACCAGAACCTGCCGGCCATCAGCATGCTCGCGGGCACCAACACCTTCACCCTCGTCACCGAGGACGTGACGCCGGCGCCATACAACCAGCCGCCGTACCCGCCCTCCGGCGACACTTGCGTCGCCGAAAACCAGGTGGAGTGCAGTGCGCCCTGACCCGGAACCAGTGAGCGCCCGGGAGCCGTGACCGTCTGAACGGCGACTGATGGCCCGGAAGCTGCTGACGGCAGCGCTTCCGGGCCATTTACGCGCCCGGGCGCCACGCAGGAACTTCGGGACACCGTGGCGCCGCCAATAATTCGTCACATTTACGATATATTGGAAGCGCATCTGGAGCCCATAACCGACCCAACCGCCACGCAAAACGTATCCCACTCATTTTCAACAGTTAACAGAAAAAAGTCCGGCGGGTCAAACTGGCACGTTCGGTGCAATAGAGTCCAGCCGTCCATCCGGCGCCGCATCACCGCCGACACCTATCAGCACGTCAATATCAGTCTTCGGGGGAATCCTGAACCGATGATTCACATGACGCTCGACATCGATGTGACGACCAATCTGGTGGCCAAGGCGCTCGGCGCCATGCGCCAGGTGGCCGGACCACTCGAGGTGCAGCCCGGCTGCCAGGCCTGCCGCATTCTCGCTGACGTCAGGTCCGAGGGGCTGCTTTCGCTGCAGGTGGCCTGGGACACCGAGGAGGACCTCGAGCGCCACATCCGCTCCGACCTGTTCTGGAAGGTCCTGGCCCTGATGGAGGTGTCGAGCCGGAAACCGGAGATCCGGTTCCATACGGTCAGCCGGATCGAGGGGCTGGAGACGATTGAGCGGATTCGCGGCACGGGATGCGCTCAGCACCCGAAAAAAATACTGGACAGGAGTGGTCCCACGCTCCGGAACCGGTAACAGCAGCGGGCGCCGGCCGCAATCCCGCGGCCATCCGCCCCGATCGATTGAGAAAAGGGAAGCCGATGGGCGGCTTCCCGCGCATGGCAGTGAAGGGAGTTTTGAAATGCGTACGTTCATCACCTGTCTTTTGGCCCTGTTCCTTTCGGCGGGCCTGGCCCAGGCCGAGGGGACCTTCGACGTGATCGTGGAACTGAGCAACAGCACCACGGTCTTCGACCTGAACCCGGACGGCAGCTGGGCCGCCGGCACGCACAACGGCCAGGCCTACCGCTGGAGCCAGGCCACCGGCCTGGAGCTGCTGTCACCGGAGGAGTGGTGGTGGACGGCCACCGCCGGCATCTCCGATGACGGGACCCAGCTCATCTCCACGGTGCAGTACGGCGACACCACCCCGCGGGTCTTCGGCCCGGCCATCTGGACCGAGGGCAGCGGCTGGGCGTCTTTCGACACGCTCTATGTGGATCCGCCCTACAGCAGCGGCGACGACCTGAGCCACGGTTCCGGCTACGACATCAGCGGTGACGGATCCACCGCCTGTGGTCTGGCCTGGCACCCCAGCTACCGCGCCTCCGGCTTCAGCTGGACCGCGGCCGGCGGCATCGTCGACCTGGGCCTGCCCAGCCCGACGTTCGGCTCCTCCCGCGCCACGAAAATCTCCGGTGACGGCAACGTGATCGTCGGCTTCTGGGAAGACCCGGAGTTCGGCAACCGCCGCCCGGTGCGCTGGGTCGGCGGTGGGGCCGAAGACCTGTTTCTCGGCGCCGCGACCTGGGGCGAGGCGATGGACTGCAGTTCCGACGGTTCGCTGATCACCGGCCAGGTGGGTTTCCGCGACGATCCGGGCTACGGCTTGGCCATTGCCTTCCTCTACTCCGACGACGGCGGCTACGTCGACCTCGGCCTGCTGGAGGGGCAGAACCCCGTCAGCAACCAGAGCATCGGCACCGATGTCTCGGACAACGGCATCGTCGTCGGCTGGAGCGGCGACCAGAGCCCCTGGGGCGAGGTGGTGCCCTTCGTCTGGACCGAGGATGAGGGCATGATGCGCGCCGACGACTACTTCGCCGCACACGAGGTCGAGATTCCGGCCAACATCGACCTGACCAGCATCGACGCCATCTCCGCCGACGGCACCACCTTCGGCGGCCAGGGCATCGACACCAACACCTGGTACTACGTGTCCTGGATCGCCCGGGTCGAGCCCCCGGTCTACACCATGGACGTGGTCTTCCGCGGCTCGGTGGAGTACAACCAGGTGAGCAGCGGCCTTTTCGCCGATGTCAACCCCGGCGACCCGGTGACCGTCGCCTTCCAGGTCTCCACCGACGACTTCATCGACAGCGAAACCTACAACGTTCGCGGGTACAACATCATTCCCGGGTCCTTCACCCAGACCATGGGTTCGGTGACCGTGGGCCTGGCCGACCCGTTCCCCGCCGGTGAGACCCCGCGCTTCATCCTGCGCAACAACGACCCGGTCTCCGACGGCTTCTTCATCGAAAGCACCAACATCGACTGGCCGCTGAACGGCCTGCCGCTCAATGAGCCCGGCCAGATCGGCGAGTGGTTCACCAGCAAGCAGCAGGTCGGCTACACCCAGGCCATCGACTCGCTGAACATCATCGACGCCGTGGGTCTCTACGACTACACCAACCTGGAGTCGTTCTACACCGTGGTGGGTGACGGTTGGGCCGACGCCATCGGCCTGGAGTTCGTCGAACTGCAGATCAGTGTGTTCCATCCCTTCGAGATGGGCATCGACTGCACGACGCCGACCCTCACCCTGCCCGACATGGGCACCTTCGAGGTGTCCGCGGTGAACAACACCAACGACGCGATGCAGGTCCGGGGCGCGCTGAACGTGACGCTCTGCTACGGCAACACGATCAACAACATTCGCCGGGGCACCACCACGCTCGACGCCGGCGAGACCTTCAGCCAGTCCTGGTCGATGAACATTCCCCGCTACAACTCGACCTGCAACTGTGACCTGGTCTGGACCCTCGTGGGCACCGACCTGGCCACCGAAAGCGAGATGGAGGACAGCTGCACCATCACCACCAGCTGTGACTTTTGACGGTCAGCCGTGAACCGGCTTCCAACGATACGGACCGGATTTTCAAGGAGTGAGCAATGAACAAGGTATCTGCATGTCTCTGCATCATCCTGCTGGCGGTCTCCGCCGGCGCCGGCGCTGAAACGGTCACCTTCACCGCCGTCGACAGCCAGGCTTCCGCCGGCCTCGTCAGCTACACCGCCGACGTCACCGGCGGTTTCACCCTCGCCGCCATCACCTGGGACGGCGTGGCCTCCCCCATCAACGATAACGCCTGGGGCTCCGATATGTGGTGTGACGTTTCCGGCCCCCTGGGCGCCACCACCCTCTACCTGGGAAGCGGGAGCCAGTTTGATCCCGGCACTCCCTTCTCCGGCATCAGCGGCGACCTGGTCGGCAGCGATCCGGCCGGCGTCTGGACGTTCGACTTCTATGGCGCCTGGGACCAGGACCAGGACGGCCTGGCCGATGCCACCTGGGACACCATCGCCTTCGACTTTTCCGATACCTACCCCTGCTTTGGCCCCGACGACTGCGCCAGCGCCCTGTTGCTCACCGAAAGCTACAACCAGGGCAACACCACCGGCTGCAGCGACACCTTCCCCAGCTACAGCCTCTGGGCCACGCCGGTGAGCGGTAACGACCACGTCTACGCCCTCGAAATACCCTGCCCCGGCTACGAAATCTCACTCAACTGCTGGCCGAGCGACGGCCAGGACGTTGTCGTCGCCATCAGCGCCGAGTGCGCGGACGGCCCGGTGACCGCCGTGGCCGGCGCCGACGACGTTGGCCCGGGCAGCGGTGAGTATCTCGACTACACCACCAGCCCCGACGACCCCAGCACGATGTACATCTACGTCGACATGCACGGCGAGGACACCGGGGGCGCCTACAGCCTCAGCGTCTACCTCAATGGCGTGGTGCCCAACGACGAGTGCTGGCAGGCCATCGACGTCAGCGGCGGCGGCACCTTCAGCGGCACCACCGAATGCGCGCGGAACTTCGTCGACGCCCCCGAGGGCTGCATCGACTACGCCACCAGCGGCCCCGAGGCCATCTACTCGATCTACGTCAACGACGGCGACACCATTGACCTGACCCTGACACCCACCACCACCGCCTGGGACCCGGCCCTCTACATCGTCGGCAGCTGCTGGGACCCGGCGAACACCTGCCTCGGCGGCGCCGATGCCGGTTTCAGCGGCGACCCTGAGACCGCGACGTTGACCTTCAACTGCGGTGGGTACTACTACATTATGGCCGATTCCTACTACGCTGACGGTGATCTCTCCGCCGGCGACTTCGACCTCGACGTGGTGGTCACCCCGGCCGAGCCGGTGGACACCTTCGACGTGAGCATGGTCTGCGACACGGCGACGCTGACCCTGCCCACGCAGACCAACATCCGCGTCTACGTCACCAGCACCTTCGACTCCCCGCGCCAGATCTGCGGCGATGTCGGCGTGACCACCTGCAATGGCACCCACATCTCCAACCTCCGCGCGGGCAACCTGGTGATCAACGGCGGCGAGACAAAGCTCTTCAGCTGGGGCCAGTACATCCCGGCCCTGCCGCCGACCTGCGACTGCACGCTGGTCTTCGACCTCAATGCCACCGACTGCACGTATTGCGAGGACGCGGGCCTCGACGCAGCCGGCTGGAACGAGACCGCCACCTGCGGCATCACCACCTACTGTCCGTAAACAGTCGACAAACCCCGGGGGGCCGCTTCGGCGGCCCCCCTTTTTCATGTACGTGGGCGGGGCATGGCGCGCAGCGCCTGGCCGGCGCTGGACAACCGGTGAGCAAGGCCGGGGGCGGCGCGGTCAGCCGCACTGCCGGAGGGAGAGCGACGGATCCGGGTCCTGCCGGGGCACCTTCCGACCGGGAGGCGGTTACCTCGCGTCCTCGACCATGTACCCCGTCTCGGCAAGGCGCTCGCGGAGTTCCCGCTCCTCTTCTTCCCCGGCAGGACCGTCGGCCGGCCGGCAGGCCTCCTTCAGCTCGGCGACGAACGCGGGCTCAAGGGGAAAGCTTTTGGTGACGTCCGGAGCGCCTTCGCCGGTAAGGGTGACCTGGAGCTGCGCCGGCTCGAAGGCGCCCGAACCGACGGCGGAGCGTATCGCGGCATCGAGGGGAAACCGGACCAGGGTCTTGGCCGGCATGGTCTTCCGTTCGAGGTCCAGCGTGGCGGCCCAGACCAGGGGCAGGCGCTCGTCGACATCGAGGACGTGTGTCCCGTCCGCGCAGGCCAGCCTGATCGTCGCGTCACCCAGCCGGTGGGACGTGTCGCCGTTGGACATCAGGGCGTGGAGGACGACGATGCACCCATCCTTCTCGACCCACATCTTCGGCTCCTGCGGGATGACGATGGTGTCCGCCCCCCGGCTTATCGGCTGGTAGACGGGCCGCAGGTCCTCCAGCTCGTCTCCCCAGGGCGCGAACCAGTCGTCATTGTCGTCGGCCAGCAGGTCCGGCCCGTCCAGGTTGACCCCGATGACCACGTTCCGCCCCGGGCGCCCCTCGGAGGGCACGAGGATCTTCAGCTTTTTCTTCTGGCCGCCTTTCAACCGGGGCAGCGCATATTCAACGTGTCCCACGGTCTCCTCGGCGACCACGTCCACCACCTCCACGTCCAGCGTCCCCTCTTCCGACCATCCCACGCCGAAGTTGGACACCTGGACGATGACCTGCCAGCCGCGGTTCTTCAAGTGGGCGTCGAGCACCTGGGTGCCCACGATGTTGAAGAGATCGGGGTCCCGGCCCCCCTGCAGCTCCCGCTGCAACTCCTCGGCAACCTCCGGCTCAACCCGCTCCTCGAAGCGCTCCTCCAGCGCGGCGTTGAAATCGCCCCCGTCGAACTCGGGGTAGAGCTCGACCTCCACACCGTAGACCGCGGTGATCTCACCATCCTTGCGGTAGCTCATGGCGATGGGCGGCGGCAGGCCCTTTTCCGGGTCACCGGGGGTGAAGTCGTCCGGGACCTTCAGCTCCGGGTGCGTTTCGCCCCACGCCCTGATCAGCCGTTCGATGAGCAGATGGTTGCGGGAGAGGATCCGCTTTCCCTTTTTGCCGCGCACGCCCCAGGTCTTCCAGCGGGGCGAGTTGATCATGTAGAGCTCGTCCATCAGCGGCTCGTTCTCCAGCTCGAGAAACAGCCGGGCCAGGGCGCGGTCCGGGTCGCCGCCGGCCACCGGCCGGCCACTGTGTTTGCGGAAGCGCATCATGAAATCCATGGTCTGGAGAACCATCCGCTGGTTGTTCATCGCGTCGTTGCCCAGCGAGTCGGGATCGTGCCCGATGATCGTCGAAATCCCGTGGCCCAGCCGCACGCCGAAAACGCCGTGCGGTTCCCAGTCGGCGGCGAAGTGCAGGAACTGGCCCAGCACGATCAACTGCCGTTCGGGATCGCTTTCGCCCAGCACCCGTTCCCACAGTTCGAAGTAACGGGATTCCGACCGCTGGAAAGCGTGCCAGTTGGCCTTGTTGTGGCGCTGGGCCGGGTTCTTCTCGGCGTGGGTCGAGCGGTTGCGGTCGATCATGTAATCGGCGCTGGCGATGAGGTGGGCTTCCTCCCAGTCGAACCCCGCCAGCAGCGCCGTGGCGAAGCGCAGGTAGTAGTGGGTGTCGCCGGCGTAGGCGCCGGCGACGGCGGAGAAACCGAACAGGAAGAGCAGGACCAACGATACCAGCGAGAGGGATCTCGACATTGACTATGCCTCCGATGGAACGGTTCGTCGGACACACGACTTCGAATCTGATGAAACGAGCGTACAACGATTTCGGACGGCAGTGCAACTTCACGCCCGCGGCGGCCCTCCCTGCGGAGCGGCCGCGTGCCCCCGTCACCGGGGGAAGATCAGGATCGCCGCCGCGCGGAACCCCCACCCCTCGGGACCGTTGTCCGGGGCGTCGGCCCAGTAGCGCGCGCCGACCTGGAAGCTGACCGGCAGCTTGCCCACCTTGACCATCTGGCTGGCCATGAAATTGATCGGCACCGACCACTCCTCGCTCTTCCAGTTGTACGTCGACTCGGTGTTGAGCACCAGGCCGAACGCCGTGGGTGAGGTCCAGGAGCAGAAGGGCTGGATGAAGGTGTTGCTGATCTCGTCCCGCGAATCGCTGCCGTAGTAGGACCAGATGTGGTTGGCCAGCAGGCCGTAGGTCAACGGGCCGCTCTGCTTCAGCCCGACGAAGGTGGGGCCGCTGCCCCACTGCTGGCCCCCCAGCAGATCATCGGTGGCGGTGGGGAGCAGCAGCACCGGGCCCACGCCCCAGATCAGGCCGCCCGGTGTCGGCTTCTTGGGGGAAAAGAAGAGGCTTAACAGCACGTCGCCGAGGCCGAAGGTGTCCTCGCCGGCCGGGATGTCCCACTGGCTCACCACCGGGAGGATGGTGCGGGTGATCAGGTTCCAGTCGTCGGTGAGGTCCATGGGGATCACCGGCTGGATATTGGTCACCAGCTTCGAACCCTGGTCGCCGGGACCGAAGTTGTCATCGTAATTGAACTGGATGGGGAAAGAGATCATCGAGGCGATGGGGTTGGAGAGCTTCTGGGCCAGCTCGGCGGCGTCCGCGCCCTCCTCTTGGCCCTCCTCCGCCTCTTCCGCCCATGCCGGCCCGGCGTGGGGAAGCAGGATGAGTGCGGCCATCAGGAGCATGATACAAAACAATCGATTCGACCTGAGCATGATGAATTCACCCTCTTCCTTTCCGTGTGCGTGTGATCCCGGGCCACGGCCGGACTGCCCGAAAACGATTATAGCGTGAACCGGGCCGCGGTCTCATTCGCCGCCCCCGACCCACCGCAGCCCTCAAAACCGGTACCCCACAATCAGTGTCACCTGGTCCCGCGCCCCGGTGCCGGCCAGCAGGGTGGCGTTCCAGTTGCTGCCGATCTCCTTGGTCAGCCCCGCGAGGAAAGAGGTCTTCGACGACGAGAGGTCGATTTCGAAGTCGAGCGGTTCGCGGCCGTCCCCCAGGGGCACGGTGCCGATGATCACCTGGTCCCAGTCCTGGTACTGCGCACCGGTCTGCACCCGCAGGCCGATGTCGCCGAAATCGTAGCCCACGAGGAAGGTGGCGATGAGAATGTCCAGCTCCGACCCGGTCTCCGCCACCCGGTTGGTGGCGAACTGCGCGGAGAGGGCGCCGAAGAGGTTCTCGTGCTGGAACCCGGTGCTCAGACCGGCGCCGAGCATGGTCGAGCTGGTGGAGGCCGGGAAGGACTCGAACTCCCGCAGCCGGGCGCCGGTGAGCAGCTCCACGGCGTTGCGGAACCCCTGGGTCAGGCGCAGGGTGACGTCCGACTCGGTGCGGACCTCGCCGGCGACAAGCTCGAGGTTGAGGAAGGGCAGCACCCAGACGTCGGCGCGGGCCGACAGCGCCCCGGCGCTGTTCGACACCTCCGAGCCGTTGGGGTCGACGATGGAGAGCACCTCGCCGGAGACGTCGATGCCGCGGACGGCCACGCTCTCGATCGACATCTCGGCTTTCTGGAAGTGGGTGACCAGGCCGATGCCGTACGGCTTGGGCAGCTCGAACCCCTGCTGCCGCGCCGCGTCGCCCCAGACAGGCAGGGCGCGGCTGAGTTTCAGCTGGACCGTGCGGGGGTCGGCGAATTCGGGCCGCTCCGGCGCCGTCCTTGTCCGGTCGAGGGCGATCTCGGCGCCGGCGCCGTCGAGGTAGCGCAGCACCCGGCCGTGCAGGCGGGTGGGCCTCGACGTCCCGCGGCCCTGGATCTCGATCTCCACCTCGTCCACCAGCCAGCCGGTGCCGGCGGCCACCCGGGCAAAACGCACGGTTTCCCGGAAGCGCTCGACCCGCTTCCCCCACAGTTTGACCGGCCCTTCGGCGATGAGCTCGATGCGGTCCAGCCGGCCGTCGACCACGTGCACGCGGCCGGTCATCTTGAGCAGGTGGCGCATGGGCCAGGGGACCCGCATCTTGTCGTAGCGGAAGCCGATCACCGTCTCGCGGCCGTCCTCGGAGAGGATCTCGACGGTGGCCGGGTCGTACAGCCGCTGCTCCCCGCGCACCCGGAAGGCGGTGCCCATCATCCGCTCCAGCGTCTTTTTCCACTCCCGGGCCTTGGCCTGCGGGGGCGGGCCGTCGTGGACCAGGTAGACGTCCAGCCCGTAGCGGGTGAAGGGATCGGAGACGAGGATGACCTGCTCTCCCTCCGCCGCCTCACCGCCCGCCTCCACGAGGTCGACCACCATCTCGAACCCCGGCCCCTGGGACGGCAGGCTGACCACCACGTCGAGTACCTCGGGGCTGATGCCCCGCTCGGCCAGCGGGTTGGTGTTGAAGGACAGGGGCGCCTCGCCGGCCCCGGCCATGCCGGTAAGGGCCAGCAGCGCCGGAAGAAGAACCGACAACCTGAACGCTGTTCTCATCAGACCAGAACCTTCCCTGGTTGAAGGACGGTTTCCCGGGCGTTACCGCCGGCGTCGCCGTCCGGATGTTCAGCCGGCGTTGCGGCGGCGGTCCCGCTGCCGGCATCCTTTTCTCATCGCACCTGATGGTTCTTTTCGCTGCCCGCCCCGCACACCGCACAGTGCCGGCCCGACCCTACCGGAAGGCCATGGTATGGCTGACCAGGAACTGCCCGTAGTTGTTGCCGTACGAGGTGACCCAGCCCTTGCTGTAGCCGATCTTGATCGCGTGGCGGCGGGCAAAGGGAAAAACGAACGTCCCGCCCAGCCTCGAGTTTCGCAGCACATCGCTGTGCCGGTTGCCGCCGATGGTCTGCCGGCCGCCACCGAAGTAGTTGGCATCCAGGGAGGCCCAGAACCCGGGACGGATCCTTTTCACCAGGTGGACCTCCGCCGCGACGATGGGATGCTGTTCCCGCTCCCCGTTGACAAAGTCGTCGTCGTGACCGAAGAACCAGGCCCCCGCCTCCAGCTCCAGCACCCATTTGTGCTTCAGGGGGATGATGTAGCCCAGCTCCGGCTTGACGGCCCAGCGGTTGGCCCCGACGTTGATCAGCCGGTCCTCCTCGTAGCGCCCGGTGGGGGCCAGAACCTTGACGCTCGCCCCGAGCAGCGGTTGCGGGTCGGCGCGGAAGGCCTGGAATTCCTCGCGGGTCATCGATGGCGCGCCGCGCAGGTTGACCGACAGGGTGACGGAGAGATCGCCGAAGCCGGAGAGGTCCCGGCGCGCCGGGTCCCCGAAGACGAAACCTTTCGTCGTTCCCCAGGTGTAAGGCTGCTCCACGATGATGTTCGTGGTCCGCCCCAGGAGGTTGAGCGTCTGGAGATAGCCGATGACCGCCGAATTGAGCCGGGAATCCACATCATAGACCGGCAGGGACGGGTCGGTGAGCACGTCTCCGGAGGCGTAGGCATACCCGGAAACCAGGACCCTGGTCCCCCTGGGCGCCGGCCAGTAGCTGCGCGGTGACAGCTCCTGGGCGACAGCACCGGCCGCCCAGAGGCTGCACAGCGCCCAGGCCAGCATGGCCCGGTACGCTTTCGTGAAACGTAAGCTCATCGCGGCAGCGTTCTCCCTACATGTGATCCTGGCACAACGACAAGGCCGGGATGACCACCGCCCGGGCCGGATCATAGCGGTCGAACAGCTCGAGCACCCGGGCCGCCTCTGCCGCATCACCCGTGGTGACGGCGATATCCCC
>Ga0180435_10005456_pt1 | contig 12363 bp, 17 predicted proteins | sample SS_ome_3_FD_132467 | JGI IMG/M metagenome (GOLD analysis project Ga0180435, IMG submission 132467) | Hypersaline lake sediment archaeal communities from the Salton Sea, California, USA - SS_3_S_1 metaG | ecosystem: Environmental > Aquatic > Non-marine Saline and Alkaline > Hypersaline >... | reverse complement strand
ACAGAACCAATAGAAGATAAAAGCCAACGTGTGTTACCAATCGCACCCCATTCAGGACGTAGAACGTCTGCTTGGTTTGGATATTGGTTTTTAGCAATAAAGCCATCAACTCTTTCTAGCTGACCAATAAGATCTGTGCTTGCCATACAGAAAAACGCATCACGCACTGGAGCTGTTCCAAAGCGATCTTCACCTTCGATAGCATCAGAAATTGTATACGCATCGTTAGATGCAAGTGTTCTTACAACTTCATCAATATCACTACGTGTTAGTTCTGTTGGATTATCTCCATTTACACCACCAACGCAGTTATACTGGCTTGCTGTTGAGACAAGCATGTTGCGAGTAAGCTCATCTTCTGTTTGACGAAGAGCTACACCAAGACGTTTTGCCGATTCGTTAAGAACTGGATCTTGCGATTGTAAAGTCACTTGCTCGTTAAGAATGATGTACTGACCATAGTAGTCAATACGTGCATCAATATTAACAGCTGTTAGAGGAGTTGGAGGAGGCTCTACGCCGCTGTTTCCGAGTGGTACTGTAGAAACAGGAAGAGGGTTATAACGACGCATACGAAGAGTGTCTCCACCATTTCTTGGAAGAACTTTTCTCTCAGCTGCGAGGTTATGAATCATATAAGGAGTCGGGACCGCTAGAAGCTTTTCACTAAAGCTCTGTTGAATCGGTGCCGACAATACACTTGTTGTGGTTGTCATATTTCACCTTTAAAACATTAAATAATTTCTTATTTGCAGTTTTAGGCGACGAGGCTAATTACGTCTGGTAAGGAGTGCGAACCCTTAATACGCAAAATAAATGTGTGAAGGTGCGATGCTTCATTACGCTAGATTTATCAAATCAAATTTTTCCTTTTACCTCTACAAAAAAAAAGACCCCCTACAAAAGGAGGTCTCTGTCTCTACACAAAAGGATGCTTCTAGTACCTTTTAGCGCTTTCAATCATTTCTTTATATAATTGTTTTTTTCTTTCTTCGGTAAGGCCCATATATTCGGGGGCATAGCTCAGCGCACTTGGGCTTTTAATCGCATTAGAAGTTCCAGGTTTTGATTTGTTGTGTGCAATTCTTTCTGCTACAGCATCTGTTTCTGGATTGGCATAGCCTAAAGCTTTTAATGTTTTGTACATCGAAACCCCTTTTTTATAGGTATCTTTGCCACTCATAAGAGACTCATAGAGCTCTGGCTCCGCAGTTTGAAACTTATGAATATTCTCGGGGGTAATTACCTTTTCTATATCCGGAAACTGCGATTTTAGTTTGTTTACCTTAGCTTCTTCCGCTTGCATGGCATAGGCTTGCTTAAGACCTTTTAGCTCTTGAATATAGGTTTTTATGTGCCTTCCTTCCACAAGCTCATCATCATCCACACCCCAAGAATCTTCTGGTGGTGTAGAAGGTTGAGATGATTGAGCTACCTTTTCTTCATAAGCTGCAATCTTGCGTGCAAGCTCTTCATTCATTTTCTCTAGCGATTCGGTCTTCTTACGAAGCTGTTGAAAATTATACTCTTTACTAGATACTTGAGTTTCATTTTCTTGATGTTCAGATGCAGAATCATGATTTGCAGTTTCAGGATCCATTTCTGGAGATGCATCTGCAATTTGCGTTTCTGGTACTTCCACTTCATGTTGTTCCTCATTCATACGTCTTCTCCATTTTCTTTTAGGCAAAGCTTATGCAAATCGCCTCTTTTAAATGCTTCCATAAATTCAAAAAGACTGCGTAAAGCAGGATCATCTTTATCCCCATACCGTAAAAGTCTTTCACCTTCGTGTAAATCAGGAAGAGCCCACAAGAGTTTTACTGTAGATGACTTACGGTGGAATTTATACACATACTCTCCATAATGAGGAGTAGGACATGTTTGACGAGCAAAGTATTTCATCACGATTTGTCGTTTTTCATCTGCCGAATAAAGTTCTGCTTTTTTATTAACCACCATGCACACGACATAGAAATCACCCCTATAAATGTCATAATGGTTTTCAATTGCTTGCTCTATGTTTCTTTCAAAAACATCACCCGGTAAAGATCCCTCGCACCGTACAGCTTCTGTACTTAAAATCTTTCCCTCATACTGGCTTAAATCTTGGTATTGCGTAGGAATGTCTTTAATCTTTTCGTGCATAATACCTTTTTTAGTGAAGAATACAATTTTTATTATACTTATGACAAAACTACCCTAAATGATCAATGAACATTTAAGGTAGAAAGAAGGAACTACTTTTTTGAGGCTTTTGGCTTTAGGTCAGGGTACTTAGCATAAACAGCTTTCTTAATACCTGCTGGCTTTGGAGCGTAATGAGCATATGCTAGTGCAGCTCGCGCTCTTTCCTTGGTATTAATGGGATAACTCCCTTCTGGAGCGCCACCTGAAGGACCTGCAAACATAGAAGGTTTTACTTTTTTGTATTCCCCTACATTAGACCCACCTGGCTTCTCTTCCATTTGTCGCTTTTTTGCTGGAGTAACCTTTACTCCCTTAGCAATTTGGACTTTTTTCTTATTCATGGACAATCCCACTTCTTCAATGCGAGAGCTTTTCTCGTTGGTTTCCCATTCTTTTTAAGTGGTCCTTTAACACCACTCATTCTCGCACAGAAACTCTTACGTCTCTTTGCCTTAGCGGGCGATTTAGCAGCTTGGGCGCTAGAGACAGGTGGCTTTAAATTAGCTCCCGTCTTTTTCTTAAAATACTTTCGTCCTTTAGCGTTTAAACCACCCTTTGGGTTTTGGTACTTTTTAGCTACCATTACTTTTTCTTGCGGCCAGACTTATCCATGCTCTTGACAGACGAATAAGCTTTTCTGCCCATTGCCTTCTCCATACCTTTCGATTCGTCTCTACGAGCTTTCATCGATTGGCTTTTCTTGCCCTTACGCATGCCTAGACTTTCATCTAGTTTGTCATTGTAACCTTGTTTACATGGTCTTTTCATTTAATTCTCCCTACATTTAATTCTAGAGATTGAGCCTGGAGAATAGCGTTTCGAGCATCTTCCGCTTTCTTTTTAGGACGTTTTAAGTCCCTAAGTCCTGGAACTGTTTCCCTTGCTATTTTTCCAAGCTCTTTCCCTGGTCGTACCATAGTCACTAGAATTGCTTCCTAAGTTTACGAACTGAATCAGCGTTTTCAAAATCAATAGACTCCAAGCTGTCGCCTAGTTGATATCCGCCAAGTGTTGCTTGCTTAGGATATTTTTTATGAATGACTTCTTGCGGAAGGTTTGCAGGTGCAGAACGGTCTTCCCCAAATCTCATAGATTTCTTTTTGTCTTTAGACTTCATTTGTTTCTCCTTTGGCTATTACAGCCATTTCTTCTAAGTTAGGGGTTACTACTTGTTGTTGATCCCTAAATTCTTCCGCATCTTGCCGACCTTGTATTCCTTGTAGGATAGCAAGTTGCTTCATGAGATTATCCAAGTCCATGCCTTGGAGTTCTTTTAGAGCCCTTACTATATGTAAGGTCCCTAGATCTCGATCTTTATCCGCTTCATTTAAACGTTCAATCGCTAACGCTCTATTCTCTTGAACGCGTGAAGCTCTTTCCAATGCTAAACCTCTATCTGCTTCAGCGGAGGCTTGTGCCTTTGTGTTCTCGTTTTGAGCCTTTTGCATAGCCATTTGCATTTGCACCTGTTGCACTTGAGCTTGCTGCTGTTCTTGTGCTTGGATGCCTTTAATGAGGTCGTTTTTGTTTTGTAAGGTGGCAGCTTGGACAAGTACATCAGATGGAACGGGCACCCCAAGTTCTCGCAATTGAACCAGTTGAACAAATTCCATTTGCTGTTGACTTTGAGTATCAAACCCTTGAGTGACAATCGCATCATACGTGCCAAAGGCTTTGTCATAAAACTGTGGTGCAGGCTCTTCATTAAGAATTCTCCTTACCTTTCCTGGAGTAAAATTATCCTGGACTAACTTCAGGCATAACTTTCCTAATTGCTTAAGAGCAAAGTCTGCATTATCAAAAAATATTTGTAACGTGGTTAAACCAGCACCCTGCCTCAAAGCACTTAAAATACCCGCTTTGTCATCTACTGCACTCCCTAAAAGCTCTTCGTTAACGCCAGAAATGCTTTGTATTTCTGAACCCAGCTTTTCTATAGAAGCAAAGCCACTTTGACCAACTTCAGCTGCAGGTATCCTGGAAACATCAGACATACTAGCTTCTTCTTTTAACGCTAAGCCTTTCCCTTGGCCACTTAAGAAGACATCACTAGGATTCACCAGAGCATTTTCTTTGTATATCCATCCAGAATTTAGTTGAGACTCTAAGATATCGAGCATGATCTGCATGCGCCTGTTGTATAAAAATTGCGGGTCCCTTAAATCTCGGACAATACCTCTACACTTCTTAGAAAAGTCAGGTAAGTTAGGTTGAAAATATCCTAACATAGGTACAAAAGGGTAAGCATCAAGCCCTGTAGGCTGAGGACCGTTATACATAACAATCCCATTCACACTAATCGCTAAATGCACCGTAGGAATATGGTGTTTAATCATTTGTACAGAGGGGAAACGAGCTAAAAATACATCTAGCATTTCTTTTGTGCCATGCCATTCCCTAGTCTCACCCGTTTGCCTATCAATCAGTAGTTCTTGCTCTCGCATGGTACGGTAATAGTACTCGTCCCAAGTAAGTAAGTTCGTCTTCGCATACATGAAAGACTCGGGCATAAGATTAAACTTACCATCAGAGTTAGACAGAGGCTGCATACGGGCGATATCTTTTTCTCTGCCTGGAAGGAGGCTTTCAACCTGCTCTTTTGTCAGCCATTTTCGACGCCAGATATAGTTACAGTCACTTAAATCGGGATTCCTAAAGTAACTATCAATCATAAATTCATTATAAGCCACGTAATCCACCCGCAGATTACCTGAAATCGGGTCCTCCCTATAGTCCATCCAGGGGGCAAGCATGCTCATTCCTGTAGTTATCATGCCTCGAAACGCACTCGAAAAAGTATAAGGCATGTGATCTTTATCAAAGGCCCAAGAAAGGACTTTAGTGTACTGATCCGCTGTCTCTTGATCTGCGTTTTCCTGAGGGATTACTTGTATCGATTTCCTATTTCGGCTCTGATAGCCCGCAACCGTATTGACTATTCTTTGAACTTGATTGAAGTTCCAATGCTTAGAAGATGGAATTCTATACTGGTTAAATATATCGGCCCAATATTCAGTATCTCCAGCACAACACCTTGTATCTAAGTCCGCTTCTTGCCAAAAAGTTTGGTTGGTTAAGTTGTCCTGTTGATATGTAGACTCCATAACTGACTGCATCTTTGCATCACCATCAGTATAGAACTCTTCATAGGAAATATAAGGTCTAGTCATTATCTAAATCCCGGGTATGTATCTTGAAAGATTGGGGGTAAATTGGATTGGACCCCATATTTTGCCGCGTAGTAACGCTTGTCTAACTCTTCAGCGGAAGAAGATTCTTCTTTGTAAAACTTTTTGGAAATAACTAAATATCGCAAGCAATCGGCATAGTGACTCGACCAATCATGAAGGGGAGTGGCTTTGTATACTTTTCGTTTCCCGTCGTACTCTTGCCTGTAATTTTCTAAGGCCATAATTAAGTCTATGCATTTAGTCTTATCTATATATATCTTAGGAAACGATGCCCGTACAGCTTCTATTCCATCTTCAAGACCTACGGAAGGAGCTATATTAAATTTAATACCTAATGTATGGGCTCTTTCTATCCTCGTAGTCCCCGATCCCCATTCTTTTACCCTAATATCATGGGGAGCAATGTGTTTGCCATAGCGATAAGGCTTAGATTCTAATATTTCTACATAATGCTCGAGGCCCACTTTTGAAGAAGAGTAAGCATCAATGATGTGAATGGACTTTCCGACTACTTGAAAAAAGAGAACGCAGGTTTTATCACGCACCCCTATATCCCAAGCTGTGTGAACTTTGTGGTCTGGATCCCAAGGTATACAAGATATTCGATCCTGCTTATGAGCATCCTCTAAATATCGAGCATAATACGAGCCCTCGACACCTTTAGAAAACTCGGTATAGTACTCCTGCAGAATCATGTCTTCAGACATAATTCCTTCTTCTTTTTCTCTCTCAATCTCTGTTAAAAGAATATGAGAAGTGTCTTCTACAGTGAGCTTAATACAAAACCATTGAGGTGATTGACTAGCTATTTGATATAAATCCCAGAGATGATTGCGGCCTCGAGGAGTAGAAATAACTAAAGACCATCCTCCATTAGCAGTTAGGATAGGGCGTAAGTACTGGTAGGCCATAGGGTCTTGCAACGCATACTCTGAAAAGACACATCCTTGGGGATTGGTACCCATTAGAGAGTTTCCACACCATATTTCTTTGCCATTTCTGCGAACCTTTACGATCTGATTAGGAACCGCAACACAATAAACTTTCCCTTTATAAAATCTTTTCTTTATTAATGGACCAACAGTTGAGTTTGATAAATGTTTATACTTAGAAAAGCGCAATGTAATTTGATAAAGGTCAGATTTAGCAACAACTTTTCTTCCATCTATATAAGAAACGTAACCGGGTGTATGTTTTGTAAAAATGTTTCCAGAGAGCCCTAATTTAATAATGATCTCTTGTGCCTGATCTATCAAAATTTTACTTGTTGAAAAGTAGGCAACATAAACCTTAGTTCTAGTTCCGTCTCCCAAAATCATATATTCCAAAAGCAAGTGCAGATGCTGTTTGCTAAGGTCTAGAATTTCTCTGGGTAGCTTTCTCTCCCTTTGCAGCCCAAATTTACTGAAGTAGTTGTATAACTCTTTATTCTCAATCGTATAGCCATTTTTATGTTCGGTATAGTTTAGCCCAAGCTCCTCTAAAACAGTTTTAATCTCCTGTCTAACGGTAGGCTTGGTTTGAGAAATTTGAATTCTGTAAGCTTTATGATTTTTGAATACCGACCCTTCAGAAACAAAAAGCCCTACTAATTTTACAAAAGAATAAGAGTCATAACCTAGAATCTTTTGAGGGCTTTGGCCTTTCCACTTGCATTGAGAAGGTATTTTATATCCCTGAAGGGTCGGGTCATCAGCTCTCTTAAATTTAGATACGCCCTTGGCACTCTTTACCCACATACGATGATTTGGAGTAACAGCAAAATCAAATGAACCATTTTGACCTACGCAAAGGTCACCTTCATAGTCGTATTCGACATAATCAGTAGGTTTCTGCCATTCGTAATGCTTAGTTTTTCTGTTAAGAGTTGCTACTTTTTCATGACGGGATAGATTTTTAAATAGTTTCCACCCCTCATCGGTAAGAATTTCGGTTTGATCATCGTAACAGTCAAACCTCTCCGAGCCAATCAACTGAAAAAGACTTTGAGAACCGCACTTTGTGCGCATGCGAATCTTCATTTCCTGGCTATTACTCTGCAAGACCAGATCCTTAGGAAAATAATCCAGCATCCGAAAGCCATCATTAGTGATTGAGTCCCAAATCACTTTCTTTGCCTGTGAATAGGTAGGGAAAATGTAGTAATACACTCCTGGCTGCTCATACATGCGTCTAATCATGTAGTTTAATGCAGTAATGTCCTTTCCAGCCCGTCGAGGAAGAATGGCTAGAACGTGTTTATAACCATCATCAAGAGCCTTTAAAATAGGAAGCTGATAAGGACGAGGAAAAAAGCTATTTAAAGGCTTAAGCTTCTTCGGCTTTTGAAGTTCCTCTTGTTTCACCGATAAACCTTTTGTTAATGCTGGGATTTTACGAACAGCTAAACGATCTAAATCGGGTATAGCAAGAAAATATTTTCAGATAAATATTTATTTGATATCTACAATTAGTTTGGTTCTAAGAAGATTCTTCAAGAGAAGGTAGGTTATCTTTTTTCTCTTTGTTAGCTGCATAGATCTTAGCATAAAGAGGATCTAAAGGGGCATCTTCATAGGTTTCTACCCTTCTTTCCTCCGGCTCAGTCGCTTCCTCAGGGATCAACTTGCTCATCACCTCAACATCCATGCCATGGTTATCGTACAGACGAACGTACCTCATGATAAGCTGCTCTTGCAAACGAGTATTTTTTTCAGAAAAAAGGCCTCTTTTGAGCCACTTGGCACATAACTTGCTAATGGTGACTTCAAAGGCATTGTGGAGCGCTTCATCAATAGACATTAGAGACTTAAACTGTTTCCAGCCTATTTTCTCTTTCTCAAGAAACTGAGCTACAATCCAGCTTTCTGGATGATCAGCAAACTCCAAAAGATTTTCAGTTACAGACTCTAAATATTCTGCCGAGACCTTGTAATTGTACATAGCTAAACCTCTATCATTTAAAGATAATAGTTTATCCTATGAACAAAAAATGCAAGTACGTATTGACGTAGCTTACTTACGTGCACATTCCGAGAGGGCATCCATATAGCATTTAGGATATGTTAACTTTTCATCTATCAACATAACGTTGATAAGACTCAAAATCTATATTTATAATATAACATATCTACATCTGTTCTGTTTTGAGATTCAAAAACACTTTTAGCGGTATCATCCAAATACGCATAATAAAAATCCGCGAAAGGAAGAATGTCCATAAGGTCTTCCAAGATATCTTCGGCGACCTTTTTCCGATAATCCAGCCTTTGTATTTCCTGGGAATATGCTTCGATAATAACTTCTGGCCTAACCTTACAATCTTCCGCAGCTTTACGTAACTTGATGCTATCGGCTTCGGACCAAAGGTGGCCTGTTTTTGAATCAAATACGCGATAAGCCCTTGCAAATCTTAGTTTGTCACCAGCAATCTGGGCTTTCGCATGCTCACTTACAAGGTTGATAACATGGCCCACACTCGCCGTTAGATAGTATTTATCCACTCCTCTAGGTAGTTGAGTTCTTTTCTTGGTTGTTTTTTCAAAAGTTTTTATTTCTTCATTAAATTCACACAGTAGCATAATTTTTTGTGAAATCTCATCTTTTTCCATAAAACGTCTCCTTACAAAAAATGCAAGTATGTATTGAACTTGCTTACTTACCTGCACATTCCGAATTGGGGGGACGCAAAAAAGCAAGTCGCGTAGCTACTCTTTCCCATGGATTTCTTAGGCTTCCGGCCCACAAAATACTTATAACAAAATTAGGGCGGGGATAGTTCGGGTCGTTATCACAAAGGAAATGGCATTCTTTCAATGCATCTATATAAGCGTCTATTATCTCCTCATCAGGAGTGTTTTCATCTATACCTGCAAAAGCAAGAGCTTCTTTTAATAGAGGTTCCTTAAATACATCCCATGTAGAGTCGGTGAGACCATTTACTTGGAAAATCAAAAAGGCCAAAGATTTTTTACAGAATTGGTCACAAAATTCCTCCAGCGGGACACCGCAAATCAGGTCCGATGTTCCATACCACTCTAAAGCTTCTCTTCTTAATGGATCCGCTTTCTCTGCCCATTCATAAAATTCTAAAATAGTGTTGATGACCTCGTCTTTAATCATTTTGGCTGCCCTCTGTTCCTGTAAATAAAACTTGGAATTCACTGATCGCTTTGGCCATAGGATCTATTGGGCTCCCAACACGGAAAATGTGACCAAAAATACTCATCCCACGAATAGGTTCTAGTTCTTGGATAGTAGTAGTTCCATCTAAAATGCGCTCGAGCTCTTCATGCAGATAGGTATAAATTACGTCTTGTTTATAAAAAGTACCATTTAAACCCCCCGCTTGCACCGAACCCACACAAGCAAAATCTAAAACCTCTTCTAAATAAGGTTCTCTACATAAATCATAGATGCCATCCGTAAGCACATCTGCTTTTAGTATCATGTGAGCTAGAGCCTCTCTATAGTATTTATTACTAAACTCTACAGCTTTAATCACCGCGTCTCTCTTATCGCTAGCCACGATAGAATCTTCGAAAAGGCTTCGTAAAAGCGATTGTCTTGTGGATTCTGCCGCGCGGGTCCAGTTATAGAACTCTATCACAATGTCTATTAGATTATCTTTCATAGTTTTATCCTTTTTAAGTTTTAATCGTTAATGATGAAGATCAAGAATAATTGTTCTGGTATTAAATAACAACAAAAATAGTGATGGGGAGTGCACTTGAGGAATTTGATTCAGGATTTACATACCTGCATAACTTGAAAGCATTTCTAGGTAACATTTAGGATAAGTAAGCTTCTCATCTATGAGAACATGGATAGTCTCAGGAACCAACGTACGAATATCCATAAGTCTGTTAAAACGAAACTGTAAGTCTTGCAATTTCTTAGAAGCTACTTCTGAAGAGATTTTGTCTTCCTTAAAGAGAGAAGGGATCTTTTGATAAGTGCTCTTTAACCTCTCAAGCTCTTCCTTCATTCGGGGATACTTGTTGATCATGAACAAGTATAAAATCAATGAATCGATGTACCTGTGATAAGACTCAAAATCCATACCCAATTCTCATTTTAGCTAAAAAGAATTCCAAAAAGTATAGCGAAAGTCTCAATAAATAACCTTTGTTATTTTTCTTGATTAAGGGGCTTTCTGTGCCCATTGCTAAAAATTCTAAAAAAATGCACATAAGCTTCAAATGTATGCAGTTCGTTAACATATTGGAACTTATCCTCGAGCAAATCCGGAATTATATTCCCTAATTGCACAGAGGTCTCTAAAACTTCCGCTTCCAAAACTCTACATTATCTCGCTTATCAAGCTTAAGCCCATCCCAAGAGTGACCCGTCCACCAACCAACTACGGTCTTGTACCCCTTATTTCCCCAGGCTTGGCACTCCACGAGGTCGAACGGGGCCGGAACATATTCCTTTGAATCTATCCACGAGTCTTCTATCCCAGGAACGTCGCTATATTGGTATTTAGCTGTCTTGCTATTCTCCACGAGGGTGACTTCAACTTTAATCATCAAGGAAATCCTTTTGGTTAATCCAACTTAAATTTCTTCTACCTTGAGGTAGATAGAGCCTTCTTCAGCCCATTGCTTCATGCAATGGATTTCTACTATTTGGGAGTCATCTTCCCAGATACTTCCGTTGAATGCATCTTCTAGGAATTTTACTAGGTTAGAGAGGTCTGGCCTGGAGGAGTGTCTTTCATGGAACATCTCTCTCTGCTTGGCTTTAGACCATGATTTAGGCATGGCAATGAAGAAGTGCATAGTTACCTTAAGCTTGGCTTTAGATGTTTCTATATTAGGAAACAGTCCTACGAGGGCATGGTTCCATTCATCTTTGGTCTTAGCCTGGGCGTCGAAACGGCGGCCTTTATGGTTGCCGGGCCGTTTCCAAGCCACAGGCGCTAAGGGCAGGTATGTTTCTAGCATGGGGCGTACCCAGGTGAGAAGGAGGAAGTCAATCCACTGACCATCCTTTGCAGTTCAGCCTGCATGTTAGGAGGGTCGTCAACGCCCTTGCCCGCGTGAAAAGCGGGCGTTTCCTCCTGACACCTGGTCGTAATTTGAGAAAAGTAATTATCTGTGCTGATGGTTCTTTCTACGTTGTGCGGATTTTTCTTATTAGGGGAATAGAATACTTTTTTCAGGGTATTTCTAGTGATTTGCATAAAGGTTTCATTAATTTTCTTAAGATCGGGGATACAGACTTGGCATGCGACTCTAAGTTTTTGGCGGGTGCGGTTAAAGATTTTGGCCATGGGAGTCCCTTGGAAGAAGGTATGTTTTCGGAAGAAGTGGAATGCTTCTATTACTGTTCTTCTGCCTGTGGCTGCGAATTTAGCGATTTGTGTTTGTGACCAGTGGTAATAGGAGTTAGGGTTATTCATAAGGATAGCCATATATACACGAAAGTAGGTGGGTGGGATTTTCTCATGGAAGAGGAAGGATGGAACATCTGTCCAGAAGGCGGTCTTTTTGATTTCTTTGTTGTAGTCGTTTTCGAAGTATTTTTGGTTAGCGTCTATGAGGCATGTTACGTGGATGGTTTTGGATCTAGGGGAGTGTGTGACGAAGGGTTTGCCGTCGAGGATTTCTGTGGGCTGTTGGAAGACTTTTAGGGATTTAGAAATTTGTCTAGTACTTATGCCTAAGATGTTTGCAATATTTTTTTGAGACATAGTGATGTTGCCTTTAGAATCTTTTATTGAGTGAAAAAAGGCTAACAACATAAAGTCCGCATGTGTTAAACCTTTAACCCGACAGAGAAAATTTGGTAGTTTATTTTGGTAAATTACCCTTTTACTATGTCGGCGTGAATAAAACTTTTTAGAATGTTTTTTCATAACTAATCCTTTTTTGGGTTTAAATGTGAATAAGACTTTTTGGAATGCTTTTTCATAACGGATCCTTTTTTGGGTTAAATTGTGAAGAGGGCTTTTTCATTGTTATGACTCCATTGATGGGTTTAAATGTGAATAAGACTT
>Ga0180435_10005455_pt1 | contig 12364 bp, 13 predicted proteins | sample SS_ome_3_FD_132467 | JGI IMG/M metagenome (GOLD analysis project Ga0180435, IMG submission 132467) | Hypersaline lake sediment archaeal communities from the Salton Sea, California, USA - SS_3_S_1 metaG | ecosystem: Environmental > Aquatic > Non-marine Saline and Alkaline > Hypersaline >... | reverse complement strand
GTTCCTCAAGCACCTCGAACGAACACGCCTGCTGTTGCATGTCATCGATATCGGCCAGTGGGACAGTGAGCGTATTGCCGACGAGGCTGGCCAGATCATCCGCGAGGTCGAGAAGTTCGGTGGTGACCTTGCCGGACGTGAACGCTGGGTCGTACTCAACAAGATCGATCTCCTGCCCGAAGAGGAGCGTCGTGAACGCCGTGAAAAGCTGCTGGCCGAACTCGGCTGGGAGGGCCCTGTGTTCGAGATCTCGGCCGTGACCGGCGAGGGTACGAAGGCACTCTTACAGGCGCTCATGCAGCGTATCGAGGAGAAGCGGGCCGAGGAGTGCGACGAGCAGGTCGATGAGGACGAGCCATGGGATCCCTTGCAATGAACAGGATCAGCGATGTCGCGTGAAGGTGTGAAAAACAGCAAGCGCTGGGTCGTCAAGATCGGCAGCGCCCTGTTGACCGCGGAAGGCAAGGGGCTTGATCGCGAGCGCCTCGGCAGCTGGGTCGACCAGATGGCCGACTGGGTGGAATCTGGCCGGGAGCTTGTCGTGGTTTCATCCGGGGCCGTCGCCGAGGGCATGTCGCGCATGGGCTGGCACAAGCGCCCTGAAAGCCTGCATGACCTGCAGGCAGCAGCGGCCATCGGCCAGATGGGGCTCGTGCAGGCATGGGAGAGCTGCTTCGCGCGTCGTCGCCTGCACACGGCGCAGGTGCTTCTGACGCATGACGACCTCTCGAACCGGCGGCGCTACCTCAATGCTCGTGGCACCTTGCGCGCCCTGATCGGCATGGGCGTGATCCCGATCATCAACGAGAACGACACGGTTGCCAACGAGGAATTGCGTTTCGGCGACAACGACACGCTTGCCGCGCTTGTCGCAAATCTCGTGGAGTCCGACCTGCTGGTCCTGCTGACCGACAAGCCCGGTCTCTATAACAAGGATCCGGGGATCTATGCAGATGCGAGCCTGATCCGGCGCGCACCCGTGGAAAGCCCCGAGCTGGATATTGTCGCCGGCGGCAGCCGCAGCGGGCTCGGTCGCGGCGGCATGGTGACGAAAATACGGGCCGCGCGTGTAGCTGCCCGCTCCGGAACTGCCACGCTCATCGTTGGCGGCACAGAGCCCGATGTGCTGCGCCGGGTTGCCGCGGGGGAAGAGCTGGGCACGCTCTTGACTTCCGAGCAGCAGCCAACCGCTGCTCGCAAGCGCTGGCTGGCCGGGCAGATGCAGGTTCGCGGCCGGCTCGAGCTCGATGAGGGCGCTGTCAGGGTTTTGCGTGAAAAGGGCAAAAGCCTGCTGTCGATCGGCATCACAGGCGCCATTGGCGAATTCCGGCGTGGCGAGGTCGTCGCCTGCATGGGGCCGGATGGCCAGGAAGTGGCGCGTGGTCTCGTCAACTACAACGCCGACGAGATACGACGCATCATGCGGCAGCCCTCTGCGCGTATCCCCGAGATCCTCGGCTATGCGGGTGACGAAGAAGTCATCCATCGCGACGATCTCGTACTTCTCTAGGTAGAAGCCGGCGACGATTCATAGCAAACGGGGGCTTCATATTTCTGAAAGATCCGTGCACTATTGTCATTAAAGGAACAGGTGGAACCCGTCTCCGTCAATCTGCCCGGGTAGGAGTAATCCCTTGGAAGAATCACTCAAATATCTGCTGGATGCCGAGCAACGGGCGCAGGAGATCGTCAACAAGGCGATTGAAGAACGTGACCGTATGCTCGAGAAGGCCTCGGAGGAAGTCCGGAGTGCTGAAAAGCGCTTCAAGGCTCGCATACCCGGTATTCGGGACAGCTTCCTCAAAAAAGCCATTGAGCGCGCTGACCAGACCAACGCCGAGATTCTCCGGCGTTATGTCGATAACTGGGATGGTCTCGAAAAGGAGGTCGACAAGAGGCGGGAGAGAGCGGTCAGGGAAGCCATCAAGCTCTTGCTGGATCCTGCCAGCGGCTAGGCAGAAATCCTTATGAGTGACCTGGCCCGACTTGCGTTCCTGAATGCCCGTGTTTCACTCTATGCGGCCCGTTTGCAGCCGGCTGACTCCCTGCTCTCATACATCGATTCCGAACATGAACTCCCGGTGGACTATCTCGAGTCCATCGGGCTGGCCGGCATGGCTGATCGCCAACCGGGCTCTGCGGGCGAGCTCGAACAGCTCCTCATGACCTGCCTGGCAGACGAGGCAGAAGGGCTGATGCATGCCATGCCCCCGGAAACACGCGGGATCATCAAACAGTGGATGCGGCGCTTCGAGTTCATGAACCTCAAGTCCCTGATCCGATGCAAGCTGACCAGCTGTAACCTCGACCTCTCCCGCGAGTATCTGCTGGATATCGGCCATTTTGCCAGGTTACCGCTCGACGAATACCTCCATTCCGAGGACATTGTCGAGTTTTTGCGTCTGCTCTCCACGCAGGATGCCTCCCTTGCGCGCAAGATCCGTCTGCATATCGAGGATCCGGAGCAGCTCTTCCTGCTTGAGGCAGCCATGGATTACCACTTCTACGAGGGCCTGCTCGCGAGTTGTGAGCCGCTTTCTGCGGAGGAGAGGGATGGTACGCGGCGTTTCATCGGCAGGATCATCGACACGGTCAATCTTGCCTGGCTGCTACGTTATCGCATCGCCTACGGCATCCATCCACCACATACTTTCTTCATGCTCGCACGGACCGGTCTCTCGCTTGGGCCCGGCAAGCTCGCCCGGCTTGCGAGGCTCGATGATTTCGAGGCAATGCGCGCGGCCCTGCCTGCCGAGCATCGCGATACTCTCCAGGGGGTGAATTCCGTGGCAGATGCCGAAATGCGTATGCGGGGAACCAATCTCGAGCATGCCCGGAGGCTGCTGCGCCATGAGCAGTTTCATCTCGTCCGCGCACTTGCCTATCTCTACCTGCGTGAACGTCAGCTGCTGGACGTTCACCAGCTGCTCAAGGGAAAATTGCTTGGTTTCGAGCCGACTCTGATCCGGGAAGCCCTTGTCGGAGCGGAAGCCTGATGTTCGGCGCTCTCCCGATGCGACATGTGACCCTGTATCTGCTGCGCGAGGAGTTGCCGCGCGCGTCGGTCGTTCTCGCACGACTTGGTGTTATCGCCCCCGAAGAGGGCAAGCTGGAACAGGGCGAAACTGCGCGACCGGGATTGGACTTCCAGCGCAGCTATCATCTCGCCAGCCAGCTGTTTCGAAAGATCGCGGCTTCCCTCGATTACACGCCCGATACGGTGACGCAGGAGCATTTGCCGCAGCAGGCTGATCAGCAGAGACTCGATACGATCCTGGAATTTTTGCAATCCGTCTGGCACCAGTGCAACCGACTCGAGGAGCAGGTGCGCAGCCTGCGCGAGGAGATTCGTCATCTCACGCACCAGCAGCAGGCCGTGGCCAATTTCTTCAATCTTCACCTTGATCTCGAGAAACTCTCTCTTGATCATGGTTTTCTCGATATGCGTGTCGGCAGTGTCGATATATCGGAGCTGCAGCGTCTCAGGGAGTCGCTCGCGCTCGTCAATTTCAAGGTCATCGAGTTCGACAGGCAGGAAGGGCGGGTTCACCTGGTACTGCTCGGCCTGAAGGGGCTGGATGCCCAATTGAACCCGGTACTCATGGCGGCGGGGTTCAAGACACTATTGATTCCTCAGGGATTGAAAGGCTATCCCGATGAGATGCATGCCGGGCTCGAGGAGCGACTCGTACGCCTCCGGCAGGAACTGGAAGGCGTCGAAGGTGAACGCACGGTACTGCTCGAAGAACACCGCGCCGCACTCCGGGAGGCTGCGCTCGTGCTCACAGCAGCCTCGCCCTATGCCGAACTGGCCGATTACCTCGTCGGCCATGGCGAGATTGTGACCCTCCAGGGCTGGGTGCCGGAAGTCGATCTGGCTGCGCTTGCAGCAGGTTTACGCAACGAACTCACGGCCTTTTTCTGGGAGGTGCGCAGTCCGCTGCCCGGGGAGGTCGACAGGGTTCCTTCTGTTCAGCGCTTTCCTGCATTTCTGCGTCCCTTCTCGGTACTGGTCAGAAACTTCGGCACACCACGCTACGATGAGTTCGATCCGACCCTGTTGTTCGCTTTGACCTTCATCCTGATGTTCGGCAGCATGTTCGGCGATATCGGGCACGGGGCAGTCATACTCATCGCCGGCTGGCTCTTCCGGCGAAAACTGGCCGACTTTACCTGGTTCATCATGCTGGCCGGGCTCTCCTCGGTCGTTTTCGGTTTCTACTACGGCAGCATCTTCGGGCATGAGGAGCTGATCGAGCCGCTCTGGATGTCGCCCATGGAAGATCCGGTCAGGCTGCTCGTGCTGGCCGTCTACTGGGGAATCGGCTTCATCGCGCTCGCCAATCTCCTGTCGATTCTCAATCTGTGGAGACTCGGATTGCGACGTCAGGCTCTTCTCGGGCAGCGCGGCCTGGCCGGGCTGCTCTTCTATGCCGGCCTGATACTGCTCGTCACGGATTTACAGCGCACGGGATCGGCCGGACTGTTGTCGCTGTCGATCGTGGCGCTTGGCGGCGCCATACTCATTGCAGGCGCCTGGCGGGAGAGCGATGCACGCGGCGGAGAAAGGCTGTTGATTGTCGTGATCGAGATGGTGGAGACTATCCTGGGCTATCTGTCCAACACGCTCTCCTTTCTGCGGGTCGCCGCGTTCAGCCTCAACCATGCCGCATTGGCCTTTGCAGTGATCACGATTGCCGGGATGATGGATGGTGTCGGGCACTGGCTGGCGCTGATAATCGGCAATCTTGTGATCATCGTGCTCGAGGGTGGTATCGTGCTCATCCAGGTGCTGAGGCTCGAGTACTACGAGGGATTCGTACGCTTTTTCAAAGGTGACGGCAGGGTCTACAAACCCCTGCGCCTGCAACAGACCGGCACGCAACATCCTGCCGGACAGGAATCGATATAACGGGAGAGAATGAAATGTATCTGCTACTGGCGATGGTAACCACGGGTTTTCTCGGAATGATCGCGTTCGGGCTCTACTACGAGCTGCGGCCGGCCGACAGGCTGCCATCGCGCGGCGTTCTCAAGCCGCTGGTCGGTGGCAATCTCGTGCTCTTCGCCGTCGGCGTGGTGGGGCTGCTCTTCTTTGCCGTGAACGAGGTCATGGCTGCCACCGAGGAAGCAGCCGGCCTCGCGGAGATGAAGGATGTGTCCCTCGGCTACGGGCTGGCACTGATCGGCATCGGGCTTCCGACCGGCCTTGCGGCCATCGGCGCGGCATTCGCGATTGGCCCGGTAGGTGCGGCTGCACTGGCCGTGATTGGCGAAAAACCGGAGGTGTTCGGACGCACACTGATCTATCTCGGACTGGCGGAAGGTGTTGCAATCTATGGTCTCGTCATGTCGATTCTGCTGCTTGGCAAGCTGTGATGCAGCAGGCGTCTGGCGAGTTGCACAAGGCACGGCTCATCGTGATGGGCGACGAGGCCCTCGTGCAGGGGTTTGCGCTCATCGGGTTTGAAACCTGGCCGGATGCGGATGCCGGGGAATTGGACGAGCTGCTGGGCGAGCTGATGGAGACGCGCGAGCAGGCGCTTGTCCTGCTGCAATCCAGTCTGATGCGCAGCGGCATGCCGAACCTGCAGCGTGTACTGAATGAAGGCGGCCGGATCCTGATTGCAGAGATCCCCTCCCTTGAGCAGGCCGGCGGCTTCAAACCCTCGGTCGAGGAGATGTTGCATGCTGTACTGCCGGGGCAGATCGCATGAGTACGGAACCGACGCTGGATGATCTTGAACAGGCGCTCATGGATCGTGCACGGCGTCTCGCGGATGAATATCTTGCGCGCGCCGAGTCGACCCGTGAACGCATGCTCAGGGATGAGAACGAGCACCTCAGGGTTCGCGAGGAGCGTGAGGTGTTTGCTGCCGAACTGGAAGCCGAGCGACTCTATCGCAGCAAGGTGCAGGCAACGGAGATGGAGCTTCGGAGTGAACTCGACCGGCGGCGCTGGGACATGGTGCAGCAGTTGAAGAAAAGCATGAGTCAGCGTCTCGACGACATTACAGCCCATGCTGACTATGCGGATCTCCTGCAACAGTTCCTGGGCGCGGCAGCAAAGGCGCTCCGGGACGAGGACGGCCTGGTCGCACAGCTCTGCGAGCGGGATCATGCGCGGTTCGCAAGCGAGTGGCCGACATGGGTGGAGAGTGCCGCGCCCGGCCGTTCGATCGAGCTGTCCGCCGAACATGGCAACTTCAGTGGCGGCCTGTTACTGCGCAACTGTGATGACACTGTTCGGGTCGATCACAGCTTCGAGGGGCGCATGGAACGTCTCGAAGACCAGATCAACCTCGTGCTGACCGCCGAGCTCTTCCCGATATTGATAGCCAAGCCCGGGGTTTCCGCCGATGAGTGAGAGAGGTGCAGTCGTCGAGATTAACGGGCCTCTCGTAAAAGTCCGGCTGCCTCATGTGCGTACGGGCGAGCAGGTCAGCATTGGCGCCCTGGCCCTGACAGGCGAGGTCCTCGGGCGCAAGGGGGACGAAGCCATCGTGCAGGTCTATGAATCCACAGAAACGCTCCGGCCGGGTGACGATGTGGTGCCGCTGGGGCATCCCCTGTCCGTCGAACTGGGACCTGGCCTGCTCGGACGTATCTTCGACGGTGTGCAACGCCCGCTTGACGAAATTGCGCGCCTGCATGGCGACACCATCCCGCGCGGCATTAGCGTGACTTCCCTGGATCGTGAGGCGCTCTGGCGCTTCATGCCAAGGCCGGGCCTGACAGTTGGTGAAGAGATCAGCGAAGGTTTTTCGCTTGGAGAAGTCCCCGAGACAGAGTCGATCGTTCACCACATACTGGTGCCGCCTGGCATCAAGGGCACACTTGTCGAGCTTGCGTCGGCCGGTGAGTATCATGTCGAAGACACGATCGCTGTCTTGCGCGATGCGCAGGGGGAGGAACACCGGTTACAGCTTTTTCATCGCTGGCCTGTACGCGTTCCCCGTCCTCACCTGCGCCGTATGCACACGGCGGAACCGCTGTTGAGCGGACAGCGCATCCTCGATCTTTTCTTTCCGGTGCTCAAAGGCGGCAAAGCGGCAATCCCCGGGCCTTTCGGTGCCGGCAAGACCATCCTGCAGCACCAGATCGCCCGCTGGTCGAATGCCGATATTGTCATCTATGTGGGTTGCGGCGAGCGGGGCAACGAGCTCGTCGACATCCTCAACAGCTTTCCGGCTCTCAAGGACCCTCACACGGGCAGATCCCTGATGGAGAGGACGCTGCTCGTCGCGAATACATCAAACATGCCTGTTGTCGCGCGCGAGGCCTCGATTTATGTGGGAGTGACCTTGGCCGAGTATTACCGCGACCAGGGGTATCACGTCGTGATGGTTGCAGACTCCACGAGTCGCTGGGCCGAGGCGCTGCGCGAAGTCGGCGGACGACTCGGTGAAATGCCGGTCGAGGAGGGTTATCCCGCCTATCTTGCATCCCGCCTTGCGGCCTTCTACGAGCGTGCCGGCAAGGTGGAAACCTTCAGTGGCCGCCGTGGCTCTGTCACGCTGATCGGAGCCGTTTCACCGCCCGGCGGAGACTTTTCTGAACCGGTGACAAGCCATACCAAGGAGATCGTACGGGCCTTCTGGGCCCTTTCGAAAGAGCTGGCGGATGCACGCCATTACCCGGCAATCGCCTGGTCGGATTCGTTTTCCGGTTACATCGATGAAGTGGCCAAATGGTGGGAGGAACACGTCAGTTCAAAATGGGCAGAGTATCGTGCCGATGCACTCGAGTTGCTTGCACAGGCCGATGAACTGGACAGGATCGTCAACCTCGTTGGCCCGGAAGCGCTCTCGGCACAGCAACGCTGGATTCTGGAAATGGCGCGGGTCATCCGTGAGGGGTTACTGCAGCAGAATGCTATCGATGATATTGACAGTTATGCTTCTGCAGACAAGCAGTTCCAGTTGCTCAAGCTCATGCACGACACCTGGAGGCAGGGAGAAACCTTGCTCTCTTCGGGCGTGCCGGTGCAGGTGTTGCTGGAGATTCCCGAGCTCACGCGCGTTGTGCGTGCGAGAAGTCAGTATGGCAACGACGAGGTTGACGCCATCCGCGAGCTTGGCATCGCGGTGAAAACGGCTTTTCGCGCCATCCACGGTGAGTATCAGCAGGTGGAGAAACTCGGATGAAGGGCGTGATTCTTCGCGACAGGGAGTACCGGCGCGTGTATGCCGCGGAGCGCGGGCTGCTCTATATCAAGGGAGTGCCAGGCGTCGGTTTCAACGAGCGGGTCCTTGTGCGTGACAGCGAGGGTAAAAAGCGTGTGGGCCAGGTGATCCGCACTTCGGGAGACCTGGTGCTGGTACAGGTGTTCGAGGGCACCGAGGGTCTCGAGCCGGAGCGCACCTGGATCCGTTTTCTCGACGAGCCCTTCAAGGTTGCACTTGCCCCGGCGATCCTCGGGCGCGTGCTCGATGGTGCCGGGCGCTCCAGGGACGGGCGTCCACCCGTGGTTTCTTCCGTGCAACGCAATGTGAACGGCGATGTTGTCAATCCTTCGGCGCGATCCTACCCGCGCGAATTCATCCAGACGGGTATCTCCGCGATCGACGGCCTCAATTCACTGGTTCGTGGCCAGAAATTGCCGATCTTTTCCGGATCCGGACTGCCGCACAACAGGCTTGCCGCCCAGATCGTGCGCCAGGCGAAACTGCTGGGGGACGAGTCACGCTTTTCGATCGTCTTTGCGGCCATGGGCGTATCCCATGACGATGCGCGCTTCTTCCAGCACGAATTCGAAAAGAGCGGGGTGCTCAAGAATGTCGTGATGTTTCTGAATCTCGCGGATGATCCGCCGATCGAGCGCCTGGTGCTCCCGCGCACGGCCCTGACCGCGGCCGAGTATCTTGCCTTCGATCTGGATATGCACGTACTCGTGGTGATGACGGACATGACCCTCTATGCAGAAGCAATGCGTGAAATTGCCACAGCGAAAGGTGATGTTCCGGCACGCAAGGGTTATCCGGGATATCTCTATTCCGATCTTGCCGAGCTCTATGAGCGGGCCGGCAGGATCAGAAACCGTCACGGCTCGATCACCATGATTCCTGTTGTGAGCATGCCGTCCGACGATATTACCCATCCGGTTCCCGATCTCACCGGCTACATCACGGAAGGCCAGATCGTCCTGTCGCGACAGTTGCACAACGCCTCCGTCTATCCGCCGATCGACATTTCGCCATCTCTCTCGAGACTCATGAAGGATGGTATCGGGGAGGAGGATACACGCGAGGACCATGCGCGGGTGGCGAGCCAGCTCTACGCGACCTATGCGCGCGCCCAGGAGATCCGCAATCTCGCATCAATTATCGGTCCCGAGGAACTCTCCGAGTCAGATCGCCAGTACCTGGCCTTTGCCGACCAGTTCGAAGAGCGCTTCGTCAGCCAGGACGAAGAAGAGGATCGAACGATCATCGATACGCTCAATATCGCCTGGGAAATACTCTCCATGCTGGGGCCGGAGCATCTGACACGCGTCAGGGATGAGGATATCTCGAAATATCATCGCTGGAAGGAAGACGGCAAACAGCAGGAAGCCACCATGAGTAGCGAGGCGGATGAGTAAGCGTCTGCGTCTCCCGCCGACCAGGAGCACCCTGCTTTCGGTCAGACGCCAGATCGGCTTTCTCGAGCAGGGTTACCAGCTGCTCGACAGAAAGCGTGAACTGCTGACGCGCCTGCTCTACGATCGCCTGGCGACCTACCGGAAACTTCGCAACGAGGTCGACCAGCAACTGCGTGATGCCTACAAGTGGCTTGCAATAACCCAGATGCGCATGGGCAGCCATCAGCTTTACCAGGCCGGGGTTGGGATATCCCCCTCGATGGATGTGCATATTCTGCCGCGTTCGAGCCTCGGTGTGCAGTACCCCTCTGTGACTGTCAAACGCAGACCGCTGCAACCTGTGAGTCTCTCCATGAGTGACAGCAGTTTCGACGAAGCGCGCCTCGGTATGGCACGGCTCGCCCTCTTGCTGGCGAAGCTCGGCGAGAGCGAAATGGCGCTCAGACGCGTTGTCCAGGAGCAGCGCAAGACCCAGAAGCGTGTCAACGCCCTGCGATACAACGTCATCCCCCGCTACCGTGAAACCATCCGGTATATCGAGAACGCGCTCGAGGAGGAGGAGAGAGATGCACTCTTCCAGATCAAGATGCTCAGGCGTGAGAAGGAAACCGCATGACCTTGTCGCCGGCAGCTAGCTGAAAAAAAACCGGCAAGGGTGTCTCCTTGCCGGTCTGCTGTCGTCTGGAGAGGGAAAAGTCTTCTATTGCGCGGAGTCATCCACGACTTTAGCGTCAGGTGCATGCTTGCGTACCGATTCGATACCCTTCAGCGCCCCGTCACGTGTCTTGTACATCTGGGAACTGGCGATCACCTGTCCATTACTTGCCTTGAGTACGAAATGGTATTGACCGTTTGTTCCGGTCTTGAGTTCGAATGTACCAGCGGCCACTTTGAATCCTCCTGCAGGGTTATTGGTTGTATCTGCTGTTGCCCGGTAACAGTGTTAGCGGGCGAAATTCAGTATATCCGTTACCCTGGTTCCATGACAAAGCCGCGTACTTGGCTTTGGCTTCCTGCGTCGCATGGTTGCGCGCAAGTCGCAGTTAGTGTCCATTCCGGTCTTTCCGTAGGAGCCCGCACCGCGGGCGAATTTTTCGCCGAGAGGGCCCGGCTCCCACACATGCTTCCTGATCGGGGTCGGAGTGAATTTGACTCCGACTCTTGAAATAAAGACCATTCCGCGCGACCTTCATTCGCGATGCGTGATCCTGTTTTTTGACGTCCCGGGGCCGGGCAGAAAAAAAGTGAAAAAAAGATATTGAGTATTTCAGTAAATACTAATATACTTATTTCCACTGAATGGCAGGAAGCAAATGCCGACAGCCATTCAACCAGAATTCAGACAGTTTTTAACTTACAGGAGATTGACATGAAATCTATCGTTAAAGCCGCAGCAATCGCTGCTATCTTCGCTTCTTCAACTGTTGCTGCCGAGAGCTTTTTCCCGTTCGGCGACGACAACAACTCCAACTGGAACAACGACGGCTATGGCTACGGCTACGGCGACGGTTCCGGTCGTGGCAAGGGTTCCGGCGAGTTCACCATGAACTTCAGCGGCAAGGCTGATGCCGACATGGATACCAATGCGCGCACTGATTTCTACGGCGCCAACGACGGTCGTTTCTACAACTACAACACGCCTTACGGTTATGCTCCGTACTACGGCGCGCCTGTTGCTCCCCAGATGCCTGCTCCTGCAGCTCCGGCAACCAAGTAAGAGAAGTGCTGTCCGTCTGACGGATCATGCTTCGACAGAGAACCCCGCTTCGGCGGGGTTTTCTTTTGCCTGGCAGTTGTGAATCGCTGAGCGATGATTTTGTTTTGACGCGGGAGGTGGCCCGCACGCTATTTACATGCGTCGGTGACATCCATGGATGGATGAATGCCGCGCTGACAGGGATGTCGTTGAGCGGCCGACGCACAACCCATTGGTTTCCCTCGCTACGCCGCTTTGGCTTCCTGCGTTGCCTGGTTGCGCGTAAGTCGCACTTTGTGCCCTTTCCGGTCTTTCCGTAGGAGCCCGCACCGCGGGCGAATTTTTCGCCGAGAGGGCTCGGCTCCTACAAATGGCCCTCAATCGGGGGAAGTTCACTCCTACCTCTGAAATGGCAATAGACGGACTGTTCAGTTTCTTGAGGCAGGAGCCTACCCCTGTGGTCGATTCTTCGCCGAGAGGGCCCGGTTCCTACAAATGGCCTTCAATCTGGGGAAGTTCACTCCTACCTCTGAAATAGCAATAGACGTACTCTTCAGTCTCTTGATGTAGGAGTCCACCTTGTGGGAGATCCTTCGCCGAGGGGGCTCGGCTCCCACAAATCCCCCCTCCGATCGGGGTCGGAATAAATTTGACTCCAGCCCCTGAAATAGCACCAGGTTTCGTGAAAGTGGCAATAGACGAACTGTTCAGTCTCTTGAGGTAGGAGCCCACCCTGTGGGCGATTCTTCGCCGAGAGGGCCCGGCTCCTACAAATGGCCCTCAATCGAGGGAAGTTCACTCCTACCCCTGAAATGGCAATAGACGGACTGTTCAGTTTCTTGAGGCAGGAGCCCGCACCGCGGGCGAATTCTTCGCCGAGAGGGCTAGGCTCCCACACATGCTTCCTGATCAGGATCGGAGTCAATTTGATTCCGACTCTTGAAATAAAGACCATTCCGCGCGACCTTCATTCGCGATGCGTGATCCTGTTTTTTGACGTCCCGGCGCCGGGCAGAAAAAAAGTGAAAAAAAGATATTGAGTATTTCAGTAAATACTAATATACTTATTTCCACTGAATGGCAGG
>Ga0180435_10005454_pt1 | contig 12365 bp, 11 predicted proteins | sample SS_ome_3_FD_132467 | JGI IMG/M metagenome (GOLD analysis project Ga0180435, IMG submission 132467) | Hypersaline lake sediment archaeal communities from the Salton Sea, California, USA - SS_3_S_1 metaG | ecosystem: Environmental > Aquatic > Non-marine Saline and Alkaline > Hypersaline >... | reverse complement strand
TTTTGGGTTTGTTGAGTTTAGTGAGTTTGTGGTCTTATTCAGCAGTCCCCGTCGTGTTCGGCCAGAAAGCGGTCGAAAAATGCCGCCATATAGGCTTGCCGATCTGCTGCCAGGCGCCGGCCTTCCCTGGTTAAGACACGATCCTTGACCTTCGACAGCTTGACCCGGTACTCCCGATAACCGGTATCTTCTTTGGAATAGGAGCGGGTATCGTCGATGTTCAGGTGAGAATTGTGGAGACGGGCCCCCACCTCACCGGCAAACAGAAACGCCCGGGCCACCCCGACGGCGCCAATGGCGTCCAACTTATCCGCGTCAAAAAGAACCTGCGCCTCGATCGTTGCCGGCGCACAGTTTCCCCGAAATCGATGCGATCGTATGCAATGGAGAATATTGCGCTTTTGCGCTTCAGACAGGTCCAGGGGCTCAATCAGCGGCCCGGCGAGCTCGGCGCCTTTTTCTGCATGGCAAATCTTACCATTGCTCGCATCCTGGTAGCACCTGCCAATGTCGTGAAGGCATGCGGCAATGAGCAATACGTCCATATCCGCACCTTCCTTATCTCCGATTCTTTGACACAGACGATATACGCGAAGACTGTGCTCCCAGTCATGGCTCCCCTTGGCTGTTGCGAATACTTTTTCGGCAAGGATTTTGACCTGTTCCACGGGGGACCGGTGTGCTACCGCACCAGAAGACATGCTCGACACTGAACGACGCTCCTAAAAGTAATTAAAATAACTAAAGTGCTCAGTTACCTATCAACCCCGGTGATTTGTTGTCAAGTCACTCGCAAGATATTTCAGCGGTTGACGCACCTGTTGCCACACCCCAGGCCCATGGTGAATCATCCATTGTGGTCGTGAAAATTTATGACAACGGCCAAAACACGCGTCAACAGTCAAGAATCATATTTACATCCACATTACTCCACAATAAAATACTGCCTTGATAATTTTTTAACATCTATAAATTATTATAAAATTTTTAAATATGCTTATATTTTTCTCTTGACTTTTCATTAATAATGTACTTTTATGCTCATTAAGTGGATAAAAGTGGATATTATTGGGTGCCATATGTTTCGCGGAAGTTCATTTCATACCATCGATACCAAGGGGCGTGTCATCATTCCCAAGCGCTTTCGGGATGTCATATCCCATCGCAGCGCCCCCCGGGGCTTGATGGTTTCAAGAATGGACAAAAGCTTGCTGGTGTACACCTTGAAGGAATGGGAAAAAATAGAGTCCAGAATCCTGGCCTTGGCCGAAAAAAATGACAATATGCGCCGATTCAGGCGGGTTTTTATCGGCGGTGCCTTTGAATGTAACTGGGACAAACAGGATCGCATCCTCATTCCGCCCACATTGAGGGATTACGCCCTCCTCGACAGGGAAATCGTTTTGGTGGGGGTGCTGGATCATTTTGAAATTTGGTCCCGCGAAAACTGGGATAAGGAGAACACCACCATGGAAAAAGACATGAAAAAAGAGGAGGTCCGCAACGAAATAGCCAAGTTAGGAATTTGATCCCATGGCCTATCGACACGTTCCAGTGATGGTGTCAGAGGTTATTGCAAATCTGAACTGCTTGCCAGGAAAAACATTTCTGGACGGCACCCTGGGTGGTGCCGGGCATGCGTCGATGATTTTAGACCACATCCAGCCCGGTGGTCGCCTCGTCGCAATCGATCAAGATCTGGATGCAATTGAAAATGCAAAAATCGCACTTGAACCGCACACGGCCTGTACGCATCTCTTTCATGGCAACTATACCCAATTCCCTGATTTCCTGGCACAACTGAAAATTCCGATGGTGGATGGCATGCTACTCGATCTGGGACTCTCTCTTCACCAGCTGGAATCGAGTGGCAGAGGGTTCAGCTTTAAAAAAGACGATCCCCTGGATATGCGCATGGATATCCGAACGCCTCGACGCGCAGAAGATATCGTCAATACGCTGGATTATATAGCCCTCGCAGATCTTTTCAAAAAATATGGCCAGGAGCGGTGGGCCGGACCGATTGCCCGGCGTATATGCACTGTCAGGGAAAAGGATGTCATCCGCACCAGTGCTCAGCTGGCAGAAATTGTATGCCAAGCGATTCCCCGGGCCCGCTGGAAGCCCGGACGACATCCAGCAACAAAGGTTTTTATGGCACTTCGAATTGCCGTAAATCGTGAACTGGAGCGCCTTGAGCAATTTATGGAGCGCTTTGTCGACCACCTTGCCCCGGGGGGACGAATCTGCATCCTGACGTTCCATTCGCTCGAAGATAGAATCGTCAAGCACGGTTTTAAAAATTTGGCCAGGCGGTGTACGTGTCCACCGGACTTCCCGAAATGCGTTTGCAAGAAGAAGCCCCAGATTCGCATATTGACAAAAAAGGGATTGCGACCGACACCTGAAGAATTAACGCTCAATCCCATGTCAAGGAGCACGACATTGCGGGCTGCGGAAAAACTGCCATGACAAATACGCGCACACGAAGATTCAAAATGACGGGCATATGGATGATTATGATGTCCGCTTTCATCATTGAGCTTCTCTTCTACACATGGTGCCGGGTACAGAATGTTCGTTACGGATATGAAATTTCGAGTGAAACCCAGACCCGACAGCAGCTGGTAACCTATCAAAACAATCTAAAAATAGAACTGGCACGTTTGAAATCTCCGGATCGCATCGCCCGAATCGCAAAACAACAACTCGGCCTGATGATGCCCACGGCCGACAAAACCATCTTGCTGCCATGAAAAAGCGCCCCAAAAACTACATTAAACTGCGTATCACCTTTATCGGCGTCTGTTTTTTTCTCGTGATTTCGGCGATCTGTACCAAAGCGATATACCTGCAGGTATTCTGCGGGGCCTGGTTGTCTGAAAAGGCTGCCAGCCAATACGAAAAATCGATCGTACAAACAGGCAAACGGGGAACCATCTATGACCGCAATGGTACCGAACTGGCTGTCAGTATCGAGGGAACGTCCATCGCCGCCTATTTGGACCAGATCAAAGACCCTTCCTCGACCGCCAAGACCCTGGCCAGGATACTGCATGTGGACCGGAAGAAATTGCTGAAACGATTTCAGGCCCGGCAGGGGTTTATCTGGATAAAACGGCAAGCCACGCCCAAGGAAGTCAATGCCATCAAATCACTCAACCTTCAAGGCATCGGCTTTATTCCCGAATTCAACCGCTTCTATCCCAATAAAGAACTGGCCGCCCAGGTGATCGGTTTTACGGGGGTCGACGGTAACGGTCTGGAAGGCATCGAATACTTTTACGATCAGGCGCTGAGCGGCACCGACAAAAAGATTGTGGTTCTGAAAGATGCCTTGGGGCGCGGAATTGCAGACAATCAGGAGCTTGAGGACCTCGGGTATAAATCCTTTAACAGCGGCAGCAATATCATTCTCAGCCTGGACAGCAACATTCAGTATATCACGCAGACGGCCCTCGAAGCAGCGGTAAGGCAATTCACGGCACGCTCCGGGATGGCCATTGTCATGGATCCGCGAACCGGTGCACTTCTTGCCATGTCCCACTATCCCTCTTTCAATCCGAATGCGTTTAAGCAATATCCTCGCAATTTATGGCGAAACCGTGCCCTGACCGATCCCTTCGAGCCTGGCTCCACCATGAAAATTTTTTCCACTGCCGCAGCGCTTTCATCGGGTATCTGCAGTCCCAACACGATCTTCTTTTGCGAAAACGGCAATTATAAAATCGGGTCGAACACCATCCATGACACCCATCCCAGGGGATGGCTTTCCCTACAGCAAATTGTCAAATATTCGAGCAATATCGGCATAACCAAAGCCATTGAAATGGTCGGTTCTGAAACACTGTATGCCACACTGAAAAAATTCGGATTTGGCGAGAAGACAGGCTTGGATTGCCCGGGAGAAACCACTGGAACCTTAACACCCAGTGACCGCTGGACCCGCATCGACACCAGCGCCATTTCCTTTGGGCAAGGCGTTTCCACTTCAGCGGTGCAGCTGGTTTCTGCGGCAGCGGCCATTGCCAACGACGGCATGCGTATGAAGCCCTATATCGTCCAGGCGGTCACCAACAAACACGGGCGTGTGCTGGAACAGACCGAACCTCAAATTATCGAGCATGCCGTCTCGCCTCAAGTGGCATCGATCGTCAAGCGCATCATGCAGACTGTCGTTACCGAGGGGGGTACCGGTACCAGTGCATCTTTGAAAGGCTATTCCGTTTGTGGCAAAACGGGCACGGCCCAGAAAACCGACGACAGTGGGAAATATGCCCGCGACAAATTCACCGCATCCTTCCTGGGATTCGCACCCGCCGAGAATCCTGTCATCGTTGTACTGGTGGTTATCGACGAGCCCAACGGCGAGCATTACGGCGGAACTGTGGCAGCTCCGGCATTTCAAAAAATCGCCCATGAGACGCTGTTATATCTGAACATTCCACCAAAGGAAAAAGGGGCCCTGATGAAGGCCTCCCTGATCACTGGAGACAGCCCTTGAGATTTCAAGACCTTTTAGAAATCCTTTACCAAAACGGAATGGTGACACCCGACGCCGCGGGCAATGGTGCGGATGATTTTTTTCCGGAAATCGAGGTAAGGTCCCTGCATTATGACACCCGCAATGTCAGGCCGGGGGGGCTCTTTGTTGCCATAGAAGGATTTACGACCGACGGTCACCAATATGTTCAGGATGCCATAGGCAAAGGGGCGGTAGCCGTCATCGCTCAAAAGCCCATCACGGCAAGCGTACCCGTCATCCAGGTGGCGAATACGCGCCAGGCCCTGGCCGTGGTTTCAGATCATTTTTTTGGCCGCCCCAGCCGCGGGTTGACGCTCCTGGGCATCACCGGAACGAATGGAAAAACCACCACGGCTTATCTGATAGAAAATATACTCCTTTCGGCCGGGCTTCAGGTCGGCGTCATTGGTACGGTCAATTACCGCTACAAGGGGAGGTGTTTTAAAAATCCTGTTACGACGCCGGAATCCTTGGATCTCCAGCGAATTCTTTCTGAAATGCTGTCCGCCCATGTTACCCACGTTGTCTTGGAGGTTTCTTCCCATGCCATTGACCTGTCACGGATCAACGGCTGTCGCTTCGACATCGGTGTTTTTACAAACCTCACCCAGGACCACTTGGATTATCACGGTGACATGAAGCGATACTGGGCCTGCAAGAAATCGTTTTTCACCGATCACCTGGCTGCCGAAAAGGACGCTTTGGCCGTCGTCAACACAGACAACGCCAAAGGCCGAGAGCTTTGCGCAGACATCCCCTATGCATGCGTCACAACGGGTCTCGGTTCAGAAAATACCATATCGGTTCGGTCCGTAACCATCGGCTTGACAGGGATTCAGGGGCAGCTTCTTACACCACAGGGTTCCCTTGAATTTACCTCGCACCTCGTGGGCGATTACAATTTAGAGAATATCCTGAGTGCGGTGGGCGTCGGTTCAGTTCTCGATCTTTCGGCAGCGGCCATAAAAAAAGGCATCCAGCGCACCCATTCTGTGCCGGGGCGTCTGGAGCGGGTTCCAGGAAGCCTGAACCCGCCGGTTTACGTTGATTATGCCCATACGCCGGATGCCTTGGAGAATGTTCTCAAGGCCTTGAAGCGCCTGGCGCCCAATCGTATCATTTCCATTTTCGGCTGCGGCGGGAACCGAGACATGGCCAAAAGGCCATTGATGGGGAACATCGCAGCGAGGTTTTCCGACCTTGCCATCGTCACCTCCGACAACCCGCGTTTTGAAAACCCAGGTGACATCATCGATCAAATTCTGGTGGGCGTTCAGAAGGCCAGTCCGCATGAATACACCATCCAGGACCTCAAGCATGGTTTCAACGGCGGCGGCTTCTGCCGGGAACCTGACCGCAAGCGTGCCATCCAGGCCGGTATCCTGGCGGCCAGGCCGGGCGACATCGTTCTGATTGCAGGCAAGGGACACGAGACCTATCAGATCGTGGGTGAGAAAACGATCCCTTTTGATGACCAGGTCGTGGCACGTTCTGTCCTGTCGAGACTGACGAAGGAGGGTCAAGCAAAGCAGTGAATACCCGACAGCCCATAACATGGACAATACGCGATGTCCTGGATGCCACCGGCGGCGCTCTGTACACCGGTAGCAAGGGCGCTGTGTTTGAAGGGTTTAGCACGGACTCCCGAAACATTCGTCAGGGGCAGTGCTTTATCTGCCTCAGAGGTGAGCATCATGATGGGCACAACTTTATCGCCAACGTCATGCGTCAGGGTATCAAGGGCATCATTGTCGACCAGACCGCTGCGGACCAGGCCCTCTTTCGTGATATGGAAGCAGCGCAAGTCACCAGCATTGCTGTCGACGATACGACGTCAGCCTTGGGGGATATTGCATCCTATCACCGAAAGCGGTCCGAGCTCTCTGTGATCGCCCTCACCGGATCCAACGGCAAGACCACCACCCGGACCATGATGACGGATGTGGTCGGCCGCCGATTTCAGGTCCTGTCACCCATCGGCAACTTCAATAACCTGATCGGTGTGCCATTGACACTGCTGAGAATCGAGCCCCATCACGAGTGGGCGATACTGGAGCTGGGCATGAACCGCTCCGGCGAGATTCTACGGCTTGGCCAGATCTGTCGTCCGGATATAGGTCTGATCACCAATGTCGGTCCGGCGCACCTAGAGGGCCTCGGTTCCTTGGAAGGCGTCATGAACGCCAAAGGCGAACTCATCGAGACCGTATCGGCCCGGGGAACCATGGTTTTCAATGCCGATGACCCCATGGTTATGCGTCTCGCAAAAAAAGCCTCGTGCAAAACGATCCTGTTCGGTTTTTCCCGAGACGCGGATATCCGGGCGACTTCCCTGGAGAGCAGGGCAAACACCCTTTCTTTCCAGCTCCATGTTCCCGGAGATGGCACAGAGGTAAAGCTGCCCATTCCCGGAAAATTCAATGTATCCAATGCACTGGCTGCCGCGGCCGTGGGGTATCGTCTCGGCATACCCCTGGTTCAAATCGCTGCGGCCCTGAATTCGTTTGCACCGGTCAAGGGGCGTTTGAACATCCTGCAGACCCATCAGGGTTTCCATCTCATCGACGACACCTACAATGCCAACCCGGGTTCGGTCAAGGCAGCCATTCAAACCCTGGTAAAATTGAGCAGAGAAGAGCGGGCCATTGCCGTGCTGGGAGACATGCTTGAGCTCGGAGAAGCCTCCGCCGACCTGCATGCCGACATCGGCCGCTTTGCAGCGACTTTGGGCGTGAACAAACTGTATATGACCGGACGATTTGCCGATGCCATGGCCACGGGTGCCCGTGAGGCTGGCATGGCGGCCCGAAATCTTTATTGCGGGTCCAAAAGAGAGATTCATAGCCATTTGATACGTGCCATCCAAGCAAAGGACTGGATTCTCATCAAGGGATCCAGAGGCATGCGCATGGAAACACTGGTCCAAGCGCTTCAGACCGAATACGACGACACGGGAAAAGCCTCATGATTTATCACCTGCTATACCCATTGCACACGAGCATATCGGCGTTCAATGTATTTCGATACATCACCTTCCGGACGATTTATGCCAGCCTGACGGCCTTTATCATCTGTTTCTTGCTCGGTCCATGGATCATCCGCAGACTCAGGAAACTTCAGATCGGCCAGTACATCCAGGAGGATGGACCGGATACGCACCACACAAAGGCCGGGACCCCCACCATGGGCGGCATCCTGATGCTGTTTGCAATTCTGGTTTCGACCCTTTTATGGACCAACCTGACCAATATTTACGTCTGGATCGTACTGTTGATCGTCACTGGATACGGACTCATCGGTTTTGTGGACGATTACCTCATGATCGTCAAGAAGCGAAACAAAGGCCTATCGGCAAGGACCAAATTCTGCTCTCAGTCCCTCCTGGCGATTGTCGCAGGACTCCTGCTCTATATGAGTCCAGACTTCGACACACGGGTGACCGTCCCCTTTTTCAAGCAGATATCCCCGGACCTGGGATGGGGCTATATTATCTTTGCCGTCCTGGTGATCGTCGGCGCCTCCAATGCGGTCAACCTGACCGACGGACTGGATGGACTCGCCATCGGCCCCGTCATCATCGCCGCGGCCACCTACATGATCTTCGCTTATGTCACCGGTCATATCAAGCTGGCACAATATCTCCAGATCAACTATGTCGCCGGCGGCGGTGAACTGACCATCGTGTGCGGTGCACTGGCAGGCGCCGGCCTGGGCTTTCTGTGGTTCAACACTTATCCGGCTCAAATTTTCATGGGGGATGTGGGCTCCCTATCTCTGGGCGGCGCCTTGGGGTCCATTGCCGTCATCACCAAGCAAGAAATCCTGCTGACGATTGTGGGGGGACTGTTTGTCATCGAGGCGCTCTCGGTGATTTTTCAGGTCAGCTTTTTTAAGATGACCCATGGGGGACGGATTTTCAGAATGGCGCCCCTCCATCATCATTTCGAGTTAAAAGGGTGGCCTGAGCCGAAAATCATTGTTCGCTTTTGGATCATCGCCATCGCCCTGGCACTGATTTCCATGAGCACCCTGAAACTGAGATAGACAATGGAGCTTTCAAACAAAAAAGCGCTGGTCGTAGGATTTGGGCGTACGGGTTTCGAAACTGCCCGTTTCCTGAAAGATCATGGTGCATCGGTAACGATTTCCGAGCTCGCCGACAACAACGATCTCGGCGAACGCGCCCGTCAACTTCAGGATATGGGTGTCCACATGGAATTTGGCGACCATGTGTTGGAAACTTTCACCCGTGCGGACCTCATCATCGTCAGTCCGGGCGTCCCCCACACAATTCCGCCGATCCGGGCAGCCAAGAAAAAAGGGATCCCGCTGCTGGGTGAGATTGAACTGGCATCCTGTTTCATCACCGAACCGATCATCGCCGTGACCGGAACCAACGGGAAAACGACCACCACAGAACTTATCGGGGCCATGATGAAGCAATCGGGCAAAAAGGTTTTTGTCGGTGGAAATATCGGAACCCCGCTGGTCAGCTACCTGACCCGTCAGGACAAGGTCGACTGTCTTGTGGTCGAAGTCAGTAGTTTCCAGCTCGATACCGTGGCCTCGTTCAAACCGAGCATCAGTGTCTTGCTCAACATCAGCGACGATCATCTGGATCGCTACCCAGATTTTGCGGCATACGCGCGCGCCAAGGCTCGCCTACTGAAATATCAGACGGCAGGGGATACCGCTGTGCTGAACGGCGATGATCCATGGATCAGAAAACTCAGCGCCCCATGCAAGATTCGGAAATTGTTTTTTTCGGGTCGTCGAAAAATGGAACCAGGCGCCGATATCGGGCCAGATACCATTGTCTGTCATGGCCCTTTTTCGTACGGACAAATCCATACCCAAACAGACGACCCGCCAGTGCCCGGGCACGAAAACCAAGCGGAAATATCACTGAAGCGGGTGCCCTTGAAATGTCGACACGAAATAGAAAATATTTCCGCAGCCAGCCTGGCTGTTTTGGCATTCGGCGGAAACGTAAACGCTGTTCAGCGTGCCATCGATGGCTTCAAGGGTCTGCCCCATCGCATGGAACGCGTGGCCACCCAGCACGGCATACCTTTTTACAATGATTCCAAGGCCACCAACGTCGACGCTGTTTTACGGGCCATCGCATGCCTCGACGCACCGATTCACCTCATCATGGGAGGTCGTGACAAGGGCGGGCGGTTCGACCTGCTGAAGACCGCTGTCCAACAGAAAGTGAAGAGCCTGATCCTGTTGGGCGAGGCCGCCAAAAAGATTGATGCCGCCTTGGGAGGTTGCACCAGAACCCGCATCGTGGCAACCATGCAGGAGGCGGTGGCGGCTGCACGGGACACGGTCTCTGCAGGAGATGTGGTGCTGCTGTCTCCGGCATGTGCCAGCTTTGATATGTACAAGGACTACAAGGAACGTGGTGAGGCTTTCCGCAAAGCAGTATGTGAAGGGATGCCATCATGAAGACCACTCAAAAGGCCCAAACACAAACCATGCACTATGATGTCACGCTTCTTTTTTGCGTGCTGTTTCTGGTGGGCATCGGTATTGTCATGGTGTACAGCGCAAGCTCAGCGCTGGCTCTGAAAAAATTCGGATCGGACACGTATTTTCTCAAACGCCAGGCAACATTTTCACTGATGGGCATGATTGCATTGGTGGTGTGTGGCCATATTCCCTTGGGTCTATACAGAAAACTCGCCTATCCCCTGCTGGGAATCGCCATCGTGCTGCTTCTGCTGGTTCCCTTCAGCCATATGGGCGTTGCAGCGGGCGGGGCAAAGCGCTGGCTCAGCATCATGGGGTTCTCGTTTCAGCCCTCCGAGATTGCCAGGCAGGCCATGGTGATCTACCTGGCATATTCCATGAGTAAAAAGCAGGCTCAGATCAAGGAATTTTCCATCGGTTTTCTACCGCATATCATTGTACTGGCCATTATGACCGTGCTGATTCTTATGCAGCCGGACTTTGGTTCAGTGGTCATTTTGGCTGCCGTCACTTGGATTTTGTTATTTGTCGGCGGCGTTCGGTTACGCTATCTGCTCTCCTCGGTTCTGGCACTCTTGCCCCTGGCATATTATGTTCTTATCAATGCCGATTACCGTGTCCGCAGAATTGCCAGTTTCCTGGATCCCTGGCAGTATCCGACCGAAGACGGGTACCAGATCGTTCATTCCCTCATGGCTTTCGGTACCGGCGGCATATGGGGCACCGGCATCGGTAGAGGATATCAAAAATTATTCTATCTTCCTGAGCCCCACACGGATTTTATTTTCTCGGTTATCGGTGAAGAGCTGGGCCTTTTTGGCATACTGTTCATCATCGCCCTCTACACACTGATTTTATGGCGAGGTATCTGTATTGCCCGAAATTCAGAAGATTCTTTTGCGACCTTCATGGCGATCGGTATTACTGCAGCCCTTCTGCTGCAAGTCTGCGTCAACATGGGCGTCACCCTGGGACTGCTTCCCACGAAAGGATTGACGCTGCCGTTCCTGAGTTACGGCGGTACATCCCTGCTGATGAACATGGCCTCAGTAGGGATTCTCATGAACATAGGAGCCCGGCATGCTGCCCGATAAAACCCAGACAAAAGAACAGGAACGGTCATTATCGCTGATCATTGCCGGTGGCGGCACGGGCGGCCATCTGTTTCCAGGTATCGCCGTTGCCGAAGAAGTCATGGCGGTCCATGCTGACAACCGGGTGCGTTTCATCGGCACGGGGAATCCTTTTGAAACCCGGATACTGGGCCATAGAGGCTTTGAACATCACCACATCCGGGTCAAACACCTGAAGGGAAAATCCATATTTCGTCAGATCACCGCACTGGCAGCCATTCCTAAAAGTATTGCTGCCTCGGTCGGAATTCTCAGGACCACGCGTCCAAATGTGGTGCTGGGCGTGGGAGGCTATTCTGCCGGACCAGTGGTGCTGGCAGCGTGGATGCTGGGTATCCCCAGAGCGCTTCACGAGCAGAATGTTATCCCCGGCATGACGAACCGCATGCTTTCCGCATTTGCCGACAGAATATACGTGTCTTTTGAGGGAACCCGCCTCAAGGCCGGCCGAAACAAATTGGTATTAACAGGCAATCCCGTGAGGCACACCATACGGCCCGCTCTTGAAGACAGTACCTTTTCCAAGACAGCATCTTGGACACCGCAAAATCCGTTCACCGTTTTTATCGTGGGTGGCAGCCAGGGAGCCCACCGCATTAACACAACGGTTATGGCGGCACTGGCATACATCAAATTCAAGGACAACATGGCTTTCATCCACCAGACAGGGGCTGCAGATGAACATGATGTCGCCAAAGCCTATGGCGACCATCATGTTGCCGCCACGGTCAAGCCATTTTTCAACCAAATGGAAAAGCATTACCGCAAAGCAGATTTGGTCATCTGCCGGGCCGGGGCTTCAACCATCGCCGAGTTGGCGGTCCTGGGGAAATGTGTTCTATTCATTCCGTACCCCTTTGCAGCCGATGATCACCAGGCCGCCAATGCTCGCCAGTTCGTTTCAGCAGGGGCGGCTGAAATGATACTCGAAAAGGACCTGACGGCCCAGGGCCTGGCGCAAACCATCACGTCGTACGCATCGTCGCACCAAAAGCGCCGAAGCATGGCCGAAAACATTCGAAAGCTGGCCAGACCGGAAGCCGCCCATACGATCGTAGAAGATTTATATAAATTGAGTAACGCAAAAGACTAGGCTCTTGGCAGTTGGTTCATGGTTTTTGGCGGCCAAGAGCGAATCACAGACAGCTCAGGTTTTAGAGGTACCGATGTATCATAAAAAATACCATATTCATTTTGTCGGTATCGGTGGTATCGGTATGAGCGGCATC
>Ga0180435_10005453_pt1 | contig 12365 bp, 8 predicted proteins | sample SS_ome_3_FD_132467 | JGI IMG/M metagenome (GOLD analysis project Ga0180435, IMG submission 132467) | Hypersaline lake sediment archaeal communities from the Salton Sea, California, USA - SS_3_S_1 metaG | ecosystem: Environmental > Aquatic > Non-marine Saline and Alkaline > Hypersaline > Sediment... | reverse complement strand
CGTTTCATGCAGACACGGTGACGCTTGCAGGATATGACCAGCCGGTCGGTATGCTCAGGCGAGCCGCACTGGGTATCGGCTACAAGGTAGATGGACCGGCACTGATCACCGAGGACAGTGCAACGCTCTGGCTGGCCGAGAACTGGCAGGCCAGTGTCGATGCAGTGGGTAATCTTATCCTGACCCGCTTACAGGATTAAGCAGACCCTGATCTGTTGTCATTTCGACCGAAGGGAGAAATCTTGTGTGCCATAACTCATCAGTGCAGGGCTGAAGGAAGATCTCTACCTACGCTCGAGATGATAGGATTTAAATTAATTCGGTTCAGCATGACTGCTTCCGATAGTGTATACATAAATCATGGCAGATATCCTACCGTTCAGAAAAAAAACGCCGGCCGAGAAGCACAAGGGCAAGACCCTGTGTCGCAGCGGCTTCCATCGCTGGAAGATACTCACCGAACGCAAGTTCGATGTGAAGCAGGGCAAGCTGGTCACCGTATATAGATGTGAACGTTGTGGCGAGACAAAGAGCACTGCAATCTAGTCACGCTTACCAGTGTCTTGACTTCATGCGCATCCGCTTCAAGTGTATCCGCTTCAAGTGCGCCCATGGCATGGCAAGGTGGTGCGCATGAGTGATACCAGGACCATCTGGTTGCTCTCCGCCTATCGTGCCGACAGCCATGCAAGCTGGGCAGACTGGTTACAGGCCAGATTACCGGCGTTTGACTGGCGTGTTCTCGAATTACCCGGACGACATTTCCGCTGGCGTATCCGCGGTAACCCGCTGTCGTGGCTGTATGCGCTGCCGGAACAGACTCCCGACCTGATACTGGCAACCTCCATGGTCGACCTGTCTACGCTCAAGGGTCTGCATCCGCGCCTGGCTGGTGTGCCGACTATCTATTATTTCCATGAGAACCAGTTCGCCTACCCGGTGAGCGAGAACCAGCTGAAGTCGGTCGAGCCGAAGATGGTGCAGCTTTATGGCGCGCTGGCTGCAGACCGTCTGCTGTTCAACAGCGGCTTCAATCGCGACAGTTTCCTGAAGGGTATCGATGAGTTACTGGGCCAGTTACCTGACCAGGTGCCAAAGGGTATTGCCGACAGCCTGCGCAAAAAGAGCGAGGTGTTACCCGTCGCAGTTGAATTGATCGATGCAGCCGCAGAAAAAGACCCGGCACTGATCCTGTGGAACCATCGCTGGGAGTATGACAAGGCGCCGCAAGTGTTCGCCGACGCTTTATCGATCCTGAAGCATTCCGGTGTGGATTTTCGTCTCGCCCTGCTTGGTGCCAGGCCCCGTGTCGAGCCAGAGGCGCTGGAACAGATCGAGCAGAACTGCGCCGGCAATATCATGGTCAACGAGAAGGTCGATCGTGAGCGGTATCGCCGGATCGTGTCGCAGTCATCTATCGTGGTCAGTACCGCCATGCACGAGTTCCAGGGCTTGTCGATACAGGAAGCGGTCAGCGCAGGAGCCGTGCCGCTGGTGCCGGACGCGCTCTGCTATCCGGAACAGTTCGACCAGCAGTATCGTTATCCGGCCGGTGACAGCAAGCAACTGGCAGTGCGCATGGCTGACTTCCTGCACGACAGGCCACCGGTGCCGGATGTATCGATATATCTCGGCGACAGCCTGATCGAGAAGTGGCGCGAGGTGCTTGCTGTATAATACCCGGTCTCTTAAGACCAGGTCTGTTGATAGTTGACCTCAGGTAAACCCTTCACCGACATTCTTATTTGCTCTCGTGGATACCAGCAAGCTCACAGATAAAGCTCTCAGGCAGCAAATCGGTCATTGTATGATCCGCGATGTGCATCGCCTGCGTCGTCGTCTGCAGAACCTGGAGCGTGCACGCGGCAAGCCTGGGCAGAAAGGCCATAAAGGCGATGACGAGCACGATGCGCGCCTCATACAGCTGAAGAAAGATATCGAGCGTTCGCTCGCTACCGCCGGACAGCGCCAGGCTGCTGTGCCGGCGATCAACTATCCGGATAACCTGCCGATCGCACAGAAGGCTGACGAGATAAAGGAAATTATCAGAGACAATCAGGTGACCATCCTTTGTGGCGAGACCGGCTCGGGCAAGACCACGCAGTTACCCAAGATCTGTCTCGACATCGGCCTGGGTATACGCGGCAAGATCGGCCACACCCAGCCACGCAGGCTGGCAGCGCGTTCGGTATCGCAACGCATCGCCGACGAGCTGGGTTGTGAACTGGGCAAACAGGTGGGCTTCAAGGTCAGGTTCTCGGATAAAAGTAATGATGACAGCTATATCAAGCTGATGACCGATGGCATCCTGCTCGCCGAATGTCATCATGATCCCTACCTCAACCAGTACGACACCATCATCGTCGATGAGGCGCATGAGCGCAGTCTAAATATCGACTTCCTGCTCGGTTACCTGCACCGGCTGATAAAGAAACGTAAAGACCTGAAGATCATCATCACCTCGGCGACCATCGATCCGGAACGTTTCTCGAAACATTTCTCCGATGCGCCCATCATCAATGTCTCCGGCCGTACCTATCCCGTCGAGGTGTTATACCGTCCATATAGAGACGGCGACAGTGACGCTAACAAGCAGCTGCCCGATGCTATCGTCGATGCCGTGTTCGAACTGTCGAAGATCGGCCGTGGTGACATCCTCGTGTTCCTCAGCGGTGAACGCGATATACGCGAAGCGGCCGATGCGCTGGCGTCGGTGAGCAACCATCGACTGATGGCGCAGACAGAGGTGCTGCCATTACTTGCACGTCTGTCCAACGCCGAACAGAACCGGATATTCCAGCCATCGGTAAAACGCAAGATCGTACTGGCGACCAATGTTGCCGAGACCTCGCTCACGGTGCCGGGAATACGCTACGTCATCGACTCGGGCGTGGCGCGTATCTCGCGCTACTCGTGGCGCAGCAAGATACAGCGATTGCCGATAGAGAAGATATCGCAGGCTTCCGCGAATCAGCGTATGGGGCGCTGCGGTCGTGTCGCTGAAGGCGTGTGTATCCGTCTGTATGATGAAGAGGATTTCGAGCAGCGTGATCTGTTCACCGAGCCGGAGATCAAGCGCACCAACCTGGCTGCGGTTATCCTGCAGATGGAAAGTCTTGGTCTGGGGCATGTCGATGATTTCCCGTTCGTCGAGCCGCCGGAAGAACGCCTGATCAATGACGGTTACCGGTTGTTATATGAGCTGGGGGCGATCGATGAGAAGAGCAAGCTGACGCGTATCGGCAGACAGGTTGCACGCTTGCCAATCGATCCCCGGCTGGCACGCATGCTGGCTCATGCCGAGAAAGAGCATGCACTGGAAGAGGTGCTGATCATCGTCTCGGCACTGGCGGTGCAGGATGTCCGTGATCGTCCGGTAGACAGGCAGCAGGCGGCTGATGAGAAACATGCGGCGTTCGCAGACAAGGATTCCGATTTCGTCTTCTACATCAACCTGTGGCGGAGTTATCATGAGCAGAAACAGGCCTTGTCCAATAACCAGTTGCGCAAGTGGTGCCGGACTAACTTCATCGCCTGGCTGAGGATGCGCGAGTGGATCGATACCTGTTACCAGATCCGCAACATGCTGAAAGAGCAGAAACTGAAGTTCAACACATCGCCTGCCGGTTATGACGCTATACATCGTTCACTGATGAGCGGCCTGTTATCCAATATCGGTAAGAAGGACGAAGACAGGAAATTCCTCGGCGCGCGTAATCGTAAATACCTGGTGTTCCCCGGTTCGAAGTTGTTCAGGAAACCGCCGTTGTGGATGGTGTCAGCCGAGATCGTCGAGACCTCGCAGGTTTACGCACGCACCAATGCGAAGATCGACGTCGCCTGGGTCGAAGGGCTGGCGAAGCACCAGATGAAATATCACTATGCCGATCCGCACTGGGAGAAGAAGCGCGCTGCGGTAGTGGCCAGTGAGCAGTCAAGCCTTTACGGTCTGATCATCAATCCGGCGAAGAAAGTGAATTACGCGCGTATCGATGCCGTCGCATCGCAGAGGATATTCATCCACGATGCACTGATCCACGGCGACTTCGACTGCAAGGCGAAGTTCTTCGTACACAACCAGTCGCTGATGAAACAGATCGAGCAGCAGCAGGCCAAGGCGCGCCGGCAGGATGTGCTGGTCGATGATGCCGTGCTGTATGATTTCTACCAGCAGCGTTTGCCCGAACATGTGGTCGGTGGTGCGTCGCTGGACAAATGGTTAAGGCAGAATCCTGACAGCGAGAAAGACCTCTACCTGTCACTCGATCTGTTGACCCGTGAAGACGCAACACAGGTGTCTGAATCGCAGTTCCCCGATGCGCTCGATATCAATGGCACGTTGTTCCCGCTGGAATACCACTTCGATCCGCGCAACCATTGTGATGGCATCACGCTGGTGTCGCCGCTGGCAGCCATCAACGCGGTCGATGCGCAACGTTGTGAGTGGCTGATCCCGGGACTGATCGAGGAGAAGGTGACAGCGCTGATACGTTCCTTGCCCAAGCAGTTGAGGAAGAACTTCGTGCCGGCACCGGATTTTGCCCGAGCCTGTATCGAGGCTTTCCATAACGATGACTCGCTCATGTACACCTCGCTTACCACGGCACTTGGCAACCAGTTGAGGAAGATGACAGGCGTGCAGGTGCCGATCGAGACCTGGAACCTGGAAAACATACCGCAGTACCTGTTGATGAACTTCCGCGTCATCGATGCACAGGGTTATATTGTCGCCGAAGGCAGAAGCCTGCAACAGATCAAGGCTGAACTTGCAGATGACGTCTCCGCTGCCAGTCTTGCTGCAACATGGCCTTCGCCAGATGAACAGGAATCTGGTGCTGCTGCAGATGGTAGAGAACAGTACCAGAAGGATGATGTCGGTATCGAGGCGCTGGAAGAGCTCGGTGAGCCTGTCGATATCGATATGCAGGGCGTCACCATGAAAGCCTGGCCGGCGCTGGTGTGTGATGATGAGATTGTGAACTTGCGTGTGCTGGAAAGCCAGGCATCGGCCGATGCAGAGACAGTAAAGGCAGTCCGTTATCTGTTCAGCAAGGCGCTGCGTGAGCAGGTGAAATATATCTCATCACTGCCGCAGATGAAGACATTGTGCATGAAGTATACCGAGTTCGGTCGCTGTGAAGATCTCAAACAACGTATCACCGGGCGTGTCATCGATGAGCTGTTCCTGTTCGAGCCGGTACATAATCAAGAGGACTTCGAAGCACGCCTGGAAGCCGGGCGCTCGCGCATGGTAGAGACAGCCGAGAAGTTATGTGGCCTGCTCTCCGATGCACTCGACGCCTATCGTGATGTGAAAAAGAAGATCAAGAAACCGGCGATGAACCAGCTCGATACCGTCACCGATATTCAGAACCAGCTCGCTGAGCTGTTCCCGAAAGGCTTCGTCGACAGCGTCGAATTGCAGTGGCTGCAGCAGTATCCGCGTTACCTGAATGCTATCGATAAGCGCTTCGAGAAAGCAGCGACTGATCACCTGCGCGACAGGAAACTGCGCCTGTCATTTGCAGACTTGTGGGATGAGTACAGCAAACGCAAGAAGAAACTCGAACAGGAACATATCTATTCAGAAGAGCTGGAGCATTATCGCTGGATGCTGGAAGAGTATCGTGTGTCAATGTTTGCCCAGGAACTGGGAACGAAGTTTCCGGTATCAGAGAAACGCCTGAAGAAATACTGGAACGAGATGAAGGAGAGTTAGTGCTCAACAGAAACAATGTCCGCGATCGATCAGATGATGTGTATATATTTCAGGCCGGATTGTCGATTGCCTTGCTTCAGGCTCTCGTAATCGATTTGCTATCGCGGTATTCTATATAAAGAGATGTCCAAAGGGAGGGCGAGATATGAGTGACAAACTTGATGACCAGCTTGCCGAAATGATCGAATCACTCAAGCAGGGGCGCGACGAACTCAACGTGCGGATGCACCTGGCAAAAGCCGAGGCAAAAGACCTGTGGCAAGAGATGGAAGATAACTGGCAGCTCATTCGCAGCCAGTTAGACAGGGTAGACGATCAGTCGGGTGATGCTGCAAAAGACATTGGTGCCGCGACTATGGTTGTTGCTGAGGAAATCAGGCGGGGTTATAAGAAGCTTAAAGATATGCTCTGAATTGCTAATTTGCATGAGCAGGTCCTGGTTGTTGGTGGGCGATCTGATCTGTTGTTTAACACGATAACCCGTCCTGAACATCCACCACACGATAGCGATACAGTTGCATACAACCAGCAAAAAAAGCCCTGCACATTGGCAGGGCTTGTGGTCAGCTTGAAACGAGTTACTATTTACACAGATGTTTTTCTGCGCACGAATATAAAGCCAAGCATACCCAGGCCGATGAGAGCCAATATATTTGGCTCAGGCAGCGGAGTTTGATTGATCCCAACTTTTATACGATATGATCCATCATTGTCATCATAAGCACCCGGATTTCCGTCAAAACCAAATCCATCGGGTATGCCGAGAAAAAGTCTTGTTGCTCCCGCTGGCGCTATAAATTGCTGGAAAACATTAGTCGAGGTTATGCCATCACCAATAAAGAATATCTGGCCTATTTCCGGGAATAAGGTTAGAAAGTCAGTTCCTAAGCCGGCGCCGGTAAAATCAAGTGTTGAAGGCGGCGTTCCGTTGGGAATTGCATTATCCAGAAATACACCGGCCAATGCCCCCTCAGTACCCTTATATCCACTGATGCCACCAAAGGCATTTAGTGTGCTAACCCCGGGATTACCTTCAGGTCCGTAGTACGGGGCACCAAAACCATTAAAAAAGCTTATTCCGCCAACGGCTGGATCAGCGACTTTGACTACATCGCCGCCAGAAACCAGAATCTCCGGTGGAATTGTCTCGAGGATTTCTTCAGGTGTGGGGCCGCCATGGCGAATCATGCCGCCAGGCCAGGGGTCGCTCGCCGGTGGAATAGTCAGGTCTGTACGCCCAGCCAGCCAGATTGCATCGCTGCCATCAATAGTAACGTCATAGATTGTTGCATTCGTACTGAACGTCACTAAAGCCAACAAGGCTGAAAATGATAATGGAATCACTTTGGTAAACATTTTTTTCTCTCCCTTTGTATACAAGTAAACGGTATTGATCGATTACCTCATTATTTTATAAATATGGAGCAAAAATCATGCCGCTTTTGACAATGTCGAAACCTTCAATATATTTCAATGAGATATAGAAACAGCGACAGTATTAACAAATACTTATATGTAAAGATTTGTAGAAAAGCGCCATGATATCGATGCAGGAAGTGTCACTTTTCTTTACTGATCCGTAGCATGAATAGTTCGTGAAAAAGGTGACGCGTGAAAAAGGTGACGGAGGGGTTATTCTTTAATCCCTCCGTCACCTTTTATTTTAAGAAACAGATGCCTGCTATCGACCAGAAGCAGTTATTTATATCAGATAACAAGCTTGGCTAAAGAGCACCGGAAAAAATGATTACTATTACAGGTGGTTTTCTTGATGTCTTTACGCTATATATTTTCTTCGATTTTTGCTCAAGCCAATACAGTTGAGTTCCGACAGCCAGGATGCCGCAGACCGGATCTCTCCAACAACAAGTCCTCTTGAGTTTTCTATCGTTGGTGAGATATGAGCCTGAAGTTGATGTTTCTCTTCATCTGAAAGGGCGTCCAGATGATCGAGGATTGCCAATAATGCAACTGAGCGTGCGCGAGCACTGCCATCTGCTATTTTCAATGCAATTCCCAGGCCTCGCCCAGGTAAGGCCGCTGTGACAATACCTTCGGCACCGGTTTTAGCCAGAACTGCGCCTTTGGTGACCTCGTTCAACTCACTGACCACCGTTCCATGTCCGGCAATGTAGAGAGGTTCATTGGTGATGGCTTCATGAAGCCGGTATATTGCCTGCGCGCGATGGTCTGATAAAGCCACAGGGTTAGCGAAGCGGGCCATGGCGCGCCCAAGCTGCAGCAAAGGCATCGTGGGTGCAGGTAAACCACAACCATCGATCCCGATTGGATACTGCGTAAGATCAATATCAGCCAGATCGGAAAGGATATCCAGTGATAATTGTTGCAATGGATGTTCGAGCTGGAAGTAGTTTTCCAATGGCATATCCAGATGCAATGCCGTTGTTAAAAATCCGGCGTGCTTGCCTGAACAATTGTGATGAATTCGACAGCCTTGCTGCCCGGAAGCCAGAAGCAGGTGGGCGCTCTCGGTGTGCTCAGGTAGTACAGGGCCGCAGGCCAGATCGTCTTCGGTTAAGCCCAGGCGGTTCAGCCATGACGCCACCAGGTCCTGATGAATTTGCTCACCTTGATGCGACGAACAGGCAAGTGATAATTCAGCATCACTCAGGGTATATCGGGCACTCGCACCACTCTCAACCAGTTGAATAGCCAGCATCGGCTTCAGAGCTGATCGAGGAAATACCAGGCCATCGATGTTTCCCCAGCTACCGAGCACGCCGCCATTGAAATCACACACGACGGCGGCACCAAAATGTCGACTTTCTACGATACCGTTACGTGTAACCTCGACTAAAAGTTCATAGGGCATGCGGCTGGTACTCATGAATACGTTGGTATTCGTGTAACTACTGATTGGTCACTTTACGGCCGATGAGAAACTTCGTCAAATACATAATTTGACAGAGATAATAGCTTGTTAAAAGTCCGGTGAGTTGTCGCATTTGATAGGGTCATGTCTGTGATAGCATCAAGAGACGTTTTATAGTTCAGCAACCGGTTATTTCGTCAGAGAAACAGACATATCAGCGATGACGCTTGCCCTGGCAAGTCCTCCGGTTAACAGCAATTCGATCACTTTGTCGTATGCGAATTCATGTGCGATATCACAGGCCACAGGGAAATAACTGGATCCATAGGTCATGCCCGGTACCAGGTTTGCTTCCATGAAGAAACATTCTCCATGATTATCGGTTTTAATGTCGATGCGCCCAAAGTCCCTGACACCCAGGGCAGTAAACGCTTCAATAGCCAGAGTGGTGACCCGGTTGTTTACTTCATCATCGACAATTTCGATGAGTTTTTCTGAATCATCTTGTTTTGTCCGGGCGCCCAGGATTCTCAGCCCGTGAGTTGATGTCGGCGGGATGACTTCAACCGCAGATGTAATCAGCTTTTCATTGTGTGTTTTTATGACGGCGACGGTAAACTCACGACCATCCAGATATTCCTCTGCCAGAATGGGCTGATTAAATGTGTCGTACAACGATGCAATTTTATTCTCGTACTCGGTGAAGTTGGTGATATAGGATAAATCGTCAATGCCGTTGCCATTTGCCGCGTCAAGAGGTTTTAGAAAAAGCGGGAACGTGATCGGTAATTCGCTTTCATCTGTATATTGACCGGGGTTCGCGACAAAATAATTGGCGGTGTTAATGCCTCTGTTGGTTAAATGCGTCTTTGCGAGCACTTTGTTGGAATCGAATTCCAGTACCTCGCGCGTTGAGCCGGTAAAATTGATGCCATGCCGAGCGAAATAATCAGACAACCAGATATCATCTTCATTATTGACGGGAATATACTTGACCGCGAGTATGACCAATTCAGGCTTTCTTTTGATAACGGCCGCTAAATCATCTTTGGTTTCGCATACACTCAAGCTGGCATTGTGACCCATGCGTTGAATTGCGTCGAAAACACTGTTGCAGGCCTTAAGCGTTCCAAATCCACTTTCTTTTAACGACTCATTGGGTGTAGTAATGATTTCAATATGCATGGGTCTTATAAACTCGGTATTAAATAAATAGCAAAACGCCTGATAATTGGAGTCAGGAGCGTACTACGGACAACTAGAGCGAAAAGATGAGCTAATACACAGGCCATTTCATGGGAATGAAATGCGGATATATGAGCTGTGATCAGCTGGCGGTAATGTCAGGCAAACAGATGGGGAAATGAAAACACAGCTCTGCAACACAGACCTGTGCAGAGTACCATAAACCAGAGGAAGGCGTGGTTTTATATTCTGCAAATACTGTACGACAGCAAAATTTAACTTATTGATTGAACAGTCAACTTCCCGCTACAAATGACCACTTTTGGTTGCGGAAATGCAATGGTTACAAAATCGGTGAATCACTGCTTTAGCCGATAGCCCGTCCTGAACATCCACCATACGATAGCGATACAGGTGAACAGGAACAGTAAGACCACGCTCAGGCTGATACCGATACTGACATCGGACACCTCGAAGAAGCTCCAGCGGAAACCACTGACCAGATAGACCACGGGATTGAACAACGTCACGGCCTGCCAGGTCGGTGGCAGCATGTCGATGGAGTAGAAGGTGCCGCCGAGGAATACCAGCGGCGTGATGATCAGTATCGGTATCAGTTGCAGCTGTTCGAAATTGTCGGCCCACAGACCGATGATAAAGCCGAACAGGCTGAAGCTGACACAGGTGAGGATCAGGAAGGCCAGCATCCAGAAGGGGTGCTGTATCTGCAGCGGCACGAAGAAGTTGGCGGTCAGCAGGATGATGAAGCCGATGATGATCGATTTGGTCGCGGCAGCGCCGACGTAGCCGAGTAATATCTCGGTCGGTGAGATCGGTGCAGACAGCACCTCGTAGATCTGTCCGGTAAAGCGCGGGAAGTAGATGCCGAAAGACGCATTGGCGATGCTCTGAGTGAGCAGCGCCAGCATCATCAGGCCGGGTACGATGAACAGTCCGTAGGGAACGCCTTCGATATGCTCTATGCGTGAGCCGATCGCCGAACCGAATACCACGAAGTACAGCGCGGTCGAGATAACAGGCGAAGCAAAACTCTGCAACAGGGTCTCCCATGCACGCAGCATCTCGTAGCGATAGATGACTCTGACGGCGCGCAGATTGATCATGATGCAGGCTCCAGAAGTGATTCTTTAACCAGGCCGACGAAGATATCTTCCAGGCTGCTCTGTGTCGTTGTCACATCCACCACGATGATGCCGGATGCACGTAGTTCATCCAGCAGTTCGGTTATTCGGCTATTGCAATGTGTCTCATAACTGTAGACCAGGCGCCGGTTGTCATCGGCCAGTTCGAGTGACCAGTCTGCCAGTGACGCGGGAATCTGCTCGAGTGGCTGCTGCATATCGACCAGGATCTGTTTCTTGCCCAGTTTCTTCATGATGCTGTCCTTGTCATCGACCAGCAGCAGGCGTCCCCGGTTAATCACACCGACGCGATCCGCGATGGCTTCGGCTTCCTCTATATAGTGTGTGGTGAGGATGATGGTGACGCCGGACGCACGCAGTTTCTCTACCAGTGCCCACATGTCCTTGCGCAGATCCACATCGACACCGGCGGTCGGTTCATCGAGGAACAGGATGTCGGGCTGATGGGCCAGTGCCTTGGCAATCAGTACGCGACGCTTCATGCCGCCAGAGAGCGTCAGGATCGTGCTGTTACGTTTCTCCCATAGTGACAGGTCCTTGAGCAGTTGTTCCAGGAAAGCGGGATCATCCGCTTTGCCGAACAGTCCGCGGCTGAAGCGCAGGGTATTGATGACCTTGTCGAAAGCGCCGAGAGTCAATTCCTGCGGTACCAGGCCGATGCGGCTGCGCGCCGCCCTGAAGTCGGTGACATTATCCATGCCATCGACGCTGACGGTTCCCGTGGTGGCATTGACGATACCGCAGATGATCGAGATCAGCGTGGTCTTGCCGGCACCGTTCGGGCCGAGCAGGGCGAGGATCTCACCACGTCTTATCTGCAGATCCGTCTCATGCAATGCCCGGTGGCCGTTGTTGTAAGTCTTGGACAGACCGGAGATAGCTATGATGTCATCCATGAGCAGCATGATATACGCTATTGTTTTTCCGGCAAAGCGATTTGTCTGATGTCGATACTGGACTGAAGGCGTTTCAGTGACTTGAGCAGGGCTTTCTGCGAAGTGTGTATCTCCTTGTTGATGTTCAACAAGGATGACGTATCGGCAGTATCAAATGACGCCTTGCTGAAGTGATGATAAAAACTGTCGGAGAATTCCGTGTAACTGCGTTGCGCGGCATCGACCATATCGGATATCTGTTCCTCGATGATGTCTGTCTGTTCGGCATCATGCAACAGCTTATAGACATCCGAGTAGATCGAGATAGACGAGTCCCTCAGCCTGACGAGCGGATCATTGAACTGGTGGGCGCCGGTAACATGGAAGCGCTCCAGGTCAGCACTGATGTCCTTGATCGCTTTCGCGGAATAGACTGCCGAGCGCACCGCGTTGATCAGTTTGTCGATGCTCCTGGTCAGGGTATCATCGTTCTCGACGTTGATCTGCAGGGCATAGCCGACGATTTCGCCTTCCAGCTTCTTGATGTCGATGTACCTCTTCAATATGTCCGGTGTGCTGCTTACCGATAT
>Ga0180435_10005452_pt1 | contig 12367 bp, 8 predicted proteins | sample SS_ome_3_FD_132467 | JGI IMG/M metagenome (GOLD analysis project Ga0180435, IMG submission 132467) | Hypersaline lake sediment archaeal communities from the Salton Sea, California, USA - SS_3_S_1 metaG | ecosystem: Environmental > Aquatic > Non-marine Saline and Alkaline > Hypersaline > Sediment... | reverse complement strand
CCCTGGCGGCGCATCTACGCGCGCGAGGTCAGCACGGTCGTCTACGGAGAGCGCCAGGCGCGCCACGCCTGCCGGTATGCGTTTTGAGAAGATGTTCCACAGCACAACGAAGTCTGGACCCGGGGACAAAAAGAACGCGACGGGGGCAGTGCCACCTCACTGCCTCCCCCGCGGGCGCCGGCTCATCCAGCCAGAACATGGACGCGGCTCAGCCCGAGGACCGGATTTCCTCGTTCCACAATCAGCGGGTCTCGCCCACAGCCTTGCCAAACCGCGCATGAGCCAACACCAGCGCAATCTCCGCCTGAATCAACGACACCCGCGCGCGACGCAGGTCAAGGCGTGCATTGTCCCACTCCAGCAAGGTGCCGGCCCCACTCTCGTACAGCGCCTGCTGCAGGCGCAGGCTCTCAGCCGCCAAGTTCACACTCGTGCGCGCGGCGTGCAGGCTTTCGCGCGCCTCGCGGATGCCATTGAACGAGTTGCGCACCTCGAGGGCCACTTCCTTGGTCAGTCGCTCGTAGCTCTCACGCCGCGTGCGCAGGTTGCCGCGCGCCGTTTGCTGCTCGCCGACGATGGCGAGGCCGGAGAAGATCGGCACGGACAGAGAGAGACTGACCGACCAGTTGTTGTTGTAGCGCGCCCCGAGCGTCTCGGGTGGATTGGGTGGCGTGGAGAGCTGCCAGTCCTCATCGCGCGCCGAACGCGACCAGCCAGCGTTGGCCTGCAATGTCGGCAGGCGCTGCAGCTGCGCGGCGCTGCGGCTCAGCTCGGCCGCGCTCAGCCGCGCCCTCGCCGCCGCGACGTCGGACCGCCGCTGCATCGCGCGCTCGACCCAGGTATCGAGCTCTTCGCCTGGGTCGGCCACTGGCACGGCGATCGCCGAATCGACCGTCACCGGCGTGCGGGGATCGATGCCCATGAAGACCGCCAGCCGCGCGTGCTCGATCCCGACGGCGTTGCGGCGCTGAATCGCCAGCTGCTCCGCCTCGGCCAGATTGACGCGCGCCTGCAGCACATCGCTCTTGGCGACCGAGCCGAGGCGGAAGAGCGTCTCGGACCGGCGCAGCTGCTCCTGTGCCAGATCGACCGCCCGCTCCTCGACCTCGGCGAGCTTGAGCGCGGCCACGCAGGCGTAGAACTGCTCCCGGGCGGCGAGCTCGACATCCGCCTCGGTCGTTTCCAAGTCCGCAGTGGCCGCCGTCAGGTTGGCGCCTTGGGAGCGGACGTTCTGGAGCGACGGGATGTTGAGCAGGTCCGTACGCAGGTAGAACCCGAAGCGACCGCTGTACTCGACTCCGGCGATCCCGAGATAGTCGACGTAATCACGGCTATAGCTCGCGCTGCCGCTGATGCTGGGCAGGATCCCTTGATAGCTGCGCGTACGCGCGCCGACCGCCGCCTCGAACTGCCCTTGCGACTGGCCGATCAGGTCGCTGTGGGTGCGTGCAATGGCGACGCAACGCTCGATGTCCAGCGGCGTCGGGATCGACAGCTGCTCCGCCGGGTTCGCCAGGGCCGCACCGCTCGTACCAAGCATGCAGCAGAGCAGCACGACAGTCGTTCCGTGAGTCGTCCAGCGCGACATCGCTTCCTCCTCCTCGCAGGCCTTCCAGAGGCCGGATCCGCAGGCAACCGGAATAGTTACGGATTACGGAAAGCGCGGGTTGCCGTCGGCAGAAACGGAAACGGCAGCCCCCGGCGGGACTGCCGCGCTCGGCCCAGCTCGCCAGCGGGCGTCAGTCATTCAGGCCGAAGTTGAACGGGATCATGATCCGGCACTTGACCGGAACGTCCCGTTGCATCGCCGGCTTGAAGAGGAACTTCTTGGCCGCCTCGACGGCAGCCTGCTGCAGCAGCTCGTTGGCCGTGCTCGATTGGACGTAGGCGTTGATCACGCGTCCGCTCTCGTTGATCACAACCACGACGCTGACCGTCCCCTCCGACTCGGCCTGCATCGCCATTTCCGGATACTCGGGAGCTTCGCTGTGGATCAGAACCGGCGGGGAGTCGTAGGCGACGAACTCCTCGGGCGCCGGGGGCGCGGTCGGGATCTCGGGCGGTTCGAACGGGTTGAAGTCGGTCGGAGCGATCGTCTCGGTCACATCCGCCTCGTCGGACTCCTCGAACGCGCGCGTCGTGATCTCAGGACGGGCGATATCGGCCGGCGGCGGCGGGATGAAGATCTCGTCGGGCGTCTGCACCGCGACCGCCTTGCGCTCGCGTAGCTGGTAGGGCGTCGGGATGTAGGGCGGCGAGAAGACGGCGCCCATGCCGGTCAAAACGATCGCCGCCAGCGATGCGAAGAACATGTACCGCGGGTACTTCAACTTCAGCCGCTGGTGCGCCGTCTCATACCAATTCGGGGCAAACATGTCTAACAGCCCCCCTCCTAGCTACCCTGCTCCACCTGATTCGTGAAGGAGACATTGACCGCATTCGCTTCCCGCAAGCGGACTAGCAGATCATCGACGCGGTCGTAGGGCAGCGTGGCATCCAGATTGAGCCCGACCAACAGCTGCGGATTCTCCCGCATCTTCTGGGTCAGGATGCTGCTGATCTGCTCGGGGTTCAAGAAACGGTCGTCGATCGTGATCTCGCCGCGGGCGTTCATCCAGACGTGGGTCACGCGCTCGCGGGGAACGCGCACGCCGGACTCCGCACGCGGTAGATCGACGGCAAGCCCTTCCTCGAGCTTGAAGATCGTCGTGGCCATGAAAAAGACGAGCAACAGGAAGACAAGGACGACCATTGATCCCGGCGGAATCGCGCTCTCCACCTTGACAGACCGGCCGAACTGCACGCTGCTTCCTCCTGCTACGTCACCCGCGATAGCGCTTGATCGAGAATCGCGGCGCACCGGCAGCCTTGACCTCGTCGAGCACATCGATCATGCGCTCGTACGCGGCGTCGCTGTCAGTTTCGATCGAGATGATCAGCTGATCGTTCTCCGCCAACCGCGTCTCGACCATGCCCTCGACGTTGCGCAGGGCGACGGGCGCATCACCGACGAAGATCGTGCCGTCGGCGGCCGCCCTGATCTTGAGCACGTTCTCGGGCCGCACCTTGGTTGCCTTCCCGCCCAACCCGGGCAGCACGACCTGCATGCCGAACTCCTGCTCGAAAACGGTCGTCGAGATGAAGAAGATCAGCAGCAAGAAAGCGATGTCCGCGGTCGACGCCTGGCTGATCTCCGGCGGCGGGTTGCTCGGGCGTTTGATTTTGGGCATCTTGACGCCCCCTCATCCAGCGCTTAGGCAGCCGGCGTCGACTCCAAGTCGGTCAGGGTGTCCAACAGCTCGACCGACGACTCCTCCATCTCGATCACGAACCGGTCGATGCGCGAAACGTAGAAGTTGTACATCATCTGCGCCGGAATCGCGATCACCAGCCCGCTCATCGTTGTAATCAACGCCTCGGAAATACCGCTCGCGACGACCTTCGCGCTGACCTGCTCGGCGGCCGCAATCGCCTCGAAGGCGTTGATCATGCCGGAGACCGTGCCCAGGAAGCCGAGCAGCGGCGCGATGTTCGCGACCGTGGAAAGCACCGGCAGGCCGCGCTGCAGGAACGACATCTCGATCGCTCCGGAATTCTCGATCGCCTTTTCGACCGCCGCCGGACCCCGGTCGACCTTGCTCAGACCGGCGTGCAGGATGGCCGCGATCGGCCCGCGCGTGCGCATACAGATCTCCTGCGCTGCCTCGACCCCCTTCGACTTCAGGTTCGAAATCACGGCCGACATCAGCTTGCGCGTGTTCGTCTGGGCACGCTGCAGCGAGAAGGCACGCTCGAGAATCACGGCCAGGGCGACCACCGCCAACAGCAGCAGCGCCCACATGAACTTCCCGCCCTTCTTGAACAGCTCGACGAAGCCGCTCTCGCGATCCTGCGCTGGGAGCTCAACGTCCGGATCGGCTGCCGCGGCGACCTCGCCCGCCATCTCCTGCGTCCCGTCGCCGGTGTCGCCGGCGGGCGCCTGGGCACTAGCCGGCCCGCTCGCGAATGCGAGACCCATGCAAACCAGAACGACGCCAGCCAACCACAACGAAGCGAGTTTCCGGAGTCTCATGCGCACCCTCTCCTTGGGAGGTCCCCAACGGATCTCCAGCCCATTCCCCCTTTGCAACCCCGCACGCGAGGCGCAAGACAGCATCACCACGACCGCAGCGTCGTGATCCACTACGCGCGATCGTCGCAAGTATAAGAATAAACGGGATGGTAGGAGCGCCCCCAAGAAGTGTCAACCCGTAAAATCCAAGCCCATTTCGCCTAACGCGTTCTTAGCATTGCCGCAAGCGCGGCGCCTGCGCCTCCGACGCGGCGCCTCCCCCGCTGCCTATGAGCCGAGCCACGCCTCGACCGCCGCGGCCAGCGTCGGCACCGGACGCGCGGCGGCGGGTAGCTCCGCCCGTCGCGTCGCAGCTTGCTCCGCCCCGTAGCCGCTGGCGACCAGGTAGGTCTGCGCCCCGACCTGCGCCCCCGCCTGCAGATCCTCGACCGTGTCGCCCGCCAGCGCCGAGCGCGCAAGGTCAAGATCGAGTTCGAGCGCTGCCTGGCGGAGCATGCCACTGGCCGGCTTGCGACAGGCACACGGGCCAGTCCAGTCGGGATGATGCTCGCAGTGGTAGCAGCGCGCGAGCCGCACACCCTGCGCGGCGAGCTGGCGCTGCAGCTCGGCCTGGACCGCCTCCAGCTGCGCGCGCGCGAAGAGGCCGCGCGCGAGACCCGACTGATTCGTCACCAAAACCAGCAGCACGCCGGCCGCCTGCAGGCGCCGCAGTCCAGCGACCACATCCGGCAGCAGCCGTACACGCGCGGGATCGTGCAGGTAGGGCACCGGCTCGATCAGCGTGCCGTCGCGGTCGAGAAAGAACGCAGCCGCGCGCTTGACGCCCCCGCCGAGACGCGCAACCACGGCAGCGAAGACCGTCGAAACGTCGATCGCGGCCATGCAGGGCGCCGGCTCGCCCAGGGGGCAGCGACGATGGAAACAGGGGGTGCACGGCTGCGGCTCGCGCACGACGCGATGCCCCACGCCGCGCGGCCCGGTCCAGCGCGGATCCGTCGGTCCGAAGAGCGCCACGACGGGGGTCCCGACCGCCGCCGCCAGGTGCATCGCCCCACTGTCGTTGCTCACCGCCACGCGCGCCCGGCGCAAGAGCTCCGCCGACCAGCGCAGCGACCCCGCGCCGCAGGCCGAGATCCAGCGTCCCGGCGCGGCGGCGACGATCGCCTCCCCCGCCGCCTGTTCCGCGGCCGCACCGACGACGACCCCGTGCGCGTCGGTCTCACGCGCTAGCCGCGCGGCGAGCCCGATGTAGCGCTCGAGCGGCCATTGCTTGGCCGCCCCGTAGCGCGCGCCCGGACAGAGGGCGACGTACCCGCCCTCCGGCGCCCCGCGCCGCCCGAACTGCGCCGCCAGCCAGGCCTCAACCTGAGCAGCAGCGTGCGCATCGACGGGCCACGTCGGCTCCGCCGGCAATGCGTGTGCCCCGGCGCGGCGCGCCAAGGCGGCGAACTCCTCCACCAGGTGAAAACTCCCTCGGGGCAATCGCGCCACCGCGTCCGTTAGCCAGCAGGCACGTCCCTGCTCCGCCCATCCAATGCGCTGCGGCACGCCGGAAAACCACAGCTGCAGGGCCGCCGAATGGGCCGGCGTCAGGAGGAGCCCTTGCGACGCGCGGTGGCGGCGCAGCCCGTGCGCTGCGCGAAGGAAGCGCCAGGGAACATGGCTACGCCGCAGCGCATGGCGCGCTCCGGGCAGCGCTGTGGGCACGAGCGCGAGGGGCCCGGCCCGACCCGCCCAGACCGGCTCCGCGTTCGCTCGTTGCGCGAGGCCCGTCAGGGCGGGTAGCGCCAGCACCGTGTCACCGATCCAGTTGGGCAGGTGGATGAGAGAAATCATGGCTCGCTTCCCGCCAGACTGCGCAGCGCCTGCGCGATCGCTTCCTCCTGCGCCGGGCCGGGGCCGAGCTCGCGCGCCGCCTCCAGCGTACGGCGCGCGGCCGCGGGCTGTCCGCTGTTCGCCAAGGCGATGCCCAGCAGATAGTGCGCTTCCACATGGGCTGGCCAGGCGTCAGTGACTCGCGCCAAGATCCGCGCCGCGCGATCCCAGTACCGGACGCGGGTCAAGACATGCCCCAAGCTGTAGAGCACATCGGTCGCGTCCGGATAGAGCGCGCGCGCCGCGTCCAAGTGCCGTCCCGCGTCGAGCGGGCGGTCGAGCGCCAGCAGGGCGGCCGCCAGATTAATGTAGATGCCACGCTCGCGGTAGCCGGCCGCCAGCGCTTCTTCCAGCAGATCGGCAGCCGCCCCTGCGTGACCCGCTTCGCTCAGCGCGGCGCCCAAGCGGGCCAGGAACTCGCCCTGCAGTCCATGCTCAACCCCCGCCGTCAGACGCTCGCGCCACCCCTCACCCAGCGGCGCGTCGTCGCCCGGCTCGAAGCGCAGCCAGCGCAAACGTTGTCCGGCACGCTCCCGAAGGCCCGCTCCCCTCGCGCTCGCTCGCGCGCCGCCCGGTAGAAGGCGAGCACGTCGGGAAACGCCGTGCCGCGCCGCAAGAAACGGCGCACCATGCGCTCGCTTAGCACCATGCCGTCGAACGCGGTGTACCAGCCGATCCAGTAGGCGCCCCGTTGCCAGGCGGGATCGATGCTGTGAAACGGAATCGGCATCCAGATGTGGGCGGAGCTCGCCGCGGGCGCGTAGCCGAGGTCATGGGCCAAGAGGAGTTGCGCAGGCTGGGCCTCGCCCAGCCAGTCACGCAACGCGTGTTCGGCGATCGCCGCACCGCGCTCGAAGCGCGGCTGCGTGGCCAGCAACAACCAGAGTGGAATCAAGGCGACGGCGCCCAGGGCCAGCTGTACCCGGTGCGTCGGAGCACGCCGGAGGAGCGCGCGCGCTCCGCGTCCCGCCTCCCCCGCCAGCAACGGCAGCGCGAGCAACAGCGGTGCATCGTGAGCGAAACGCGAAGGCAGGGCCAGCAGCGCCAGCAGCACGAGAATCGCCGGCGCGGCATCGCCCGCCGCCACCCGCCGGGGCCAACCGGGCACGCCCCGCACGACGAGCAACCAGCCTGGCAGGTGGAGCGTGACAAAGAGCGGCGCGAGACCCCGGACCAGCGCGAATGCGCTGGCCTGAGTGGCGAGCCCGGTTGCGATTCCCTGCCAGTGCAACGCCCCCCACCAAGCTGCAGGCGAGCGCAGGACGCTTGGATGGAGCAGGCCGAGCAAGCCGAGGCCGATCACAGCACTCACCGCCAAGCGACGCCGCTCGCCTCGCTCCCGCCACCAGCGGCCGATCCACGCCGGACCGAGAACCACCCAGCTCCAGGGGGACCAGCCCCCGGCCCAGGCGAGCGCCACGCCGAGCGGTCCGGCGGCCAGGCCCCCGCGCAGGAGCAGGAGCAGCAGGAGGGCGAGGCCCACGTACGGGTCGGCGGACCAGCTCGCGCGAACCCAGAGCGGAGAACTCGCCAGCAGCGCAGCGGCGAGGATCCCGTGCGGGCCAGTGGCAGCGGCTGAGGCCGCGGCGCGCACCGCGCCGGTACGCGTAGCACCCCGTGCCAGCAGCATCACCGCCGCCGCGCCGGCCAGGATCCCGATCAGACGCATCGCCGCCAGTACCGCCGCCGGCGGGCAGCCCCAGCGCAGTGCCAGGACGGCCGGGGCCACGCGCGGATCTTCGGCCGGCGCACAGGCGGTCAGCAGGGACCCCCCTTGCCCGCGCAACTGGCCAGCGATCTCGCCCGCCCGCGCCAGCCACGCCGGTTCGCCGTAGGGGCCGTGCAGCCAGACCGAACCGGCGACGAGGAGCAAGAAGAGCAATGTCGGCAGGCGCTCGAGCCAGCGCGCCCGGGCGCCGAGGGAACCGATCATCAGAACTCCCAGCCGATCGAGACCTCCCCGCGCGCCTTCCCCCGCCAACCGGCGAAGTCGGTACGCCGCGCCAGATCCCAGCGCAGGACGGTGAAGCCGAGGTTGATCGCCGCCCGGAAGCCGACGGCGGCGTGCAGGTCGTCGAGCCGCCACCCTCCATCGTCGCTGCGAAACGCGCGGAAGTCACGCGCGTCGTCCCACGCCGCGCCGAGGTCGCAGAAAAGCGCCCCGCGGATGCCGTAGAGCGCGAAGCGCAACGGCCAGGCAAGATGAAGGTTCTCAATGAACGGGAAGCGGAACTCGACGTTCATGAACGCGATCGATGTGCCGTAGAGCGGCGATTCCGTATGGCCGCGCAGGGAGTAGGGCCCGCCGAAGGCGAGCCGTTCACGGTCCGGCCCCCACTCACCGGCGAAGACCGTGCGCAGCGCGAAGGCGTACCGCTTGCGCACATTCCAGTAGAAACGATAGTCGGCCTCGGCGCTCCAGGCACGACGATCGCCGATGAAGACGCCGCCCGCAAGTCGCGAGCGCTTGCCGCTCAGCGGTCCGGTCGAGCCAAAGAGCGCCGAGTCGTGTACGTAAGCCAGGCGCGGCGCGGCATAGTTCAATCGACCGGTCTCATCTTCCCAGCCACAGCGCCAGATGTTGGTGCCGCTGAGCGTCTCGCATTCCCAGCGGTAGCGCTGTTCTTGAACAGCGTCGAGCGAGAGTTCCAGTCGGCGGAAGCGCGAGAGGGGATAGATGAGGCCCGCGCCAACACCGCGCACGAGGCGCTTCAGGTAAAGATCGGGATAGCCGGGCAGCGCACCGTACCCATAGCCGCTCAAGTACTGATAGGCTGCCACGCTCCAGGCCGGCCGGCGGCTTTGGTTCAGGTAGCCGAGGTAGTAGTTGCCCTCGGCAAAGGACCCGGCGACGTCGGCGCCCACAAAAAGGTTGCGGTGCCCGAGCACGTCGGAAAAACCGACGACCGTCTGCGCCACAGCGCCGAAGCCGGTCGCATAGAGCCCCCCCGCCTCGACGAAGTCGATCGTCAGGCGCGACCGGTACGGGCGCTCACGCACGATCGTCGTCTCCGGCAGAGCGGCTGTCTCGGTGAAAAGAAACGCCAGGTTTTCCACGGGCGGCCGCTCACGCAGCGCGCTCTGCGCCGTGTCCCCTGCGGCGGCGGTGTTACGCCGCTGCTGGCCGACCGGCGTTGCCCGGGGCGCGGGAGGCGTGTCCGGGGCGCCCCGCGCGGAAACCGCGGAAAGCGCAGCCTGGCCCGGCGGCTCGTGGGAGGCGGCGTGCGCAGCGCCGAGCGCCGCCGAACCGAGCGGGCCCGCCACACTCTCCGCCTGCGCCACGGCGGGCGCCCAAGGGGCACGCTCCTGCAGCAACTGCAACGGCTCCTTGAGCGCGAAAAGGTCCCAGCCCATCGCTTGGTAGACGCTGAAGACGGCTCGCCGCCCATCGTCCGACAGACTCACCGCTGCGCCCGTGGGCGTGATCCCCGAGATCCCGGTATGCAGATCCGTCAACTGGTAGTCGATCTGAAGCTCGAGATCGTGGACGAAGAGATTCGAGATCCCGCTCCGGTCGCTAATGAAGAGCAAGTGGCGCCCGTCCGGGAACCACTGGGGGTTGATGCTCTTGCCCCCGCGCAACGCCAGGAGCTCACGCTGGCCAGTCTCCAGATCGAGCACGGCGATCTGCCACGGCGAACTGCCCGGTGCCGGGGAGTGGGACACGTGTCCCTCGTCGGTCACGTAGGCGATCCGCTTCCCCTCCGGCGACCAGGCGGGCTGCAAGGCGGCCCAGCGATCCGCGGTCAGCGGCTCGAGACCGCGCCCGTCGGCGCCGACGGAGTAGAGATTGCTGCGTCCAGCGCGCAAGCCGACGAAGACGAGCCGTTCCCCATCGGGCGACCAGCTCGGTGACTGCATCTCGTCAAACCCGAACGTGAACTCGCCGGTCACGCGGCGCGCCACGACGTCGAATAGCGTTAGACGATCTTCTCCCTCGATGCGTCCGATCAACGCAATGGTCCGCCCGGATGGGGCCCAGTCGATCGAAGAGGTGAAGTAGCGCACCGACTCAAAGGTCTCCGAGCGCGCTCCCTTGATGATCCGTTGGACATGGCTGCCATCGATTGCCGAAGCGGTGTAGACATCGGGATAGGGCGTCTCGTTGGCGACGTAGGTGAGCTGGGTCCCGTCCGGCGAAACGGCGGGCGTGACGTGGAAGTCGGCCAGCGAGCGGCGGTGATCGGTCAACCGGCGGGCGACGCCCTCGGGCGCGTCGAAGCGGGCCAGATCACCGAGGTAACGCCGCCGGACCCAGTCGCGCCAGTCCGTGGAGAGCTTCTCGACGGTCATCCCGATGCTCTCGGCCGTGCCGCGCGCGAAGCTGCGCCGTCGCGCCATCGTTCGAAACCAGGGCCCGAGCGCCTCGGTACCGAAGCGCTCCGCGATGTAGGCGACGATCGCCTGGCCGAACCGGTAGACGCGCAGATCGCCGACCAGCGCCAGTGTTTCGATGTCGATCAAGCGGCCATTGAGCGCCGCATCCCGCAGCCACATCTCGGTATTGGCATCGAGCCCCGGAACGCTGAGGTACTCGCACAGCCCCTCCATCACCCACAGCGGCGGCGCCCAGCGCAGCGGCTGCGCACCGCCCCCCGGCGTGCGGCCCTGCAGGATGTCGATTTGGAAGGCGTGCTCGAGTTCGTGGGTCAACACGTGGTCCATCTCAGCGATCGAACCGAAGGCGGGGACAATGACGCGCCGCTTGTAGAGTTCGGTCAGCCCCGCGGTGCCCTCCCCGATCAGCCCGCTGGCGGCTCGCGTCTGGCGGAACTCGCTCTGCGAGGCGTAGAGGATGACTGGGATTCGCGCGCTGACATCGTGGCGGTGAATGCGGCGCAGGCGCGCATAGGCCCGTTCTGCGAGCTGCAGCGTCTGGGCCGCGATCGTGCGCTCGGCTTCATAGAAGTAGAGCTCGAAGTGGGCGCTTTCGAGAACGCGCCAGTTCCGCGGCGGGCCCGGCACCTTGTTCTGCCCGAAGTACTGCGCGCCGGCGCCGGCGACCACCGCCACCAGGCCGAGTACGAGCAGCGCGCCGCGGCGCAGCCGATGCCTGCGTGAAGCCCTCATGCGCCGCCTCCCCTAAAGACGGAACGGGGCGGCCGGCCGCCCCGTCTTCTACCGTACGCCCGGCGCGATTCGAACGCGCGACCTTCTGCTCCGGAGGCAGACGCTCTATCCAGCTGAGCTACGGGCGCATGTCGCCTGAAAGGCTCACTGCTGGAAATCCGTACCAGATCCCTTGCGCCGCGGCAACGGATTTCCCTGCTCCAACAAGCGCCGCGCATGGTCGCGTGCTTGCCGCCCCTCGGGTTCACCGCTCAGCATGCGCGCCACTTCGGCGATCCGCTCACCGGCACGAACCTCTGCGACCTCCACCCGAGTCTCACCGTCGCAGTTCCGCTTCGCCAGCCGGAAGTGGCGCGCACCGTGCGCCGCGATCGGAGCGAGATGCGTGACCAGCAGCACTTGCCGGTGCAGAGCGACCCGCACCAGACGCTCGGCGACGGAGCGCGCCGCCCCACCCCCAAGCCCGGCATCGATCTCATCGAAAACGGCCAGCCGCGGCTCGCCGCGGCGCCCCAGGATAACGCGCAGGGCCAATGCGATGCGCGCCATCTCGCCCCCGCTGGCGATTTCGCCCAGCGGCCTGAATCCGGTGCCCGGATTCGTCTCCACCGTGAAGCGCACGCGCTCAGCCCCGCGCGGACCGCTCGAACCCCCTGACGGGAGTGTAAGTGGATCCAGCTCGATCCGGAAGCGGCAGTGGGGCATCGCCAGGCCCGCCATCTCGTCCGCGAGCGCCCGCGCGAGTTCCTGCGCCGCTCGCTTGCGGCTCTGCGTCAGCCGGCCGGCGGCGGCCGCCAGCTCCCGGTCGGCGGCGGCCACGTCCGCGGACCGCTGCGCCAACGCTGCCTCCCCCTCAGCGAGCAGCTCGAGATCGCGGCGCCAGCCTTCGGCCAGCTCGAGAATCGTCTCCAGCGAACGGTGGTGCTTGCGCTCGAGGTCCTCGAGCGCCGCGAGGCGCGCCTCCTGCTCCGCCAGCGAATCCGGTTCCGTCTCCAGGGCGCGTTGCAGCTCCTGCAGCCGGCGGTAGAGCGCGCGCGCCTCGCTGCGCAGCGTGGCGACGCCGGCGGCGAATTCGCGCCACGCCGGCGCCTCGCGCAACGGCCCGAGGCGGTGGTCGAGTTCCTCGAGCGACTCGAGCACCGCTCCTTCGCGACCATTGAGCAGCTGTTCGGCCAGCGCGGCCAACTCCCCCTCGGTCGCACGGCGCCGCTGCGCGGCGAGCCGTTCGCGCAGCGACTCGAGTTCGTCCGGTGCCGGCCCCAACCGCTCGATCTCGTCGAGCTGATAGCGAATCCAGTCTTCCTCGCGCGCCAGGCGATCGAGTTGCGCCGCCGCTGCCTGGCGCGCCTG